>Ga0207646_10001839_pt1 | contig 25632 bp, 27 predicted proteins | sample KBSK5502metaG_FD_184343 | JGI IMG/M metagenome (GOLD analysis project Ga0207646, IMG submission 184343) | Corn, switchgrass and miscanthus rhizosphere microbial communities from Kellogg Biological Station, Michigan, USA - KBS K5-50-2 metaG... | ecosystem: Host-associated > Plants > Roots >...
TACTTCCGGCCCATGTTCGAGAACTTCATCGGCTGGATCCTGATCGCGATCGGCGCCTTCATGATCTTCGTCGGCAACCTCATCATCCGGCGCGTGGTCGCCATCGAGGTCTGATCCGATGATTCCAGTTCTTGCGTTGGCGGTCGGCATCGGGATCTTCATCATCTTCCTGGGCATCGCGCGCACGCCGCAAACGAACACGGCGCAGATGGTCCAGCAGCGCCTCTCGGTGTATGGCGGCGAGAAGCCGCTGACGGTGGAAGAGGTCGAGCTGGCAAGGCCGTTCAGCGAGCGGTTCCTGCGCCCGATGATCGAGAGACTGGGCACCTTCCTGTCGCGCTCTACCCCGCAGAAGGCCCGCCAAGACCTCATGAACAAGCTCGACCTTGCCGGGAGGCCCGGCAACCTGACGCCGGAGGACTTCTTCGCGGTTCGGCTTGTCGCCGGGGCCGTGGGGGCGGCGATCGGCTTGCTGCTCGGCTTCCTGTTTGCGAATCCCGTGTACTTGATCATCTCGCTTGTCGTGGGGACGCTCCTCGGCTACTTCGCACCGGTGCTGTGGCTGAAGCAGAAAGTGGACGCGCGCCGCACGGAGATTCAGAAAGGCCTGCCGGACGCGATGGACCTGCTCGTGATCGCGGTCGACGCCGGTCTGGGCTTCGATGCCGCACTGGCGCGCGTGACCGACAAGTACAAGAACGCCCTGTCAGAGGAATTTGCCAAGGTCCTCCGCGAGGTCAGCCTCGGCCGGCCTCGACTCGAGGCCATGGACGAGATGGGTCGCAGCAGCGGCGTCGAGGACCTCCACAACTTCATCCAGGCCGTGATCCAGTCGGAGCAGTTCGGCACCGGCATCGGCAAGATCCTGCGAATCCAGGCCGACGAGATGCGCCGCAAGCGGCGCCAGCGGGCTCAGGAAAAGGCGGCGCAGGCGACGCTGAAGATGTTGCTGCCCATGGTGGGCTGCATCTTCCCAACGCTCTGGATCGTCCTGCTTGGACCCGCGGCGCTGATCCTCCTGGCGCCAAAGAAGTAGGGCACGCCCTCTTTCCTGCAACCAACGGTCCACCCGCTGGAGCTCGTGCTCCGCGCGGTGCTCATCTACGCCGGGCTCCTCATCGCTCTTCGCATCTTCGGCAAGCGAGAGGTCGGCCAGTTCACGCTGTACGACCTCGTCTTCATCCTGCTGGTCGCCAACGCGCTGCAGCCTGCGATCACGGGGCCTGACAGTTCACTCACCGGCGGCTTCGTGCTGATCGCGGCCCTGGTGGGCATGAACTACATCGTCGGCAAGCTCGACAACCTGCCTCGGTTCCACCGGCTGTTCGCAGCCTCGCCGGCGGTGATCGTGAAGGACGGCAAATACCTGACCGACGTGATGAATCGGGAGGGGGTCGATCAGGCGGAGGTGGAGATGTCCATGCGTGAGCACGGCGTCGTGGACCTGAAGGAGGTCAAGCTGGCGGTGCTGGAGCCCGACGGGACGATCTCGGTCGTGCCGACCACCGTCGCCATCACTCGGACCAAGCACCGGATCCGCTACCACCACCGCGCCGGTTGACGTAGCTCAGCTCTGGGCGAGGAACTCCAGCGCCGCCTCTTTGAACGGGCGGGCGGGAACGGTGCTGAGGTGATCGCGGCCGGGGATCATGACCAGCCGCGCGGTCGGGATCTGAGCCGCCAGGTTGGGGGCGTTGGGGGCGATGACGTCGCGATCTCCGGAGACGAGCAGGATCGGCGTCCAGATTTCTGCCAGCCGTTTCCTGTCCACCCGCCCGCTCCGCCCCAGGCCCTCCATGCAGGCCGCCAGCGCCTCCAGGTCGTTGGTCGGCCGGGCGGCCGCGAAGCGCTGGAAGGTCAGCGCGGCTGGGGTCTCAGGCGTGCCGCCGCGGAGCGCCCGGGCGATCGCCTCCGCGTCCTCGACTCTCCCGAACGCCCCAAGGCCTCCCAGCACGGCTCGATACAGGCGATCAGGAAAATCGAGCGCGGACTGCAGCCCGATGCGAGCTCCCATCGAGTAACCGACGTAGCGAACGGAAGCAAGGTGAAGCTCCTCCAGCAGCCGCCGCACATCGGCCGCCATCACGTCGATCGCGTACGCCGCCGGGTCGTGGGGTTTGTCGCTCTGCCCGTGGCCGCGGCAGTCCAGGCCGATCACGCGATAGCTCGCGCCGACAAGGGTCTCCTGCCACCGGGTGCCCACCCAGTTCAACTGGTAGTCCGACGCGAACCCATGCACCAGCAGCACAGGCGCCCCGGTCTCGGGACCGTGAAGCTCGTAATGCAGCCGGACTCCATCGTTGTCGAACTCCATCGCCGTTAGGCTACTGGACTGAATGTCAGGTCCATGCGCCGTCCACGCGCGCACCGGCAAGCTGCTCGCCGAAGAGCTGGAGGTCCCGCGTACTTTCCTCGGCCGAGGCGTCGGCCTCATGTTCCGCCGCGAGCTCGAACCAGGACACGGGATGTGGATCAACCCGTGCGAGGGCGGCAGCATCCACATGCTGTTCATGAGGTTTCCGATCGATGCGGTTTTCCTGGACAGCAAAGAACGCGTGAGGAAGGTGTACCCGAAGCTGCCTCCGTGGTATGGCGTGGTGTGGTTCGTTTGGGGCGCACGAAGTGTGCTCGAGCTGCCGCCGGGCTCGACCGCGGAGCTCGACCTGCAGCGCGGGGACGAGATCCACATCGGCTGAATGCGTTGTAAAGGCGGGCTTGACGCGCGCGGGTAGCCTCGGTGCGTGCTTGCAGGTTTCATCGACCTGATCCTGCCTCCGCGATGCGGCGGCTGCCGGCGTGTCGGCGCGTGGCTCTGCGACGGCTGCCGTGGACGCATCAGGCGCCTCCAGGAGCCGCTGTGCCGCCGGTGTGGTGCAGAGGTCGAGTCGGCTCGCCGCGACTGCGGGTGCCGGCTGCGCCTCCGCTCGCTGGCTCGCCTGCGTTCCGCGGTCGCCTACGACGGACCGATCGAGCTCGCGATCCAGAGGTTCAAGTACCAGGGCTGGCGTCGCCTGGCCGCGCCGCTGGCGGTTCTGCTGGTGGAGCGGCTCATGGTGGAAGGGCTGGCCGCTTCGTGGGCCGTGGCCGTGCCTCTTCATCCAGAGCGGCAGTGGGCTCGGGGATTCAACCAGTCGGAGCTGCTCGCCGCGGAACTGAGGGCGCGCATGTCCCTGGCGAGTCCGCCGGGTCACCTCGTCCGAGCCCGCGCGACCCCGCCCCAGGTCGGCCATGACCGCCTGTGGCGCCAGAACAACGTGCGCGGCGCGTTTGTATGGCAGGGACCCGATCTCGCGGGCAGGTCGGTCCTCATCGTCGACGACGTCGCCACCACCGGGGCCACCCTGGAGGCCTGCGCGGCAGCTCTCAAAGCGGCCGGATCGGGCCCGGTGATCGGGGCGGCGGTGGCCCGGGTAAGCGTATGAAGGTCGGGGCCCGACCCGTATAGTTGGTCGGCGTCCGTATCACCTCGGGAGGCTGACGAATGGCAGTTCGGATCCCCGGTATCAATATCGATGAGTACTACCAGCAGCTTGGGCCGATCGAGCCCTTGATTCGCGACGACCGCGTGACTGAGATCATGGTCAACGGCAGCGACCACGTCTACGTCGAAATGGGCGGCAAGGTTGTGCTCACCAACATCAAGTTTGTGGATGAAGACCAGCTGCTCAACGTCATCCAGTTCATCGTCCGTACGGTCGGCCGCCGCATCGACGAGCGCCAGCCGCTCTGCGATGCCCGCCTCGCGGACGGCTCCCGCGTCAATGCGGTCATCCGGCCGCTGGCGCTGAACGGGCCCCTGCTGACGGTCCGTAAGTTCTCGCGCGACCCGTTCCAGGTCGAGGACCTGATCCGATTCGGCACCTGCAACGAGGCCGGCTTCGGCTTCATGAAGGCGGCCGTGCTCGCCAAGGCCAACATCATCATCTCCGGTGGTACGGGCACCGGCAAGACGACGTTCCTCAACGTCCTGTCTGGCTTCATTCCGGTCGAGGACCGCATCGTCACCATCGAAGACGCGGCCGAGCTTCAGCTCCACCAGGAGCACGTGTGCCGCATGGAGACGCGTCCCAAGGACATCAACGGCGAGGGCGAGATCACGATTCAGCGCCTCGTGATCAACTCGCTGCGCATGCGCCCGGAAAGAATCGTCGTCGGCGAGTGTCGTGGCGGCGAGGCGCTCGACATGCTCCAGGCCATGAACACCGGCCACGATGGTTCGATGACGACGCTCCACGCCAACACGCCACGCGATGCACTCGCTCGACTCGAAACCCTCGTCCTGATGGCCGGCGTCGACCTGCCGGTGCGCGCCATCCGCCAGCAGACCGGGTCTGCCATCAACCTCATCGTCCAGCTCAACCGCCTTCGCGACGGCTCGCGCAAGGTGACCAACATCAGCGAGGTCGTGGGCATGGAGCAGGACATCATCACGATGCAGGACATCTTCGTGCTCGAGCAGAAGGGGGCTACGCCCGACGGCAAGGTCATCGCCGAATTCAAGCCCACGGGCCTGCGGCCGAAGATCCTGGACCGGATTTTCAACCAGGGCATTCCGCTGCCGAAAGAGATCCTGACGCTCTTCCCGCCGCCGCCCGGATACAAGCCGTCCAGCCGCTAGCGTCCCGCTAAGCCGGGTCTATACTCAGGCCGTGAAGGTCGTTCTGAACGACCGCACCGACGGGCTGCCGCCGGCCCTCAAGGCTTACGCGCAGCGAAAGCTGGCCCGCCTCGAGCGACACTTCGGCAAGGTCGCCGACGCCGAGGTTGATTTTTCCGAAGAGCGCAAGCGATTCGGAATCGCGACCATCGTGTGCCGAATCAACGTCCACGTGAGCGGACGTCGAACCCCCGTGCTGTCGGCGCATGAGCGGGGCGTCGATGCCCAGTCGGCCCTGGATCTCGCCCTCGACAAGATCGATCGGCAGGTGGTCAAGCTCAAGGAGATCAGGACCCACCGGCACCTGGAGGTCTCGCCGATCCGGCAGCCGGCACGGAGAAGGGCCTCGCAGCCTCGGACCGCCGAGCCTGAGCGAATCCGTGTGAGGCTGCTCCCGCAGTCGACCGAGCAGGCGATCGCCGACCTCGTATCCGACGGCGAGGCCTTCCACATATTCCTCGACGAGTTCTCGGGCGGCATCCAGATCGCGTTCCGGCGCGCCGACGGTTCGGTGGCGATCATCGAGCCGGTAATCACCTAGGTTCGTTTCCGGCCGAACGGCTCCGGGTAACCTAGATCTAGACCCATGCTGAACCTGACCAAGCTCCTGGACCCCAACGAGAGGGAAGTCAAGCGCCACCTGATGGTGGCGGGCGCGATCAACGACCTGGAGCCCGAGCTCGAGGCGCTGGACGACGCCGGCCTTCGCGCGCGCTCGGACGAGTTGCGGCAGCGGGCTCGCGACGGCCACGACCTCGACGAGCTCCTGATCGAGGCTTTCGCCGTGTGCCGCGAGGCCGCCCGCCGCACGATCGGCCTCAGGCACTTCGACGTCCAGCTGGTGGGAGGCATGGTCCTGCACCAGGGCAAGATCGCCGAGATGAAGACCGGAGAGGGCAAGACGCTGGTCGCCAGCCTGGCGCTCTACCTGAACGCCCTCGCCGGCAAGGGCGTCCACCTGGTCACCGTCAACGACTACCTCGCCCGCCGTGACGCGGGCTGGATGGGGCCGATCTACCACCTGCTCGGCCTGAGCGTCGGCGTCAACGTGGGCACCACGGGCACGTACATCTACGATCCCGAGTTCGTCGACGAGACCCACCCGGACACCCGCCTGCAGCGCCTGAAGCCGGCGACCAAGAAAGAGGCTTACCTCGCGGACATCACTTATGCGACCAACTCGGAGCTCGCGTTCGATTACCTGCGCGACAACATGTCGCTCGATCTCACCCAGTGCAGCCAGCGCGGGCTGAACTATGGCATCGTCGACGAGGTCGACTCCATCCTGATCGACGAGGCGCGTACGCCTCACATCATCTCGGGGCAGTCGGAAGAGTCGACCGAGAAGTACTACGAGTACGCGCGCTGGGCGGGGCGCCTGACCGAGACCGACGACTACGAGGTCGACCTCAAGCACAAGTCCGCGTCACTGACCGAAGCGGGCATCGCGAAGATGGAGCGCTGGACGGGGATCCGCAACATCTACGACCTCGAAAACGTGATCGAGGCGCACCAGATCAACCAGGCCTTGAAAGCAAAGGCGCTCTTCCTGCGCGATCGCGACTACCTGGTCAAGGACGGCGAGGTGATCATCGTCGATGAGTTCACCGGCCGCACGATGGTCGGCCGGCGCTGGTCTGACGGCCTTCATCAGGCGGTCGAGGCGAAAGAGGGTGTCAAGGTCCAGCAGGAGCAGAAGACGATCGCCACGATCACCGTCCAGAACTACTTCCGCCAGTACGAGAAGCTGGCCGGCATGACGGGCACCGCGCTGACCGAGGCTGAGGAGTTCCACAAGATCTACAAGCTCGACGTGGTCGCGATCCCGACTCATCGAAACATGGTCCGCATCGACAGCCCCGATGTGATCTACAAGACCGAGAGGTCGAAGTTCGAGGCCGTGATCGAAGAGATCGTCGAGATGAACAAGGAGACACGGCCGGTGCTGGTCGGCACGGTGTCGGTCGAGAAGTCCGAGCGGCTCGCGCGAATGCTCGAAAGGCGAGGGGTCAAGCACAACGTGCTGAACGCCAAGCAGCACGAGCGCGAGGCCCAGATCGTGGCGGAGGCGGGCCAGCCGGCCGCCGTCACCATCGCCACCAACATGGCCGGTCGCGGTACGGACATCGTGCTGGGGCCAGGCGTGACGGACGTCGGCGGCTTGCACATCATCGGCACCGAGCGCCACGAGAGCCGGCGCATCGACAACCAGCTGCGCGGCCGCGCCGGCCGTCAGGGTGACCCCGGCTCGAGCAAGTTCTTCATCTCGCTCGAGGACGACCTGATGAAGATCTTCGGCCCGGCGGCGGAGCGGATCGGCAAGCTTATGGACAGCCTCGAGGTGGAACCGATCGAGCATCCGTGGGTGGCGCGATCGATCGCCGGCGCGCAGAAGAAGGTCGAGGGCATGCACTTCGACGCCCGGAAGCATGTCGTCGAGTACGACGACGTCATGAACAAGCAGCGCCAGATCGTCTACGAAGAGCGGCGCAAGGTGCTCGAAGGCGCCGACGCTCGCGGGAACATCCTCGAGTACGTCAAGGAGATCGTCGCCAAGGGCATCGAGGCTCATTGCCAGAGCCGCCATCCCGAGAACTGGGACATGGAAGGGCTGGTCCGTTACCTGTCGGCGTACCTGCCGATCGCGCCTGGTTCGCAGATCCCCGAAGAGGTGGTCGAGCGTGGCCCCGAGGCGCTGGCCGACCATTTGAACGCTTCGGCCGCGGACGCCTATGACAAGAAGGTCGAAGAGATCGGCGTCGAGCTCATGCCTCTGGTCGAGAAGGACGTGATGCTCCGGACGATCGACTGGCAGTGGATGGAATACCTGACGCAGATGGAGCACTTCCGCGAAGGCGTTGGGCTGCGCGCCTACGGCCAGCGCGACCCGCTGGTCGAGTACAAGAACGAGGCCCTGGAGATGTTCAACGAGCTGCGCGAGCGCATCCAGAGCTCGATCGTGGCGGGGATCTTCCGCGTCCGCGTGCAGCGCAACGCTCCGCCACCGCCGCCCAAGCCGCTCGTGCGAGATCTGCTGGAATCAGGGCCCAGCGATCCGGATGGCGCGACCAAGGCGGGCCGCAACGGTGCTCCCAAGCAGCGACGGGCGGCGCCCGTGGGCGCCGCGGCAGCCGAGGGCGGGGCGGCGGCCGGTAAGCTGGGCCGCAACGATCCCTGTTGGTGCGGTTCGGGTAAGAAATACAAGAGGTGCCACGGAAGGTAGATGGACGTTCAGCTGAGTCCCAAAGAGCTGCTCGAGCGCATCGTGCAGCTGAAGGAGCACCTTTGACCTGCCGGCCAAGCTTGCGCGCGCCGAGGAGATCGACCACCTCCTGACCCAACCCGGGGTCTGGGACGACCCGCGCCGCGCGAGCGCAATCGCGCGAGAAGGGGCCGAGAACCGGGAGCTGATCAAGACATGGGAGCAGCTTGAAAAACGCGCCCGCGACCTGATCGAGCTCGACCAGCTGGCCTCGGGCGATCCGGAGCTGACCAGCCAGGTCGCGGAGGAGGAGGCGGCGATCGCGGCCGAATTGCGCAGTCGAGAGCTCGACCTGCTCTTCACCGACCCCTACGCGAATCACAACGCGGTGGTGACGATCTCTGTCGGCCAGGGTGGGGTGGAGGCGCAGGACTGGGTCGAGATGCTCATGCGCATGTACTTGAAGTGGGCCGAGCGCCATCGCTCCGAGGTGGAGGTCATCGACCAATCACCTGGAGAAGAAGCGGGGCTGAAGAGCGTCACGTTCATCGTCCGCGGCCCGCGCGCATACGGCCTGCTGCGCTCGGAACACGGCGTGCATCGGCTGGTTCGCATCTCGCCTTTCGACCAGAACCACCGGCGCCATACGTCTTTCGCGCTGGTCGAGGTGATGCCCGAGCTTGAGAGCACCGACGAGGATGCCGTGGTGATCAACCCGGGGGACCTCCGCATCGACACGTACCGCTCCACCGGTGCGGGCGGCCAGCACGTCAACAAGACCGACTCGGCGATCCGCATCACGCACCTGCCCACGGGAATCGTCGTCACGTGCCAGAACGAGCGGTCCCAGATGAAGAACCGTGAGATGGCCATGAAGGTGCTCAAGGCCCGCCTCTTCCAGCGCCAGCAGCAGGAGGCTGCCGCCCAGCTCGACCAGATTCGGGGCCAGCTGCTGCCGGCCGAGTTCGGATCTCAGATCCGAAACTATGTTCTGCAGCCTTACACGCTCGTGAAGGATGTCCGAACAGGCCTGGAGGTGGGCAACGCCCAGGCCGTCCTGGATGGGGAGATCGACCCGTTCATCGAGGCCTGGTTGCGCTGGCGGCTGAGCCAGGCCCGGAACGGCTCCCGAAGCTAACGTCCAGGCGGCCGGCGGGCCTTAGCGCAAGCAAGCCCGGGCGGGCCCGTTAGACCGGTGTTTGAACTCAGAAGCCGGCATTTTGACCTTCCGGGGGCATGAGTTATACTGCCCGCGACCTAGCCAGGTGCGCCCGCCGGCGCTCCACGTCACAGCAAGAGATCCAGCTTATGGTTTTGACACCAGACTTCGACAGCCGGCCGGTTATCAGCTTCCAGCACGTCTGGAAGAGGTATCCGTCCGGGACAGAGGCGCTCCGCGACATCAATCTCGTCGTCCCCGAGGGCGACTTCGTATTCCTGGTGGGGCCCTCAGGCGCCGGGAAATCCACGCTGGTGCGGCTGCTCATCAGGGAGGAGAAGCCGACCAAGGGCAAGATCTTCGTCGAGGGCGTGGAGCTCGGCCGTATGAAGCGGCGCAAGCTGCCGTACTACCGGCGCAAGATCGGCCTCGTTTTCCAGGACTTCAAGCTTCTGCCCAACCTCACGGTGTACGAGAACGTGGCCTTCGCGCTGCGCGTGCTCGGCGAGCCGGATCGCCTGGTCCAGTCGCGAGCCGCCGAAGCACTGGACACGGTCGGTCTCGCGGGCAAGGAGCAGACGTATCCCTCGAACCTCTCCGGTGGCGAGCAGCAGCGTGTGGCGATCGCGCGGGCGCTGGTGCATGCGCCGCGCATGATCATCGCGGACGAGCCCACCGGCAACCTCGACCCCGCCACGGCGTGGGAGATCATGCAGCTGTTTCTGCGCATCAACTCGCGGGGCGCGACTGTCGTGATGGCGACTCACAACCGCGAGATCGTCGACCTTCTCCGCCGCCGCGTCGTTGCGATCGATGCGGGGCAGATCGCCCGAGACGACCGTTCTGGCCGATACCATGATGATGTTTCGAAACCTCAGATTCGCGCTCAATAGCGCCTGGCAGAGCTTCTGGCGGAACCTGGCGGTGAGCCTGGCCGCGGTTCTGTCGATCACGCTCATCCTGATCCTCGCCGGCGTCAATCTGCTCGTCGGCCATGCCCTGTCGCAAGTGCTCGACGGTTTCCGCGACAAGGTGAGCGTCATCTCCATCAACGTCGCCGACGACACCCCGCTGGCGAGCGTCTACAGCTACCAGACGCAGCTGAGCGCCGACCCTCGGGTGGCGAGCGTTCGGTTCATCACGAAGGATGAAGCGCTCGCGAACTTTGCGAAGGACCCGAACAATGCCGTGCTCGCGCAGCAGCTTGACGGCAATCCCCTGGACGCGAAGCTGGAAGTGCGGGTGCGCAACCTGTCCGACGTGGCTTCGATCGATGCGGTCGCCCGTCAGTGGTCTGGCGTGGATCCCACCAATCCCACCAACTACCAGGGCGATTTTGTCAGACGCATGCTCCAGCTGTCGCAATGGCTGGGCATCGCGGGAGTGGGCCTGCTGGCAATCCTGGTGGTCGTCTCAGTCGTCATCGTGATGAACACGATCCGAACCGCCGTGTACCACCGGCGCAAGGAAATCGAGGTCATGAAGCTGGTCGGAGCCACCGAGTGGTTCGTGCGCGGACCGTTCGTGATCGAGGGAGTGATGACGGGCCTGATCGCGGCCTCGATCGCGCTCTCGTTGCTCGTGATCGCGTATCCTCCGGCGGTTGCACAGTTCCGCTCAGACATCGCCTTCATCCCGCTCTCATACGACCCGACGTTCCTCGCGAGCCTCGCTCGCGACCTTCTCCTGGGCGGCGCGCTGCTGGGCGCGGTCGGCAGCTACATCGGCGTACGCCGCTTTGTGAGGCTTTAGGGATTTGAGACGACTGACTTCAGCAGCCATCATCGCCACCCTCCTGTGGATCCCGCTGTCCATGCGCACAACGGTGGCGATCTACTGCTACCCGGGCGACCCTCCCGAGGTCTACCAGGCTTGCGTGGCCTACAACAACGGCATCGGCCAGCAGGTCAACAACGAATACCAGCTGGAGAGCATCCAGGCGAAGATCACTGACACACAAGCGCGGATCAATGCCATCTACGCCCTCATCAGCAGCCTCAACTCCCAGATCGAGGCTCAGAAGGAGCTGATAGCGAAGACGCAGGCCGCGATCGATGAGCTGGACCGCAAGATCCGATTCACCGAGGCCAGCCTCACGCGGCTCCACGCGCAGATGAGCGTCCGCGACGAGCTGCTGAACCAGAGGCTGCGCTATGTGGACGACCACGGCTCGGTGAACTACGTCGAGCTCGTCCTGACCGCGAACACCTTCAACGACCTGATGAACCGGATGATCGGCGCCCAGCAGGTCGCTGCCTCCGATCGCAAGCTGCTCGGCGAGCTCGCGGTGGAGCGCGCGACCTTCAACCAGACCAATGCCGAGCTCACGATCCAGAGGACCCAGGTGGTCGCGCTGCTCCAGCAGCTGCAGGCGACCGAGGCCGACCTGGAGAAAAACGTGAACACCCAGAAGGCGGCGATGGCCGCTGCGGCCCAGCTCGAAGCTCAGCTCGTGAAGCAATACCAGCAGGTGCAGGCCCAGCGCGCCGCGATCGACGCCCAGGTCGCCCAGCTGCAGCTGCAATACGAAGCAGCGGCCCAGAAGGCCGGAGGCGGCACGGGCCAGTTCGAATGGCCTGAGCCGGCGTGCGGCTTCAGCTGCATCAGCCAGGGCTACGGCTGCGTGACGTTCTATCTCGAGGTCTACGACCCGTCGTGCCCATACCCGCATCGAAAGCACACGGGCATAGACATCGCGGCCGCATACCACTCACCGATCGTCGCCGCCGACACGGGCGTCATCTATTTCTATCCAGGCTCGATCGGCTACGGCAACATGATCTTGATGATCCACGGCAACGGGTACTCGACCGTGTACGGCCACCTGGCCGGGTATGCCGGAGGCCTTTCGACCGGCCAGATCGTTGCCCGCGGGGACCTGATCGGTTACGAAGGGTCGACCGGGTGGTCGACCGGGCCACATCTGCATTTCGAGATCCGCGTCAACAACGACCCCAGAGATCCCTGCATCTGGCTCGGCTGCTAAATTCCCCTCTCCCTTAAGGGGAGAGGGTTGGGGAGAGGGGTTCGGTTAGCAACTCCCTCTCCCTGAAGGGGAGAGGGTTGGGGAGAGGGGTTCGGTCAGCAACTCCCTCTCCCTGAAGGGGAGAGGGTTGGGGAGAGGGGTTCGGTTAGCATCTGCCTCTCCCTGAAGGGGAGAGGGTTGGGGAGAGGGGTTCGGTTAGCATCTCCCTCTCCCTGAAGGGGAGAGGGTTGGGGAGAGGGGTTCGGTTAGTCTCATGAACATGAAGCTCCGCGACGCCTTTTGGGGCGTTGCTGTCCTGGTCGTCGCGGTGCTCGCGTTCGGCTTGGGCGTTTACACCGATCAGGCCTTCCCGGATGTGATGCCGTACGTCACGCACCATTCGGCCGGCCGCGTCGACACGACCGAGCTGCAGCAGGCGATCCGCGTGATCGAGGCGGACTACGTCGACAGCAACCTGGATGCCGCCAAGCTCTCGCATGGGACAGTGCAGGGACTCATCGCGAGTCTCAATGACCCGTTCTCGGCCTACTACGACCCGGCTGCATACAAGCGCCTGCAGGACGTGTACACAGGTCACTACTCGGGGATCGGAATCTACCTGAGCTTCAGCGGCGCTTATCCGACGATCACGGGCACCGTGCCGGGCTCACCGGCGGCGGCCGCCGGGCTGCAGGCCGGTGACCAGATCGTCATGGTCGGGGACAAGGACATGAAGGGCCTCACCTCGGACCAGGCCTCGCCGCTGATCCAGGGCCCCAACGGATCCAAGGTGACGCTGACCATCCAGCGGGGCGGGCAGACCTTTTCGGTCACCGTCACGCGCGCTGAGATCCACGTGCCCTCGGTGCGATCGACCGTGATTGCGGATCACGTGCTGTACGTGCGCCTGTATCAATTCACGACGACGACGACAGACGAGCTTCACGCGGCGCTGACGTCCGGGTTGCCCGGCGCCAAGGGGATGGTGTTGGACCTGCGCGAGGACCCCGGTGGGTTCATCGATCAAGCTGACCACGTAATCAGCGAGTTCGTCGCGAGCGGGGAGACCTTCGAGCTGCGCGATCGCAGCAGCCACGTGGATCGGCACATGGTCAGCGGCGAGCACCTCGCGACGTCGGTACCGCTGGTCGTCCTGGTGGATGCCAACAGCGCGTCGGCGGCGGAGATCGTGGCGGGCTCGCTGCAGGTCCACCATCGGGCCAAACTGGTGGGCACGGTGACTTTCGGCAAAGGTTCGGTCCAGCAGGACTTCCCGCTGAACGACGGGGCCGACATCCACCTGACGGTGAAGCGGTGGTATCTCCCCAACGGCGTGACGATCGACCACAAGGGTTTGACGCCCGACGTGGCCGTCACGCTGGCCGCCGCGGGCGACGAGTTCGACGTCCTGCAGCCGGCCAACGGCTACGCCAAGGACACGCAGCTCAATACGGCGCTGAGCGTGCTCGCCGCTGGGTAGACTGGCATCCGCGACGGGCGGTTAGCTCAATTGGCAGAGCGCCTCGCTTACACCGAGGAGGCCGTTGGTTCGAATCCATCACCGCCCACATTCGATGGAACAATCCCTCATGCGTCCGCCCTCGCCAGGCTCGCCAGCCAACTCTTCGGGCAACCCAATCTCTGGTGCCGACTAGCCGTTCGCAGGGATAGACTTCGCGCAGATGGTGCTACCCGATACCGGCTCCCTAGAGGCGTGGGCTCTGTGGATGGTCGTCGTGGCAGCAACGTTGGGCCTGGGGAGCGTTCTTTTAGGGCTGTTTTCGGCGCTAACCGGTAAGGATCATTGGCCCAAGGCCCTGTGGCGCCTGCGCCGTCGCGTGCCGGCCTCAGAAGAAGATCGCCGTGCTCACGGCGTGGCATTGATGCTCAATGGCGCGGCGATAATGATCCTGATGGGCGTCTCGATGACCGCGCTCACGGCCGGAGTCCGCGTTGGCGAGCCGTGGAAGGCCCTTCGATTCCTTCTCACACTGATCGGACTCGGTGCCTCCATCGCCTGCGTGATTGGAGCGAATGGGCTCTTCCGTCGCGTTCAGTACCTGCACGGCCAAGCTTCAACGCCGGAGGTGCCTCGGATCTAAGCGGCCCGCTCTCCTAGCTGCTCGGGAGGCGACTGACGGCGGTTCGGGCGAGATTCTCGACCGCGGTCGGGTCGGTGGAAGGCGTGACCACAATGATGATGACGACGTTTGACTTGAATGCGAGGATCATGGTCCCGCCAGACCCGGAGCTCGTAAAGGTGTACTCGACCGCCTTGTCGCCGATTCCGGTGACTACTTTGGCGGTACCCGTCGCATTGCCGCGTTTCAGGGCGGCGGCTAGCGTCTCCGGTGAAATCGAGGCGGCGGCGCTGGCGCTCGGGTAGACCTGGGCCTCGACGATCACCGACGTCGTGAAGTCTGCGCTGCCATAGAGGCAAGCCCCTGGCATCGCCGCCCCACTCGAAGCCCCGATATCAGTAACCGTTACTCCGGTCGCGGCGGAGGCGTCGGCTGCCGTGACCAGCATGCAAGCATCGACGCTCGTGATCAGCTTCGCTTTGGGCGACGGCGAGGGGGTTACTGAGGCTTTTGAGGAAGAGTTAGACGATCCGCAGGCGCTGATCAGGAGTCCGCAGGTCGCGACCACGGCGATCAAGCCGGTCGGCGAGATGGTTTTAGCGACCGCTCCCGTCAGAGTCATTTTGGGGTCCGTAGTGTCCCAAGCGGGCAACGGCATGTCAAGCGGATCAGGATGGTCCGCGGGCGCCGCATCTAAGGCCGGCGCCCGCGTTCGAAAACTAGCCCTTGGGGCCGACCAGGTCGCTCATCGCCGGCACTTTGGCCGTATCGCACGTGAAGCCCAGGCAGCCCAGCTGCCAGCCGTCCTGGATCGTGCGCAGTAACGAGTAGTGGTTGTATGAAACGCTCGACGTGCGAGCTGCGTGGTCGGAGTGCGAGATGACCAACGTGACGACATGCCCGCCGCCCTGGCCCGCGACTGAGTCACAGCAGCCGGAGTCGTCGCCGAATCCGCCGAAGCCACTTCCAGTGAAGTCGCTCTCGTCCCACGCGATGAAGATGGCCGAGTTGCCGGTCCACGCGGACGAAGCCATGATCGCGTCGACGGTGCTCGACAGGAAGGCGTCTCCGGTGCTGATCAGGCCCTGCACGTGGCTGAAGCTGCACGTGTCGGAAGTTGGGCCCCCGCGTCCGTGCATATCGTGGCACTGGTCTGGGCTGATCCAGACGTAGTCCGGAACGGTGCCTGCGGCGAGGTCGGTGTTCAGCTGACTCAGGTCGACGATGTTCGCCAGCCGGGCCGGGCTGCTCTGCACGTCGGCGAAGGACACGAAGGAGTTGTGCTTGCGCTCATAGAGCTGGTTGCCGCAAGCGTGGGCGAGCTTGGTCGTGCACAGCGACAACGACTGCATATACGCCTTCCAGGTCTTGCCGTTGTTTTCGAGCTGGTCGACGATGTTGCGGACGTTGAGCGTTTCGTCGGCGTCGCTGTCGGCGCCCTGAATGCCGGCTGTAGCGGCGACGTAGTTGGGCTGGCTCGGGTGTGTGACGCCGAAGTATTTGGTCGCGAGGCCGTGCGTGCTTGCGGCCGAGTTGATCCATGGCGCATTGGGGTTGCCGATCAGACTGTCGAAGCCGGTGTTCTCCATCATGATCGCGAACACGTGCTGGAAGTTCTTGAGGTCGCTGCGGTTCCCCGAATCCGACGCTGATACTGGACCGCCCACGAGCGCCACCAGCGCGGCGGACAGCACGGCGGCTGAGAAACGTCCGACAAGCCTGCGATCCACCACGCACCCCTCCTTGCTTCCCAACGCGAACCTGGAACCGATGGATTATGCCCCTAAGCCGGATCGATGACCAGCGCCAACTCGGGTCGCCCTCCGAGCGCAGATAGAATTACGGGCCGCGTGCCGAGGTAGCTCAGCTTGGTAGAGCACTTGACTGAAAATCAAGGTGTCGCCAGTTCAAATCTGGCCCTCGGCACCACCCCAATCTGTAAGTTTGCTGCTAGGCGACACAACGCCTTCGGCTGCTGCGCGACAGACCTTCGGCTGGTTTGCTACAGCTACTTCGGTACCTACGCGACGCTCCCCGGCCATGAGGGAGATGAGCGTGACTGAGCAAAGGTACAAAGCGGTTCAAGCGGTCATTGGCGCCGGTCGGACGGTCGGTGAGGTGGCGAGCGAGTGGGGCGTGTGTCGGCAGACCATGCACGGCTGGTTGGCGCGCCACGTCATGTCAGGCGTCGATGCCGGTCATAGCTCCATGGCCGCGACGCCTCCAGACGCAACAGTTAGCTAGGAGCTAGCCGAGCAACGCCTCGACCCGGAGTCCGGACGCGGCAAGAATCTCCCATTGATTGCCGTGAGTGTCACCACGCCAGTAGTGGCGGGCTACCTCCAATGCTTCATCGAAAGCGTTAGAACCGCGAGTCAGTACGTCAATCCAACTCATGTCCGCCCTGAAGGTCGGTGCCGCTTGGTCGTCGATCTCCACGCGATAGAGGAGCGGTGCCATCGCGTTGTTGAAGCTCCTCGCGATAGTCTCAGCCTCGAATGCGAATGAGCAGGTCATCCGAGATGGTCGATCACCAAGGTCTGCTGCGCGAATCGATTCGTACAGTTGCTCGCGGAAGAAGTTGCTATGGCGGGAGCCGTGCGCTCGGATGACTCGGCCCCAATTGCCAGCGAGAATGATTTCGTCGGGCTGGTAGAAGACCCCGGATCGGTAGTAGAGCGACATTAGTTTCGTCAGCTCTCCTCATCAAGCCGAAGAGTGTTGCGGAGAAAACGAGGCAACTTCTCCTTTGCTTCCGTGAGGTCATCAATGCCGTATCGAATCCATCGGAAGTCCTTGATGTCGAATGGCGCGTCCTCTATGTCGTTCAGGATGATGACCTCTTTCTTTAGCGCGTGCGCAAAACCCAACTCATACATGACATTCGGATCGAGACTGCCGATGTCCGCGACCAGGGCGTCGGCGTTGATGATTGCCTCGTAGATCTGCTCAGTGATGCGACCGCTCCTCTCAATCTCATCCGCTCGGAGGCAACGAACCCCGACCGACTGGCATGCCGCCTGAATCTCTCGATATAGAGCGTTTTTGACGGCATCAAACTGCATGATCACGAAGACGACCTTTGGCGGAACCGCAATCGAGACAGCATCCGCCGAGCCTGGCACTGGAACCGGAGCCGGATAGATCCGCTCCGTCCGTGGAATCGTTGGCGGCCAAGCAGGTACTTGCAGCGGATTGGGAATCTGCGGACGTGCCAATTGCCGATATCCGTCTTGAATGCGCTGAGCCTTTCGCTCGGCATATTCGCGAAGGGTCTGGATACCGCGGTATGGCCTTATTTCCCTTGTGACGTGAAAGTCGAACCGATCGTCGCTCCATCCGCCAGAACCGGACCAGGGCTCCCAGCGGATGATGTTATGGATTCGCTTCAACTGCTCGACAGATAGGCCCAGCTCCTTCTGTAGATCCTCGCTCGTTATGAGAGGTCCCTCGGTCGGCGAACCATCGGTCGGCGGCTCGTAAGTCTGCTCGGCCTTGATGGCGAGCCAAAGGATCTGCATGAAAACGCCAGCGTCGTCGATCGCCTCTGGCACGTAGGTAAGGCCAGCTGCCGTGAGAGTTGCCTCGTCATTTCCGCTGAAAGGCCGAGACGAGACATTGGTAAGGCCGCTCGGCAGCGTCGCCGCGATCTCCTCCATGCTCAGACCTTCGGTGTCAAGGATCTTGTCCACGCGGTACGCCGTGGGCCACTTTCCGTGCTGCCGAAGTCCTGCGTAAATCACACGCAAGAGTCTCACTTGCGGGTCCGACAGTCTGGCCGGAAGAATTGAATCGCTCATGTAGCTGATGAGTCACCGAGTTGGTGCTTGACCGACTCGGCGTCTCGCAGCAAGTAGCACGTTGAGCTATTCGACTTGAAGTTGACGCGTATCAAGCCATCCACAACCAGCTTTACCAGTGTCGCGGGGTATGCCCTGACCTCGTACCACTCCCAGCCGAGATAAGTCGTCTCCCCAGCGTGCGACGCCTCTGCTTCCAGCGCCGCCCGGAGGACCGGAACTGCCTTTGGGTTAGCCCGAAGGTAGGTCGAAAGTTCGTTTGACGCCACAACAGCAGGATACGCCGCTGTCTGTATGTGTCAAGTAGTAGGGGGGAGGGAAAATTCGTTCGATACGCGCCCAGCAGCTGTCATTTCGTCGACAGGTGGTGTGACGAGGTCGGCGATATCGGAGTCAGGTGCCGAGCATGTAACACTTGCGAGCCACAGCCTGAGCGATCTCTCGGAGCTGCGCCTCCGTGTGTTCGGGTCGTCCGTGCTTGAGCATCGCTTCCGCGGACGGACGTGTCGACCGCGTCGAGCGCTGCTTCCCGCACTCGAGAGTTGATTAGGAGCTCGAGTAGTTCAACGGCGCAGGACGCGAAACGGGGCGTCCAGGATCACGAACAAGGCGAGGCCGACCAACGCGGCCCAACCGATGTACCAGGGCCACGGACCCAGGAGGTCGAGCGGGGTGGTGCTCCCTGGTTTGGCGCGCAAGAACATGTAGTCGGCGCCCGTCGTCGCATCGAGCAGCCCGACAATCGCCGTATAGACCACGGTCAGCGGAACGACCCACAGTAAGGCGCGGCGGCGCGGCCACTGCCCGAGGCCGACCACCAGGAGAAGGGCCGCAGCCGCCACCCCGCCGTGGGCCACGTAGTACTGGATGAACGGGAAAGCGGGGAAGTGCTCTGGCAGGTCGGGCGTGATGATGGCCTGGATGGTGCCCGCCAATCCCCAGAAGTAGGTCACCTCGACCAGCAACTGCTGCCTCAACCACAGCGCCAGCGCGGACACGAAGATTGCCGCGTCGCACAGTTGGAACGGGAGCGCGTAGGCCAGCTCAGCCCGGTTCGCGTGGGTGGCGACGAGGTAGATCCACCAGACGACCTCCGCGCCGACCAACACCACCGCCAGGAAGCGGGCGGCGAACCTCGTCCACGGTCCTGGACGCAGTCGGGCTGCGGCCACCAGCGCAGCCGTCGCCGCCGCTATGACTGCCATGGCCCCAAGGTGCTCGGCGGACAGCAGTCCCGTCATTCGCGCGAAGGTACGCCAAACGCCGAAATAGCTACGCTACGAAAAGGGTTGGCATAGGCAGGCAAAAATGAAAGTAGAGATCTGGTCAGACATCGTTTGACCCTGGTGCTACATCGGCAAGCGACGGTTTGAGACCGCTCTCGAGCGGTTCGACCATCGGGCCGATGTCGCTGTGGAGTTCCGCAGCTTCGAGCTCAACCCCAATGCGCCGGCTCAGCAGGAGGGCAATCTAGAGGAGGCACTGGCGCGCAAGTACGCCGTCAGCCTCGAGCAGGCGCGCTCGATGAACGCCCGGGTCGTGAACGCGGCGGCCGGCGAGGGCCTCCACTACCGGTATGACATCGCCAAGCGCGGCAATACGTTCGACGCCCACCGGCTCCTCCACCTGGCCGCGGCGGAGGGCCTGCAGTCGGCGATGAAGGAGCGCCTGATGGCCGCCTACTTCATGGAAGGGCGCGCCATCGGCGACCGCGACACGCTTGTGGAGCTGGCTGGTGAGGTTGGGATCGATTCAGAGCGCGCGCGGGCCGCGCTCGATTCCGACGAGTACGCCGGCGACGTGCGGGCCGACGAGCGCGAAGCGGCCGAGCTCGGCATCACCGGCGTGCCGTTCTTCGTCATCAACCGCCGCTATGGAGTGTCTGGCGCCCAGCCGCCCGAGGTGATGCTCGAGGCGCTCGCGGTCGGCTGGAAAGACGCCCCGGACTAGCGGGCGTAATCGATCGCCAGGCTGGCGGCAAATAGGGCGACTCCGAGCCACCCGAACAGGAAGGCCCGCCAGCCGATGGCGTCCTGGCGCAGGCGCGACCAGTTGTTGACGGCTGTGGCCAGGACCAGGTAGAGAAACGTCATCTCGGCCCACATCACCAGGAAGTGGAACTGCCCGACCGGGCTCCAGCGATATGAGATCGGCATCGACCAGTTGACCAGATCCAGCCCCGCCTGAGCCAGGAAGGCGGCGGCGGCCGTCGCCAGGCCCAGCAGCGCGTACAGAGGCACGCGCCTCCAGGCTATCGAGGGTCTGAGCCGGCCCAGCATCGCAACTCCGGCGACGTTGAGCGCGGGGATGAAGAGGCCGTCACCGAGCACCCCGGAGAAGTACCAGAACACCGTGTGCTGGCCGCCGTGGTAGGAGAAGTAGAAGGCCCACTGATAGCCGAACAGGAACGTCCAGCTGATCGCCGCGGGCAAGATCGGCCACCATGCGCGCTCACGGGCTAACCGGAGGACGGCGGCCACTGGGCCCGCATGCTAGCCGAAGGGGCCGCCCCCAGGGGCCGGGCTCAGGCCGGCCTCGTGTACATTGGCTGAAGGTTGGCCACTATTGAGCAGGTAGAGGTCAAGGGCCCGGTGGTGGGGCGGGCGCGCGAAGTGCTCACGCCCGACGCCCTCGATTTCGTCGGACGCCTCCAGCGTGAGTTCGGCGGCCGCCGCGAGCAGCTTCTGCATGCACGCGATCAGCGCCAGGCGCGCATCGACGCCGGGGAGATGCCCGATTTCCTCGGCGAGACCAGGTCGGTCCGAGAATCCGAGTGGCGAGTCGCGAACGCGCCGAAGGACCTCGAGGACCGGCGCGTCGAGATCACCGGGCCGACCGATCGCAAGATGCTCATCAACGCGCTCAACTCCGGGGCGCGCGTGTTCATGGCCGACTTCGAGGACGCCAACTCGCCGACGTGGTCGAACCTCGTCGAGGGCCAGGTCAACCTCATCGACGCCATCGAGAGAACCCTTACGTTCACGAGCCCCGAGGGCAAGGAGTATCGCCTCAACGAGAAGGTGGCGACGCTGGTCGTCCGCCCGCGCGGATGGCATCTCGACGAGCGCCACGTCGTGGTGGGTGGCAAGCGTGTTTCGGGCAGCCTGTTTGACTTCGGCCTGTACTTCTTTCACAACGCCAAGCGCCTGCTGGGCAAGGGGAGCGGACCCTACTTCTACCTCCCCAAGCTCGAAAGCCATCTGGAGGCGCGGCTCTGGAACGACGTCTTCAACTTCGCACAGGATGCATTGGGGATTCCGCGCGGGACGATCCGCGCCACGGTCCTCATCGAGACGATCCTGGCCGCCTTCGAGATGGAAGAGATCCTTTACGAGCTGCGAGATCATTCGAGCGGGCTGAACGCCGGGCGCTGGGACTACATCTTCAGCATCATCAAGAAGTTTCGGAACCGCGAGGACTTCGTGCTGCCCGACCGCGCTCAGGTCACGATGACCGTCCCCTTCATGCGCGCGTACACATTGCTGCTGGTCAAGACCTGCCACCGGCGCGGCGCGCATGCGATGGGTGGGATGGCGGCGTTCATCCCGTCGCGGCGCGACGCCGCGGTCAACGCCGTGGCAATGGCCAAGGTCAAGGAGGACAAGGACCGCGAGGCCGGCGACGGTTTCGACGGTACGTGGGTGGCGCATCCGGACCTGGTGACGATCGCGACCGAGTCGTTCGATCACGTGCTTGGCGATCGCCCGAACCAGCTCGATCGGCAAAGACCCGATGTTCACGTCGACTCGCGGCAGCTCATCGACATGCGCGTGCCGGGCAGCACGGTCACCGAGGGTGGGCTCAGGCTCAACGTCAGCGTCGGCATCCAATACATCGAGTCCTGGATGCGCGGCGTGGGCGCGGCGGCCATCAACAATTTGATGGAGGATGTCGCGACCGCCGAGATATCGCGGTCGCAGGTGTGGCAGTGGTGCCGCCATGCGACGCGCCTGGTCGAGGGGGCGACGGTGACGGCGGATCTCGTGCGCGAGATCACCGACGACGAGATGGCGAGCCTGCACGCCCGCCACGGCGAAGAGCTGTGGCAGAAGGGGCGATTCGAGGAGGCGCGCCAGGTGTTCGAGGCGGTTGCGCTGGCCGAAAGCTTCCCGGCCTTCCTAACGCTGGTCGCCCAGCGCTACATCGACTGAGGAAAACCCGCTAGGGAATCACCCTCGGCGGCGCCGGCGGCTTGCCCGGCAGCCTACGCCACTGTCGAGGGCCGACGCCGTTGTTGGGGTTGCCCGGCACGAAGGCCACGGCCGACGGCTTGACCATGCAGTTGTCCTTGCGCACGACGCTGCGCTCGCCGCCTTCCTGGTGCTCGATGACGACGGTCCTCTCGAGCACCGCCCGCACGCGTACCTGCTTGCCGTTGACCATCGCGTTGAAGCCACCGCTGACCTCGTGGTTCAGGGGTGGGACGATGCTTGCCAGCGAAACGAGATCGGCGGCGGTTTTGCTCATTAAATGGCTTCCTCGGGCTAGGCGGCGGTTGAGTAGCCGCGGAAAAAATGAAATTGCCGATCTCATCGGTCGGCAGCCCGAGTTTACCAGAACGTTACGCGGGCCCCGGAAGCCGAGGGGCCGGGCGCCGGCACTCTAAGCGGCCGGGTTGTGCTCCTGCAGCCGCAGCTGCCTGGCCGCCTCGCGACCCCGCCGCGCCGCTTCCTTGCTCGCCAAGTGGCGGACGCGCAGGTGGGCCGGGTCGACCATCAGGCGCTGCCGGTTGACCAGGATCTTAGGCTCGCCAGGTGCGGGTTCGATGACCGCGGTCCGCTCCAGCACGGCCGTCACCCAGACGCGGCGGCCGTCGACTTCGGCTTCGAAGTCGGGAAGGATCTCGTCATCCTCGTCCATCTCGACGCTGTCCAGCCGGACCAGCTCAGTGCGGCTCGACTGCTCTCCCGCGGGTTTTCGGTACGAATCCATGCTCATATGCCAGATACCCGATCGCGAGCAGGACCAAACCCAACCCGAGCCACGGAAGTAGATACGCCGGGAAGATACCGAACAGATCGCGAACCCGTGGTCCCAGACGGCGCCCCAACTCGAGGAAAATTGCCGCCCAGATCGTCGCCGAGAACAGTACGCACGGTATGAAAACCCGATAAGGGACGTTCAGTATTCCCGAAAGCGCCGAGATCACGATCCGCATCCCCGGGATGTGGCGGCCGATGATGATCGTCCAGGGACCCCAGCGCTTGAAAGCTCGTTCGGCGCGGTTCAGCTTTCCTTCAGTCAGGCCGATGTACCCGCCGTAACGTCGGATGAATGGCCGCCCGTACTTTCGCGAGATCGTGAGGTTGCATGCGCTCCCCAGCACCGCTCCTGAGATCACGGCCAGGTACGCGAGCGAATAGGGGATCGCCCCAATGGTCGTCAGGTAGCCGCCATATGCGATGGCGGCGTCACCCGGCGCGGGCAGCGGCACCCCCAGCTCCTCCAGGAAGATCACGAAGAACAGCCCGCCCGCCTGGTGATGCAGGATGAACAGGCGGATGACGCGCGTCAGCGGCCTCAGCCAGGATGGTTCCTGCAGCCACCCTGGGAGGGAACTCGCTAGATGGGCGGCCATGAAGAGCATTCGTGTGGGCCGACCATGGGCCCGCCGCGATTATATGTGCGTCGCCCTGCGTGCCCCCGCGGGTTGGGACGAAATCAGCGAGTCGGGCGTCGCCCACGTCAGCCGGGTCCCGAAGACTCTTTCGAAATGACGCGCGTAGCCCCGCGCCGCGCTCCCGGTGTCGATCCGAGGGCCCTCGAGCGCCGCCACCGAGGTCGGCCGCTTCTCGGCATGCCCACAGGGAACGATGCCGTCGAAGTAGTCGAGGTCGGTCGTGAGGTTCAGGGCGAAGCCGTGGCTGACCACCGAGCGGTTCAGCTTGATCCCGATCGCGGCCAACTTCTCGCCCTTCGACCAGACTCCCGTGAGGCCGGGATCTCCGGGCTCGGAAGCGATGCCTAGCTCTCTCAGGTAATCGATCAACGACTGCTCGAGCATCTCAAGGTACCGAGGGATCGTGATCCCGAAATGCGTGAGGTCGAGGATCGGGTAGCCGACCAGCTGGCCGGGGCCGTGATAGGTTGCCTCACCACCTCGGTCGGACCAGATGACCTCGACCTCGCGCCGGCCGCGTTCGGCCTCGTCCCAAAGCAAGTGATCGGCGCTCGCGGCCTTGCCCATGGTGAACACGTGAGGGTGCTCGAGCAGCAGCAGTGTGTCGGGCGCGCGACCGTCTCGCACAGCCTCCACCAGCTCGGCCTGGAGGTCCCAGACCGTGCGGTAGCCGGCGCTACCCAGCCAGCAGGCTCTTACGGGCGGGGACTTGCTCATCAGCGTGGTATGACGACCGGACCAAAGGTCCGGCCTCGACGTGCCCGAAGCCCATGGCCAGCGCCTTCTGCTTCAGCTCGACGAACTCTTCGGGCCGGTAGTAGCGCACGACCTCGGCGTGCTTCTTGCTCGGGCGCAGGTACTGGCCGACGGTCAGGACGTCGATATGGTGCGCGCGCATGTTGCGAAACACCTCGAGCAGCTCCTCCTCGGTTTCGCCGAGGCCGACCATCAGTCCCGACTTGCTGACCATGTGAGGCGCCAGCGTCTTCACGTGGCGGAGGAGCGCCAGGCTGTTCGCGTACACGGCCTTGGGCCGGATCCGCGCGTAGAGGCGAGGCACGGTCTCGGTGTTGTGGTTGAAGATGTCGGGGCCCGCCTCGACGACTGTGCGCACAGCTTCGAAGTCACCCTGGAAGTCCGGGGTCAGCACCTCGATCGTCGTACCCGGGCTGCGCCGGCGGATGGCCCGAATCGTGCGCGCGAAGATGCCGGCGCCGCCATCGCGCAGATCGTCGCGATCGACTGATGTGATGACCGCGTGGCGAAGTCCGAGCTCGGCCACCGATTCGGCGACGCGCAGTGGCTCGCCGAGGTCCAGCTCTGAAGGCCGACCCGAGGTGACCGCGCAGAAGCGGCACGCCCGTGTGCACACATCCCCGAGGATCATGAAGGTCGCTGTGCGCCGGTTCCAGCAATCGAAGATGTTCGGGCAGCGCGCCTCTTCGCACACCGTGTGCAAGCGGCTTCCGCGCACGATCTGCTTAAGATCCTTGAAATTCTCGCCCTCGGTCACGCGTATGCGGATCCACGACGGGATCGGCTGCGTCGTGAGCGGAGAAGGGTCGCTCACAGCCGAATGCTGGCGGCCGTCCATTCCTCCAGGCCCTTCTTGATGAAGCCGAGGAACTGGCCGGCCATCATCCCGTCAATGATGCGGTGGTCGAAGCTGAGGCACATGTTCATCATGTGGCGCACTGCAATGCCGTCGCCGATGACGACCGGGCGGCGGACGATCGACTCGGTCGTGAGTATCGCCGCCTGCGGCTGATTGATGATCGGCTGGCTGGCGACCGACCCGGTGGAGCCGGTGTTGTTCAGAGTGATCGTGCCCCCGTGGACGTCGTCAGGCTTCAGCTGCTTGTTGCGCGCGCGCTCGACCAGGTCGTTGATCGAACGCACCAGGTCGGTGAAGCCGCGCTGGTCGGCGTTCTTGAGCACCGGGACGATGAGCCCATCGGGAATCGAAACCGCGATGCCCATGTTGATGTAGCGCTTGAGGATGACTCCCTCGTCGCTCCATGTGGAGTTGAGCCACGGGTACTGCTTGATGGCGTCGCACACGATCTGGACCACGAAGGGGATGTAGGTCAGGGCGACGCCATGGCGGGCCTTGAAGCCCTCTTTCTCCGACTCGCGGTAGCGAACGAG
>Ga0207646_10001842_pt1 | contig 25590 bp, 20 predicted proteins | sample KBSK5502metaG_FD_184343 | JGI IMG/M metagenome (GOLD analysis project Ga0207646, IMG submission 184343) | Corn, switchgrass and miscanthus rhizosphere microbial communities from Kellogg Biological Station, Michigan, USA - KBS K5-50-2 metaG... | ecosystem: Host-associated > Plants > Roots >...
TAGTCGCTAGGGTCGTATTCGAGGTCGGCGTCCTGGATCAGCGCGAAGGGCATCCTCAGCTCCTGTATCGCGCGACGGATCGCGGCGCCTTTTCCCTGGTTGACCTGCTGGCGGAAGATGCGGATGCGCGAGTCGGCCTTCGCGATTCGTTCCAGGATGTCCCACGTGCCGTCGGTCGACCCGTCATCGACGACGATCACCTCCCCCACCTCGTCGCGCTGCTGAACATGGCTGAGCATGACCTCGATGGTCCGAGCCTCGTTGTAGGCCGGCATGATCACCGAAAGCGCGCGACGCGAGGAGGAGCTCACCGCCTTACCACTTTATCGCCAGAGTCTGAAAGCCCTCCGCCGCCTTTCCGGTGAGCGAGAACCGGTCAGCCGAACTGAAATCCGAAGTGCCAGAGGGCGGCGTCCGTTCCCTGCGTGAAAATGTCGAGGCGGCCTGCCCCCCACGATGTCGCCGCGGGATCGGAGGCCCAGGTACCGCCCCAGTTCTCCCAGCTCGCCCAGTAGTAGCCGGTCCACTCCCTGTACATCAGGGACTTGTCAGGCGCCAGGGCGAAGATGTCCAACTGGTTGACCCCCCGAGAAGCCACCGCGGGTGCAGAGCCCAGGATGCCCCCAAGCGATTCCCAGCCGCTCCAGGCGTATCCGGTCCAGACGCGGTGGTAGAGGGCGTTGCCGCCTCCTTGCCCGAAGACGTCGATCCGGTTGAATCCCCAGGAGACGGCGGCTGGAGCCGACGTGAGCACGCCGCCGAGGCCCTCCCATGCGTTCCAGCGGCCGTTCCAGACCTTGTGGTAGAGCGCAAGGTCCGATCCTCGCACGAAGATGTCGAGCCGCCCGGATCCCCACGACGCCACCGCGGGTCCGCTGCTCAGAACGCCTCCAAGCGATTCCCACCCGGACCACGCTCCCGCCCAGTACTTGTGCCAGAGCGCGTTGTCGCCACCTCGCACGAACACGTCGATGCGTCCGTTCCCCCACGAGACGGCCGCAGGGTCAGAAAGCAGCGAGCCCCCCAGGTTCTCCCAGCCCTGCCATGAAGTGCCGTCCCACCACCGGTGATAGAGGGCGTTGCCGGCCCCGCGCGCGAAGACGTCAAGACGGTTGGGTCCCCAGGACGCCACCGCAGGACCCGAGGTCACCGTTTCCCCCAACGACTGCCAGTGAGCTACGAACTTGAGATCGATCTCGCTCCAGAGCTCGGGCGCGTTGCCGTCGTAGCCGAGAGCCCACATTCCGATTCCTCGCAGGTTCTCGCTGTTGACGAGGTCGTACTTGATCCCAAGTGAAGTTGTGTCGTCGTAATAGATCTCGCGCCACGAGTTGAAGTTGGCCTGGCAAGGGTCGTACCTGGCCGGGCTCCACCAGGTGGCCCACGGCGATTCTGCGGTTGAGTCCCAGTTGAATTTGACCCTCTGCGCGCACGCAAAGTCCTGGACGATGCCCGAATAAGGGATGGCAGTTGCACCGCTCGTCGCCTGTGCGTATGGATTTGTGCTGGTCGTCGACCATTCGTACCCGTAGTAAGGGACGCCAAGGATCACCTTCGATGCCGGCGCCTTCGTCACGTATTGCGACATCGACACCGAGTCGTTGAAGGTCCAACCGTTCATCGGAGCGTTCGGCCCGGGCTGGCCGGCGTTCATGTTGGAGAAAGACATGTCGTACGCCATCACGAAGAAGGCGTCGACCACCGGCGCGAGGTTGCCGATGTTAAAGAACCCGCCGTCCCAACTAGCGGCGCCCGAATAGCTGTCGACGCTCACGAACGAGTTCGGAAACTGCTTGTGAACCGCGGCAGAGAGTAGGGTCATGAAGTTCGTGAACCACGTCTGAATCCCGGGGTAGGAGCTTGATTCCTGGCCTTCGAAATCGATGTTCACGCCGTCGACGTGACGGTAGGCGATCGCGGCGACGATGTTGTTGATCGCGGTCTGCGTGATGTTGGGGTTGGCCACGATGTCCCAGATCGAAGGCTCGCCGAACTGTTTGACCACAGGCACCACGCGATCTCCCGCTGCGTGAGCGCGGTTCACCATGTCGGCGAACTGGGCGCTGTTCCAGCCGTTCATCCCGGAATCGTTGCCGATCCAGGAACCGTCCCATTGGATGGTCAGCCCGAAATAGGCGATCGTGCTCATGAGCGAATAGTTGAAGTTCGCCTCGTCACTCAAGGCCCAGTAGGGTGCAAAGCCCATGACCTCGCGCTGGAGAGGGCCGCCTGAGGCCGTCAGGCTCGACCTCGGTCCGCCAAGCGTGGGCGGGCCGATCAACGCCGCCCGCTCGCCGGACAGGGCGTTGCCCGCCTGGTAACTGAACTTGGGATGGAGAAGCGGCATCGGGGCGGAGGTCGCGGGCTGGAACTGGAACACCTCCCCGGCGTGGCGCGCTTCGTCGAGCGCATTAGGACCGATCGCCGGATCGCGATCAACACCACCGGTGATTGATGCGTGCGTGCGCGCAGGCGCGACCGGGGCGCCGTGCGTCCCATTCAGAACCAGAACGTAAGCGGTGACAATGACGGCACCAGCCGTCAGGGCCTTGAGACGCAAGGCGGCCAGCTTACCCATTGGGCCTGCAACGTGCAACTTTTGCCGTCGCAGTCTCTTGCGCATCCGAACGGGCGGTTCGGGCATGCTGCGCGCAGTGAAAGTGGCGATCGACGCTCACATGATCGGGCAGCGCGAGACGGGCAACGAGACCTACGTGGTGAATCTTCTGCGGGCGCTGGCGAGCGGGTGGCCGGACGATGACTACCAGATGCTCACGCCCAACGTTGCCGACCTGGTCTCCAGGCTCGAGCTACCGTCCACCGCAGGAGCCGTTAAGGTCTGGCCGGGTTGGTCCCCGCTGCGGATCACGCTGGGCATCCCGGCGGTGGCGTGGCGGCGGAGGTCAGACGTCCTTCACATGACCACCTACGTCACACCCCCACTCTCTACCGTGCCGACTGTCGTAACGGTTCACGACGTTTCGTATCTGGTCCACCCCCAATTCTTATCGCGGCGTGTGCGAACGATCCTCAGAACGCTCGTACCCATCTCGGTGCGCAGGTCGGTGCGGGTGATCGCGGTTTCCGAGCACACGAAGAAGGACCTGATTCGTTTCTACAAAACCGCGGCCGACAAGATCGCGGTCACCCCATTAGCGCCTGGGCCGGCGTTTGTGCAGATGCCGCAGGCTGCGCGAGCCCAGCTTCCATTCGGCATCGTCGAGCCGTTCGTTCTGGCGGTCGGCAACCTCGAACCGCGCAAGAACCTTGGCCGCCTGCTCGAAGCGTTTCTGGTGGTTGTGCGCAACGGCTTTCAAGGACAGTTGGTGCTCGCCGGCAAAGGCGCGGGAGCGGAAGGCATCACGACCTGGTCTCGTCGCAACGGCCTCGAGGGCAGGATCGTCCTCACGGGGTTCGTGACAGAGGCCGATCTCGTCCTTCTCTACAATCGCGCGAAACTGTTTGCCTACCCGTCGCTCTACGAGGGATTCGGGCTGCCCCCAATCGAAGCCATGGCTTGCGGGTGCCCGGTCGTCGCCAGCAACTCGTCTGCGCTCCCCGAGACCCTTGACAGCGCCGCGCTCCTGGTCGATCCCGAATCCGTGGGCGCGCTCGCCGAGGCGATGACGGCGGTGCTCGGGCAGGAAGCTCTCGCGGCTTCGCTCAGGCAGAAGGGCATGGAGCGAGCAGGGTCGTTGAGCTGGCACAAAACTGCCGCACTCACGCGTGCCGTGTACGTGGACGCGGCCAAAAGCCGCAGGGCTGCGCCGGTTTTCACCGCATGAGGGTGGCGATGCTGGGCACGCGCGGCGTGCCGGCCTCTTACAGCGGCTTCGAGACCTGCGTGGAGGCGGTGGGAAAGCGGCTCGTGCAGCGCGGGCACGAGGTGTCCGTGTACTGCCGCAGCGATCGAAAGACGAACACCTATCTCGGCATGAGGCGCGTGGTGTTGCCGGCGCTCCGGACCAATGGCCTGGAAACCCTGTCGCACACGCTTCTTTCCACCGTTCAAGCGATCGCGCGCGGGCGCCCCGATGCAACCCTCATGTTCGGCGTGGGCAATGCTGTTTTCTGCGCCCCCCTGAGATGGGGAGGCGTTCCCGTGGCAATCAACGTGGATGGACCGGACTGGACACGCCAGAAGTGGGGCGCCGCGGGTCGCCGCTACCTGCGCTGGTCGGAGCGCGTCGCGGGGCGTGCCGCAAACGTGGTGGTCGCCGACTCTCACGCCGTGGGCGCCTACTACATGCAGCGCTACCGGACCGACTCCGTGTTCATCCCTTACGGCGCAGACATTCCAACCGAGATCGGCACCGCCACCCTGGAACAGTTCAAGCTCGAGCCGCGCGGCTATCTACTGGCCGTCGGCCGCTTCGTGCCGGAGAACGGCATCCACAACCTCGTCCAGGCCTACGCAAGCGTCTTGCCGAACATGCCCCTGGTCATCGTCGGCGACGCGCCTTACAGCGACGCGTACAAGAGACGGCTGAAGGCGATGGCTCCGCCAGGCGTCGTGTTCACCGGCTACCAGTTCGGGAGCGCCTACCACGAGTTGAGCCATAACGCGTATGCGTTCCTGTTCGCGGGTGAGGTTGGCGGCACGCACCCGGTCCTGGTGGAACAGCTTGCCCATGGAAACTGCGTGCTGACGCTCTGGACGGACAGTAACGCCGAGGTCATCGACAGCGCAGGCGTTTACTTCTACAACGCAGCGGAGCTCGCCGAAATGCTGCGCCTCATCGTGCGTGATCGAGCCCTCGTCGAGGGCCTTCGCCTGCGGGCACGGGAGCGTTCCCTGGTCTACTCCTGGGACCGGGTTGCCGATCAGTACGAGGAGCTCCTCGCCCGGCTCGCGAAGCGCCCGAGCCCAGTGCCGTCGTAACAGCTCAGTCGGCGACCCGCCGGCTGGCTTCGGCCGTCACGTAAGGGTGGATTGCAATCGCGAGCAGAAGCACGATCGACGGCGTCAGCTGCAGCGTCAGCCGGTCGAAGGTCGTCGACACGATGTACTGCACGTCGAACGGAGCGGTCAGGTAGACGTAGAAGTAGGCGGCGATCTGCAGGCCGATGACGATCAGGACCAGCCATCCGTCCCGCGCCCGAGAGAACGTGACCAGCACCAACGACAGCGCGAAACTCACCGCGAGCCACGGGTAGTCGAGCTTGAGAGACGCCAGGCTTCTGATCTCCCTCAGCACCGCAACTGTCCGGTTCGGGAGGCCTGGCAGCAGGGACAGGCTTTCGTCACCCAACACACGCGCGGTCTGGATGCCTTGCAGCTGCAGGTAGACGCGCCACGCGATCAGTGGAGCCACCCCGAGGGCGACCACCGCGACGAGCTTCCAATCTGGAACGAACCGCGAAGTGCGTTGTGCGATGGCTCTCGCGTAGGTGATACCGACCACCAGCAGCATGATTGCGAGGAAGGTCAGTCCCTCGTTCTTCGTAAATGCCGAGAGGGCGGCAAAGACGATGCTCAGCGCGTACGAGACGGAGTCGCCACTCCGAAGCCCGTCGAGAAAGTGCAACAGGCTGACAAGCATCAGGATCGCGAACGGGTAATCCGCCCAACCCATGTACTGAAAGTCGAACAAAGCCTTGAGAAAGATCGGGGTGGCTGCGACGACGAACGTGAAGGTGATCGCAAGCTGACGTCCGAGCAGGTCGCGCGCCATGACGTAGAACCCGGCGATGCCGGACACGAAGAAGAGATAGGTGACCGACTTTCCGAAAATCTCGTCCACGCCACCGTTGAGCGCATACAGCGAGTCGACCATCAGTGTGTAAAGAGGCGGGTAATCCAGGTTGCGCCGAACTTCGGTGGCGATCGGCGCGAGATTCACCGCCTGCTGCGCGTAGTAGACGCCGGCCTTGAAGAGCCACATGGCAATGGCATCCCATCCCAGGACCGGCTGAGTGACCAGGTTCAACAGGTAAAGGAACGCGATGCCAACCAGGGTCACGCAGAAGACGACAGACAGCGCTCCGGCGCCAATGATTCGCCGCGCTTCCGCCACCGCGCCCAGCCAGTCGGCGGTGATCGCGCGGCGGAGCCGGCTCCGGCGTAGGCCCACCACGACCACCCACGGAATCAGCAGCGTCAAAGGGTTCCATGGAACATGAACGGCGCCGTAAATCCAGAGCTGGATGGCGAGCGCGCTGCCGCCCAGGATGGGTGACGTCGCGCGCAGGATGCCGCCCGGCGCTGCCGTGACGAGGCCGGCGAGAAGTGCGCCAATCACGTAGGCGATGGCCAGGTAGCCGGCAAGACCGGCCATGGAAAGCAGCGGGGTGACGTCAGCCATCGCGTTCGTACGCCATCACTACGTAGTCCGGATAGGAGTAAGTCGCCACGAGCCTCAGGTTTCCGATGTCCGGCGACTGCTCGGAGGTTCGTCGGACCACGACGATCGCGTCAGCAGCATTGACCTGCGAACCGTCGACCGAAGTGGCGACGGTCACCCTCCGAGGGAACAGCCAGAAAGTCGACCAGAAGTACGCATAGTAGTAATCAGGGGGGTTGCTCCACACGACGAGCACGCTGTCGTGGCCGGGTAGCGTCTGTCGGATCTGGATCAGGCTCTGCTCAAACCCGTCCCCCGATCTCGCCTGGGTGACCCACGGCGACGACAGGAGCGTCGCCCTCAGGTGTTCGTTCAGCGCGGCGTCTCCGGTCACCACCAGGCTGCGAACGGCCCACGCGGTTATGAACACGACAGCCGCCTGGCGCAGGAAGGTGGATCGCCGCCCCGAGATCAATTTCGCGGTCTGAGGCCCGAGGCGTCGAGACCGGCCGCCTGGCTCGGACTCAGGCTCGCGTACGCGCTGAGGTGAAAATCCACGTGCTCCCCCAGCCCATGCGCGTCGATGGGTGAAAGCGGAGCGGCGACGCCCATGTCCCGGGCTTTCAACATGGCGTCGGCCAGGTCCGCAGTCGTGTACTCACCGTCGCTGAGGAACAGGATTCGCTTTTCACGCCGCAGCGATTCGGAGGTCGCCTGGCCCACGGTGGTCACCACGGGCAGGCCATGCTCGCGCGCCGCCTGGAGGGTTGTGTTCCTTCCCGAGGCGCCGCCGGGATATAGCAGGACGCACACGTCGGCCGCCTGCATGCACGCTGACACCGTTTCCGGGTCGGCGTGACTCATCCACTCGGTCACGTCTTCGATGCCCGCGGTCCGCGCCTGCTCCTTTAACGACACAACGTAGGCACGCGCAGTCTCCAGATCGTATTCGGCCTCTCCGCCGACGACCCACAGACGCACCCGAACACCCGAATCCCGAAGCTTCGCAACCGCATCGATGATGCGATCGATCCGTCGCCGCGGATGAATCAGGCCAAAGCTGATGGCGACCATGTCGCCGGCAGCGGCCCCGAACCGCGCGCGCCAGGCCTCGCGGTCGATGCCGGCAGCGACCGGGATCGTTGAGATCATCGCGCCGGTGAGCATCGGCGGGGCGAATCGCCTGAGCGTTTGTTTCAGGCTCGAGGCCTCGACCGGGTCCAGCGTGATCACGAGGCGCGAGCTCAGTGCCATGACGTCGATCGCGGCGCGCGCCGTCATTCGGCGCTCGCGGCGCTCGTGGATGGTCAGCACGGTGGGAGTGCGCGTGAAGAGACGCAAAGCCAGGGGCAGCAGGACGATGCCGAGGCCGCGGCCGTAGCCCACAGCGGGGTACTGGACGTGAACGATGTCAGGGGCGTTGCGTCGAATGGTCTGGAGCAGGGCGCGCAGCTTGGGCAGGCCCCAACCGGGCCCCCTCACTACCTCGGCCGGCGGCGCGGCGTCCGAGCGGATGCGCTCGTCGTCGCTCGTCACGACGACCACGCGAGTGCCTGCGCGCCTAGCCAGGCCCAACGCCAATCGGGACGTGTAGTCACCGATTCCGCAGCGCACGTCCGGGAACGACCCGGACACCAGCACGATCGTCATGCCGACCTCTGCATCAGCCGCCGCAAGACCTCCCACTCGACAGAAGCCCTGGCCGAAAGTCCGCGCCGCACAAGGCCGCCCGCGCCGAAAACGACGGAACGCATGAAATGAGACGCCACCGTCGCGCTCATCACCATCGTGGATGCCGCAGCGCCATGGTGCTTCCGGAAGTAGTGACCGCGCCCCTTCGCAGCCATCAACACGGTCGACGCGGGCGCCAGGCGGCGGCTCGCGCCCCATTCGTGCTTGACGGCCGCGCCTGGCACGTAGTGAACCTGCCAGCCGGCCCGCCGAGCGCGCCGGCAGAGGTCGACATCTTCATAGCCCCAACGGAACGACTCGTCCAGGCCGCCGATCTGCTGAACCACCTCCCGCCGGATCATCATCGCTGCGCCGGAAACCTCATCGACCACCGCGGGCTTCGCGTAGTCGCGTTTTGTCCCGTAGCGCGGCCGCCCGGTCAGGCGAGCCAGGCCCAGCAATGCGAGCGCGGTTCCTAGTGGCGTCGGAAATCGTCCTCCCGACGGCTGCAGCGTCCCGTCGCTGTTGAGCAGACGCGGGCCTAGGATTCCAGCCTCGGCATGCGAGTCGCCGTAATCGACAAGGACGCGGAGTGAATCGCGCTCGACCTCCGTGTCGGAGTTCAGGAGCAGCACATAGCGTCCCGAGGACGCATTGATTCCCTGGTTGTTGGCGATCGAGAAACCCCGATTGTCCGGATTGGCGATGAGCCGGTACATGGGATGCGCTTCCTCAATCAACGCCTGGCTGCCGTCCGTTGAGCCGTTGTCGACCACGATCACCTCGAGCGCGACGCTGTTCCATTCGGCATCGAGAGAGTCAAGACATCGCGACAGGAGCTCGCCCGTGTTCCAGTTGACGACTATCACACTGACGTCCGGGCGCGACTTCGACTTTTCGTGTGAGGTCACAACCTGGCGATTTCGCGATACGCGGCCAGCCGCGCCGAGCCTCGCTCGCGACGGAATGGCAGCGCCAGCGCCCGCGCCAGCATCGCGGCCCGGGTAATGACTCGCGCCTCGGCGGTCCACGATCGCGGGTAATACTTGGCGTAGAAGCGGTACATGCTGCGGTAGCTTTCGACCATCAAGGCCAGCTCGTTCTGGCGGGAGCTGCCGCCAAGTCTGTGGGTGGCGACGGCCGACGGCTCGAACCAGACCTCCCACCCATTACGGCGGGCCCTCAAGCACCAGTCGAGCTCCTCCGCATACATGAAGAAGCTGTCATCGAAAGGACCAACATCACGAACGGCCGCGACTCGAATCAACATGCAGGCTCCGACGACCCAGTCGACCCTTCGAACTTCTTCCTGCCTGGACACGACAAGGTACCAGCGGCCGAGGCCCGGCACGAACCTGAGCGGCTTGTAGAGTCGGAACGCCTCGACCAGGTGAGTCGCCGGCGACGGGAAATTGCGCGCCGCAACTTGCAGCGAACCGTCGAGGTTCCTGAGCCCGGCGCCGACCACCGCCGCCTGTGGTTCGGCCTGCGCGCGCGCGACCAGCGCGTCGATGCATCCCGGCTTGACGAAAGCATCCGGGTTCAGCAGCAGCACGAACGGTGTCGCGACCTCCCCGAGGGCCAGGTTGACCGCCCCCGCGAAGCCCAGGTTGCGCTCAGACCTGAGGACCTTGGTGGCGGGCGAGGTCTCGTCCACGCCATCGAGGCTGGCGTCGGTGGACGCGTTGTCCACGATCAAAAGCCTCCACAGCACTGTCGTGTTCTGCTTAACGGCGGCGATGCATTTGCGCAGGTCGGGACCCGAGTTCCAATTGACGATGGCGACAGTCACCTGCACCGGGGCGTCCTTTTCCGATGCGTGGTCCACGCGTGACGCGCTCAAACCGCGTGAGCGGTGCTTCTCCGCATTCCGACGAGGATGAACTGCTTGGCGAAGAGGGTGGGTCGCATCGCTCCGAGCGCGTGCCTAACGCGGGCCCTGCCGGCGCGGAGCAGCTGCTGGACCGCCGACCCTCCTTCCGGGGGAGGAAACGCGTGGATCGCCTCCGTGTGCACCACCTCGAACCCAGAAGCCTCGATCATCTTCTTTGCAGTCGAGAGCGTGAAGAACCGAAGGTGGGTGCGATCCATGATGCCCCACTCTTGGTACTCGAAGCGTCCGGCAAGCAGCCCCAGGCGAATCCTGAAATGCGCGATGTTCGGCATCGAGATCACGACGATGCCGTCGCGCCTGAGGCGCGCTTCGGCCATACGCAGCACCCTGATGGGGTCGCTCGTGTGTTCCAGGACATCTCCGAAGATCATGGCGTCAACATCTCTGTCGAGCTTCCGCCAGACCGATTCGTCCTCGAGGCTGCCGACGATCATCTGGTCGTAATGACGCCGCGCCTGCTCGGCCGCGCCTGGGTCGAGCTCCATGCCGGCCAGCCATCGATCAGGCCGCATACGTCGCAGATGCTCGCCGATGTATCCGACCGCGCATCCTGCATCGAGGATCGCGTCACGGTCTCCGGCGAGCTGCGCCAATCGATATCGCGAGTCATCCGCACGTGCACTGACATGGCCCGTGTAGATGAACTCGTCACGCGAGAGCATCGACCTAATTATGCGGACCGGCTTTCACGGCGCCGATCGCCTGGCGAGGCGCTGCGTGATCCTCTGGAATCGAGGGCCAAGGCGAGCAGCGAGCTCGACGTCTGCCGCGCTCAACGGACGGAGAATCGCCAGGGCCGCGATGTAGAGGACGACGTACAGGGCGGTACCGACCAGCTCGCCGGCAAGGTCATGCGATCGCAGGACGAAGCTCGGCGACACTCCGACGAGGCTCGCCGCGACAACGCGGACCGCGAATGCCCATGGAAACGCCGCACGAACCGGGCGGGCCGCAAACACGAAGTCACTGACGTGCGCGATCACGTTCGCAGTGCCAGTGGCCATGATCGCCCCCAGCGCACCAAATGGTGGGATGAGGATCACGTCCAGCACCACGTTGAGGATGCCCGTCGTGGCGCGGATTGCCAGCAGCTGGCGCTGCCGGCCGAGTGCCACAAGAAAGGAGAGCGGGATTCCCGCAGCAAGAAACGAGGACACCAGCCAGAAGGCACCGAAGACCTCCATCGACCCGGCCGCCGGGGCGTACGCAGCACCGAAGATGCGGCGCGTGATCTGGTCGGAAAGCAGGATGACCGGCGGGTACACCAGCAGGGCCAGCAAGATGCTGAGGCGCAGATACACCAGCAGGAGACGGCCGCTTGCGCCTCCTCCACGCCGGGCGTGCACCTCGGCAAAGCTCGAGGTTGCGGTGCCGGCCCAGCCGCTGAGCAGCGTGCCCAACCTCAGGAAGACCAGGGTCGCGACGCTGTAGAGGGCGATCTGCACCGCGTCATGGCGCAGCGCAGCAAGCAGGAGAACGTCGATCTGGCCCGCGAGCCCGATGTTGCACAGCGCTGCCGCCCACACGCCCACCGCAAAGCCGGCAATTGGACGAAGCGGGGTGCGTTCCTCGTCGCCCCGTGTGAGAACCGCCCCGAGGCCGCGCAGTAATAGCATCAGAGATGCGACCAGGTACGAGACCACTGTGGTCACGGACGCCGTGACTACGTCGGTGTGCCCGGCGAAGATCATCGCCGCGAAGAAGAGCACCGCGACGATCTGCCCGACGGTGCGAGCGATCGCGACACTTCGCGCCTGGAGCCTCGCGTACGCGAAGGACGTCGTGAACTCGATCGCCCCCTGGCCGGCGAGCAGTCCGGCGATCGCCACCCAGTACTGCTCGACGAGGGGAAGCCGCAGTGCCTGGCCCGCCCCGTGGAGCGCCGCCAGCAGTGCGATGCCGAGCGCATACGAGACCACCCGCGCCAGGGCGAGCCGGCGCACGAGGAACCGCATCTGCGGGACCTTGTCCTCCGCGAACAGCAGCGCCACGTAGCGCATCAGCGTGTCGGGGAAGCCCAAGCTGAGAAGGACCGCGCTGAGCGCTGCCGCGTTGACGAGGAACGAGTACTCGCCGAACGATTGCGGTCCAAGCACGCGAATGAGGAGCAGACTCAGCGTGAGTGCCGAGCCCACCTCGGCGACTCGAGCCACCTGGGCCCAGGCCGCTCCTACGGCGACCCTTCGAGAGATGCTCGGACCGTCAGCTGATGAAGCCGACTCCTACCTCAGCTTTCCAGCACGCACATATGGCGCAGCACCGCCTTTCTATTTCGCGCGACGGCAGGAGTAACGGAAGCTCTCCCAGCCGTCGCCGGCTGCGTTGTTGGGTTCGACGTCCAGGACTTCGGCTCCCAGCGAATCGACCAGTGCGACCACCTCTTCACGAGGCATCCCGTTCATTGTTGCCGCCGGATGGTCCTGGTAGCGCACCCGCAGGTAGAGACGGAACACAGGCGCCGGAATGTAACGTCTCGCTGCTGATCGCCTGCCGGTCCGGCGTCCGGGAAGCTGAAAGATCACCAACGCTCCGGGCCGCAGCACGCGAAAAAATTCTCTGATGTAGTCCCTTGCGTACACAGGGTCGACATGTTGCAGCGTGATGCTCGAGTACACCATGTCGAAGATCGCGTCATCGAACAAGCGGAGATCGCTTGCGCTGTTCTGGTGGTAGCGACATCGCTCCGGGAACTTGTTCAAGTCGCGTGCAAGCTCGATCATCGTCGGCGAGATGTCCACGCCGTCGACTGCGTCGAAATAGCGCGCGAGCGCCTGCGTCAGGCGTCCAGGTCCGCAGCCGAAATCAAGGGCTCGCTCATGCCCGTGCACGACCCCGAGGCTGGTGACATGTTCCATGACGTCGCCGATCTCTTGAACACCGGTTTCGAAGAACTCGTCGGATTCCCAACGGTTTCCGCGTTTGTCCGGTTGACTCAGAACGGCCCAGAACGGATCGGTCTTCCCGGCTCGATCCCAGCGGTTCCTGAGGTCCTGCAACCGGTCAGGCGCATTCATCACTGCGGCGGGCATCTTACTAGGATTAGTCCGCACTGAGCCGCCACCATCCTCCCGATCAACCCACCGCCCAGGCGCCTTCGGTGCTCACCCGCAACGTCGAGCTCATCGCCGCGGGCGCCCTGGTCTTCGTGTACCTGACGTTGATGAACGGGCACATGCAAAGCATCGACGGCCTGTTGACGTATCGCCAGGGAGAGTCGATCGCATTCTCACGCTCGATGCAGCTTCAGCCACCCATTTGGTGGGGCCAGTGGTGGACGACGAGCAAGTTCGGTATCGGACTGTCGCTCCTGTATCTCCCCGGGCTGGTCGTGTTCTCGTGGCTCGGCGGATACGTGCCGTTGCAGCATGGGGCCACATACGACTTCCGGCTGCTGTACTCCGACCCCTTGTACGCAATCGTGGGACCACCGATCCAGATCATCGCCACGGCGGGCTCCGCCTACCTCGTCGCCCTGGTCATCCGCGACTGGGGCTTCAGCCGTCGCATCGCACTCGTCGGTCTCGCGCTCTACGGCCTCGCATCTCCGGCCATCGTGTACGCGCGAAGCGACATCTCACAGCCGCTCACGGCGTTCTGCTGGATCGCCGGTCTCTACTGCGCGATCCGGTTTCGGCGGGAGCGACGGCTGTGGATGCTTGTGGCTGCTGGAGCCGCGGTGTTCTATGCCGTATTGACGCGGCCGGTCGAGGGCAGCCTTCTCCTCGCTGCACTCGTGCCGGCTCTCGCTCCGCGGCTGGCGCTCTGGAAGTGGCAGCGTGCAGATTGGCTCAATGTGGCCTGCCTGGGCACGGCCTACGTCGCAGCCGTGCTTGTCTCCCTCCTCGTCGACTGGGGCCGTTCGGGCTTCCCGTTTGTGACCGGTTACGAAGGCACGGGCTGGACGACGCCGCTACCGATTGGCCTCGCCGGCGCACTCGTCAGCCCGGGTCGCGGTCTCCTGTGGGAGTTTCCCGCCGTCGTGCTGGTGCCCTTCGGGGTGCGGCGGCTCTTTAAGGAGGGCCGCGGCGTCGACGCATTGGTATTCACCGGCCTTGCGACCGTCCAGCTGTTGAACGTCGCCACATGGGAGGCGTGGTGGGGCGGCTGGGATTGGGGCTTGCGCCTGTTCGTGCCCGCCCTACCGCTGCTCGCGGTGCTGGCCACGATCGGCGTGACGGTGCTGCCGTCGGCCATCAGGCTCTGGTTGCCCGGCATCGTCTTCCTCGGCGGTGTCGTGTGGGCCGTGCCCTGCGTCGTGACCGACCTGCTGGGCGGCTACGCCGGCGCCTACGACGGCACCATGCCCAGCTTCTCGTTGCTGGCGTACCCGCCTTTGGGCGCGTGGCGATTTCTGCACCACCTGCGGGCGACTACGCTGACCGACTCAGGCGCGGTGGACATCGTGTGGCTGAGGCTGGCTCACTACTCGCACAACCTGTCGTTGATACCTGGCGCCGTGTTCGCTTTCGCCGCGCTTTTCCTCGGAGCGTTGGCACTTCGGCTCGAGCGACTGCCGGCCGCGACTTAAGTCGCTGGCACGGTGGATGTCCACAGCGCGTTGTCGGTGCCGCGCTCGAACAACGCGACCACGCCGGTGCCCGCCATGCACACGGCGCCCGGTTCGGACGCCCACGCGCCGCCGAGGTTCTGCCACGTGCCCCACGTCGAGCCGTTGAAGCCGATGTGGAACAGCGCGGACCCAGCCCCGATGGCGTAGACGTCCAGGTGGCCTGAGCTACACGATGCTGCAGCGGGCGCGGAGGTCAGCACGCCTCCGAGCGACACCCAGCCGTTCCAGTGGGCTCCGTCCCACCACTTGTGCATCAGCGTGTTATCCGTACCGCGCGCGAAGACGTCGACGCGGTTCGGGCCCCACGACACGGCGGTCGGGTCCGACGCGAGTGCTCCGCCGAGGTATTCCCACGCATTCCAGTGACCGTTCCAGACCTTGTGGTACAGGGCATTGTTCGCACCCAGCACAAACACATCGAGGCGGTTCGGGCTCCACGACGCTGCGGCGGGGCCACTGGTCAGGACTCCCCCCAGCGATTCCCAGCCGTACCACGCTCCCGCCCACACCTTGTGATACAGGGCGTTGTCTGTGCCTCGAACGAAAACGTCGATCCTGTTGTAGCCCCAGGACACAGCGTCCGCGTCTGACGTGAGCACACCACCCAGCGAGTCATAGCCGTACCAGGCGCCGGCATAGGCCTTGTGGTAGAGCGCGTTGTCGGTACCACGCACGAAGACGTCGAGGCGGTTCGAGCTCCAGGACGATTCGCCGGGACCCGAGGTCAGGACCCCGCCGAGCGATGACCACACCTGGTTGAAATTCATGTTGAACGACCTGATCACCGTGCCCGCGGGGACGAACACCTGCCCGCCGGCTTCTGCGGGAGTCACGAAGTGATTCACTCCAAAACCCGCGCTGTGGAAGATCTGGGCGCCTGTCGAGGCGTTGAACGCGTAGAGCCCGCCGCCGTTGATGTCGATCACCCACACTGCACCACCGGCGACGATCGGAGGTCCGAAGGTCGCGTTGCCACCGGCGTGCCAGTCGGGCGCCGCGCAGGTCGCGTCGCATGGGCTGAACGATGGCGTCGACGTGTTCGTGCTCAGCGCCACCAGGCCGTGGCCGTTGCACTCGACGTATATGAATGGCGCCGCATACGCAAACCCACCGAATGTCGCGTCGTTGTTGTTGCCAAGGCATACGGGCGCCTCGGTGTACATGGCGGGCTTCGGGGTTGGGAACAGCTGCCCGTCCATGCCCCCGAGGTTGGCTGGGTTGAGCAGGAATCCCATCCCCCACTTGCCTGACTGGAACAGCAGGCTCGAGCTGATCAGCATCGGCCCGGCCGAACCCAGGTCCTGGTCGTTGTTGCACCAGTTCGCCTTCCAGTCCTGGGGCACGAACGTATCTGACGAGGAGCCCGCGTTGGCGAGCGTCGAGGAGAAGCGAAAGACAGCATCGTTGATGAAGGTGGGCGTTCCGTCGAGATTGCTGGCACATCCGCTGCCCGTGCCGTTACCGCTGGCGGCGTACACGTTCCCGGAACCGTCGACAGCCAACCCACCCGCGCCCCAGAAGCTGGCGCCCTGGCCCGGCGTCTCGTAGACATGCGTGACCGCGGTGCCGTTGATCGGCACCGCGAAGATCCATCCGTGGTACGCCCCAGTCGCCGGCGCGGGGCCGCCAAACGGCACGTAGACGTAGCCGTTGGCCAGTGCCAGCGCGCCACGCTGCTGCTGGATCCTCCAGTCGAACGTGTCAGCGGTCAGGTTGGTTGGGATCGCTGTCGTCATCCCAGCGACGCCGGTTGCGAGGTTGAGCCCCACTACGCGATAGATGTCATCGCTGGAGAGCGTCGTCACGTAGATGCGGCCGCCGGTCGCGTCGATGATCGGGGTTCCGAGGATCCCCTGCTGGAAGCCACCGCACGTCCAACCCCCCGTCTCGGGCACGCTCAGGTTGCTGTGCCACACCTCGGTGCCGTCCGACTGATTCAGCGCATAGACCGTGTTGTTCAGGGTGGCCGCGTACACGATGCCGTTGTAGACGAGCGGTGACGCGTACAGGCCGCCGTCCAGTGAGGACGAAGCCCACCCCGCGGTCACAGAGACGACCGGCGGCTGAGTCGCATCGTGGCCGGTGTGCCCGTCGTCGTGGTGGTACTCGGTCCATGAGCCGCTGACCGCAGCGAGCACCGGGCGAGCGAAAGCTTGGGGCTGCATGGCCGCGGCGCACAGGATCGCAATCACGGCCACGACGATTCTCGGCAGGGAGACGCCTTTCATCATGGTCAGGAGCACCTTCCTTCTGTTGGTTCAAACGCACCGCGTGACCATGCAGGTCGCGCCCGCATCAGGCCGCCGGCACGCTCCGCTGCCAGAGGCCGTTGTCCGTGCCGCGCTCGAAAAGCTGATCGGTCGTGGTTCCAGTCAAGCACACGACGCCCGGCCCCGAGGTCCACTGTCCCCCGAGGCTTTGCCATGAGCCCCACGCGCCGTCGAACCTGAGCTCGTATGTGGCTGAGCCTCCACCGGTCGCGAAGATGGCGAGGTGGCCCGATGAGCATGAGGCGGCCGCAGGCGAGGATGTCAGCACTCCGCCAAGGCGCTCCCAGCCGTACCAATGGATTCCGTCCGACCACCGGTGGTAGAGGGCGTTGTCGGTGCCACTGGCGAACACGTCGATCCGGTTCGGCCCCCAGGAGACCGCGGCGGGATCTGACGTCAGGACCCCACCCAGCGATTCCCACGAGCTCCATCGCTGCCCGTCCCAGAACCGGTGCCACAGGCCGTTGTCCGTGCCCCGCGCGAAAACGTCGAGCCGCCCGGTGCCCCACGAGGCCACGGCGGGTCCGGAGGTGAGGGCGCCGCCCAGCGATTCCCAGCCGTACCAGGCGCCCGCCCAAACCCTGTGGTACAGCGCGCTGTTGCTTCCCCGAGCAAAGACGTCAATTCGGTTCGGCCCCCACGAGACGGCGGCGGGGCCCGACGTCAGGGCGCCGCCGAGAGAGGACCAGGCGCTTAGGGCACTTCCGTTCCATGTGCTGTGATACAGCGCGTTGTCGGTCCCACGGACGAAGACGTCCGCACGGCCGGCGCTCCAGCTTGAGGCAGCCGGGCTGGAGGTCAGGCCTCCGCCCAGGGAGGTCCACGGGCCGGGCGCGAACCGGCTCGCCAACAGCTGCCACAGCTCCGCCGCGCCACCGCCGTAGTTGAGGTTCCAGATGCCTACGCCGCGGAGGCCGTCGGAGTTGACGAGGTCGTACTTGCGGCCGAGAGAAGCCGTGTCGTCCCAATACAGCTCACGCCAGCAATTGAGCGAGGTGTTGTACCAGGTATCCCACCGCTCCGCCCCGCCGGGGTCGTTGGCGTCTCGGTGCGTGGCGTAGGTTCCCGCCTTGACGTCCGGTGAAGTGCTCTCCTGCGACGCGTTCAGATAGCTGTCGGCCACCACCCCGCCGACCGGATATTGGTTCGGCGCAATGGCACCAACGCACGCCTTGCGGCCGTAGTACGGAACGCCAAGGATGATTTTCGAAGCCGGCGTCACGGCCAGGTACTGCTGGGCCGTGGATGCGTCCGTGTAGTAGTAGCCCGACAGCGGAGATGTCGGCCCGAGGCAGAAGGTGCTGCATCGAGTCGGAGCGCGGCTGTAATTGGAATACTCCAGGTCGTAGGCCATCACGAAAAAAGAATCGACCGAGGCCGAGATTCCCGAGATGTCAAAAAAACCGATAAGGTCAGCTGCAGAGCTGGCGTACGTGTCAACTGACAGGTACGAACCTGCCGGTAGCGCTCGGCGCAAGCTGGTGACGAATGCGGTGAACGCATGTCTTGCGTACGAGGTGTCCGCGCTCCCGCAGGCGCCGTTGAGGCCCTCGTAGTCGACGTTGACGCCGTCTACTCCCTTGGCCTTGATGCCATTGACCGTGTTGGTGATCGTCGTCGCCGAGGACGCAAGCGCTGAGCACATGTGCGGTGAACCGGGACTGAAATCATGCTCGACGATGGTCAGCACGACCTTGGTCCCGTGTGCATGCGCAACTGTCACCAGGTTGGTCAACTGGGCAGAGTTCCACACGGCGGCCCCCGAGTCCGACGCGAACGTTCCGTCGTCCTGCACGTGTAGGCCGAAGAATGCGACCGTCGTCAGCAGCGAGAAGTCCCAGGTCCCGTAGCCAACGGTCGGGTCGCTCAGGCTGCTCGCCAGCGCAAATCCGAAAATCTCACGGCTCAGTGGGGGGCTCGCGGTCGTCGCCGCGTGCAGCGGATTGGTGCGCGCGTACGACGAAGCAAACGCGCTGGCGGGGGTCGTTCCCGCGAATAGGACCAGCAGCGCTACAGGAACAAGGAAGTATCTGGTTCTTTGCAGCGTCATGTGGCGGGTTGGGGAAGCGGACTCTACTAAACCGGCCCCCCGCGGGTCAAACCTTTACGGGACTAAACGCCGGCTATGGTGGTGTGCCACGGCGCGCCGTCGCTGCCGCGCTCAACGAGGTCGAGCACGGTCGTTCCAGGCCGGCACACCGCGCCGGGGCCACCCGCCCACTGGCCGCCCACACGCTGCCAGGCTCCCCACGTGCCGGAGTTGGTGATCTCGTAGAGCGCGTAATCAGTTCCGGTGCCAAACACGTCGACATGGCCTGATGAGCACGAGGCGGCGGCCGGTCCTGAGGTCAGGGATCCCCCCAGTGACTGCCAGCCCACCCAATGTGCACCGTCCCACGACTTGTGCCAGAGCGCCGAGTCGGTGCCGGTCACGAAGACGTCGACGCGATTCGGGCCCCACGACACCGCGGCGGGACCGGCGCTGAGCCCGCCGCCGAGGCCCTCCCAGGCGCTCCAGCGCGCACCATCCCAGACCTTGTGGTAGAGCGCGTTGTCGCTGCCGCGAACAAACACATCGAGGCGGCCGCTCGCCCATGACGCGACTGTCGGGTCAGCGCTCAGCACCCCGCCAAGCGATTCCCACCCTGACCATGCGGAACCGCTGTAGAAGCGGTGGTATAGGGCGTTGTCGGTGCCGCGAACGAAGACATCGATCCTGTTGGCGCTCCATGAAATGGCCGCAGGCGAAGAGGTCAACACGCCACCGAGGGAAGCCCATCCGGTCCAGGTCGAGCCGGTCCACGTGTTGTGCCAGAGGGCGTTGTCGGTGCCGCGCACGAACACGTCGGCCCTGCTGCCGCCCCAAGACGACACCGCGGGCCGGCCCTGCAGCGCGCCTCCGAGGGACTGCCACCCGGCAGGCGCCACGTTGAACGCGCCGACCGTGAACCTCCAGGTGTACGGGACGCCGTTCACGGTGAGCGAGACCACATACGTGACCCCGATCTGAAGTGGCTGCCGCGGAATCACGATCACGCCGCCTCGCGGATAGAGGTAGCTTCCGACCGCGGCGTTGCTCGAATCAATCACACAGTGCGCGAGCGCTGTTCCGTTGCCGGTGAACGAGTGCACCGGGCCTACTGTGGTGTTGACATTGCCCCCAACTTCGAGGAACACGGGCAGCCCGGTCGGCACGGCGTACCCGGCGCAAGCCTGAAGCGGGTCCGGAAATTCGTTCCCGCTGTAAGTGGTCAGCGGCTCCGTCACGTTGTTGCCAGGCCAGAAAACGGGGAACTGGCCGCCCGTGAATGAGTTGCCTTGCAGCGTGTTCAAGGAGAAGCCGGCCTGCCAGCCCGACTTCACCTCCCGATAGGATCCGAAGCCGACCTGCTGCAGGCGCGGATCCATCATGTTCATCGCGTGGAATGGCGCGCCCATCCACCAGTCGATCGCCTGCTCGTCCGTGAACGCAGTGGTCGAGTTGACTTCGATGTTGCTGTTGCGCGCGGCCGTGTCGCCCGCGACGGTGTAGTAGGGAACGCCTGGTGTCTCGTAATGAGTTACCAGGTTGTTCTTGACCATGTAGAGCGAGTGGGCCGCATCGCCTGCGTCGTAGGTCGCGTTCTCGGTCAGCGTCGGGACGCCCGCGGTGTGGCGCCAGAGGTTCAGGCGATCGAACCACCCGCCGGCAGCTGATACGGGCGCGGCCGGAGCGATCGCGATGATCAGCGATCCGAGGACCGACGCTCCGATCGCAACGCTGACCCGGATGCGCCCGGTCACCCTGTCGTTAACTCAGCTTCGAGCCATAACTTGCGTTTCAAAGGGCGGGCATTATGCGCTTTTGCGCGTTGGTTGCCGCCCGCAACGGGGTAAGTGATGGTTAATTGCGGCGCGGCGCCATTCAACGCCACTTGAATTGACATGCGGCGGGACGTCTGCCTACCATCGGCCGGCGGCGACCCGCGGCGACGTCTACGAGGCGATCGCGTTCTTGTGAGTGCGTGACGCCGGCGCGGCGGCTACTGCGCCGGCTGTCGCACCGTCGCTTCTCGTTACTTGTCTGACGGCTGCGAGATGACGGTGCCGTCGTACTGGATGTTGTCGATCCAGTTCGTGTATGGGGCGCTCAGCCAGCCCGAGTCCGTGACGATGAAGGCTGCGGTCACCGACGCTCCGGCGTGACACGTCAGACCCGCCGCATAAGTGGCTTCGAACAGGAACGGACAGGTCGGGCTGTGCACGTCCCAGTCAGTCGATGCGCCGTTCTCGTGCGTCCATGTCGTCGTCCAGACAAGCGGCCGCAGCTCCATGTCCCCGCCGTCGCTGAACTGCATTACGAGCCGCGGAGAACCTCCGCTCGCGGCGACCTTGTCGGCCATGAAGTCGTACGACGGCGGGGTGGCAGGCGCCGCCGACGAGATGTGGTGAAGGTCGATGCCGGCAAAGCTGCTGAAGAAGCTGGGCGCTCCGACACCGTCCGGGACATCGAGCTCCATCGAGAAGGAGTCTGCGTCGTTCGACGTGGCGGTAGTCCAGTGTGCCGAGCCGCTAGCCACAGGTCCATCGGCGCCCGCGAAGAACGAGACACTGATTCCGGGTGCGGCTGACGCGTTGGCCGGCACGAAAGCCAGACACAGCAGCGCGAGAAGACTTCCGAGCAGGAAGGCACGCTTGACTTTCACCACACAACCTCCTTCACAGGGAAACCAGGAACACCAAGCGATCCCGATCATTGCGCGCCCTGCAACGCCAGTCAACTGCTCGCCCGAACGACCCTGATCAAGCGTCCGTAGGGACGCTCTGGCTCGACCGGACCATGGCCTCCAGGGTCTGAGCGACGCGCCGCTGTTTCGCCGCCTCTTCCGGCATGTTGGCTTTGTCCATCAGATCGGCCAGCTGGCGCCGCAATCGAGCGTTATGCGCGGGCTCTCTGGACGGGCCTCTCAACCGCTCTTGCAGGACCCTGACCGCATCCGCATAGCGCTCTTCGGCGGCGAGAACCTCGACGAGGGTTGACAGGACGTTGTCGACAACCCTTCCAGGGGTGTCCTTGTTCATGCATCGCGACGCCCGTCGCAAAAGCTCCTCCGCGCGTTTTCGGTCGCCGGTCCCGCTGGCGTACCTGGCGGCGCTGAGCAGCGCGGGGATGAGCGCCGGGCTGTCGGTCTTGGCCGCTTCGATGGTCTGGAGGGCCTTCTGGTACAGGGCGGCCGCCGCTGTTGGATCGCCGGCCTGCTGCAGGATCTCCGCGTACCGGACCTCTGCATCGGCCCCACCTACCGTGCTGAGGTCCCGAGCGGTCGCGGAGGCCATAGCCCTGCCGTGCAGCTGCGCGGCGAGCGCAGGCTGCCCGGTCTTCATGTACAGATCGCTGAGCCGGTCCCGCAGCGCGATCGTCTTGGCATGCGTCGGCCCCAACGCCGCGGTGGATAGGTTGACCGCCTGCCTCACGTAAGGCTCCGCGTCGCCGATCCTGTCGTTCCTCAGGAGGAAGGTGCCGATCTGCTCAGACGCCTGGCGCCGCTCGGCGTTGCCGCGACACTTTTTCAACGCCGTCTGAAAGCTTGTGATCGCCTGCGTCCAGTCGGCTTTGTTGCCTTGATCCACGCCCTGGCTGAACAGTGGCTCCCACTTCGGCTCGTAGACATAGCCCTGGCGCCAGACGTAGACCGCCAGTGCGATGAAGGCGAGAGCGGTGATGCCCAGGTAGAGCGGGTTGCCTGTCGTCAGCGCCAGTACGACGCCGCCGCCCATCAAGATGAAGAATCGGAGTGCCGTGTACGCCTGCCGCACAGCTGGTACTACTTTATGAGCCAATCGGTGGACAAAGAGCGGAGCGGGAGGGATTTGAACCCTCGAGGCCCTTGCGGGCCTACGGCATTTCCAGTGCCGCGCCCTCGACCGAGCTAGGCGACCGCTCCGCGGTCAAGCGTAGCAATCGCCGATTTGCTCCTAAGCGGTCGAGAAGTCGATCACCAGGCGGTCGGGGCTCTGGAGCACGAACGCTCGGTAGCACGCGCCGCGCGAGAGGCCGAAGCCCCACTGCACGACTCCCTCGAAGTCCTGCACCTGCTGCGACTCGAGCAGCACCGGGTAGTTGGTCTTGAAGTCGACCGGACCCGTGTACTGCGTGTGCTCGTCGGCGCCGTGCATCGTGACCAGCAAGCCTGCGGAGCCCTGCAGCACGACCTGCCGGCCGCTCGCGCCCTGCGTGAATGTGGCGTTGCCCTGCGTGGCGATCTGGATGTCACCCGGCAGGCCGTTCTGGAACTGGATCGTCACGCGGTCGTAACCGGTGTGCGTGCCCGTGCGCACGGCGTTGACGTAGGCGATCGGCTGCCCGACATGGCCCTCGGTGGCGACCGAAGTGGCGTTGTTGCAGGTGATCGCAGGCAGGTTCGACACATCGCTCGTCGGCAGCGAGCTGGGGCTCTGCGTCGGGACGGCGCCGGGCACCGGAAGGTTCTGCTGGCGCAGCGGACCCGCGATGAAGAGCGCGCCCACGATCACCGCCGCGATCAGGGCGGCTGCCAGACCGGCGATCCACACCGGACCCCGGCGCTCGGGTGCCTCGACGAGCGCCGAGTGCACTCGCGCAGTCAGGCCGGGGTCCGGTGGACCGGCGATGGACTCGAAGCCATCGCGAAGCTCGCGGCGGAAATCATCGCGACCCATTTCAGAAAACCTCCTCCATCGAAAGCTCCGGCCGAAGTCGCTGGGCCGCGCGGTAGATGCGCGACTTCGCCGCCGACTCGGAGACCCCGAGCGTGCGGGCGACCTCGTCCAGCGGAAGGTCGAGATAGAAATGCAGCACAAGCGGGAGACGGTCGTCCGGCTTGAGCCGCAGCAGCGCTCGCCGCACGTCGCCGGCGGCGCCGCTGTAATGATCGGTGGTGTCTTCGGCGCGCTCTGGCTCGGCCAGCTTCACGACCGACCACCAACGCTGCCGCCGCGCCATGCGGCACTCGTTGGCGACGATCGACAGGAACCAGGACCTCAGTGAGCGCTCGTCCCCTCGCAGTTGCCGCAGCTTCCGCCACGCCTTGATCGAAGCCTCCTGCACCGCGTCCTGGGCCGCGGACCGATCCGCGAGCATGACCGCGGCCAGGCGGAAAGCCGGGTCGAGCAGCGGTTCGATCAGCTGTGAGAACGAAGAGGCGTCGCCCGCCGCTGCGTTCAGCATCACCGGGGGTCTCTGCTCCATGACCGCGGTCATCATCCTGCCGATTTGATGCGGCGGATGGAGTTTTGGTTGCAGGCGCCCGCACGCCAGGCGCCTGCTTCAGATCAAATCGTCAGGCCCTGGCGACGTCGCAGTTGATCGTGACATCGGAGTTGAACGCCCCCGCGGTCCAGGTGAGCGTGCCGGTCCAGTCCCCGACGAAGTTGTATGTCGACTTGCCGTCCACGGTCAGGGTCATGCCGCAGTTGCCACTGGCGTCGACCTGTCCGGAGGTGGTAGAGACGATCAGCTTCATGCTCGTGGTCGGGTCGCCCACGAACGCCAGGCTCCACCATGAGTTCGCCCTTATGTCGCCTCCCGCCGCCGGCAGAATGTCGTAGTAGCCGGCCCTGACGGTGTACCGGTGATTCGGGCAGTCGAAGTACTTCGTGACGTCGCACGTCACGTTCCCGAAGGCGGCCTTGATCGATGAGGCGGCCGCCGCCCTGGCGGAGGAGCTGAGGTCGGTCGGGAAGGCGACGGTCGGGCTGCTGTCGACGCCATCCGCGATCTGGGTGTTGGCGGAGTAAAAGTCGGTCGCCTGCATCGTCACCGAGTGGAAGCCCTGGATGGCCTCGAACTTCTTGGAGGCCGCGGGCAGCGATAGACCGTCTACCTGCACGGTGCCGCCCTGGTTCGGAACGGTGAGCGTGATGGTTGTGAAGGGCATCAGCACGCGCCACGACGGATAGAAGAGGTAGTGGACGCGCGAAGAGTCCTTGCGCACCTTGTACGTGAGATTTCGCGATGTACCGCCCCAGCTGAGCGTGACACCCACGGAGTCGGTGGAATCGTCGACCGTCGACGCCGAGCCGACCTTGACGCTTGAGATCTGCTTGTTCTGGTCGGCCGCCAGCATCGCCGTCACCCCGTCTTTGGTGAAGAACTGCGAGGAAGCGCTGTCGTCGGACAGGAAGGTGGCGTCGCTCATCATCCCGGTTGCGTCGCCGCGGCCCATGGCAGAGAAGTAATCGCTCACCGCACGCTGGGGGCTGTAGGTGCTGGAAAGCGACGCGTTGGCAAGCGCGCCTCCACCGCCCAGTGCGGCCAGCACGACGACGGCGACGATTCCGATGATCAGAAACATCCGGCCGCTGCTCCGGCGCGCCGGCGCCTGCGGCGGTGGAGCGTACGGCGCGTAAGGGGCGCCGAACTGCTGCGCGTAGGCGGGCGGCACCTGCGCTGGAGGCGTGGCGGGAGGCGGCGAGTAGACGGGCGACGCCATCGGAGGAGGCGAGTAAGCCGAGGCCGGAGGCCCGTACGCGGGGGGCGGCGGGTACGCGGGAGGCGGCGGGTATGGCGGCGGCGCGGCCTGGGCGGGCGGCTGCGCCGGCGAGGCCGGTGGCGGCGTCGGCGTACCTACCGGTGTGTCTGGTCCTTCCGGACGCTGCGGATCGTCGCCTTGCATGAGCCCCTCCTCCCTTTGGCCGGGACCATACTCCGTTTCAGACCGGGCGGGTCAACACCTTTGGTCCGTTCGGCCCGCCGACGATGCACTCGTCGGTCATCTGGATGAAAAGGCCGTGCTCCACGACGCCGGTCACTGCTTTCACCGAGGACCCGAGCGCAGGCGCATCCGCAATGCCGTTCTCGAAGCTCAGGTCGAGGATCAGGTTGCCGTTGTCGGTCAAGTAAGGCTTCTCCTCCCACCCCGAACCTTCAGGCCCAAGCAGAGG
>Ga0207646_10001843_pt1 | contig 25589 bp, 17 predicted proteins | sample KBSK5502metaG_FD_184343 | JGI IMG/M metagenome (GOLD analysis project Ga0207646, IMG submission 184343) | Corn, switchgrass and miscanthus rhizosphere microbial communities from Kellogg Biological Station, Michigan, USA - KBS K5-50-2 metaG... | ecosystem: Host-associated > Plants > Roots >...
CGACGAGGTCATCACCGATACATCCAGTGGCACAGGCGGCGATGAAACGGCTGGAGCGGTCTTGCACACGGCATCCCCAGCGTGCGCCGGCATCGGCTTCGTCCGGTTCCCCGTTTTTTTTTTTTTTGCAAGGAGGAGAAAACCTGTTCTTAACTCCTGCGCAGTTCCGGTTGAGCAGAACATGAAAAGAATAGTTGCGTAGTGAAGTTCGCATACCCGGGTTTGAGACATCATACAACATAGGAGGGCATGTATGAAAAAACTCTTCTTTAATGATTCGGGGTTTGCGTAGGAGAGGACCAAAAAATCGGAACAGGAACGCACGCCACGCGGAGACAAGGGGGTGCCTCATTTCTGCGCAGACGTTTGAACAAGCCACGATGGCAAGCGCAGCCAATCCTCTTGATCTCCTAGAAGAGAAACCTCGTACGTTAATCAGAAATCGATACTGAGACTCGGGGAAACACCCGAGAAGGAGGAGACTATGGCACCATTCACACTGCTTGCACCCACGACTCGAGCGGCGCTCCTCGCCGATCTCGAGGGCCTCTGGCAGCGCTTTGACGAACTGGTGGGCACCCTGGGACCTGATGACTGGTCGGGCAGACATGGCCAGCACTGGACCTTTACCGACGTACCGTATCACCTGGCCTACTTCGACCTGGACGTGATCGCCACTGCTCTCAAGCGCGGGCTGAGTGTGCCTACCAGCGAGCAGATTATGCGTACTGAGGCTGAGCAGGATGCCTGGAATGAGATCAAGTTCACCCAACGTCCGGCTGGGACCACTCCACAGCAGTGCTTGGAGCAGCTGTGGGCCAGCCGGCAGGCTATCCGGAATGCGATTGCCGGACTGAGTGAGGCTGATCTGGACCGTCCCGTGTTTCTCCCGCTGGTCGGTCTGGGTTGGGTGAGCGTCCGCGTAGCACTGGAGACCTGCTACAGCCACACCTGGAACCACTTTCTGCAACTGCGCTTCTGGATGAAGTGTCATACCCCAACGCCAAGTCCCGAGCAAACGCACCGTGCCCTCTCCTACTTTATGGCCTCCTTCGCAGAGCACATGGATCGCCAACAGGCAGCACAGACCCGCTTGACGACGGTGATGGAATTCTGCGGCCCGGGAGGAGGTGTCTGGACACTGCAGGTTGCTGATGGCATCTGTCGTGTCAGCGAAGGGAGGATAGCACCTGCTGAGCTGGTGATCATCCAGAGCCCGGAGACGTTTGTCAGAACCAGGACCGGCATTGAGAATCCGACGCTGGCTCTATGGACGGGGAAGATCAAAGTGCGTGGATGGCGCAATCTGGGGACGTTCGAGAAGTTGTTCCCGATCAAGAGTCTAGATTTTGCCCCTGCACCTCCTGGAACATTGGACGTGAGGATGACCACTCGAGCTGAAATGCACCTACAGGCAAACGCCGCGTGAGGAGCGGCTAGCATGCTTGTTCTAATACCCATCGTACGAGCGGTACTGTGAGAAAGTTTGCTTTCTGCTTGTCATTGCCAAGTGAGTCAGCAAGCTGGTGCAGGATAGTAGCAGCCTGAGTGAATACCCTTGCATCATTTGTCCAGGTGAATGTGAAGAGGATGCTGCACCGGCAGGAAACGTTCGTGAGAGCACGATGAGTGTGAGAAGCAAGAGCGCAATACAGCTAAGACGCAAGCTACGAACTGACATTGACCTTTGCCCCAAAAGGCATTTACTCATATTTGCGTTTTTGGCGCACTTTCACCGCTCTTGAGAAGGAATGTCCCATCCTACTGCAAGAGAGTGATGGAGGCAATCGCATGCGTTGTCTCGTTTGCTACGAGTAGTCAGTCTGATTCGATTTTTGCCAGAGCTGCTGACTAGCTGCGGCTATTATGCTAGAAACAAGTGTAAATTGTGGCATACTCTTCACTACCAAGACGTTTCATACTTTTTCCATCTCTTCCAGGGAAGCGCTCGTTACTTTGCAAATGAAGGCAACGGCCTCTGCTGGTGGCAGGATTTCGCCGCGAAAGCCCAACTGGCGGAGCGCTGCTAGTTTGGTCGGTTTGCGAAAGTTGCCGTCGTTGGTGACAAAGACCGCGTACGCTGGATGGGTTATATGAGTTGCCTGGGTGAGGTGATTGTAGAAGCCCAGCGCGTCAATCAATTTATTCATCCACTTCCGACGCAGTCGCTCATAGAGGTCACGCACTTCCTCCCGCTGCGACTGCTCCAGTGCATCGGCTTGTGCGGATCGTAGGGGTGCCATCTAACCTCATGGGAGCGGGAGCCACAATCGTCACGGCTGGACTTGGGTGGTATCTGGATCGCCGATTGCGTACCGCTGCGCCTGCGAACTGAGGGACACGAGGCGTGCTAGGATCGCGTGCGAAAATGAGGAAAGCAGGTCCTGGATCGGAGGCGGTCGTGATCGGAAGCAAGTGCATTGAGCCCGGTTCGCATGCTAAATTGTAACTTTATTCTATCACTGGCTGCGAATTGGTATCACACATGAGCAGTGAGCTGGCGGAACCCGGCAGATCGTCTCTGATACGAAGCGAGGGCGTGATCACTTAAGAAGCTTAGCAATCCCGCACCAGGGAGGAAGCGGCCAAGATGGCCATCTCCTTCATCGGGCAGAAGAGGCTGAGAGACTTCGTAGACGATCGGCCAGAGCGGTGTAGCGTTGCCGATCGGTCACACGCTTGCTAGACAGTCCAATGGCCCTGGTTGGCCCGACCAGGATCGCGAGCTGCTTGGCCCGTGTGAGGCCAGTATATACCAGATTGCGACTGAGCAGCAGATAGTGTTGCAGGAACAGGGGCAAGACGACGACCGGGTACTCACTCCCCTGGCTTTTGTGGACGGTCACCGCCCATGCCAGGGCGACTTCCGCGAGGTCGGCGTAATCATAGGTCACCGCGCGCTCCGCAAACTGTACCACCATCTCCTGTTCCTCCAGGTCAATCGCGGTGATGGTGCCGACATCGCCATTGAAGACCTCCCGCTGGTAGTCGTTGACCTGCTGGATCACCCGGTCACCCACCCGCAGCGTGCTGCCTCCACGTATAAGCTCCACCTTCCCTGGCGCAGGTGGGTTGAGCACCTGCTGGAGCATGGCATTGAGTTGCCTTGTGCCCACCTCTCCGCGCGTCGCCGGAGAGAGCACCTGCACCTGTCGCACCGGGTCGATACCGTGCTTGGGTAGGTACTCGCTCACCAGGTGACGAATGCCCTCTGCACCCAGTGCTGGCTCTGGAGCCTCCAGCCACAGGCAGTCCGACTCAGCGAACCTGGTAGTTGGCACGAGGCGGGGGAACTGGCCAGCGTTGATGCGATGGGCGTTGGTCACGATGTGGCTTTCTGCCGCCTGGCGAAAGACCTGGGTCAATCGCACGACAGGAACCTGCTGCGCATCGATCAGATCGCGCAGCACCATGCCAGGCCCCACACTGGGCAGCTGGTCGACATCGCCCACCAGCAGCACCTGTGCCTCGGGCGGAATGGCTTTGACCAGCGAGTGGGCCAGGAACAGGTCCAGCATCGAAGTTTCATCCACCACGATGGCCTGCGCTTCGAGTGGGTGCTCCTCGTTGCAGCGGAACTGCATCGTCTTGGGATCGAAAACGAGCAGCCGGTGGATGGTTTTGGCCTCCTGCCCGGTCATCTCGGAGAGCCGTTGGGCGGCCCGCCCCGTTGGCGCAGCCAGCAGGATAGCCTTGCCCATCGCACGCCACAAAGCCACGATGGTGCGGGTCGTGAACGTCTTGCCGCATCCGGGTCCTCCAGTGAGCACCAGCAGGCGCGAGGAAGCCGCCAGTTCAACCGCCTGGCGTTGCTCCTCTGAGAGGGTGATGTCCCGCTTCTCGGTGTAGCGGTCGATCCAGCGCTGCACGCGTGGGAGGTCGACCGCAATCGGCGCTCTCGCGAAGGCGGCCAGGCGTGTGGCCAGGGCCTGCTCGGTGTGGTAGAACGCGGGCGCGTAGCACATGCGCTGTTCCTCGCGGTCCCCGTAGCCGGGCTGCGCGATGAGCTGCTTGCTCTCGGCCATCTGGGCGATGAGCTCACCGATGCGTGCCGGGTCTACCGGGGAGTCTGGCAGGGCCAGCCGCGTGACGACGCGCTCGGTCAGTTCCCGCTCTGGCAGGAAGCAGTGTCCCTCTTCGGCCGCCTGCTGGAGCACGTGGAGCAGTCCGGCCCGGTAGCGGAAGTCAGCATCGGGGGCAATACCGATGTTGCGCGCGATCGTGTCGGCGGTCACGAACCCGATGCCGAAGATATCGGCAGCGAGCTGGTAGGGGTTATGCGAGACGACCTCGATGGCCTGGTCCCCATACTGCTTGTAGATCTTCACGGCGTAGGTGGTCGAGACATTGTGGCCGCGCAGAAACAGCATGACCTCCTTGATCGCTTTCTGCGCAACCCAGGCTTTCTCGATCAGAGCCACGCGCTTCTCGGCGATCCCAGGGACTTCGATCAGGCGGGAGCACGACTGCTCGATGATGTCGAGCGTCTCCAAGCCGAAGTGGGCTACGATCCGCCTGGCCGTCACCGGGCCGATGCCCTTGATGAGACCGCTGCCCAGGTACTTCTCCAGCCCTGTGAGCGTGGCGGGCTTCATTTCCTGGGCATGCACGACCTGGAACTGCCGTCCATACTTGGGGTGCTCACGCCAGAGACCAGTGAGGCGCAGCGTCTGGCCCGCGTGCATATCTGGAAAGCGACCCACAATGGTGATGAGGTCCCGTTCCCCAGGTGCTTTGAGCCGGGCGACGGTATAGCCGGAATCCTCGGCGTGATAGGTGAATCGCTCGACGATACCCTGCAGATGTTCTGTGGGTGGGTGAGGAGTTCGATCAATAGGTTTGCCAGGTGATGTTGACACGGAAAGAGTCCCTCGCTGTTCTGCAAGAGAGTATAGCAGATGCGTTCTGTCTTGCCAGGACAGGGAGAGCAGGAAGGAGCAACGGTGCCATGCCATGTTCCTTCCGTTAGCCCGGCTCGGGTGTGCCTATCGCCCTACGGTGGCTTCTTGGTCCCTGCGTCCTTGCTTTGGGCTCAGCAGGTCAGTATACTGAACTCATGACAGATCGCAGTGATTCCTCTTTGAGACAAGCGGATTTCGATCGACTTGCAGCGTTTTCAAGAGAAGAGTGGGACCATAACAGCCACTACCATCGATTTCTTTTGAGGCAAGTCCCGCCGCACTGTCACCAGGTAGTAGAGCTTGGATGCGGGAGTGGAACGTTTGTGTGTCTTTGAGCAACTCGGGCCGAGCCTGTGCTTGCCTTGGACGTGTCGCCGCAGATGATGCGCCTGGCCCGAGAACGCTCACGGCAGTACGCGCAAAGTGAGTTTCAAGTGGCTGATGCAGTGCTCTGGGAGTTTCCTGCTGACCACTTTGATTGCATCGTCTCGATTGTCACGCTGCACCACTTGCCACTGGAGGCGATGCTCACTAACATGACGGATGCCTTGAGGGTAAATGGGGTTCTGCTCATCCTGGACCCGTATGAGGAAAGCCTCGCTGGTGAGCTTGCCCCGATTTGGTATCCATCTTCATCTTTGTACAGGGATTGATGCGTCTCGCACAGGTTCAGCCCTCGTTCGGCAGATCCTGGCGGGTGAAGGAAGCTGAAAGAGCTGTCCATTTTGTTCAAGACAAGATCCTTTTGTGAGAGGTATACTTCCACTGGTAACGATTGCTCACACAAAAGGGGGCGAAACGTTCATGAAGGAGAAAGGAGATGAGATGTGACCCACACAACTCACGATTTGGCCAGCATACTGCACATTTTTCAAGATCATTTTGAGGGACGACTCGCGCCAAAATGATCATCAAAAACAGGAGGAGACTTTAGACTATGCAACAAAGCAACGTATTTTTCGATGTCGTGATGTCTCTGGACGGCTTCATCGCCCCGGAAGGAATGGACATGGCCCATGCAAACGACCCGGAATACAAACAGTGGATGAAAAAATGGATGGAACTCATGCATTGGGTTTCTCAGCAGCAATTCTTCCTCGAGAATCTCAAACTCGGCGAAGGCGGCGAAATAGGTCAAGACAACAGCATGTTGGAAGAAACCTTTAAACGCACTAGCGTAAGCATCATGGGGAAGAATATGTTCAGTGGCGGCGAGCGCTTCTGGCCCGAGGAGGCCCCCTTCCATACCCCCGTCTTTGTCTTGACCGACGAAGTGCGCAAACCATGGGAGCGCCCCGGCGGCACGACGTTCTACTTCGTCAACGACGGCATGGAAAGCGCGCTTAGTCGAGCGCGAGATGTTGCCGGAAACAGAGATATCAGAATAGCGGGAGGAGCCAATGCTATCCAGCAGTATCTCAACGCGGGGTTGATTGACGAGTTCACGATCCACTACGCGCCGGTGTTTTTTGGCCACGGCATACCGCTCTTTGCGAACATGAATCCCGATATCAAGGTGAAAATTAGGGAGGCCGTCCCATCTAAAGAAGTTGCCCATGTCACGTACGAAGTTGAGAAGTAATGAGGTGAGTAATTAAATCGGAAGATGTACCTTGCCGCTGCGGCAAGGTACATCTTCCGATTTACATGAAACTCACGTCCTGACCACGAGAATCTCTCCCCATTGCGTCGTAAAACGCGGGGATCGGCGTTCCTGGCGCATCTTCCATTCCTGTCCAATCCCTTGCGCGCCAAAGAAGATCGTGTTCTGCCCCCACCAGCGATTAATGAAGTCAACCATCGCCATCAGCCGTGCTTTTTTGTACTCTCGCTCCAGCGAATAGTCCCCGAACAGGTCAGCCTGCAGCACCTCCTGGGACACGATTTTGGAAATGCATACTCCGGCCTTCTTATAACGAAAGCCTGGCTGATACATGCTTCGCACCAGATCCAGAGCGACATTCAGGAAGTCCGGCGTAAAGGAGGTCGGGAACGGTAGCATCCGTGAAAGGCTGTTGGCGTACTGCGGTGCATCGTGCTGAAATGGGTTGGTCGTGAGAAAGACGCTGATGCAGCAAGCCGCAGACTCCTGGTTTCGCAACTTCTCGACTGCGCGTGCGGTATACGTTGCCACAGCTTCTTCCAACTCGGCAAGCGACTCCACTGGCCTGCCGAAAGACTTGGCCGTCATGATGCCCTTTTTCGGCTTGGGTTCCGTCTCTAGAGGGATACATGCGATCCCTCGCAGCTCGAGCACTGTACGCTGAACCATGACTGAGAACCGCTTGCGAATCCAGTGCTCATCGGCGTCTTTGAGGTTTTTGGCTGTGAAGATGTTTCTGCTCGCTTGTAAGCGGTTGGTATAGCGTGGACCAATGCCCCATACATCCTTGAGCGCGATTGAGTCGAGCAGCTCGTCGAGCTCTGCCTCGCTGTAATGTGTGAGGTTCAAGACGCCCTGGGAGGGAGGGTTCTGCTTGACGACCTCGGTCGCGATTTTGCTCAGCGTCTTCGTGGTGGCTAGGCCCACGCTCACGGGAATGCCGGTACACTGCCACACGGTTTCGCGGATCTGGCGTCCGTAGTCGAGGAGGTGTTCAGCCCCGACATGGCTCACATCTAAGAATGCCTCATCAATGGAGTACACTTCTAAGCGAGAAGTAAAGGTCGCTAGGGTCTTCATGACCCGATCCGACATATCAGCATAGAGGGAGTAGTTACTCGAAAACACCTGGATAGCGTGCTGTTCAATCAGCTCCCGACACTCGAACGCTGGCTGGCCCATGCGTATACCTAATGCGCGAGCTTCGTTCGACCTCGCCACGACGCAGCCATCATTGTTGGAAAGCACGAGCACCGGCTTGTTATGCAAAGCAGCGTTAAACGCTCGCTCACACGAACAGTAGAAGTTATTGCAGTCCACCAGGGCAAATGCATTGTTCATCGTGCAAACCACCCTACAAAGCCACATAGAACGAGGGAACCTCTTCCCTTGTTTGGAGGTAGACCCCAAAAATAAATAGAACTGGCGTTCTTGTTTATGGAGTGTACCTGATCCATTGGCAAGCAGTCAATGATTTAGAACAGGCACGACTGGCGTGTGTGGACTGGAGGAGAGAATAGGGAGAAAAACTGCTGATCAACTGGCGAGGATGCTACAACGACTCTCCGCGAAGAACGCTCATTCCCCCGAATTGTGTTGCGAACCAAAGTTCTATTTAGTAAGAGTGAGCATTATTGCGTTCTGAAAAGGGGTGCTATGAACGAGCCATCCGTCTTTCGTAATGTCCATTTTTTCCCTTGGCCAGCCCATGCTGGCTTCCCATCGCCAGCAGATGATTACGCCGAGCGACGGCTTGATCTGCAGGATTTAGTAGTCCCTCATCCGATTTCCACCTACTTCATGCGGGTAGAAGGGGACTCCATGATCAATGCCTGTATTTTTCATGACGACGTGATCGTGGTGGATCGCGCCATCACCGCGGCACATAACAAGATCATCGTTGCGAAACTGGGCGATGATTTCACTTTAAAGCGCCTGCAGGTGATCAAAGGCGGCAAGAGGATCTTTCTCAAATCTGAGAATCCGCACTACACGCTGCTGGAGGTCACAGGCCGTCAGGACTTTGCCATCTGGGGTGTCGTCACCTGGGTTGTGCATAGGCTAGCTGGTCCTCGACCGAGACGAAACTAGGTAGGGGATATGTTGTGTAAGCGCAGGGCACGTTATTCCCTGCGCTTGTCTGCATGCTCTGTGTCCAGAGGCAGAGTAGAATGGGTATGCATCCATCTGCTCATCTTTACAAAGGGGAAACCGACACGGTGCACTGTGTTCTCAACTACATAAAGCGATTGACCAGCATCTGCTTTCCGTTGCTCCAACACGGTCTCGTTAGAGCGTGATGTGGACGATGACGCCGGGCGTGTGTCGTCGCCCGTGTACCATGGCGTCAGCGCCGTGCGCACGAGGATGCGGTGCGCGCCGTGGCAGGCCAAAGAAGGCGACGGCTCACGCCAGGATCGACGGCCCGGCGAACGCGCGCAGAGCAAGGGTGCGGCAGGCCGACTCGACAGGCGAATTTTCTCATGTGAGGCGAAAAACACACGAATGCGATCCCAGGGCATCGTTCTGCAGAGCCTGAGAACCCGGAACAACACATCAAGAGATGGGATCACTCGTGATTCCCACTGTCAGGTGTTGGACTAATCTGCCTGTAATGCGACACGATAGTACGTCGTGTGACACCTCACTCGCGTGTCCTGTCCCTACTCCTACCGTGAACACTGGCCTACAATCTGGCTTCGGGCCAGTGTTCAGGCGAAAACTGTTTACAATAGCATCGTATTGAACAGCATGCCACTACTGGCGGTGAACAAGACTGCAAGGATTCCCGAACATGTGCTATACTGTTCGGGAATCCTTGTTCGGTTAAAAACGGCGGCAAAGGGAGGGAGCGATGGCTCAGACACCTCCGATCATCGAGGATGAAATCCTGACCTACCAGCGGGACGGGCATCCCGCTCAGCTCGTGGTGGATTCGCCAGACTGGTATGCCTGGCTCCAGACGGCCTCTACCTTCACCTTTCGCAGTGAGCACGGCAGTTTCAGCGCGCACAAAGAGCGAGCAGGCAACCGGCGCGGGAGACCGTACTGGCGCGCCTATCAGACGTGGAAGGGAAAGCTCCAGCGGGCCTATCTGGGCCAGTCCGAGGAACTGACGCTCGACCGGCTCAAGGCTGCGGCAGCTGTGCTCTCTGATCCCCATGCAGGAACTGGCGTACACGCCACGCCGGAAGAGGGAGACGGCCATGCTCATCGGCAGCAGGATGGCTCCGGCGTCATCGCCTCACTCCATCGAGGAACAGGTCGTTTCTCGGAAACGGCTGCTCACGTGGAGTTAGCAAGGGGGAACAACATCTACGCACCCTCCTACCATCTCCCGGCACCGGTGACGGCGCTGATTGGGCGTGAACACGAGCAGGAAGCCATCTGTACCTTGCTGCGGTATGCAGCCGTTCGCCTCGTCACGCTCACCGGGACGGGTGGGGTCGGCAAAACCCGCCTGGCGCTGGAGGTGGCCTGGGCCGTGCGCGCCGACTTTGCTGATGGGGTTTGCTTTGTGGAACTGGCCAGGGTGAGCGATCCCACCCGCGTCATGGCAGCCATCGCACAGGCGCTCGGTCTGTGGGAGGCCGGCGATCTCCCCCTGGAGGAGCAGGTGCATGCCTATTGTTCCGACCGGCATATGCTGCTCTTGCTGGACAACTTCGAGCACGTGGTCGAGGCGGCACCGCAACTGGCTTCCCTGCTTGCCTCCTGCCCGCACCTCAGCATCCTGGTCACGAGCCGGACCATCCTCCATCTCTCCGGCGAGCACCAATTCGCAGTCCCTCCGCTCGCCGTGCCCGATCTCACGCAGCTTCCCGAGACACAGGCCCTCATACAGCTAGCGGCTGTGCGTCTCTTCGTGGAGCGCGCTCGTGCTCTCCAGCCCGCCTTTCAACTGACCGAGGCCAATGCTCGCACCATTACCGAGATCTGTGCGCGCTTGGACGGTCTGCCACTGGCCATCGAGTTGGCGGCAGCTCGTATCAAACTGCTCCCGCCACAGGCGCTCCTCAAGCGCCTCTCTCGCCGCCTGGATGTCCTCACCAGTGGCACACGCGATCTGCCCATGCGCCAGCAGACGCTGCGCAACACCCTCCAGTGGAGCTATGACCTGTTGACAGAACAGCAACAGCGCCTCTTCCGCTGGCTCGCCATCTTTGTGGGAGGCTCTACGCTTGAGGCCACCGCCGCTGTCTGCATGACAGACAAAGAGCAGCCCATGGAGGTGTTTGATGGCGTCGCATCGCTTGTCGATAAGAGCTTAGTGCAGCAAACGGAGCGAGAAGGGGAAGAACCGCGGCTGGTCATGCTGGAGACCATCCGCGAGTTCGGGCTGGCATGCCTGCACCGGCAGGGCGAACTCGAAGTCGCCCGCCAGGCGCACGCCCACTACTACCTGACGCTGGTAGAACAAGCCGAGCCGCACCTCTTTGGCCCCGAACAGCCCCGGTGGCTCGATCGCCTGGAACGGGACCTGGACAACCTGCGGGTCATCCTGCAGGCGGCCACGACAGGGGAAGAGGAGGAGGTGCAGCTGGCCTTGCGCCTGGCGAGTGCCTTGCGGTTGTTCTGGCTCGGACGGGGGTATCTCCGCGAGGGGCGCAGCGTATTGGAGCAACTCCTGGCAAGCACTGTGGCGGTCGTCGCCCCCGTCCGCCTCAAGGCGCTCAACGCGCTCGGAGCGATCCTGTGGGTCCAGAGTGATGCACACCGGTTAGCGCAGGTTGCAGACGAAGCCCTGGCGCTCGCGCGCAAGCAGGGGGACCACTTGAACTTGACCGTCGCCCAGATCGTGCGCGGAACGGCCATCATGCTAGGCAGGCGCGACTATGCCGCAGGACAGGCGTGCCTGGAGAAAGCCCTGACCGAGGCCCGTGCCCTCGGGGATCGCCTGACCCTCGTCTGGGCGCTCACGAGCCTGGGCCGCCTGGCGTGGTACCAGCAAGACGCTCCGCGGGCGATTGCCTGCTTAGAGGAGGGCCTGGCACTGTGCAGAGCCATGGGCGACAAGGTCCTGATGAGTGCGGTCCTTATCCTGCTTGCTCAAGCCGAGCTCAGCCAGGGCCATGCAGCGCGCGGGCGCGCGCTGTTGGAAGCGAATCTGAGCATCTATCAAGCGCTCGGCCATACCTGGGGAGTCGCCCAGGTCTTCAGCGTGCTCGGACGGCTGGCCATCCAGCAAGGGGAGCTCAGCCAGGCGGAGGCGTTCCTGACCGACGGTGCCAGGCTGGCTTCCGAGGCCGGAGATCAGCGGAGCCTTGCACGGACGCGCTTGCTGCTGGCAGGGCTGGCTGCACTGCGAGGGGACGCTGCGGCTGCCCACCTGCGGTATGAAGAGGGCTTAGCTGTCGCCTTGGACCTCGGGCACACGAACTACATCGCGTCCGGGCTGAAAGGGCTGGGCTGTGTGGCCGCCGCGCAGGGGTTGCATACCTGGGCGGCCGTACTTTGGGGAGCAGCCGAGCCCCTATGTGAGTCCCGCAGTGTAGCTATCCCGAAAGACCTCTATGAGCGCATGGTGGCCGTAGTTCGCAGCAAGTTGGGCGAGCCAGCCTTCAAAGAGGCGCGGGCCTTGGGGCGCTCCATGACAGCCGCACAGGCGCTCGCCTCGCGTGAGGCCCTCCCTCCACAGACCCTGCAGGCGCTGCAGCCTGCCCTGGCAGCGCCGGGGTCCGCCCCGACAGGACTGACTGCCCGCGAGGTGGAGGTGCTGCGTCTCGTGGCACAGGGACTCTCCGATGCTCAGGTCGCAGAGCAGCTCACCGTCAGCCCTCGCACCGTCAACTGGCATCTGACCTCGATCTACAGCAAGCTCGGCGTCTCCTCGCGCAGTGCCGCCACGCGCTTCGCTATCGAGCATCACCTGGTCTGACGTTCCCCGCCTCTGGTTGCTCCTCCCCCTGACCTGCTCGCACCTCATGTCCTGTTGAGCCTCGTCACGCTCCTCGGGAACCCCACCCAGTAATTCTACCGGGATGCCGAGGGCATCCGGCCTTCCTGACCATCCACAGACCGGTAATGAATCAGGTAATTCTACAGATGTGCCTTCGCCTTAACACGACTATACTGAGAGCAGTGAAGAAATCGGCACAAGAGAAGGAGCCTATCATCAATCGGTCGTAGGGAAGCCTATGAAGTGGCTGTCCAGAGGTAAAGCTCAGCAGAATATCAGGGGAGAGAGGAACAATGGGCATGACTACTGAGGGCCTGTCGTACTGGCAGGCTGAAAGCGAGGGGATCGACCTCCTCGACACCACGATTGGTGACCTCTTAGATCGTCGCGCCGCAGAAATTCCCACACAGGAAGCGGTTGTCTATTCGTGCTATCCTGAGTTCGGTGAGGCGCTCGCCCTTCGCTGGACCTACCAGGAGTATCGTGACCGGGCCAATCAAGTAGCAAAGGGCTTGCTGGCCCTGGGGCTTAGCAAGGGAGACCATATCGCGGTTTGGGCGGTGAACCTGCCGGAATGGCTGCTGTTAGAGATGGCTGCCGCCAAGGCGGGCCTGGTGCTGGTGACGGTGAATCCGGTGCTGCATGTGGCTGAGATCGAGTACATCCTCAAGCAGGGCGACGTGCAGGCGCTGTTCTTGATGGCGAAGATACGCGATCATGACTGCCTGGCCACCGTGCGCTCCCTGACGACCCCTGGCACCCAGTTAGGTGCAGTGAGCAGTAAGCGTCTCCCCATGCTGCGCTACGTGAGCCTGCTGGGTGCTCCTCCGGCTGGATTGCTCGAGCAAGAGGGCTGGCGACCCACGCTCTTTCAGGAAATGGTCGCCGGTGGTACGCAGGTGAGCGAGGAGGAGCGCGGCGTGCGGCAAGCCTCGGTCCAGCCAGGCGATCCCGTCCAGATTCAATACACCTCGGGTACCACCGGCTTTCCCAAAGGAGCGATCCTGCACCATCATGGCATTCTCAATAATGCGATGCTCTTTGCACGCCGCTGGGGGCTGTGCCAGAGCGACCGGTATTGTAATCCCTTGCCGTTCTTTCACACGGGAGGATGTGTCGTAGCGGTCCTGGGCAGCCTATCCGCTGGTTGCACCTTGCATCCTCTGCTCGCCTTTGATCCCCTCAAAGCCTTGCAGGTCATCAGCCACGAACGCTGCACCATCTTTTTCGCGGTCCCCACTATGCTGCTGGCCACCCTACAGCATGCCGACTTCGCGACGGCTGATCTCTCCTCGCTCACGAAGGTCTGCTGCGCCGGTGCTCCAGTACCCGTCTACCTGATGGAGCAGGTCAAAGAGCGCATCGGGGCGGATGTAGCGATCGGCTTTGGGCAGACCGAAACCAGCCCGGCCATTACACTGACGCTGCCAGATGATCCGTTTGAGCGCAGAGCCACCACGGTTGGGGTGCCGCTGCCCCATACCGAGGTCAAGATTATCCATCCTGCCACCAGTGAAATAGTGCCATGTGGGGAGCGTGGCGAGTTGTGCTGCCGGGGCTACCTGGTCATGGCTGGCTATTACCATATGCCAGCGAAGACCGCCGAGACCATCGATGCTGAGGGGTGGTTGCACACGGGTGACCTGGCGACGATGGATGCACAGGGCTATGTCAATATCGTGGGTCGGCTCAAAGACATGGTCATTCGCGGCGGCGAAAACCTCTTCCCGGCGGAGATCGAGGCGTTCCTCATCCGCCATCCCAAAGTGGCAGGCGTCCAGGTGGTAGGCGTCCCAGACGCCTTCTTCGGTGAGGAACTGCTGGCGGTGATCATCACCAAAGCGGGGGAGCAGTTGGCCGAGCAGGAACTGCGCGAGTACTGCCGAGGCCAGATCAGCCACCAGAAGACCCCGCGCTACTTCCAGTTTGTGGAGAGCTATCCCCTGACGGCCAGTGGCAAGGTGCAGAAATTTGTGCTGCGCGAGCGGGCTATCAAGACGTTGGGATTGGAGGATGTAGCGAAGATGAAAACCGCATAACCAGTGGAAAAGAGAGCCCACCCATGCCACAGCAGGAGAGGCCGGTGCGTACCATCAAAGATATTGAAGTCATCGAGAAGGTTCCGCTTGCCGCACGCCTCACCGTCCGCAGTACCTATGAGCTGATTCGAGAGGCGGCAGCGAAAGACCCAGAGCGAACGGCCATCACCTTGCTTCCGGAAGGAGAGCAAGCTGGTCGGCCAGTACATCTCTCGTATCGCGCCTTGCTCAGCAGCATCCATCAGACCGCCAATCTGCTGGCTGACCTGGGACTTGGCCCACAGGATGTCATTGCCTTGCTGCTGCCCTGCGTGCTTGAGACCCACGTGTTGCTCTGGGGAGGGCAAGCTGCCGGGATCGTCTGTCCGATCCCTCCCTGGCTGCCCGCCCAACAGATCGTCGACCTGCTGCAAGACGCGCAGGCCAAGATACTCGTTGCACCGGGATCGCAGATAAGCCCGGGATTGTGGCAGAAGACGGAACTGGTCCGCAGGGAAGTGAAAGGCACCACCATGGTCCTGCAGGTGCGGGGAGCGGGGAAGGAACGAGATGGCACTTATGCCTTCGACGCACTGCTGGCGGATTACCAGGCTTCCCGCCTCCACACGGAGCGCGAGATCGCCCCCGACGACATCGCAGTGTACTTCCCTACCAGGGACACGTCTGGGGCGCTCAGCCTGGTGCCTCTGAGCCACGGAAACCTGCTCTACGCTGCTTGGGCGCTTGGTTTCGTGACGACCGTGAGACCAGAGGAGGTGCTCCTGTGCAGCCTCTCACGCTTTCTCCAGGAGGGGGGCTAGCGGTTGGCTCATAGGTCACCTGGGCTGACCCTCTGAAGCAACAGGCGAGCATCGATAGTCGGCCCTAATGGATACACACTCGTGCAAATCGCGTTTCACCCTTATCGTGAGGAGGAGAAGTCACCATGAGCATCGCGCTTCTTATCGCACGCTTATTACTTGCTCTCGTATTCGCTCTCGCCGGTCTGACCAAGCTTGCTGACCTGCATGGATCACGGAAAGCCATGCGAGACTTTGGCTTGCCAGCTTTCCTTGCCAACCCCTTTGGCGCCCTGCTGCCGCTGGCTGAGCTTTCGGTTGCCATAGCCCTCATTCCTACGGCCTCAGCCTGGTGGGCTGCGCTCGGGTCGCTTGTGCTCGTCCTCCTGTTCATTGCAGGAATCAGCTACAACCTGGCTCGTGGGCGCACACCGGATTGTCACTGTTTTGGCCAGTTGTACTCGAAGCCCATCGGCTGGCCCACCCTCGCCCGCAACGTGCTCCTGGCTGCTGTTGCGGGTTTTGTTATCTGGCAAGGACGAACCAATGCTGGTCTCAGTGCTGTGGACTGGCTTGGGGCGCTGACGCTGGCCCAGCGTATCGAACTGCTCTTGGGAGTCGTCGTCGTTGCGCTGCTGGCGAGCGAAGGCTGGCTCTTGTTCCAGATGCTGCGCCAGCAAGGACGGCTGCTCCTGCGGATTGAAGCGATGGAGGCACAATTGGCTACTATCGGTAAGGTACCGCAGGCAGTTGTGGCAGGCACTCCTCCCCCGGTCACGCCTGGACTCCCTGTGAGTTCTCCGGCCCCGGCCTTTGCTCTCTCCGGGCTCTATGGGGAGATGCTCACCCTTGATTCGCTCCGCGCTGCAGGTAAGCCGGTCATGCTGCTCTTCTCGGACCCCGGCTGTGGCCCTTGCTCGGCACTCATGCCGGAGGTCGGGCGCTGGCAGCGTGATTACGCAGGCAAACTTACACTCGTGCTCATCAGTCGTGGCTCGCCTGAGACGAACCGCGCCAAAGCAAGCGAGCACGGAATCACTTCTGTACTGTTGCAGAAGGATCGCGAGGTTGCCGAAGCATATAAGGCATACGGAACGCCAGGTGCCGTGCTAGTGCGTCCCGACGGCATGATCCACAGTTCGCTCGCGCAAGGGGCTGACGCTATTCGTGCGCTGGTCGCCAGCGCAGTAGGGCTGCCGGTGCTCCCAGCGGTGCCGCCACCGGCTGCGGGGAACAGCAATGGCCATGCGCTGCCTCTGGTTGCTCCCACCAATGGGAATCAGGGGCCCGCCACAGCAGCACCCGTTCAGCTCGCGCGCCCCAGCATAGGTGACCCGGCTCCGGCCTTCAGCCTGCCCGATCTCAGTGGCAAAAGGGTCAATCTCACGGATTTTCGTGGCAGTCAGACGCTGGTGCTCTTCTGGAACCCAGGCTGTGGCTTCTGCCAGCGCATGCTTGATGACCTGAAAGCCTGGGAAGCCAACCCGCCGGCGGGTACTCCCAAGTTGCTGGTCGTCTCAATGGGCAGCGTCGAGACCAACCAGGCGCTGGGCCTGCGTGCTCCGGTGCTGCTGGACGAGAACATGAGCGTGGGTAGCAAGTTTGGCGCGAATGGCACCCCAATGGCCGTGCTGGTCGATGCGCAGGGCAAGATTGCTTCCGAACTGGCAGTGGGTGCTCCGGCTGTTCTCGCCCTGGTTGGTGCGGGCACCGAGCAGTCTAACATCATCTCGCTCTAGTCAACCGAGCTGGCTTCATTCGTTTGTTTCATAGAAAGGAAGAGGTTTGTGGGTAAGTACGAGGGTGTCCACTCCTGATGGCCCCTCGCAGCAAGGATGCAGAGACACCAGAAACACCGGAGCTCCATTGCCATCGCATCCAGGTGCAGCGTGTCCTGCATCCTTATAAGGAGTATATCATGGACTCCACTCGATTTGACGAGTTCACCAAAGTGCTGGCGCGGAGTACCTCCCGTCGCCAGGCGCTCAAGGCTATTGGCGCGGCTCTCGGCGGGGCCCTGGGACTGGGCCAGGCTGGGGAGGCACTGGCTGCTAAGTGTAAAGGGCCAGGCGCGAATTGTAACAGTCCGCAGCAGTGTTGCAGCCTCAATTGTAGCAAGGGGATCTGTTGTCCCAGCGGCACGACGAACTGCGGCAGGGGCACCTGCGTCAATCTGAGCAGCAGTCTCACCAACTGCGGCAGCTGCGGGCATGCTTGTGGGGCGAACCAGGTCTGCTCGGGTGGGACGTGCGTCTGCGCGGCTGGCTACTCGAGCTGTAACGGCGCCTGCGTCAACGAGCAGACCGACAACGCGAACTGCGGGGGCTGTGGCATCGCCTGTCAAGGTGGTTCGACCTGTCAGAGTGGCAAGTGTCTCTGCTCAGGAGGCACTCCACTGTGTGGCACCACCTGCTGCACAGGTGCCCTGACCTGTTGTAGTAATAGCTGTGTGAATACCTCGACCGATGCCAACAACTGCGGGGGCTGCAACAAAGTCTGCCCATCAGGGGAAACCTGCTTGGGCGGGATGTGTACCTGTGGCACCACCGGAAATTGCCCCGCAAACGAGAGTTGCTGCAACGGCATGTGCGTTAACGAGCAGACCGACAACGCGAACTGCGGGGGCTGTGGCATCGCCTGTACAGCTGGGCAGGGTTGCTGCGGGGGAGTCTGCACTGACCTCACGACCACCAGCAACTGCGGGGCCTGTGGGAATACGTGTGGCACCGTGCAACTCTGCCAGAACGGCACCTGCGTCACTCTTTGTGCCGCCAACGGGGTCAGCTGTAGTCAGCCGAGCGATTGTTGCTCAGGCAACTGCACCAATGGGCAATGCTGCCAGTCCGGTTTGACCAACTGCTCTGGCACCTGCCTGGACACGAGCAGCGATACCAGCAACTGCGGTAGTTGTGGCAATGTCTGTCCGGTTCCCGCGAATGGACAGGCCACCTGCACAGCTGGCGTCTGTGGCATCACCTGCAATAGTGGCTTCACCAACTGCGGCGGCACCTGTGTTACCTGTCCGTCTGGTGGCACCTGCTCCGGGACTACCTGCTGCGTTAGCAGCGGCTCCTGTAGTGCGAACAGTGACTGCTGCTCGGGCAACTGTTCCGGCGGGGTCTGCTGTCCCAGTGGCCAGACTAACTGCGGCGGCACCTGCTGCTCAGGCACTTGCTGCCCATCCGGCTCCTACGGACCGGGAGCCTGTTGCCCAAGTGGCCAACCCTGCTGCAATGGGATCTGCACCCCACCCAATGCGACTTGCTGCCCCAACAGCAGCCCCCCGCTGCCGCCTTTCTGCCCACCTAATTACTTCTGCTGTTCTGGCTCACCAAGTGGATGCTGCCCAAGTGGCTCCACCTGCTGCCTGAATGCTGCGGGGAAGGGCGGCTGCTGCCCGCTCAACTCCATCTGCTGCTCGTCGGGCTCGCAGGCGCTTTGCTGCTCCGACCAGTCTATATGCCTAATCTGCCCCGCTGGGCCTTGCTGCGGTCAAAGTGGCTCCATCTGCTGCGCTGCGGGCTCGAATTTGGCTTGCTGCCCAAGTGGCTCCACCTGCTGCGCTGCGGGCTTGCCTGCGGGTTGCTGCGCAAATGGCTCCACCTGCTGCCCGTCTGGCTACCCGGTCGACTGCTGCCCTGGCGAATGCTGTGCTACTGACCCGAACGGATGCTGCACATCTGGCGAAACCTGCACAGAGGCTGGCTGCGTGTAATGCTGTACTGAGGGGACGCACAGCACCAGGCAATACTGAGGCTCTCAGCTAGCTGTGGTGCTGTGCGCAAGCCTGAGCTGGCGGGTCGCTACGAGCGGCTTCCCGTCGAGTTAGGACGTTTGAGGAGGAGAAGTTCGTATGACTCTTGCACTACTCGTTGCACGCCTTCTGCTGGCCGCCACCTTCATCGGCCTGACCAAGCTGACCGACCTCACCGGATCGCGGCAAGCCTTGCAGGCCTTTGGTGGTGGTTGTTCTAGTAGGAACAGTCTGCGCACTACCCTGTTCATAAAACAGACCTAGTGACCCTGAGGCATGTGGGAGCCCAATGGGCTCCCGCGTGCCTTCTGTCCAATCCATTCATGTGGCTTCCTTGAAGATAGAAAGGAGATACACTGTGGTACCCGGTTTTCATGGCTTCGACCTGATTATCATCCTGGTAATCGCCCTGCTGATCTTTGGGCCCAAGAAACTGCCCGAGGTCGGCTCCGCCATCGGCAAGAGCATCAAAGAGTACAGGAAGAGTATGAAAGAAATCGCCTCTCCACAGGAAGAAGAGGAGACCCCGCCCGCCATCAAGAACCAGGCCCAGGAGCCTGAACGCATCAGCGCCCAGGCGGTGAACGAGAGCGAAAAAGCCACGTAACGTGGGCAGAGGGACGCTCCCTCTACACTCATTCTCAGGAAGGAAGCGATCATAAGCACGTATATCCTCATCTCCAGGCGAGCGATCTGTAGCTGAAAAATGGAGACCCACAGCGTCTCCACAGTGGATGGAGTGGCTATCACCATTCCACCAGGGGAAGAAGTGCTTCCCCTAAGTGAAAACCAAAGAAAGGAGACAAGCTATGTATGCAGTTATCCGGCGGATCAAGGTACAACCAGGTTCAACCGATGAGGTGGTACAGCGAGCTGAAAGCGGCTTGGTGCCTATTATCAGTAGTGTGCCAGGTTTTGTCGAGTATGTCGGGGTGCAAGTTGAGGAGGACGTCGCATTGACCATCAGTCTGTTTGAGACGCAAGAGCAGGCAGAAGAGTCGACCATAAGAGCCGCCGAGTGGATCAAACAGAACATGGCACCGTTTGCTGCTGGCCCACACGAGGTCGTGGCGGCAGGTGAGGTGCGGTTCCGCAAAGCGGCGCAGGCGGGCACGCACGAGTATTGACTGCTACGGTTCATCCTGGCCAGACGGACGAGGGCGTCCGGATCGTTCGCGATTCGGTCTTGCCCGTCACCAGGCGGCAACCGGGGTTCAAAGGCGGACTTGTTCTCACAGACCACAGCCAGAACAAGGTCATCATCACGTCGGGGATCTGGCTTTCTTCTCGTCTACGGGCCCACTCTGTACGTAACAGGCTTGTGCCGAGAAATAGACAGAGATCTGGCAAGTCATCGCTGAGGAAGCCCCACACTGAGTGTGTGATGCAGGCGGGTGGGTCAGCGAGCCTGCATCTGTGTAGGGATGCGCAGGTTCCTGCTGCCCGGCAGCGTGGTGAGTGACACGCCTTCCCTCTTCCTCAAAGAGCCAATGGGATGGACGGGTGTGTGCTACTGGTTCAAGTCGGCACATCGAACAAGCGTATGTCATGTTTGTAGGAAGATCATCGTAGGCAGGCGAAGGAGTTTTTCTGTCAATTCCCATTGTTTTTCGCAGTTTCGTGTACACAGGCTTCCTAGCAAGGAAGCAATAACCACAAAGGAGGCAACCAGTATGGCACTGTATATGGTTCAAGGTGCTTACACCAGTGAAGCGATTGCAACGATGGCGAAAAACCCACAAGACCGCAGCGTTCCCGTGAGGGAACTGCTGCAGAAACTGCGAGGCCGGTTGGTCGGCTTCTACTTCTGTTTTGGAGAGTACGATGTCGTTGCACTCGGTGAACTCCCCGATGACAGCGCTGCCACAGCAGTAGCGCTGGCAGCAATTAGCGCAGGGTACCTCAAGCCTACAAGACGACCAAGTTATTCACCGTCGAGGAGACAATGGAGGCGATGCGCACGGCTGGGAGCCTCGCATTCCAGGGACCATCCAAAGGGTAGGCCAGGAGTCCGGTGGCCTCCTGCTGCCGGGCTCCTTCCACGTGCGTTTCCCATCGTCTCTCTTAGAGCAACAAGGTAAGCAAGCAACACAGAAAGTAGCCACTATACTGCATCCACTTCACTCTCTGCACCCCACGTGTTCCTCTTCCTCATCCTGCCGCATCTACACATTGATGCCGGATCCTGCTCTGTATTTCGTCATGAACGTCTGTGTAAGCTAGCCTGGGACCGTGTACCCTAAAAGTGTGTCTTCACATCGTTTTGAGAGTGATGAAGTGGTCTGCGTGGTACTGCTTCTGAGCAGATCAACGAAAGGATGCGGTATAATGGAGAGCAAAAAGTTCCTGAAGGCATCGTGGGAATCTGTACGAACGAGTCGAACAACCTTTCATTCCTGAATAGTGAGCGCCAGGGGGAGTCGGCTATGCAGGAGAAGATATCCATCCTTCCTTTGAGGAAAGCCAACAAGCCTGGACGGGCTTCAAGACAGCACTTGCCCACACCACTCACTCCATTGATTGGGCGCGAGCACGAGCTAGCGGCAGCCTGTGCTCTCTTGCGACGCCCACAGGTTCGCCTGCTGACCCTCACCGGGACCGGGGGTGTGGGCAAAACGCGCCTGGCTCTGCAAGTAGCGACCGAGCTCCTCGACGACTTCGCCGATGGCGCCTGCTTCGTCTCGCTTGCCCCCATCAGCGATCCCGACCTGGTGCTTCCTACCATTGCCCACACCCTCGGTCTGTGGGAAGTCAGAGAGCGATCTCCGGTGGAGCACCTGAAGGAGTATCTGCACGAGCAGCAGCAGCAGCTCCTCCTCGACAACTTCGAGCAGGTGATTGCTGCTTCCCCGCTGCTGGTCGAGCTGTTGCAGGCCTGCCCCCGGGTGAAGATCCTGGTGACCAGCCGTGCCGTGCTGCGCGTTTCAGGCGAACACGAGTTTGCCTTGCCGCCGCTCGTGCTACCCGACCTCTCACACCTCCCAGCAAGCGAGGTGCTGGAGCAGTATGCGGCGGTGGCCCTCTTCCTGCAGCGTGCCAAGGCGATCAGGCGCGATTTCCACCTCACGCCGTCGAATGCGCGCCCCATCGCAGAGATCTGTACCCGCCTGGATGGATTACCTCTGGCCATCGAACTGGCAGCAGCGCGCATGAACCTGCTCTCACCGCCGGCGCTGCTCGCACGGCTCAGCCACCGGCTGCAGGTCTTGACAGGCGGCGTACGGGATGCGCCAGCCAGGCAGCAGACGCTGCGCAACACAATCCAGTGGAGCTGCGACCTGCTGACCGCCGAGGAGCAACGGCTCTTCCGCTGGCTTGCGGTCTTCGTCGGTGGTTGCACACTCGAGGCAGCGGAAGCCGTGGTGCACATGGCGGGCAAAGAAGCCAACGACCTGGGAATCGGCATGTTGGAAGGAGTTTCCTCGCTCATCGACAAGAGCTTATTGCACCAAACGGAACAAGTGGGTGAGGAACCCTGCCTGATGATGCTGGAGACGATCCGCGAGTACGGGCTGGAGTGTTTGGCCATGAGTGGCGAGCTGGAGGCGACCCGACGGGCGCATGCTACCTACTACCTAGCACTGGCAGAGGAGGCGGAGCCGAGGCTGACCGGTGCAGCGATGGGGAGCTGGCTCGAACGATTGCAGCGTGAACACGAGAACTTGCGCGCGGCGCTCGCATGGTTGGGGGAGCACAACGAGCAAGAGGCTGCCTTGCGGCTCGGCAGTGCCCTGTGGCGCTTCTGGTTGATACGTGGGCATCTGAGCGAGGGGCGCACCGAGCTTGCGCGGGCACTGGCAGGGAGTCGGGAGGTTGAGAGGTCCGTGCATGCGAAGGCGCTCTGTGCTGCTGGCGCACTTGCTGCCAGGCAGGGGGATTTTGCGCAAGCCGAGGTCCTGTGTGGAGAGAGTCTGGCGCTCTTCCGAGCATTGGGTGATCCCCGAGGCAGCGGGACTTCCCTGAACTGGCTGGGGTATGCCGCCAGGCATCAGAGCGACTATGCAGTGGCACGCTCTCTGTTGGAGGAGGCAGTGACTCTCTGCAGGGAGGTAGACAACCAGGATGGCATCGCCTTGGCGCTCGGCAACCTGGCAAACGTGTGTCTGTTGCAAGGGGAGTATGACCAGGCTCGCACCATGGCCGAGGAGGCCATGGTGCTTTCCAGGGAGAGAGGTGATACCTGGAACATCGCGATTGCCCTTGGGATTTTAGCGCTGGTGATTGGCTTCCAGGGTGATCTCACACAAGCACGTACTCTGCTCGAGGAGAGTCTCGCCTTATCCAGGCAGGAGGGCTACAAGGACAACATCGCCAACTCATTATGTCTCTTAGGGACGACGGCCATTCAGCAAGGTGACATTCCGAAGGCACGATCGCTGCTTGAGGAAAGCCTGGCATTCTTCAAAGAAGTGGGCGATCGGGAGAATATCGGTCAATCGCTCGGCGGTCTGGCCTGGGTCTCACTCGTTCAAGGCGACTATGTTGCGGCACGTAGTTGGCTCGAAGAGAGTTTCGCCCTATTCAAGGCGATGGGCAACAAATGGGGTAGCGCCGTATGCTTGGTGGGATTCGCGGCCCTGGCTGCAGCACAAGGAGAATGGACAAGGGCGGCGCGATTATCAGGTACGGCAGAGGCCCTGTGCCAGGCAGTCAATGGAGTTCTGGTACCTGGCGTGCATGCCATGCAAGAGTTCACCATCGCTGCGGCCCGCGCTCAACTCGGAGAGGAAGTCTTCACAGCAGCCTGGGCCGAGGGGCGCAGCATGACGCCAGCGCGGGCTCTCGCCGCAAGCGAGCCAGTAGCGGTACCCGAACAGGAGCCCGCAGCACCACAACCGCCTCCCTCCGCGAAGACGTCACCCACCTATCCTGCTGGACTGACCGCACGCGAGGTGGAGATACTGCGCCTGGTGGCTATGGGGCTAACCGATGCCCAGGTGGCTGAGCAACTGGTCATTAGTCCCCGCACGGTCAGCTGGCACCTGACCTCGATTTACAGTAAGCTCGGTGTCTCCTCGCGCAGTGCTGCCACGCGCTACGCCATCGAGCACCATTTGGTCTGAACACGACACCATCCCGATTGTTGTGTAGAGGCAAGTAGTAAACAAGCAAGCAGAGAAGCGAGGCTGGGGCATCTCGCCTACCAGAACTGACGGAAGAGAAAACTCCAGCAGAGGCGTGCAACAATCATCAGCAAACCCGCTCCTTGAGTTGCTCTCGTGACACAGGGTCGTCTGGAAACAACATCTCCTCCTGCCCCACCCTTTCTGGCTGGTTGTTGCTAGATCAAGTCGATCAAAGTTCAGCTGTTAACCGACCGGGATCTTTGGCAAGCGAATATCCTGCATGACAGCCCACACGATGGTCAGACAACTGGTTTCCGTCGTGAAAGCGTCAATCTGATCCGTGCGCTGCCGGACATTGCTAAAGAAACTTTCAATGGCATTGGTGCTGCGAATGTAGCGATGCATGACCGGTGGGAAAGCATAAAACGTCAGCAGATGCTCTTCATCTTCACAGAGGCTGCGGATGGCTTCGGGATAGCGCTTGTGGTATTTAGCTTTAAAAGCTGCCAAATTGAGCAGCGCATCCTCTTTCTTCTCCTGCTTGAAGATCCCGGCTAATTCTGTGCTGACCTCTTTGCGCTCACGATGGGGAATGGCGTTGAGCACATTGCGCTGTTTATGCACCACACAGCGTTGCCGGGGAGTTGCTGCAAAGAGGGCAGAGACAGCAGCGAGCAGTCCCTCATGTCCATCGGTCACAATCAGATCCATCTGGGTGGCGCCACGGCTGCGCAGGTCTTGTAAGAGGCAACTCCATCCGTCTTTGTCTTCCTCAGCACAGGCCCGCAATGCCAACACGTCCTTGTTCCCTTCTAGATCCACGCTCAGTGCTGTTAAGATGATGGTCGCATCGGTTTGGGTGCCATGCCGAACCGTAAAATGAATGCCATCCAGGTACAGGATGCAGTACTGGGGAAGCAGAGGACGCCCTCGCCACGTTTCAAATTGCTCAGTCAACGTTTGGTTCAGACGGCTCACCGCGCTGGCACTGGGTGCAACCCCCATGAGGGTGGCGGCAACCTCTCCGACTTTATGCGTGCTTGTCCCACTGACAAACATTTGGGTCAGTGCTTCAGCCACCTCTGGTTCGTAGCGCTTGTAGCGCTCGAACACCTGGCTGTGAAACTCCCCTTTCCGATCTCTGGGGACGTTGAGATCCTCAATGCGCCCGGTGGGAGTCACTAAATCGCGGGTGTAGGACCCATTGCGATACCCACGGCGATTGGGCGTACATTCTCCCCACGAGGCTCCGATGCACTGCTCCAGTTCTTCACGCATGACCTGTTCGATCAACACTTGGACGGCACTTACGGCAAGGTGACGCAGATACTGACGAAAGTCTTCCTGCCCCGGCAGGACGGGTGACGATGACTCCTGTGTTGAAACGTCAGGAGTCAATGTGGTAGGCTTTTGCTTGGATACAGGCATAACACTCTCCTTTTGGTGAAATGAGGAACGTGTTCCAAAGGAACATCTTATGCCTGTATTCTCATCTAAAATGACCCTCTTTGGAAAGGCTGGTCTTTACACACTTATCGGGATGGTGTC
>Ga0207646_10001844_pt1 | contig 25581 bp, 14 predicted proteins | sample KBSK5502metaG_FD_184343 | JGI IMG/M metagenome (GOLD analysis project Ga0207646, IMG submission 184343) | Corn, switchgrass and miscanthus rhizosphere microbial communities from Kellogg Biological Station, Michigan, USA - KBS K5-50-2 metaG... | ecosystem: Host-associated > Plants > Roots >...
CGTCGGCGTCGGCGGTAATGGCGGATGCAGTTTCGCCGGGCCGCAATTGCGCATGCAGCGCAAAGAGCATTATGTGCGTTCGATGATCGGCGATGAAGTTGCTGTTTCCCTGCAGGTTAAACGGATCTATCACGAAGCTCGTCGAGTCAAACGCGATCGCCCGGTCGGTTCCAGGAATTGTCAGCAGCTGAGGCGCCAGGTTGTCAATCACCGTCACTTGAATCGTGTCCGTGGCAGAGAGCGGCCCACCAATACCGTTGTGGCCAAGGTCGTTGGTTGTAATCGTAATCACACCACTGCCAAACGCCAGGTTCTTCATTCCTTCGAGGGCGGCATTGATGTTGGCAATGCTTCCGGTAAATGTCATCAATGGGTCGTCGGTACCATCGCCGACAGAGAATGTCAGGCCGCTGGTGCCGTTCAGGGTAAGCGTGCCGTCGGTAGCCTTCAGCGTCACTTGCACCGGATCGCTACCAGCATCCACATCAGAGATAGAGATCGCGTTGCCCGTGCCCACTGAAAAGACGAATGATGCATTGAGCGGAATGTTCTGCGGACCGGGCACGTGATTGACCGGCGGGTCGTTGACCGCGATTACCGTGATGGTGAACGTCTGCGGAGCTGACGTGTCCACACCGCCGTTTGCGGTGCCGCCATTGTCTTTGAGCACGATCGTGATGCTCGCCGAGCCATTGGCATCCGGCGCCGACGTGTAAGTGAGCGTGCCGGTCGGGCTAACGGCCGGTCCGGCGGAGAACAGACCGGGGTTGGTGTTGCCGGTTACCAGGAACGTAAGCGTCTGGCTTGATTCATTGGGCGGTCCCGCCGAAATGTTTGTAGCCCAGTTAGCGACGCTCTGGGCACCCGCATCCTCGTTTACGGTCTGATCCGCGCCCTTGGTAAACGATGGCGCATCGTTGACCGCATTTACCGTGATAGTGAAGGTCTGCGGGGCTGACGTGTCCACGCCTCCGTTCGCAGTGCCGCCATTGTCTTTGAGCACAATGGTGATGATTGCCGAGCCGTTGATATTCGTCACCGGGGTATAAGTGAGTGTGCCGGTCGGACTGATGGCCGGCCCGGCCGAGAACAGACCCGAATTGGTATTGCCGGTTACCAGGAACGTAAGCGTCTGGCCAGCTTCGTTCGCCGGTCCCACCGACAGGTTCGTGGCCCAGCCGGCTACGCTCTGCGCGCCCACGTCTTCGTTCACGGTTTGATCGGCGCCCTTGGTAAATGAAGGTGCATCGTTGACCGAATTCACTGTCAGCACAAACGTGTCGGTCATGCTCTGACTGTTTGTGCCGTTGACCGTAATCGTGATCGTGGAGGTGCCAAACTGATCCGCCGCGGGATTAATAGTCAGAGTGCGCGTTGAACCGGCACCCGACACCGCAATGTTCGCCACGTTGTTCGGCACCAGCGCGGTATTCGAGGATGTCGCCGTGATGCTGGTGATTGACGCCGCGCCACCGACATTGAAAGTGAACTGAAGCTGCGTGTCTTCGTTGGTGGTCTTATCCGTGATGTCTTCCACGGAAACCTGCGCCTCGAAAGCACCGATGTCCACCGTGTCGGTCGTATCCGCATCCGGACCGTCGACTATGCGACTAAAGCCCGGGCCGCGCTGGTCGTTAAAGGGCGCGACACCGCTGAATGGCGGATTGACGACGGCAGCATTGTCGCCGGCATCGAGCGCCGGAGATCCGGCCAGCAGAGCGCGGGTCTGAGTCGGACCACCGTTGTTGGCGAGCGGTGCCAGCCCGGCGGTACCCGCTGGAATAATGACGTTGCTCGGATCGGCGGCTGTGAATGCCGCGGCAGTTGCGTCATCAATCAGATTATGCCCGCCGGAAGTAATCGTGCCCGTTCCTGTTTTGCGCAGATTAGCGATCCCATTGCTGCTCAACAGCGTGTTTGTGACCGTCACGCCGGCTGCACAGCCGCCGCACGCTAAACTATCAGACAGGATGCCGGTGAAGTTATCCGCGATTGTTGAGTTCGTTACGGTTGACCCCGCTGTAGCGTTATAGATGGCTTCGCCACCATTGCCTGAGAAAGTTGAATTAACCACCGTCAACGGCGTGCGATCGCCCTTGAGTACGCCGATACCTGGATTGCTGCGGAATGTGCTGCCGCTAACGGTGACTCCCGTCGATAAAGATGCGAAGACGGTATAGGCCGTGGTAGAGCCGGAATTAGCGAAGAACTCAGAATTCGTCAGCGTCAGGGTACCGGCGTTGTTGAATTCTATAACCGAGGCATTTGCGCCGACTTGCGGCCCACCACCGGTAAGCGACAACCCATTGATGGATAGGTTCACTCCTGCGGTGCTGGCATTAATCAAGCGGAAAGTGTTGTTGCCGCTAATAGTCAGTAGATTCGCTCCAGGTCCCTGAATCGTCAGACTCTTATCGATCAGCAACTGGCCGCTGGTCAGGTTAATCGGAGTGGTGACGTTGCCCGGCGTCATATTGAAAGTAATCGTGCTGCCCGGGCAGGCGCTGAAGATTGTCGCCCGCAGAGAGCCCGCACCGCTATCGTTGCTGTTAGTAACCACCGTACCGCCACAGTTGACCGTGATGGTCGCCGTCGCGGCCGGACTGAGACCGTCTCCGACCGCACTGGTCGCGCCGCGCACGTCAAAGCTGAAGGTCGTTCCCGGACTCGACAGATTGTTTGCGGGCGTGAACTTCAATCCCGCATTGCCCTCGGCAAAGGTGATGAACTGATCGTTGGCGATCGGGGTTACGCCATCGTTCTTGAACAGCGTGCCGTTAGTGATGTTCGAGATCTTGAAGTGAGTTACTTCCGCGCCGTCGACCGGATTGCGACTAATCACCAGACCTGAGGAGGTCTGAATGTTGACGCTGGTCGTGGCATTCGTCACCGACGGCGTGTCGGCCACCGGAGTGATGGTGAAGGTGACGGTAGCTGCCAACACGCTGTCCTTAGGATCAGGCGCTCCGTTGGTCGTCCCGTTGTCGCGGATCTTGTACTGGAAGCTGGCCGGGCCAAAGTAGTTCGCGGTCGGCGTAAACAGCACATTAGTGCCCAGGATGCTGACCGTGCCGCCGACCGGATTGCTCACCGAGATGACCGTCAAAGTTTGACCCGCCTCATCGGGAGGGCCGGGTGAATCATTCGCCAACAGATCGGCAAACGGAATCGTGCGCACGCCGGAATCCTCAGCTATGCTCGTGAGCGCGTCGGCGTTGGCCACCGGCGGATCGTTGACCGAGATCACGGTGATGTTGACATCAGCCTCGTCAGAGTCGAGTCCGCCGGCGCTGACTTTGAACTTGAAGGAATCCAGACCGTTGAAGTTCAGGGCCGGCGTGTAGCTCACGGTCGCGGTGCATTCCGTAAATGTGGTGAACGTACAGGTGGTTCCGGCAGGCGTCAAAGACGAGCCATGCGCGGGCTGCTGCGTGATAGTGAACGTGAGCGGAAAGTTCTGCGAATACGTTCCCTTCAGCGTGATCGTCACCTGCGTGTCTTCATTAGTCGAAGGCTGCGGGCTGGGTGGTACCGCCACTGGCTGGCAGCCGCCACCGGTTTGAACCTCAACCGCGCCAATGTCTGTGCCGTTGCCTGGAGAAGCAGCGTTCGGATAGATCGAGTCGGCCAGATCGAATGGGCGGACGCCGCCACGCTGGTCTGTAGTCAAGGTAAAGTTGAAGCCCTTATCAATGGCCGGACTGGTGCACTGCGGTGCGTGAGTCTTAGTCGGCCCCCCGTTATCGGCCAGCGCGAACAGTTGCGGATCGACGCCCGTGATGTTAGTGCCGGGATTCAGCGTCTCAGTGATGACGGCGCCTGAGGTGCTTTGAATCAGGCTGAACCCTTCCGAGTTGACGGCGCCGCTGATGTCTGGCGCCGTTGCCGCAGTGTTGCCGCCGCCAACGATGGTGTTCTTGAGGGTTACAGTACCTGATGAGCGAAAGATTCCACCTCCGGAACTTGAAGAGCCCGTCTGGTTCAGAGTGATGGTGCTGCTATTAATTGTCAGGGTGTTGGTAAGGCTGAAAATGCCGCCGCCCTGACCAGAGGATCCCGTCAGGTTGCCGCTAATCGTGCTGTTGTTGATAGTCATCGTGCCGGGGTTGTAAATGCCGCCGCCACTGCCGGAGTTGCCAACTTGATTGCCGTTGATGGTGCTTCTGTTAATCGTAAGCGTGCCGTTATTATAAACACCGCCGCCGAGGCCGGAAACGCCAATCTGGTTGACGCTAATTGCGTCGTCGTTGAGAGTGAGCGTGCCGGCGTTGAAGACACCGCCACCCTGACCGCTACTTCCCAACAACCCCTTGGTTATCGTCAACCCGGAAATGATGACTGTGCCGGAGGTAATATTGAAGATACGGAAATTCGTACCGGCTCCACTGCTGCGCTCAACCGTCAACACGTTGGCACCCGGGCCTTGGATCGTCATGTCCGTAGTGATGTCAGGCAGCGCCGTTAAGAGACTGATGACGTGTGGACCCGGTATGGAGAACACCGTCGGATTGAAAGTGATCGTTTCAGGGCCCGCGTCCGCGTTAGCGGCATTGATGGCTTCGCGCAGCGTGCAACCGTTGCCGGTGCCGAGCGGCGTGCAAGCCCCGTCGTCCGCGTCCAAAGTCGTGTTGACTTCGAAGGTCGCGAAGTCGTCCTTGAAGAACGTCACGGTGTTGTCCGTGAAAGTCGCGACGGTGTTGCCGTTACCGGCGGCATCCTGCGCCGCTCCCGCCGGAATGTTGGCGATCACTGTTCCGCTCTGGGTCATGCCTTCGACCGCGACGTTAAAGTGGGTGCCGTCGTTCGGCGCGATCTCGGTGATGTTGACCACGGTCGCTCCTGCGGTCCCTGTGATTGCTACGTCAGTGTTCGTAAAGCTGCCCGCGACGATAGGCTCAGTGAAGATAGCCGTAAAGTTAATCACCGTGGTGGCGGTCGGTCCGGTAACCGGGTCTACCTGGGTGCTTGCCTGATTGATCGTTACGTCCGGCGCCGTCGTGTCCATTACCCACGACTCAGTTGCATCTGACGTCAACGGGTTGTTCGCAGCGTCCTTGATGTTTGAGCCGGCAGCCGTCAGCTTCAGGACGTAAGTGCCCGCCGTTCCCGTCAGCCCGCTCAGGTTACCCAGCGTCCACGTTATGTTGTCACCACTCGTCAGCGTCTGCGCGCCGGTCAACAGGTTGGCGCCGCCGTTAAGCTTCAAGGTCAAGTCGGGAAGATCGAAACCAGTCACCGCTTTGTTGAATACGATTTGAATCGAGCTGACACTCGTGTTGCGCGGATCGGGTGAAACCGGCGTGATCGTCACGCTCAGCGCCGAAGGATCAAACGTGCGATTAAATTGCGTCGCTGCCGTGTTGGGATTGCCGGCCAAATCGATCGCCGCGCCCCCGGCAATGTCGGCGGACACGGGGCCCGGGCTGGTGGGCGTCAGATCAAAGGTGTAGATCGCGGGGCCGCCGGCTAAGTTACCGACCGTGCCATTGCCGGGAACGATGTCGCCAATCGTGAAGCCGGTGACCGACTCGCTGAATGTGACCGTAACCGGGATCGGCGTGGTCGCGGTGGGATTGCCGACCGCTGAACTCATCGCTACCGTTGGCTTGGTCGTATCAATGACGATGGGCAGCGCCGCGGAGGCCACCGAAACATTCCCCGCCCGGTCAGTGGCCACCACGGTAATGTTGTAAGGGCCATCCGCCAGCGCACTGCTGGTAATACTCCAGTTGCCGCTGCCATCGGCGGTCGTCGAACCTTTCAAGACGCCGGTCGCAAACAACTGTACGCTGCTGTTGGCTTCGGCGGTGCCGGTAAACGTCGGCGTGGTCTTGCTGGTGACATTGTCATTATTAATGTTGGTGTCGTCGGCAGTAATCAAGTCCGGCGTGGATGGCTGAGCAATGCTGGTATCGATGGTTACATCGAGCCCGTCGGAATCCGGACTCAAGGTAATGCCGACAGTTTGGCGCGCTTTGTATGTATGCAGACCGTCTGCGGCACCGGGGTCCGTTAACTGAATGCTCGTCCCGGCCGCGGTGCCATTTGCTACCGAAGTGCCATCTCGCAGCAACTCCACATTGGCGCCATTAATGACCCCGGCGATCGTGAAGGTGGGCGTGTTGTCATTAGTGTAGTTGTCGGTGTTGCTCACGCCTGAATCGCTGGCGGCGTCAAGATCCGGCGCGCTCGGCTTGATCGTGATCGTGATGCTGGTGCCGGCCGAAGGATCGCTGGTGATAGCATTGAAAATCTGCTTGGCCGTATAAGTGAACGTGCCGTTGGGCGCTGACGGATCGGTCAGTTGGATCGTCGTGCCCGCGGCGGCGCCACTGGCAACCTCGACGCCGTCACGGAACAACTTGACGGTCGCGGTGTTTACCACGTTCGTGATGTTGAAGGTCGGACTGGTGTCGTTGGTGATGCCGTCGCCGAGCGTTCCTGAATCGCTTGCGGGATCAAGCACAGGCGGATCCGGAACGATGGTTATCAAAACGGGCAAAGCCGTAGATGCGACACTCGTGTCAGCCCCGAATGACTGCTTGGCAGTATAAGAATAGGTCGTGCCGCTGGCGGTGAAAGTCAACGGTCCCGGATCGGTTAGCTGAATGGTAATGCCCGACGCCACTCCGCTGGCCACCGGAGTGCCGTCGCGGAACAGTTGCACGGTCGCGCCCGAGAGGACGCCCGAAATAGTAAACGACAAGTTAGTCGTGACGTTTGTCTTATCGTCGGCGTTGTTCGCGCCCGAGTCACTCACGGCATCGAGGTCCGGAGCACCTGGAGCGTTCGGTGCTATCTGTTTCTCAAACGCACCGATGTCCGTGTCGTCAAATGGTGGAATCGGCGCGGCCCCGTCAGAATTAACCGGTCGCGGGAAGCCGCGCTGATCGGTCGTCAGACTAAAGGCGTTGCCCTTCTCCAGAGCAGGACTGCCGGTAACCAGGGCATGCGTCTTTGTTGGCCCGCCGTTGTCGGCGAGCGTGGTGTTGAGAACCGTGGTGATATCAATCGTGCCCACGCCCGCGTTGCCGACGATGTTGTGGTCAGTACCGTCGGTAAGACCGCCACTGCTGGCCGCGTCGCTAATTAAGTTATAAGAACTAGCACTGGCGGCTGTGTTAACCGTTCCGGTGATATCGTGGGCCGTCGGCGTGGTTGTGCCCTTCAGGTTCCCGGCCACGATCGTGTTCTTCAACGTGACTGTGCCCGAAGCGATATTGATGCCGCCGCCGGCGCCAAAAGTGTCATCGTCCTTGTCGGCCCTGTTGCCGGTGACGGTGACGCTGGTGAGCGTCGTCGTGCCGGTGGCGCTGCTGTTATAAATTCCGCCGCCATCGTTGTTGGCAGTGTTACCGCTAATCGTGCTGTTGGTAAGCGTCAGCGTCGCATTGCTTCCGGCCCCGGTGTTGAAGATGCCGCCGCCGTTGCCGCCCGCCGTGTTACCGCTGATCGTGCTGCCGGTGATTGTTGCGCTCGCAGCTCCGCTCGAGCCATCGTTGTAGATGCCGCCGCCTAATGAAGAGCCATTAACGCCGGCAGCTCCAGTGCCCGACCCGGCAACGCCGCCATTGACGGTGTTGGAAGCCACGGTAGTATTCGTCAGTGTTAACGTGCCCGAGCTATAAATACCACCACCGAACGCCGTACCGCCGCTGCCGTTTGCCGTATCCGAGTCGCCGCCCTTGCCGCCGGTGGCTGTGTTATTACCGCTGATAGTTGTGTTTGTTAACGTCAGAGTGCCGGTGCTATAGACACCGCCGCCGCTCGCGTTACCGCCCACGCCTCCGCCTGATCCGGTAGCCGACCCGCCGTCGCCGCCAGTAGCGTTATTGCCACTCAGGATTACGTTTGACAGTGTGAGCGTGCCCGCGTTGAAGACGCCGCCGCCATTAGCGGCTCCACCGGTCGCTCCTGAGCCGGCCGCGCCGTTGCTGCCAGCCACCTTACCGCTCGTGATCGTCAGGCCCGAGATAGCGACCGTCTTGCCAACGGCGACGTTAAAGACCCGGCTCGCATTGTTGCCGCTGATTGTCAGCGTGGCTGCGCCCGGTCCGGTGATCGTCATGTTCTTGCTGATCGCCAACTCACCAGTAGTGAGCGTGATCGACGTCACTGAAGGATCGAAAGTGATCGTGCCGCCGGCACACACGCCGTTATTAATCGCGTCGCGCAAAGTATTGGCGCCGCTGTCGGCGTTGCTTGTAACTACGACCGAGGCCGAGCATGACTGGATCACTTCGGAAACGTGGTTGGAGGTGTTGCCGTTGAAAGTCGCATCGCCACCGTAGACGGCGGTGATGTCGTGCGGCGAACCGACCGCGTCCGGATAGGTGAACTTGCAGGTCGCCACGCCGCCCGTCAGCGCCTGGCTGCCTGCTTCGCAAACAATTGTGGTCACACCGTCCTTGAAAGTGACCGTGCCGGTCGGTGGTCCGGTTACCGCAGTCGAAGAACTCACCGTCGCCGTGTAGGTAACTTGTACCGTGGGTGCTACCGGGTTCGACGAAGAAGTGAGCAGTGTCGTGGTGTCGGACTTGTTCACTGCTTGCGGATCGCCCGTCAGGGTTCCGGTGCTGGTGGTGAAGTTAGTGTCACCAGGATAGACAGCAGTGATGCTGTGCGATCCGGCTGGGAGCGTCGCAATTTGACAGGTCGCCACGCCGCTGCCGTTGAGTGCCTGACCGCCAACGTTCGAGCAGGTAATCGGATTCACACCGTCCTTGAAAGTGACCGTGCCGGTGGGCGGTCCGGCAAATCCACTCGTCGAAGTGACCGTGGCCGTGAAGGTCACATTCTGTGTGACCAGAGACGGATTGAGCGAAGACGTGACTGCGGTGGACGTACCCGACTGATTGACCGCGCCTTGTGATAGAGCACTCGACGTGCTCGGGTCAAAGTTCCCGTCGCCGCTGTAGACCGCGGTGACGCTGTGCGCTCCGGAGCCAAAGGTCGTCATGCATTGCGCCTGGGCCGAACTTAAGGCGACACCGTTGCATCCCGAAATCGCGGTTCCGTTGTCCTTGAAGATCACGCTCCCGGTAACCGCGGTCGGATTCCCCGCCGGGTTCGAGGCAACGGTGGCCGTGAAGGTAACCGACTGTCCGACGTTCCATGAGCCGGCCGCCGGCACGGCGCCGAGTGTGGTCGTCGTATCGAATAGATCGACCAGCGTTACGGTCGCATCGTTCAAGGCTACGGTACCGGGATCGTCCGTAACGATCGGGTTGCCAACGAACGCGCCCGAGAGCGTGCCCTGGGCAGAGACTTGCGGTGTAGCGGGGGGAACTCCGGAAAGGTTCGGCGGATTGTTCAGCGTCACGCTGAACTTGATTGTGATCGTCTTACCGTTCGGCAGCGTGAATCCTGATCCGGTTCCATTGATCGGGAACGTTCCGCCGCTAACCGGCATGGGCGCAAACGATCTTGTCGCCGTAGCGCTGTGCGTCCTGACCTCTGATCTCTGACTTCTGACCTCTGCCTTACTGGTCCCTGACCTCTGACCCCTGACCCCTTTAAGCTGCGTCTTCTTACTTGCTCGTGCCTCATTCGCAGGACTTGAGAGCTTCAGGAAGTGCACACCCGGATTAGCGCTGGGAATGGCCCGTGCGGCCTGTCCTGCCGCAGGCAAGCGACGCTCGCCCACCGTCAGGTAACCATACATCAGATTGTCGCGATCCTTCTGGGCGTAAGAGTCATCAAGTCCCAGCTTGTGGCCCATCTCATGCTCGATCACCGTGAGCAGATCGATGTGGCCGGCCGGCGCGCTCATAGGATCGGTATAGCGGCGCGTGCCCGAACCTGCACCAAACTCTGAGTCGTCCTGAGGCGTAGAATCGATGAACCAGCCTTTACCCTGAGCATCGCGGTCAACGAGGATGTGGTTGCCATCGGCCTCACCAAGATAGGAGCCTGAAAGATCGGCCACGTCGAACTTGATGGCGCGCAAGGTAGCGATTTGGTTGACCGTCAGACCTGCGGATGTCCAGCGCGCGATCGCCGCCGTGACGATTGAGTCGAGTCGCTGCTGATCGAGTGAAGTCGAAACGGTGCTGGGCATCATTACTATCGAGCGCATCGGATCGCCGGCGCCATGGTCTGACGAAGTCGACGAAGTGAGCACAAAACTCTCCAACATCGACGGGGCGTCCAATGCCGCCATCACGCCACCTTCGGCCAGCAACAACGGACATGACGTTGGATTGCCGCCGGTGTATGCGGTAGCTCCCACCGTCGCTGATACTGTATGGCCGGTGCTGTTAGGTCCGGAGTTAGCAGTGATGGTGTTGTGACTATTCACGAACGTTTCCGCAGAGATGTCGTGGCTGCTGTTCGTCACTCCACTCGTAGGCGACCAGCCAGCGATGCGGAAGGTATCGATTGTGAAACGATTCCGCAGGAGGATCGGAGCGTCGAACGGATCGAATTGTCCTCCGCCCCAGTTGCCGGTAATGACGTTCTTATCAGACGCCACTGCACCCGTAACGTCGCCGATCTTGGCGCAAACGATGGCCGATGCGCCAGTGCTGCTGGTACCTGACTCGATAAAGATCGCGTTAACCGTGTTCACATCCGGATTATCTATGGTGTTGCCGGTGATGTTCAGGTTGATGGTATTGGTGGGCAAGCCGCTTGTGCCGTTATTGGGTCCCCCGGCGGTCGCGTTAATCGCATTGCTGCTCACGCGGCTGATGTGATTGCCGGTAATGTTTGCGGTGACCGTGCCGGCGCTGTCCGTAGTAACGAAGATACCGCCGCAGCCACCAGTACAGCCGGAGCCGGCAACGCCCGCGGTCCCGATGGTGTTGCCGCTGATCGTGCCCGACATGGTTCCGCTCGAAGGATTGCCCGAGAAGACATTGATGGCCTCGCCGAAGTTCGCGCCCGTCATCGGCGTATTGTTCGTAATGCTGTAATTCACGGTGGCGCCGTTAATCTTGGCGACGTCGATCTGGCTGTTGTTGTTGGTGAACGAGGACGTGGTGACGGTCAGCGAAGAAGTGCCCGAGGTCTGCTGAGTATGAAAGAGGAGCGCCGTGGCGCTCGAGCCGCTAAATGTCGCGCCCGTGACCGAAACCGTCATGTTGGCCGAGGAGCCATAACCGTCGAACGACAGCAGGTTGCCGCCCACGCGCGTGACGCCCCCCGACAACGCACAGGTGAACTGAGAACTGCCGGTGATATTGAAAGTCCCGGTCGAGGCCGTGCTGTTTGCCTCTACATAAACCTGATGATTAGCGCCCGGGTTGTCATGAATATTTATGCCTGACCAGTTGTTAGTTCCGGTCAGGTTGTGGATGTTCATGCCGAACTCGTTCGGGTTGTTGCCTGCGCCGCTCACGTTCACGGCGTTCATGGTCAGGTCGTTCGAGGCATTGATATTGATGCCCATCTGCGAGCTGCCGCTGACAGTGACCGTATCAAGCGACCCGACGTTCACCCCGTTCATGAAAATCGGGGCATTACAACCAGTATTCGAACCGCCACTGTGAGCTACGCCGCACGTACCGCTCTGGACGGTAGGATCCGCGCCGTCCACACTAGTGGCGTTGGTGAAGTTCATGTACTTGAGCGTGACGTTAGCCGCGGTTGTGAACTCCGCACCCCTGGCGCTGACGTTTTGAATCGTTCCTCCGGTTCCGGCAGAGCCTGTGCCGAGGACGGTGAAACTTCCAGTGGTGCTCGTCAGCGAGATACCCTTGGCTGGTTTGTTTAGGCTGGCGTCCTGATTCACGTTGACGCTTACTAACGAAAACACACCGCCGGCGTTGTTCAGGCTCACTCCCATGGCGTTCGTTCCGCTTTGGCCGGTCGTGGTGACGGTAACGTCGCTCTTCGCCGCCGACACTCCGACCTGCATCCCGGTCATCGCCGCTCCGTTGGTCGCAGTCAAGCCCTGCGTGCCCGCGGGAGGTGCGATGACAACGCCCTGAACGCGCGTATTGCTGGCGTTCATCTGAACTCTGCCTTGAATCGTCGGCTTGGTGCCGTTAACTGCCGGCCGGGCGATCGTATTCGCAGGCGGAGTGATCCCCATCAAGGTGTCGAAGTTTGTGGTGTTGCTACTGTCAGTCGCGCCCTGGCCAATCAACCACTGAGACGTAGTCAGCGTCACACCTACCGCAGACGTCGTTGTCCCGGTAAAGACAAAGATTCGCTGGCCGGCGTTAACGCCCATGGCCGTGTTCGCCGAAGCCAGGAGCTGGAACGGATTATTCAGAGTGCCCGTATGGGTGGTGTCTGGCCCGGCGCCAGGATTCACAAACCAGATCACGGGACCGCTGACTGTGACATGAACAGTTACCGGCGCACTGTCCGCGACGCCGGGGCAGCCATTGTCACTCACGATGTAGGTGAAGGTCACGTCGCCGGTGACTCCGGGTGGCGGCTCAAAATCAAATGCGCCGGTGCTCAAGTTCACATTCGAAACAATGCCACCTGCGGGAGTGGTAGCGCTTATGCTCCCGGCTTTTATAGTGAATGGAGTCGGATTGCACGGGGGCGAACCTGTACCGCTGTCCACGTCAGTAACATTATTACCGCCAACCCCAAGCAAACCTGTGAGTCCGGTGACCTTCATGTTGGCCTGAGCCGCGAAAGCCGCGGGCGCAACAACCACCGGCGGATCATTCACCGCGTTAACAGTAATCGTGAAGGTCTGGTCGGCAGAGTTATCGACGCCGCCGTTGGCCGTGCCGCCGTTGTCGTGCGCGTGATAGGTAATCGTGGCCGTGCCGTTCTGATTTAAGGCCGAGGTATAAGTAAGCGTGGCCGTCTTCGGATAGCTGGCGCCCACCACATTGAGCGCAGGAGCGGAAGAGAAGAGACCGGGATTCGTGTTGTTGGTGACGACAAAACTTACCGTCTGTGTGTCCTCATTTGTCGTTCCAGGATTGCCCGGCCGGACGCCAGTTATAAAGCTTGCCACCGACTGCGCTCCCGCGTCCTCGTTTACCGCCGTGGGATTGCCGGGGACGGTGAAGGTCGGCGCGTCGTTAACGGGGTTTACCGTGATCGACACGGTGCAGGTTTCGTTCGAGTTCCCATTGTTGCCTGCTCCGGAAGTCGTGCCGTCATTCACTCTAAATACAAAACTATCGGGGCCGTTATAGTCGGCAGCCGGCGTGTAGGTCAGATTGGGCGCGGTGGTTATTCCGAATCCTCCATGCGCCGGCGGGGTGACGATACTGAAGGTGATGGTGTCGCCATCCGGATCCTGCCCCGTCAGGGTAATGGCTTTGGCGATATCCTCGTTGGTGCTGACCGACTGATCGAAACAGATGGGCGTGCTCTTAATCGAACCGGGAACGAAGGTCGTGTGTGAATCGAGAGCCGGGTTAAAGGAAAGACCGGTCGCGTCCGAGCCGCTGGTGTTGCCGAGCTGCGCCGTGTAGTTGATCGTGTCGCCCGGATCAGCCTTACCATCGACGTTGTTGGCGGTTGCGGTCAGCGCCGCGGTCATGGTCGCGGTCACCGCTCCAACGATCGGCGGCGCGAAAGGTTCCGGAGCAGGTTCGGGTTTCGGACCAGGCAGGTTCGGCGCCGCTGTCTCTTTCAGCGGATTGACGAACAGTTCTTCGGCTGCCGACTTCGGCCTATTCGTCTTATCGGTCTTATCTGTTCTATTCGTCTGGTTCGCCACGGTCGCCCGCGCAATCGAAGACGCGGCCACGGCTGCAATCGGCGTTATGAAAATCGCGAAAGCGAGTAGACAGGCTACAAAGACCTGCAGTCTGCGGGGCGTGGGATCAGGGGATAATTGCTTCACAACCAGTTTATTTCTAACGAGCGGTATTGATTAAGGAGACTTTGGGCGGACGGGGAAGCGCAAAATCCCTTTCGACGAGGCATAAGACTATTACGGAATCGCAAAAGCGTCAACGCAAATGTGCATGGGGAGATGTTTTGGCCGGAGAAGTGAGGTCAGTACCACCCGCGGTAGCGGGTGGGTCAATCACTCCGGTAGCGTAGTGAGGTCAGTACCGCCCGCGGTAGCGGGTGGGTCAATCGCTCCGGTAGCGCAGTGAGGTCAGTACCACCCGCGGTAGCGGGTGGGTCAGTCAGTAGGTGCTGATGAGATCACCCACCCGCTACCGCGGGTGGTACTGACTCCGTTACCTACTGCTCACTGCTCACTTCCCAGGCGGTGTCGCTTTCGCTCTGGCCTTATCCCTTCGCTCCTTAAGCTTCTTCTCGGCCTCCAGATCTTTCATCAGCACATAATTAAGGTTACCGCCCTGGCCGCCGACAAAGACCCGAACCTCAAAATCGGTGCACTTGAGAATCTTTAGACTATTGTCCATGCCAACATAAGCTTCCCATTGATCCGCGGCCGGAAGAGTTGTTCCCTCGACAAACTTGGCCACGAACTTATCCACATGTGAATATTCAGGACCGTTGTAGCCGACGGTGAAATTGGAAACGCGGCCGTCGAGAAGCGTGAAGGTAATTTGATTGACGCCGGCAAATTTATCTTTCGATCCATATTTTTCGGGTCGGATGAGAAAGCTGGAGACTCCAAACTGGCTAGGTGGTCTGGATAAGTCGGAACGAATCTCTGCGTCCTCCTTGCTCCCGGGAAACAGAGCCAGCACTTCGTCAGTAGTCATCCCGAGTCTGAGACCTTTTATGTCAGGAGCCCCGGCCAAAGTAAGTTGGCAAGTTGGTTTCTCTTGTCCGGTGGCGTTACTTGTCTGAGCTGGAGATTGGTTGGAGTTGATCTTCGCGAGCGATGGCGAGCCGGCCGATCTGGAGGCGGTGCAAGCGACAGATACTGTGATCACCAGGAAAGATACGATCGCCAAAAATAGTTTCATGATCACAATGATGCCATGATCGGGTGGTCAGTACCACCGGCCGGAGCGGGTGGGGTTTCATTACGCGCGGTCGCGATGAGTGTCAGTACCACCCGCGGTAGCGGGTGGGTGATGCAGAGTTGCAAGAATTGTGGGATTGCCTTACGTGATAACTTTCCTAAAGCGCCAAAGGCGCGCAATGTAAAAGCCTGGGGCAACGCCCCAGGTCGCAATCACGTAACCCTCCATAGCGCTGAAGGCGCGTACTAGAAAGAAAGGTAGAGAAAGGAATGCCTCAATCACTATCTTCCGTCCTCGTTCACCTGGTCTTCAGCACCAAACACCGCGAGCCTTTCATTACATCGGCCATCGAGCCGGAATTACAGAAGTACATGGCCTCAATCTTTAGAGCGCTGAAGTCGCCATCCCTGGCAATCGATGGCACGAACGATCATGTTCACACACTCTTTTCACTCGGCCGAGTAATCAGCATCGCCGACGTGGTCGAAGAAATCAAGACTGAATCATCGAAATGGATCAAGACGAAGGGCATTGAGTTCGAGAACTTTCATTGGCAGAAAGGCTATGGCGCCTTTTCAATTGGTCGGTCAAACGTAGCATCCTTGAAACGTTACATCCTTGGACAGAAGAAACACCACCGGCGCATTACGTTTCAGGATGAATACCGCAAATTCCTGGCCGCCTACGGCATCGACTACGACGAGCGCTATGTTTGGGATTGAGTTTGATTTCGCGCCTTCAGCGCTCAATTCGAATCGTTCTCATTTACCTGGGGCGTTGCCCCAGGCTCTCACATTTCGCGCCCTTTGGCGCTTTGACGCTGATCTGTGATCTCCGACCTCCGGCTATTTTTTTGCAACCCTCCGGGTTGCCATGCGGATTAATTGTAGTGACTTCATCCGTACCAACTCACAATCGTATACCGCTCGCCATGTGTTACCGGAGTGACTTCGTGGGTGGTCTCTGAACGAAAGGCGACCAGGGTTCCGGTCTCACCATTGAGCCGCAACTCCCTGCCGGCGCGCCAATCGGAAAACACAAGTGAGCCGCCGCAGTAGCAGTCGGTCTCGGGCGCTTCAGACTCCCGATTCAGAAATACACTGTTAGAGATTCTGCGCGACTGATCCGTGTCGAGCAGCACCAGCCCGGTATTGCCGTCCTGGTGAGCCACGAAGAAATCGCCCACGCGGTAGCGTAAGAATTGGGGTTCTTCGCAACCGCTGAGGCTAATCCGAAAATGTTCTCCAACCTTCTGGCGGTTATCGATCAAACGCCGTGTGACATACTCTACAGTCTCTATTGAAGGCATGAGTCTTTCGACCTTACGAACCCTCTCATTAACCGAACCCGGGCCGCCCTGTCCGTAGGTTACCGCGGGCACGTTTGGTGAACGGCGCAGCTCGGCGATCAACTCCCGGCAGGTCTCGGGATCAAGGAAGCTCGTTTCCAGTAGCAAGTCGATGGGTTTATCCACAGATTACGCAGATTACACAGAAAGAAGACTGAGAGAAAGCAGAGAAGTGACCTCTCTCAACTCAGAGGCTGATCGATTGATAACGATACTCTTTCTGAACTGCCTATCTGTGTAATCTGTGTAATCTGCGGATTCATTCTGCGGATTCAATCTGCGGATCGCAGTGTGCGTCGCAAACAAAACCGCCAGCACTCACTCAATCCGAGTCAGTGCTGGCGGCTTTTCTTTTTCTGCCTACTGCTTTGTGCCTACCGCCTACTGTCCTCTCTAGGGACGCGGCGGAAAAACGCCCTGCAGCGCGATATTAAAATAGAGCGTCAGGTACGGCATCATGTTGTTGTGCGGCAGGCTGCCACCCGCCAGAGACAGAGTACTGTTTGACATAAACGCGTTGCTTGCGCTAGACGAATATGCGTTGGTACCTGTCGACTGTGCAATCGAAAACGTCGGCGCCGGAGGGTTGTTGTCGGCAGGCGCCGTATTCGCCATGACGTTGTGCGTGTGCGCGGGCATCTCCGTCTGAAGGAGCGTTACCGTCTCGACGCCGCCCATCTGGCCGAGGTCGTACAGTGATAGTCCCTTTCCCTGTCCTGCGTGTATTGGCGCATTTCCCTCCATGTCGGGCAGGGCAAATGTACTCTTCCCGTCACCGCCATAAGTCGTGCCGAGGAGAGAGAAGAGCGCGGTGTTCTGTGAGATAGGCATCAACTGACCGTTACACCAGGCCCAGCCTTTCGGAGCAAAGTTGAATGGAAAGATTCTGATTTCAGCTACAAATGGATCTGCCATGATGTTCTCCTTAGCTTGGCGACGGGAAAATCCCGAACAGCGAGATGATGAAGTTGATGGTCAAGTACGGCTGAATATTCGTGTGCGGCTGGGAACCGCCGAAGGGCCCGTTACCCTGGGTATTCATCGGCTGATTCGGAATATCCTCGATGTACATCTTTACCTGCGACGACTGCGAGATCTGCTGCCCCGATGGATCGGGCGCGTTCGCCAGATTGTTCGACGCCAGGAACGGGTGACTGTGCACCGGGATCTGTTGCACGGTTAGCGTTATGTCCTCTGCGCCGCCGGTTTCCGCCAGAATAAATCCGTTGCCTTGATGTATCGGCACTCGACTCTGTAGATCGGGAAGGGCAAAAGTTGATTGTCCATCGCCGCCGTACGTTGTGCCGATTAAGTTGAAGAGCGTCTCGAACTCCGAAATCGGCAGCAACTGTCCACTGCATAACATCCATCCCGCCGGAGCAAAGTTGCCCGCAAACATTCTGATTTCACCAACGTATGGTTGTGCCATTAGTTTCTCCTCTTAGTTTGGTGACGGGAAGATCCCCTGTAGAGCGATACAAAAAGTCAATGTCAAAAACGGCTGCATATTGAGATGTGCCTGACTTCCGCCAACGTTTGTCACCGTCTGGGGAATGAGTGGTATGGGCGACCCGGTGTTGTAGAGATTACCGTTGGGATGACCGAACAGCTTGCCCGCGGGAATGTTAGTGTCTGTATTTGCCGCACCACCGCTGACACAGCCGACCGTGTGGGTGTGCGTCGTCATCTCCGTCATCGACAACGTATGCGCTTGCTCGCCACCCTTTTCGCCGAGGGTATGTCCGTTGCCTACGCCGATGGGAACGTTTCCCTGAAGATTGGGCAGCCCGAAGTTAACGCGCCCGTCGCCGCCAAACGTCGTTCCGAGCAAACTGAAGAGCGCCTGGTTCTGATTGATCGGCAACAACTGGCCGTTGCACATCGCCCAACCCTTCGGCGCAAAACTGAAACTCATGATTCTGATTTCAGAGAGAAATGGTTCTGCCATGATTTTCTACTCCATCAAGTAAAGTTCGATACTGATGACCGGGCCTTAGCCCGACCGTAAGGGAGGGCTCTTGCTCATCGCGGCACTTTGAGCCCTCCCTTACGGTCGGGCTAAGGCCCCGCTTCGCGGTCGACTGAGACTGAGCCGCTCAGAAATTTGGAAAGATCGAACCCAAGAATGCAATACCGGTTGATTTCCGTCGCTGGATCTCTTTTATTTAAAGAGACTGAAGCTTTCGAAAGTTGAAGCGGCGGGGATTCTAATCCCAACTCCAGGGGATTGCAAGCAAAATCTTTTACTAGGCAAGGGTTGTTCTCAACCTGAAACGTTTAAGTCAGTACCAGTAGCGGGTGGGTGATCGCGCACGCTGCCTGAGTGATTGACCCACCCGCTACCGCGGGTGGTACTGACCTCATCACGCTACTTGGGTGACCGCGTCCATCCGCTGTCGCGGGTGGTACTGACCTCATCCCGCTACTTGGGTGACCGCGTCCATCCGCTGTCGCAGGTGGTACTGACCTCATCCCGCTACTTGATGACTGACCCACCCGCTAACGCGGGTGGTACTGACTCAGTATTCTTCGTCATCGTTCGTCTTCCACGACGGCTTCCGCTTCTTTTTTACCGGCTTTGGCTGCTCTTTCGGTGTGACGGTCCCCGAAGACGGTGGTTGCGCTGGTGAGGCGGATGGCTTTGAAGCATTCGTCGGCGTTGTTGAGTTTTCCATCCAAGTTCGCTTGGCCGGTTTTCCATTAGGCGCGGGGGCCTGCGCATCAACGTAAGTCAGCCGATTGATAGTTGCCAGATAGCCTTGCGCACCGTTGTCATCGGCGCCCACCGGCACCAGGAGGAGTTTGAAGGTTCCCAGCGCCGCATGGTCGATCGTATAAGTATCCTGACCGAAGCCGCGACTCCCACCCCGAAACAGCAATGAAAAGCATTCGCCGCCCTTTGGCGGCGTCATATCGTCAACCTTCAAAAGCGTTACCGCAACAATGCCGGAAACCGTATGAAGTTGGAAAACGGAATTCAAATAAGAGATGAAGGTGGCCTTGGTGTAATTGGCGAGCGGATCGTTTTGGCCCTGGGAGCCAGCACCCGGATTACCGCTTTGATCTGTCCAACTCTGGCCCAGCACATTTTTCAGCGGCACCGCCGCGAACAGGGCCGCCAGCATCCCTGCTTTCAAAAACTTTCTGCGTGAATCTGACATGGGTCTCCTTTGATCGATGGTTGAGCGGTGGCGAGGTCCGTCGTTGGGTGATATCTGTAGAGGACGAGCAGTCTATTAGTTTTTGCGTTAGTATTCAACGGTTATAGTAAAAACGTAATCGGCTCGTCGTCCCGACAATTGCATGGCGAGCGCTGGCCTACTCTAAGGACACGATTTCGATGGAGCAGCAGGAGATCAAGCTTCCATTGCCCCTAGGCGGAACACTGACGCTGCGGCGGGTCACGGGCGCGGACAACGCATTCCTGCTCTCGGTCTATGACAGCACACGCGCGGACGAACTCAGCCAGGCAGAATGGCAGGAAGGACAGAAGGAACTCTTTGTTAAGTGGCAGTTCGACCTGCAACGCCGCGAGTACGAAGCGCGATTCCCCGACGCCGAGTACTTTGTCATTCTGATTGACGATCTGCCTGCCGGAAGAATCTGGATTGGTCGCGATTCCGAGCAGATACGCTTGCTCGACATAGCGCTTTTGCCAGAATTCCAAAATCGCGGCGCCGGCACGATCCTGCTGCGCCGGCTGATCGAGGAATCAAAAGAGGTGGGCAAGCCTCTGCGTCACATGGTGTTCGTGCTGAATAACGATGCCCATCGCTTTTACGAGCGGCTGGGCTTTGTGGTGATTGAAGAGTTTGGCGCGTACAAACACATGGAGTGGAAGGCGGAGGAATAATCCGCAGATTACGCAGATTACAGACTGTTAAAATTTAGAGAATGTGGCTTTGCCACCGCACACTGCGGAAAGGCTCTGCCTTTCCGGCGGCTCCTTTATAAACTAAATGCTTGAGGCTATGCCTCAAGCAAGCATCTGAGGCGTAGCCTCAACAATCATCAAGCTTGCCCGGTAAGCCGCAGGCTTACGGCTATGTGCTGCGGCAAAGCCGCAAAGCTCATTACACTCCAACTGACATAGGTGGATTGACTCCTCCCTAGTCTGTGCAATCTGTGTAATCTGTGGATTCAGGTTGCGGATTATGTTCTGAAGTAATTAAAGACAGCTTCGTAACGAAAGCCCTTGTCGTCACCAGCAACAGGCACCAGAAAAATCTCGAACTCCCCCATGCGCTCGTGATCGAGTTGGTAAACATGCTGTGGCAATTTGATATCGCCGGGGCCGGTGAAGAAAATTGAAAACCGCTCCATACCGCCCTGCTCGTTTGGTCCGGCCGGATAGCCTTTCACCTCAACCAACTCCAACTGGAGTTCACGGTCGGGAAGTTTCAGTTGGAACTTCGAATTCAGATGTTGGGAAAATTCTTTCTCAGTCAAAGTGGCAGGCATGAGTAAATTCCTTCAGGCTATTATTCTTCGAACCAGGCGATGAAGTCAGTACCGCCTGCGGTAGCGGGCGGGTAAGCGCGAGGCGGCGAGCAAGCTAACGACCCACCCGCTACCGCAGGTGGTACTGACCTCAGTCAACCTGGTCATGGAGAGTCGTCAGCCGTCTGATTTCAAAGCGCCGCGAACCGGAAGGGATGCTTACCACTACCTCGTCGCCTTCTTCTTTGCCCATCAGGCTGCGCCCGATCGGAGACACGGTTGAGATTAATCCCTCGGCCGGATCGCTTTCTTCCGGAGTCACCAGCCGGTAAGTAACTTCCTCGTCGCGGCCGGCGTCGTAGAGCACCAGGGTCGAACCGTAAGACGCTTTGTCGCGCGGAATCTTTGACAGGTCGATCGACGAAATTTCACTGATCCGCTGGCGCAGCTCGCGAATGCGCGCCTTGACCATCGTTTGCCGTTGCAGCGCGGTTTGATACTCAGAGTTCTCTCGCAGATCGCCAAACTCGAGCGCGCGTTTGATCTCTTTGGGCAGATGGACGCGCAGTTCGCTTTCCAGCTTGTCCAGTTCCCCTTGAAGTTTCTTTTTGATTTCGACGGTCACAGCTAACGCCCCTCATCCCCAGCCCTTCTCCCAGGGGGAGAAGGGAGATAGATTAGGCTTTGCCTTTATCGTTAAGAGCGTCTTCGACCGCCTGGCGCATCTGCGCGGGCGTCCTGTCAGGATCGAATCCCTGGAAGTGCTTCAGGATGCGGCCATCGCGCGAGATAACAAAGCTCTGCGGAATTACGGATCTGCCCTGCACCAACTGCACTAGCGGCGCCGCCAGCGTGCCGTCGTCCCAGATAATCTTGTAAGGGATTTTCTGTTCGCGAATGTAGTCTTTTACGTGCGCGGGATCGTTATGTTCGTTATAAGTGGTCGCCAGTCCCAGCACGACCAGGCCGCGAGATCTATAGTCGTTATTCATCTTTACCAACTCGGGCATCTCCAGACGGCAGGGGCCGCACCAGGTGGCCCAGATATTCACAATCAGGACTTTGTTCGCGTAATCCGCCAGCTTCAGCGATTCGCCTTCGAGAGTTTTCATCTGCTTGTCGCGAAGGTCCTGCGGCAGATTGATCACCGCCGCCGGCACAGGCGGAACTGTTCGCGGCGGCGGATTCTTCGCCATGCTATTAGCCGCGGGCGCGTTGGCCGGGGGTGCATTGGTAGTAGTAACGTCGCTTGAATTGCAACTGGATATGCCCAGAGCGCTAAGCAAACCAACTACGACCAGAGTCAGCGCGGCGCGGCCCGGCGTCCAAAAAGACTTTCCGGCGCGGGCTGATTGCGGGGCGGATTTTTTTACTGAAGCCATCAAGTTCCTGCTTTCATTAATTAATGCTCTGGGGGCACCGGGACGCGGAAGGTAGCGATGCGTGCCAGGTCATCGCCAATAATCGCATATTCTCCCGGCATCAGCGAAGTGCGCGGGCGAAATTCCATGAAAACCTGATCGCCGTCTTTGGCCAGCACGCGGATCGAAGGTTTGACAATTTCTTCGGAAGAAATAGCGAAGCCGCTCGTTACGCGCTGGGCAATAGCCGTGACCCTGCGCGCGCCGTGTCGCGGCGTCAGCCAAACCAAAAAAGGCGGATGTGCGCCCGGCCGCTCGTAAGTAAACAGAAACCAGCGCGGAGTTGTGGTCTTGATGACGGTCGCGGAGTGCTCGCCCTTCAGCTCGACGTAACTGATCTTGGTGCTGCCGGCGATCTTTTCCGGATGCAGCGGTGTCTGTCCCTTTTCAAAAGGCAGCGCCACCAATTTGTTTTGGTCGTCGAGAATGTAAACCAGGGCGCGCTCCGGCGGAGGAGTTGGAAGAAATTCCTGTGCGGCTGAGGCTCGCGCCAGGAAAACGACTATGACGCCGAGAAGCACATATTGGACATTTCTTTTCATTCTGCGCATGTCTTTTGATTCTGCGCATGCGGCTTGCCGCTCCCCAGTGCGGTAAGGCTTGCCCTAAATCAGGCCCGCAGGGCCGTCATGAAATAGCCACGACCGTAAGGTCGTGGAACAGAAGTTCCTATCTCATTGAGGCCCGAAGGGCCGACACCGTTAGTTAATCCCACAAGTAACGCTGGTCGTAATCAATCTGGTACCTATCGAGAAATGCCAGATACTCTTCCTTGAAAGCGCGTTTGCGATGATGATGCTCTTGATCGTGTATATATCTGATCACATTTGTTTCTTCTGACTTGCTGACGCTGAACGCGCCATACCCCTCCTGCCAGGCAAAGGCTTTCCGTTTAGGAAAGGATTCATGGACCCATCTCGAAGAATTGGACTTAACCACGCTTACGAGATCAGCAATCGTGATAGTTGAAGGCAAGGAAGCGTAGAGATGTACATGATCATGCATTCCACCAGCGCATATCAATCTGGCATTCTTGTTTTTGATTATCCCTCCGATGTATCCATAAAGATCGTCTTGTCAGTCTGGTTCAATCCAAGGTTCACGTCCGGCAGTGCTCCATACGAAATGGACAAGAAGGCTAAGGTGTTTGCCGGCCATTTTGATTCCTTTCGTGTCGGCCCTTCGGGCCTTGGTGGAATTGTTTCGTTGATGTCCACGACCTCACGGTCGTGGCTATTTCGTGTCGGCCCTTCGGGCCTTGGTGGAATTGTTTCGTTGATGTCCACGACCTCACGGTCGTGGCTATTTCATGGCGGCCCTGCGGGCCTTTAATCGCCAGAACGATCGGCAAGGTAATAGGAAGAACTGCCGGAAGCAATGTAATGAATCTGGCATCGGTAAGGCAAGCCTTACCGCACTGGTGAGCGGCAAGCCGCATAATGTTGCTTTCCGGACAAGCCTGGAGTTCCCTTTCGTGCCGGCGCTTCGGACCCGATTGAGCAAAAAGAACCCGCAGAGTAATAGGTCAGAGAACTAGAAGCAATGTAATGAATCTTGCATTAGGAGGCGGACGCGTTCTTTCGGCTAGGTGCGCCCATTAATGCAAGGTCCGCCGCATGTTGCTGCTCTGGGAGTTTCAAATCCATGCCGCGCCACCCGAATACTTGTGGTCAAGGTGCGCGTCACAGTAGACTTTGCCGCAGCTATCGGTTGGGTTTTTGAATGATTTACTTCGGAGAGTGGAAAGATGAAAACCAAGTTTTGGCTTTATTCGCGCGCGCCTCTTTCAGCAATCCTCGTCTTTAGTTTCTCCGTCACCAGCGTCCGTACCCAGGACATTAGCGGTGGAGCGGGCGCACTTTTGGCCAGCGCCGACGTCGAAGCCAAGTTAGGCAAAGGGATCTTTAGCACTCCGAAAAATCAGGCGCATGCTCCCAAACACTTTGAAAAAAAAACCGTCGTCCGTTCGGCTCGCGCGGCTGCTCATCCGCAAAGACAAACGACGGCCAGTGGCCGGCAGGAAACAGCACGGGTTACAAAACCTTCGCGTCCGACTAACTCGACAAAGCCTCGCGTTGCATCTTCAAAGCCTCCGGACGAACCGGCAAAGCATGTCTTAACCGCCGAGGAATACAACAAGCAGGGCGATGACTTTTTCGACGCCGGCCAATACGAGAAGGCCGCCGCTTCGTATCAACAGGCCGTGCACCTGCAACCGAATTATCCCGAGGCATATCTGAACCTCGGCCAAACCTACTTCAACCTGGCCCGCTATGACGAAGCCGTCGCGGCTGATAAACAGGCGATTCAACAAAAAGCGAATTGGGGAGCCGCTTATCACGCGCTCGGGAACGCCTATCTCAAGCTGGATCGAACCGCGGAAGCGCTCACTGCTCTAAAGCAAGCTCTCGATCTGGATCCGAAAGATGATGAAGCGCGAAACACGCTCAGCCTCGTGTATTACGATCAAGGCGTCACAGCTTACAACGCCGGCAAATTTGAGGACGCAGTAGCCGCCTATAAACAGGCGGTCCAACTGAAACCGGATTACGCGGAAGCTCATGACAACCTCGGCGATGCTTATCGACGGCTGGAAAAATATCCGGAAGCGATTGAGGCTTACAAGCAAGCGGTCCGTCTGAAGCCGGATTTGGTTGATGCCTACAGCGATCTTTCCTGGATCTATGACAAGCTCGGGCGTTATCAGGAAGCCGCCGAAACTTACCGGCAGGTGATTCGCCTCAAGCCCGATGACGCCGAGGCGAATAACAACATGGGTTATGCGCTCGGCAAGACAAAGCGTTGGCCCGAGGCGATAGAAGCTTTCAAGCGCGCGATTTCTCTGAAACCTGAATATGCCGAGGCCTACAGCAATCTCGGTTGGGCCTATAACAATGTCGGCAATTTCACTCTGGCAGTCGATCCTCTGGAGCGAGCGATCCAGCTAAAGCCTGAACTGCCGGAAGGTCACTTCAATATTGGAATCACCTACAGCAGGCTGCAAAAGAAACAGGAGGCCCTGGCTGCTTTCCAAAAGACAATTGCCTTAAAGGCGGACTGGCCTGCCGCGCAGAACAACCTGGGTGTGGCCTACATGAATCTTGAAAAGTGGAAACAGGCCATTGTGGCGCTTAAAGAGGCGGTCAACCTCAAACCGGATTACCAGGGAGCGCATTACAATCTGGGAATCGCTTATTTGATGTCCGGTGACAAGAAAGCGGCGACCGAGGAGTACCAGAAGTTGCGAACTTTGAATCCCAATAATGCGAAGCTACTCTACATAATGATTTATAAGAAGCAGCCACCGACAGATTGAGGATTCCGATCGTCCGAGTGTCAAGGCCCGCAGGGCCGTTATGAAGTAGCCACGACCGTAAGGTCGTGGATCCTGATTCCGTTACTTCGTTGAGGCCCGCAGGGCCGTTAATCCCCAGAACGATCGGCAAAGTAATGGGAAGAACTGCCGGAAGCAACGTAATGGATTTTGCATCGAGAGGCGGACGCCTCGGTGGTTTCGATTCGAGCCGGTGGGATTTTACTGCATTACATCAAGCCG
>Ga0207646_10001847_pt1 | contig 25552 bp, 21 predicted proteins | sample KBSK5502metaG_FD_184343 | JGI IMG/M metagenome (GOLD analysis project Ga0207646, IMG submission 184343) | Corn, switchgrass and miscanthus rhizosphere microbial communities from Kellogg Biological Station, Michigan, USA - KBS K5-50-2 metaG... | ecosystem: Host-associated > Plants > Roots >...
AAAACGCCAAGCGCAAAGCAGATCGAGACGAGCGAGCTGCCACCGTGCGAGATGAACGGAAGCGGAATCCCGGTCACCGGCATGAGCGAGATCGCCATCCCGACGTTCACCAGGATCTGGAAGAGCAGCATCGTCGCCACCCCGCCGCCGATCAGCATTCCGAACGGGTCCTTCGCGCGCATCGCGACGCGGAGCGCGGCAACGAGCAGCACGATGTAGAGGGCGAAAAGGATGACCGCGCCGGCGAACCCGAGATCTTCCGCGAGCCCCGAGAACACGAAATCGGATTCCGCGATCGGTAGATAGCCCAGCGGCGATTGCGTCCCGGCGGTAAGCCCCTTGCCAGTCGCGCCTCCCGAGCCGACCGCGATGAGCGACTGGATGATGTTCCAGCCGGCGCCCTGCGGGTCCGAGTACGGATTGAGGAAAGCGGAGAGCCGCGCGCGCTGGTAGTCCTTGAGGAGAGCCCATACGAGGGGGAACGACGCGGCGGCGATCGCCATGAGCGCTACGAGCTGCCAGATCCGCGCTCCCGCGAGGAACGCGATGCCGAAGAAGATCGCGATGAACACGAGGCTCGTACCGAGGTCCGGCTGCCGGTACACGAGCAGAACCGCGGGCGCGAGCAACGCGAGACCGAGCAGCATCGTGAGCGGCGACCCGATGGACGCGCGTCGATCGGCGAAGAACTTCGCGAGAACGATGATCATCAGGACCTTCGCGACTTCGCTGAACTGGAATGACAGGCCTCCGATGTTCACCGATCGCTGGGCACCGAGACTCGATGAGCCGATCGCGAGCACGACCGAAAGAAGTCCCAGGGTGAACACGTACAGGAGCGGCGCGAAGGCCCCGAGCCACGCATAGTCGAACAGCGCGATCGCGGCCATCGCGGCCATCCCCACCGCGGCCCAGACGGCGCCGCGGATCACGAACTGCATCGGGTCGCCGGTGAACGTGCGGGTTTCGGCGGTCGTCGAGTACGTCATCACGAGGCCGTAGCCGATGAGGAGCACGGTCACGATGAGCAGGATCGGGTCGATCTGCGTCCAGCGGCGCGGGGCTGGCCGGTCATGCAGCGGCGTCGCGGGCCGCGGCAGGGTCATGGCTCGCACGCTCATTTGTTGGCCCCGAGGTACTTCTCGAGGATGCGCTGCGTCATTCCGACGGCCGGGTTGAGGCACAGCTCGCAGAGCGATTTCGACGAGTCGTAGGTGAAGATGACCATCGCGATCTGCGCCGTCGGGTCGGTGTTGTCGGCCTGCGGGACGAACGAGACGAACCAGTTGTGGAAACCGAGCTTGTTGCGGCCCGCGCTGTCCTTGCCGGCCGACGCGCCGAATTCGGCCGTGCCGGTCTTGCCGGCGATTGGGATCTTGAGATTCGGCATGTAGGCATGGCCGATCGTGACGACGCGACGGGCGGACTCGCGAAGCAGGCGGAGGTTTTCCTGAGTCATCTCGAGCTTCTTCGAGCTCCACGCTGGGAGAGGAACGACTTTACCGGCCGCATCCGTCACCTGCCTCAATAGATGCGGCTGCCAGACCGTCCCGCCGTTGGCTACCGAGGCGTACGCGTTCAGGAGCTGAAGCGGAGTCACGGCGACGAAGCCCTGCCCGATGGCCTCCTGGTACGTGTTGCCGATCGTCCAGGGCTCGTCGAAGGTCGCGAGCTTCCACTGCGGGTCCGGCATGATCCCGCCGTCCTCGTTCGGAAGGTCGATGCCCGTTGGCGAACCGAAACCGAGCATGCGGGCGTACTTCGCGATCGCGTCTGGCCCGACGCCTTTGACGTTCGGGGCGAACGGTGTCCCGCCGGCGAGCGTGTAGAAGTAGATGTCGCTCGAGTGAGCGAACCCGTGGACGAAATCCAGAGAGCCGTGCTGACGCCAGTCGTAGAACGTCGTGCCGCTGATGCTGAACGAGCTCGAGGAGACGTTCACGACCGTGTTGCGGGTCGCGGTCCCCTCCGAAAGCGCCGAGAGACCGGTGACCATCTTGAAGGTCGAGCCGGCCGGGTAGCGGTCAGAGGTCGCCTTGTTCACGAGAGGGTGGCGGTCGTCCGCGTTCAGCGCCGCCAGCTCCGCCGTGCTGATTCCGCGGGCGAACATGTTGTTGTCGTAGCCGGGGATGGAGACCATCGCGAGGATCTCGCCGTTCTGCGGATTCATCGCGACTCCGACGGCCTGGGTGAACCTATCTTCGTCGACGCCCTTGCGGAGCTCGGCGTCGAGAAGCTTCTGCAAGCGGTCATCAATCGTCAATGAAACGGTGTTGCCGACGCTCGCCCGCTGGAGCGCGAGGGTCTTGATCTCGCGCTGGGCGGCATCTCGCTCGATCTCGCGCCATCCGTAGGTCCCGCGGAGATACTGCTCGTAGAAGGCTTCGATCCCGGTACGTCCGAGATCGTCGTCGCCGAGATATCCGCTGTCCTTGAGCTTGCTGAGCTCCTGCTCCGTGATCGGGCCCGTGTATCCGATCACCGGCGCATACAGCGTGCCGTCGACGTAGAAGCGGATGCTCTCGGGATCGACGCGCACACCCGGGAAGAGCTCGGCGCGCTCCGTCACGGCGAGCGCGATCTCGCGGGGCACCGGCGTCTTCGAGATGCGCACGGGTTCGTACGGATTGCGGATGCGCTGTGCGCGGATAGCGTCGCCGATCGTGTCGCTCGGAAGATCGAGGAGCGCGGCGAGCCGGTGCGAGAGCTCGTCCTCCCGCGTCCGCGCCAGGTCGACCGGGATCACGCTGATCGCGAAGCCGGGGATGTTGCGAGCGAGAACGTACCCATTCCGGTCGACGATGCCGCCGCGCTCGGCCGGGACGGGCAGTCGTACGATCCGGTTCTGCTCGGACAGCTGGTGGTAGTAGTCGCCACGGACGATCTCGAGGTCGTACAGGCGCGCGGTGAGCGCCGTGAAGGTCACGAAGATCACGACGCCGAACGCGATGAAGCGCCGGATCGACACGAACGAGCGCGACTCTTGTCTCACCAGACCCCTAACGCTCCCTGCTTCTCGGTGGCGCGGCGGAGGAGTCGCGCTACGGGATATATCGCGAGCGCCAGGAGACCGGTGTAGACGGCGCTCGCGACGGCGGTGCCGGCAGCGAGCGGAGCCGACGAGATGGCGCCGCCCGTTACCGCGAGGATGCCGACGTAGATGAGACCCGCGGCCAGCGCGGCGAGGCCCACGAGCACAGCCCCTGGAAGGACCGCTGTCGGACGTCCGGGGCCGCCTTCGCGGAGGCCGACGGCGGCGACGGGTGGAAGCGAGGCGAGCGCGAACGCCCCCAGGGGCCCTCCCGAGATCAGGTCCGACACCAGCCCGCCAAGGAATGCCCACCACACTCCCTCGCGCGCTCCGGCCGCGATCGACCACGAGGCAGCTACCAATATCGGTAGCGATGGACGAGCGCCGCCGACCGCGATCAACGGCGCGACCGTACCTTGAAGGAGCGCCGCGCCGAGCGGGATCACGACGCCGAGCACAAACCTCATCGTCCCCCCTTCGCGGGACCAGGCGACGGTCGACACCGTTTCCTTCGCTGTCTCAGGAGGGTGCGCGCCGACCGAGAGCGCGAGTCGCTGCCGCCGGCGGCGCTGGATGCGGGACCTCGAGCTCCTGTTCGAGCTGTGGGAACGGATCCTCGTCGCGCAGCTTCGCGCCGACATAGATGAGGATCAGGCGAAGGGTCGCGGCGACCGGTACGGCGATCAGGACCCCGAGCAGACCGTACAGCGCGCCCCCGGTCAGCAGCGAGAAGATCACGACGGCGGGATGCAGCTTCACGATCCGACCGATGACCAGTGGGATAACGAAGTAGTCCTCGGAGTGCCGAAGAACCGTGTACATCGTGGCGACGATCGCAACGTACCAAATCTGCGACAGCCCCCATGGCGCAGGATGGCCCAGCGCGACAAGGCATGCGATGGCACCGGCGGTGATCGGTCCAACGATCGGGATCACCTCGAGGACGCCGGTCATGAGCGCGAGAAACAGAGCGAACGGCACCTGCAGGACCGAAAGGCCCACGAAGGTGACCGTGGACATGACGCCGATGAGGAACATCTGCCCCCGTACGTAGCGGCCGAGGAGGGCGTTCACCTGCGCGAACAGCGGGATGAGCTCGTTGCGCTGGCTCGCGGGGAGAACGCGGCGGAACCATTGAAAGAGACGTGGTGCATCGCGCAGGAGGAAGAAGGTCGCGATGAGGAAGACCAGGAGCTCGAGAAGGAAATGGCCGAGGCCGACAATGAACGGCACGGCGCTGCGAGCGACCATTTGCGAGAGGTCGCCGATCCCCGCGATGTTCACGATCACCGCATCGAGGTCGCCGAGTCCCACCTGGTCGGCGGTCTCGGCGAGTGTGTTCTGCGCATTCGCGAGGAGCGTCGGGAGCGTACGTTGCAGCTCGTGGCCTTGATCGATCGCCAGTGGGATGAGAACCCGGCCGCCACCAATTATGGCGGCGAGCAGCCCGACGAACACGATCGCCGCGGCTCCGGTGCGCGGCAGCGAGAGACGGCGCTCGAGGAGGCCGACAACCGGAAGGAGCACGTAGGCCACCACGCCTGCCCACACAAACGGGCGGACGATGTCCCCCGCGCGATAAACGATGTACAGGGCGGCGAGTGCGAAAAGGGCGACAACGACGCGCTTGGTCGTGCTGCTCCAGCGGGCTCCCATGGCTACTCTCGGATTATCAGGCCGGCCGGGCGCGGGATGGGGTCCGATCGGTGGCTACCGCGCTATCTAAAATGGATGCAGACCCCGGTCGACAGTCGGGTTGCAGAACCTAACTGCCATGTGGTGGCCGAGCCTCTCCTCCGCTAGAATAGGAAGCACGAACACTCCCCCGTCTGCCCCCAGTTTTACCCATATTTCGGCCGGTGTTTCACGTGTGACAGGACCCGCGTATTGACTGTCCTAGTGATCAGCAACCAGAAGGGCGGAGTTGGGAAAACGACCACTGCGATCAGCCTTGGCGCAGCTCTCGTCGAGCAAGGCGAGAGGGTCCTTATCGTCGATCTCGACCCACAGGCAAACGCGACAAGTGGACTCGGAATTAGCAAGGCGCCGCCGAATCATATTTATGGCCTCATCTTGAAGGAGCGACCAATCGACGACTCGATCGTACCCACAGCCGTCCCCGGGCTAGACATCATTCCATCTGGACCTGACATGGCCGGAGCGGAGGTAGAGCTCGTGCCGCTCATGGCGCGTGAGTATCGCCTGCGCTCAGCTCTGCGCGGCACGCGGAAGTACGACACCGTGCTGGTTGACTGTCCACCGTCGCTCGGGCTACTGACGATCAACGCGCTAACGGCAGGCGATGCGGTGATCATCCCGGTCCAGTGCGAGTACTACGCGCTCGAAGGCCTCGCGCAACTCCTCTCGACCATCGATGCCGTCCGTGCTCGCCTGAACAACCAGCTGGACGTCCTGGCCATCGTGTTAACGATGGAAGACCGACGCAACCGGCTCTCCCTTCAGGTGATTGACGAGGTCCGGCGGCACTTTCCAAACCTCGTGACGGATGCCCGGATCCCACGGGCGGTGCGCCTCGCGGAGGCGCCGAGCCATGGCCTGCCAATCTCCGTCTATGACCGTCGCTCGGCCGCCGCGCAGGCCTACGACGAGCTGGCCCGCGAGATTTCCGCGCGCCTCCGCGCGCGCGCCCCGATCGCGCTCGGTGGAGCCATCGCCTGATGGCGCGCAGCGGGCTGGGCCGCGGTCTCGACGTGCTTCTCGGGCAAAGCGCCCCTCCGGAAAAAGACGTGCTCGAGCGCGCGTCCACCAATGAAATCCCCCTCGCGTTGGTGCGGCCGAATCGCCAGCAGCCGAGGGCCGCATTCGACCCCGAGGGTCTCTCGGAGCTCGCCGCCTCGATTTCTCGCCATGGTGTGTTGCAACCAATAGTGGTATCTGCGGACGCCGACGGCTACGAGCTGGTCGCTGGGCACCGGCGTGTCCTCGCGGCCCGACTCGCCGGAAAGACCACGATCCCGGCCGTCATCCGCAACGAGGTAGGGGACCGGCTGGAGCTGGCGCTCGTCGAGAATCTCCAGCGCTCCGACCTGAATGCGATCGAGACCGCGCGTGCCTACAAGCTGCTCATGGAGACCTACGACCTCACGCAGGAGCAGCTCGCCGAGCGGCTGGGCAAGTCGCGCTCCGCGGTGGCCAACATGCTCCGGACGCTCACCGCACCGCAGGCGCTTCAGGACGCCGTGATCGAGGGCAAGATCGGCGAGGGCCATCTGCGTGCCCTGCTGCCGCTACCTCTTTCGGATGCACTGCAGGCGCTCGCGACGGTGATCAGCAAGGGTCTCTCGGTCCGTGACGCGGAGGCGCTTGCGCGCAAGATGGTCCACCCGACACGGCGCGGCCGGGCGCGCCCGCGGCTTCGCGGCGGCGATCCTGACCTCGCGCAGGTCACCACCGAGCTGCGGGCGGCGCTTGGCACGAAGGTGGAGGTCCTCCGCGGCCGACGCGGCGGCCGCATCGCGATCCAGTTCTACTCGGACGAGGATTTCGAGCGTCTCTACGAGCTTCTGGTCCGGGCCGGAAAGGTCTGAGGGTGGCTGTACGGAAGGACATTCCCGGCGACGACAGGCGCAAGCGCCGCGTGACCACGCCCTCATACGGCGCCGGGGACATCCAGGTCCTCGAGGGCCTCGAGGCCGTCCGCCGACGCCCCGGCATGTACATCGGGACGACGGATCTGCGGGGCCTGCATCACCTCGTGCGCGAAGTCCTCGACAACTCCATCGACGAGGCGATGAACGGAACCTGCGATCGCATCGATCTCTGGATCCACAAGACGAACGAGATCACGGTCGCCGACAACGGCCGCGGAATCCCTGTCGGGCCTCACCCGACGCAGAAGGATGCGAAGAGCAAGCCGATGGACGCTCTGCAGGTCGTGATGACCATCCTCCACGCCGGCGGGAAGTTCGGCGGTACCGGATACAAGGTCACCGGCGGTCTCCATGGAGTCGGCGTTTCGGTGGTGAACGCTCTCGCGTCAGAGATGGTCGTAGAAGTACACCGCGAGGGAAAGGTCTTCACACAGTCATACGAGCGCGGGAAGCCGACGAGCGCGGTCCGCGCGATCACGAAGCCCCAGCTGCCACCGCCGCCGTCGGTGCCCTGGCGCCCAGCCGCGCGGGCCACCGGGACGGTCACCCGCTTCGCGCCGGACAAGGTGATGTTCCCGGTGATCGAGTGGGACACCACGATCATCACGCAGTGGCTGCGCGAAACGGCCTACCTCAACAAGCGTCTTTGGCTGTCTTTGCACGACGAGCGGAGCGGCGCCGAGGAGAACTACTACTTCGACGGCGGGGTCATCAGCTTCGTGCGCCACCTTAATCGGGCGCACGAGAACCTGCACCCGAAGCCCGTCTATGTCGAGCGGACGTTCGAGAACAACACCATCGCCGAGGTCGCGCTCCAGTACAACGACACCTTTGCGGAGAAGGTCTACACATTCGCGAACAACATCAACACCATCGACGGCGGCGCGCACCTCACCGGTTTCAGGACGGCGCTCACTCGCACGATCAACGCGTATGCGCGGAAGACCGGAGCGCTGAAGGAGTCCGACCCCAACCTGACCTCGGACGACGTCCGTGAAGGCCTTACCGCGGTGATCAGCGTCAAGATCCGCGAGCCGCAGTTCGAGGGGCAGACGAAGACGAGGCTTGGCAACGCCGAGGTCGCGGGGCAGGTCGCGACCGCGGTGAACGATGCGCTCGGCCAGTATCTCGAGGAGAACCCCTCCGACGCGAGACGGATCGTCGAGAAGTGCCTCACCGCCTTCCGAGCGCGAGAGGCGGCCCGCAAAGCACGCGACCTCGTCCTCCGCAAGGGCGCACTCGACGGCTTCTCACTTCCCGGTAAGCTCGCCGACTGCTCGGAGCGCGACCCCGAAAAGTGCGAGCTCTTCATCGTTGAGGGCCCGTCCGCTGGGGGCAGCGCGAAGGGTGGCCGCGACCGCCGGACGCAGGCGATCCTGCCTCTCAAGGGCAAGATCCTGAACGTTGAGAAAGCGCGCGCCGACAAGATGCTCGGCAACGAGGAGATCAAGGCACTCATCACCGCACTCGGGACCGGCATCGGCGAGCACTTCGACATCAAGCGTCTCCGCTACGGGCGGACGATCCTGCTGTGCGACGCGGACGTAGACGGATCGCACATCCGGACGCTCCTCCTGACCCTGCTCTATCGGCACTTCAGGCCGCTCGTGGAAGAGGGCCGCATCTACATCGGCCAGCCACCCCTGTACCGGCTCCAGCTCGGCAAGGAGGTCCGCTGGGCCTATTCGGACAACGAGCGCGACAAGGCCATCAAGGAGCTGAAGAGCACGGCGAAGGCCAAGCGCGATGACCGGAAGAAGGCCGCGGGGGAGAAGGCCGCCGCCGACGGGGACAAGGCGACCTCACGCACCCGCCGCCGCGCGGCAGAGGAGGCGGAGGAGCAGGCGGATGCCACCGACGCCGCTTCGACCAATACCGATGAAGGCACCGACGACGGAAAGGGCGGGCGCGAGCCGGCGATCGCGCGGTACAAGGGTCTCGGCGAGATGAACGCGGAGCAGCTCTGGGACACGACCCTGAATCCGAACACGCGCACGTTGAAGCGAGTCACGCTCGAGGACGCCGAGCTCGCCGACCTCGTATTCGACGAGCTCATGGGGAGCGAGGTCGAGGGTCGGAAGAAATGGATCATGGCCAACGCTGACAAGGCGGCGCTCGACATCTAGTGGCGAAGCTTTCGGAGCTCGGCGTCGACTTCGACCACTGGTGCTTCGCGTGCGGTCAGCTGAACGCCGGCGGACTGCGACTCGATTTCGAGGTATCGCGCGACCGCGCGGAAGCACGCTACACGGCGCTGCAGCGCCATCAGGGCTACGACGGTCTGCTCCACGGTGGTGTCGTCACCGCGCTTCTCGACGAGGCGATGGGCTGGGCGATATTCCACCAGGGGATCTGGGGCGTCACCGCGAAGATCACCGTCTCGTTCCGGCAGCCGGTACCCATCGGCGAGGAACTTCGGGTTGTGGGCGAGATCGCGCGCGACCGCGGCCGCGTCATCGAGACGCACGGCACCGTCGAGCGTGCGGACGACGGCACCGTATTGGCTGAGGCCGAGGCGACCTTCTTGCGCATGCCGGAGGGACGCCGTCGCGAGCTCGAGCAACGCTACGCAGGCACCGAAGGCGCCTTCGCGCGGGTGAAGGCGGCCGTCGAGCACGAGGAACGTGCCCGAGAGCACGGTCGCACCTAGAGAGTGAGCAAATAGGAGTGATCGAAGAACCGACGAACGACCGCGTGACCGGCGTCGAGCTCGAGCACGAGATGCGCCAGGCGTACCTCGACTACTCGATGAGCGTGATCGTCGCTCGCGCGCTGCCCGACGTCCGCGACGGCCTCAAGCCGGTGCAGCGGCGGATCCTCTACACGATGCTCGAGGAAGGTCTGCGCAACGACCGGCCATTCCGTAAGTCCGCGAACGTCGTCGGCGTGGTGATGGCGAAGTACCACCCCCACGGCGACGTCCCGATCTACGACGCCCTGGTGCGCCTCGCGCAGGACTTCGCGGCCCGTTACCCGCTCGTACAGGGGCAGGGGAACTTTGGCTGCTTCACCGGCGACACGAAGGTGGAGCTCTACAGCGGCGAGCAGAAGCCCTTCACCGAGCTCGTCGAGATGGCGCACAAGGGGCTTCGCGCGGAGATCTTCACGGTCGATCCCCATCGCAACGTGCGCATCAAACCCCTCCGCGCACCCCGCCTGGTCCGGCGCAACGATCCGGTCGTCAAGGTCACGCTCGAGACGGGCGCCGAGATCGTGTGCACGCCCGACCACCGCTTCATGCTCCGCGACGGAACCTACCGCGAGGCGCAGCAGCTCAAGGCGAAGGACCAGCTGATGCCGTTCGCGCGGACCGCTATTCCGGAGCGTCTGCACCGCACCGGCGCGTTCCCGATCCCGGCCAGCCTGACGCAGAAGGTGACCACGGTCGAGCCGGCCGGTCGTGCGGACGTGTACGACCTCACGGTCGACCTCACCCAGAACTTCGCCCTCGCCGCCGGGGTCTTCGTCCACAACTCGATCGACGACGACCCGCCCGCGCACATGCGCTACACGGAAGCCCGCCTCGCGGCGATCTCCACGGAGATGCTCGCGGACATCGACAAGGAGACCGTCGACTGGATGCCGAACTACGACAACCGGCATCTGCAGCCGACCGTCCTGCCGGCGCGGATCCCGAACCTGATCGTGAATGGGTCGGCCGGCATCGCCGTCGGCATGGCGACCAACATCCCGCCCCACAACCTGCGGGAGATCGTGGCCGCGACGAAGCGCCTCATCGACGATCCCGAGCTCACCACCGACGACCTCTGCGAGACGGTGATCGGACCCGACTTTCCAGGCGGGGGCGTCATCTACCGGTTCGACGAGCAACGCAACGTCGAGACCGGCGCGGCGGAGCGCGTCGATGCGATCCGCCGCGCCTACGCGCAGGGCCGCGGCAGGATCATCGCGCGCGCGAAGGCGCACAACGAGCAGCTGCGGGGCAACCGCGACGCGATCATCGTGACCGAACTGCCCTACGCGGTGAACAAGGCTTCGCTCATCGAGAAGATCGCCGACCTCGTGCAGAACAAGAAGCTCGCGGGGATCTCGGACATCCGCGACGAGAGCGACCGCGAGGGAATGCGCATCGTCATCGAGATCAAGCGTGACGACGACGCCACGCTGGTCCTGAACAACCTCTACAAGCACACCGCGATGCAGTCGGCATTCAACTTCAACATGCTCGCGCTGGTCGACCAGCAGCCGCGCACCCTCTCCCTTAAGGAGATCCTCCAGCACCACGTCGACCACCGGCGCGAGGTCATCCGGCGCCGGACCGACCACGACCTGCGAAAGGCGAAGGAGCACGCGCACATCCTCGAGGGCCTCAAGATCGCGCACGACCACATCGACGAGATCATCAAGCTCATCCGCGCGCACAAGGGCCAGGAGGTCCTGCTCGTCGGCAAGCTACAGGAAGGGTTTGGGCTGACGGAGGTCCAGGCCAAGGCCATCCTCGAGATGCAGCTTCGCCGGCTTTCCGGACTCGAGCGCCAAAAGCTCGACGACGACTACCGCGAGACGATCAAGCTCATCTCCGAGCTCGAGTCGATCCTCGCGAGCCCGCGGCGGATCCTCGCACTCATCAAACAGGATCTCGACGAGATAGCGGCCAAGTACGGTGACGACCGCCGCACCGAGGTCGTCGACGACACGCCGCGACAGCTCTCCGCGGAGGAGCTCGTCGCCGATGAGGACGTCGTCATCACCGTGTCGAGCCGCAACTACGTGAAGCGCATGCCGCTTTCGACCTATCGCGCTCAGCACCGCGGGGGCCGCGGCGTGATCGGGATGGCCACGCGCGAGGAGGACGATGTCGAGCACCTCGTCGTCGCGCGGAGCCACGACCGCCTGTACGTGTTCACCGACCGCGGCCGCGTCTTCGCCCTCAAGGTCTTCGAGCTACCGGATGCGAGCCGGACGGCGAAGGGGACACCGATCCAGAACATCCTCGAGGCGATGCAGGCAGGGGAGCGGCTGACCGCGCTGGTCGCGCTCCGCGACACGACCTCGACCGAGCACCTCGTCATGGCGACCCGCAAGGGCTTCATCAAGAAGACGCCGCTCTCCGAATACGCGAACGTCCGACGCGCGGGACTCATCGCGATCGCGCTGCGCAAGGGCGACGAGCTCGCGTGGGTCGCTCCGTGCACGTCGCATGACCGGATCCTCCTCGCCACCCGAAAGGGCAAGGCGATCACGTTCAAGGCGACCGACGCCCGGCCCATGGGCCGGCAGACGCAGGGCGTAACCGGCATCCGCCTGCAGAAGGGGGACGAGGTGGTCGGTATGGGCATCGCCCGTCCTCGGACCGAAGCGCTCTCGGTGACCGAGAACGGCTTCGGAAAGCGCACGGCGGTGGCCGAGTTCCCGACGCAGGGCCGGGGTGGCCAGGGAGTCATCCTCGCCGCGCTCTCGCCAAAGACCGGAAACGTCGCCGCGATCCAGATGGTCGACGAGGGGACTCAGGAGATCCTGCTCATCACCTCGAACGGCGTTGTCATCCGCACTCCGCTCGAGCAGGTGCGCGCCCTTGGCCGCGCGACGATGGGTGTGAAGGTCATGGCGGTCGGCGAGACGAAGATCGCGTCGATCGCGACGTTCACCCCGACGCGGCCGGCGCAAACGCAGCTCGATCTACCGCGCTGATCCAGCGACCGGCGGTCAGGCGCAGACAAGCAGGTTGCAATCGCGGCGCATGCTTGTCCTAGGTGCGTAGCAAAGAGGCACCAGGAGTACCTCTTTCGACCAAATTGACGTTGTCCCAAGCACACGCCCCGGTATGGTGGCGCTCCTTGGGAGGGGCAACGAACTGATCACGCTCGACGACGTCAGCAAGCGCTATCCGAACGGGACCGACGCGCTCCGCGACGTCGATCTCGAGATCGACTCCGGGGATTTCGTGTTTCTCGTCGGGTCATCCGGCGCCGGGAAGTCGAGTCTTATCCGCCTTCTCATCCGTGAAGAGCTCCCGTCGTCGGGCCGCGTGTGGGTCGACGGTCAGGACGTCGTCCGCATGAAGCGCTCGGCGGTGCCCAAGCTTCGCCGGCGTGTCGGCGTCGTCTTCCAGGACTTCAAGCTCCTCCCACGGAAGACCGTCGCCGAGAACGTCGGCTTCGCTCTTCTCGTCACCGGACATTCGGGCGACGAAGCGCGTGAAGAGACCGAGCGCGCGCTCGCCCTCGTCGGCCTTTCGCAGCGGCGCGCACACTTCCCCGACCAGCTGTCGGGCGGCGAGAAGCAGCGCACCGCGATCGCGCGCGCCCTCGTGAGCCGACCGAAGATCCTGATCGCCGACGAACCCACGGGAAATCTCGACCCGGTCACGAGCTGGGAGATCATCAAGCTCCTCGTTCGGGTCAACGAGCTCGGCACGACGCTCCTCATGGCGACACACAACGCCGAGATCGTCAACGCGCTCCGGCGCCGCGTCGTCCATCTCGATCACGGCATGGTCGTCCGCGACGAGCGCGAAGGCCAGTACGCGGCGTGAGACGTCTCGAGTACGTCGCCACGACAGCCGCACAGGGCTTCTGGCGCAATCCCGTCATGAGCCTCGCGTCGACGTTCACCGTCGGCCTGATGCTCCTGCTCTTCGCGTTCTTCCTCGCGACCGACCGCGGACTGCAGGCGGCGGTCGGCGTGCTCGAGTCGAAGGTCGAGCTCGCGCTCTTCCTCGAGGACGACGCCCGCGTCTCCGACGTCCTCGACCTGCGCGCGCGCATCGAAGCGGATCCGGCCGTCTCGCGGGTCGACTACATCACCAAAGAGCAGGCCATGGCGCGCCTCGTCGACATCGCATCGAAGCGCCCCGACATCCAGATCGTCGACACGTCGACCAACCCCCTCCAGGCGTCGCTCGAGGTCAAGCTCGCTCACGCGCAAGACGCGCCGCGGGTGACCGCCGCGCTCCGCGAGGAGATCGGGAAGGGAGTCGTCGGCGACGTCGTGGACAACCCGCAGGTCGTCGACAAGCTCCTCACGATCACCCGGGTCCTCTCGTTCGGCGGGCTCGCCGTCCTCGCGATGATGCTCGTCGTCGCGCTCTTCGTGATCATCAACACGATCCGCATCGCCGTGCACGCCCGCCGTGACGAGATCGAGATCATGAAGCTCGTCGGCGCGACGGACTGGTTCGTGCGCTGGCCCTTCATCCTCGAGGGGATGCTCGTCGGCGCTCTCGGCGCGGTGGCCGCCACCGTCGTCGTGCTCATCGCCGCCGGCCCGGTCATGGGGGCGATGGTCAGCTTCATCGAGATACTCCCGCTCTCGTTCGGCACCACGTTCGTCTGGCAGCTCGTGGGAAGCGTCTTCGCTCTCGCGCTCGCCGTAGGCGGGGGCGGGGCGATGCTGTCGGTGCGGGCGCACCTGGCCAAATGAGACTTCTCGGAGCCTTGACCCGACCCACGAGCGGGTGCGACGATGCGCCCCGCATGGGAACTCCCCGGCGACCCGCTCGGGGAGGTGGGGTCTGGAGGATGCGCGCGGCTCGCGCGACGACGGTCGCGCTGGTCCTCGCTGCGTTCGTCGGCGGCTCGGCCCAACCCGCGTCGGCCGACGATCCGATCGCCGAGGCCCTCCGGCGCAAGGACGAGCTCGCGCGGGCGGTGCAGCTGTCCCGCGCGAACGCGGAGCGCTACCAGGCCGTCGCGAACCAGTTCCAGGCCGTCGTCAACCAGACCAACTCCCGGATCTCCGAGCTCGCAGAGAAGCAGGCGAACGCGCAGTCCGAAGCCGACCAGCTCTTCTACCAGATCCAGATCGCCGAAGAGCAACTCGCGCTCGTCACCTTCCAGCTCGATGAGACCCGCGCGCTCGCCGACTCGCTGAAGGCCGAAGCCAGCCAGGAATCCAAGGAGCTCGCGAACCGCGAGAGCCTCTACGCCCGGCACCTGCGGACCACGTACCGGCAGGCGCTCATCAGTCCGCTCGAGATGCTGCTTTCATCGGCGTCGCTCACCGAATTCGCGAACCGTCTTCAGGAGATGATCTTCATCAACCGGCAGGACGTGCAGCTCGCGAATGAGATCCGCAATATCCGCGCGGACACGCAGCAGAAGCTTGACGACGCCGCGACCAAAGAGAAGGAAATACTCGGCCTCACCGATCAGATCACGACCCAGCGCCAGCAGCTCGCGGTCGCGAAGGACAGCTACGACAAGCTGGTGGCGGAGACGCAGTCGGCGATCAACGACGTCGCCACGGTCAGAGCGCAGGCCGCCGGAAACCGCCAGGCGGCGCAGGGCCAGGTCAGCCAGACCAACCGGACGACCGCGGACCTAACGCGGCAGCTCGACGAGGCCGAGGCGCAGTACGAGGCCCTCGCGGCGAACGCCGCAGGCGGCAGCGGGCTCGGTGCGTTCAATGGATCGACCCTCGCGATGTGGCCGCTCCGCGGACCGATCACATCCGGCTTCGGGCCGCGCTGGGGCGGCTTCCACAACGGCATCGACATCGCGGCGCCGAAGTACACCGCGATCCGCGCCGCATCGGCCGGGAAGGTCGTCACCGTCGGCCGCCCGTACCTCGCGTATGGCGACACCGCGGTCGTCGTGATCATCGCCCACGGCTTCAACTTCTCGACGCTCTACGGCCACCTCGACGATCTGCACTGGCCGATCGTGTCCGTCGGGCAGACGGTCTCCGCCGGTCAGGTCATCGCATACGTCGGGATGACCGGATGGACGACCGGCCCGCACCTGCACTTCATGACCATCCTCAACGGGCGCGCGGTCAACCCGATGGGCTATCTCCCGTAATCCGCCGCAGGCGGATTACGGGCTCTTCACTTTTCGCTTCCGCAGTTACGAGTAGACGGGACGTGCGCGTTCCTTAGTGAATCCGCCGCGACATTGACGACCCGTCCCGGGCGTGTGAGCATCAACTCCGAAAGAAAGGAGGTGATGTGGAGTGGGCGATGCCAGTGGGAATCCAAAGACCCATGACAGCTCACTTCAGCCTTTCGGGATGAATCCAACTGAGGTGATCGCGATCTAACGCGTTGGGTCTTTGGTGACCCGGCAAACGAGAGCGGCGGCAGAGATGCCGCCGCTCTTCGTTTTCACCGCCTAATCTCCTCGCCATGCCATCCCAAAAGACCGCTCCGCCGCCGGAGCCCGAGCGGCAGGTCCAGCTCGCCGACAACCGCAAGGCGCGCTTCGACTATCAGATCGAGAGCCGGCTCGAGGCGGGCATCGCGCTGCGCGGCACCGAGATCAAATCGCTGCGCGCGGGTCACGCCAACCTGCGTGACGGGTACGCGCGCGTCGAGAACGGCGAGGTCTGGCTTCGCAACGTACACATCGCTCCGTGGGCCAACTCGCGGTATGACAACCACGACCCGCTCCGCCCGCGCAAGCTCCTGCTGCACAAGGACGAGATCGGCCAGCTCGTCGGCACGATCGCCCAGAAGGGCTACACGCTCGTCCCACTGCGGATGTACATCAAGCACGGCCGCGCCAAGGTCGAGCTCGGCGTCGCACGCGGACGGAAGCGCTTCGACAAGCGACAGGTCATAAAGGAACGAGAGGCCACGCGTGAGATGGACGCCGCGATCCGGAGGCGGGTGGGCCGAGGCTAGTCCGCGCTATCCCGCGGGTTGGAGCACGGGGAGCCTCGCCCGAGCGGACGCATCCACGCCGACGGTCTCGGCGAACTGGCTCTGGTACAGGTCGTAGTAGACGCCCTTCTTCGCCAGGAGCTCGGCGTGATCGCCCTGCTCGACGATCCGGCCGCCATCCATGACGACGATCACGTCGGCGTTGCGGATCGTCGAGAGGCGGTGCGCGATGACAAAGGAGGTGCGGCCGCGGCGCAGGCGAGCCATGGCCTGTTGGATCAGCACCTCGGTGCGCGTGTCGACGTTGCTCGTCGCTTCGTCGAGGATGAGGATGCTCGGATCGGCCAGGAACGCGCGTGCGATGGTGATGAGCTGCCGCTGGCCCGCCGAGATGTTCGACGCTTCTTCTTCGAGGAGCGTGTCGTAGCCCTGGGGAAGCGTGCGCACGAACGCATCGACGTGGGCGGCCGTCGCGGCGGCGACGATCTCCTCGAAGGAGGCGCCTTCCTTCCCGTAGGCGATGTTGTCGCGGATCGTGCCGGCGAAGAGCCAGCTGTCCTGGAGCACCATCCCGAACGCGCGCCGGACAGCGTCCCGCGGCAGGTCGCGCGTGTCCGTTCCGTCGAGCCGGATGGCGCCGCCATCGATGTCGTAGAAACGCATCAGCAGATTCACGATCGTGGTCTTTCCGGCACCGGTTGGTCCGACGATCGCGACGGTCTGACCGGGACGCACGTCGAGTGAGAAGTCCTCGATGAGCGGCTTGTCGGGCAGGTACCGGAACGCCACGCGGTCGAACTCAACGTGACCGCTCGTCGTCCGGGGCGCCGTCACGCCGATCCGGTCGGGCGTCTCTTCGGGCGCGCCGAGGAATTCGAAGACGCGCTCCGCTGACGCAAGGCCCGACTGGAGAAGGTTCAATTGCGAGGCGATCTGCAACAGGGGCATCGTGAATTGGCGCGAATAGGCGATGAACGCCGTCACGTCACCGAGGCTCATCAGGCCGGATGCGACGCGGTACCCGCCGATGACCGCCACGCCGACGTAGTTCAGGTTGGAGAGGAACTGCAGGGCGGGCTGGATGATCCCGGATAGGAACTGTGCGCGGAAACTGGCGCGGTAGAGGCGCTCGTTCTGGTCGTTGAACTGCTGGATCGCGCTGGCGCGGCGCCCGAAGATCTGAACCAGCGCGTGTCCGCTGTGCATCTGCTCGACGTGCCCGTTCAGCGCGCCAGTCTCGGCCCACTGTGCGATGAATTGTTTTTGCGAGCGCCCCGCGATCACGATCGTGACGGCGAAGGACAGCGGGATCGTGATGACCGCGATCAAGGCGAGCAGTGGGCTGATCCAGAGCATCATCGCAAGCACCCCGACCACGGTGAGGATCGACGTGAGCAGTTGCGAGAGCCCCTGCTGGAGCGTCGTTGCGATGTTATCGACGTCGTTCGTCACGCGGCTCAGGAGGTCCCCGTGCGCATGGCTGTCGAAGTACCGAAGCGGCAATCGTGCGAGCTTCTCCTCGACCTCCCGCCTCAGGCCGTACACGGTTCGCTGCGCGACGCCGGCCACGATGTACGCCTGCGCCCATGCGAGGAGCGACGCGAGAGCGTAAACGAGCACGGCGATGGCGAGGATCTGCGCGAGCGCCGCGAAGTCGACTCCCACGCCGGGGACCGCGTTCGTGGCGGCGAGCAAGTCCGCGAGCTGGCCCTGTCCTCGAGCGCGGAGCGACTCGATCACCTGTTCCTTCGGGATTCCGGCCGGAAGGGCGGTCCGGCCGAGGACGCCGTCGAAGATGATGTTCATCGCGTTTCCGGTGATCTTCGGGCCGATGACGCTGAAGATGACGCCGAGCGACCCGAACACGACGGCAACCGCGAGCACGAGCCGCTCGGGGCGAAGGCGCGCGAGGAGCTTTCTCAGCGTGCCCCGGAAGTCTTTGGAGCGCTCGACCGGCGCGCTGAGACCCATGAACGGCCCGCCGCGCTGACCGGCGGGCGGGCGTCCGCCCGGACCACGACCCTGCGGCCTGCCCATCATCATCATGCGGCGGCAACCCCGAGCTGCGATTCGACGATCTCGCGATACTCCGCGCTCGTCTCCATGAGCTCGTCGTGCGTGCCGCTTCCCACGACGCGTCCCTCGTCCAGCACGACGATGTGATCGGCGTGGAGGATCGTGCTGACGCGCTGCGCGACGATGATGACCGTGGCGTCGCCCGTCTCGGCCTTGAGCGCCATGCGCAGCCGCGCGTCGGTACCTGCGTCGAGCGCTGAGAAGCAGTCGTCGAAGAGGTAAATGGCCGGACGCTTCACGATCGCGCGCGCGATCGCGAGCCGCTGGCGCTGCCCGCCCGAGACGTTCGTCCCGCCCTGGTCGATCGGCGCCTCGAGCTGGCCGGGCATCGCCGCGACGAAATCGCGCGCCTGCGCGATCTCGAGGGCGCGCCACAGCTCCATATCGGTGGCGTTCTCGTTGCCGAAGCGGAGGTTCTGCGCGACCGTGCCCTTGAACAGATAGGCCGTCTGCGGAACGAGCCCGATCCGGGACCAGAGCCCATCGAGGGCCTGCTCGCGCACGTCGAGGCCGTCGACGAGCACGACGCCGGACGTGACGTCGAAGCTCCGGGTCACGAGGCTCACGACGGTGCTCTTTCCGGAGCCTGTGCCGCCGATGATCGCCGTGGTTCGCCCGGGTCGCGCCTCGAACGTCAGTCCATGCAGCACCGGGCGCTCGCCCTGCGGATACGCGAAGGTGACGTCGGCGAATGCGACGAGCCCCGAGAGCTGTTGCGGCGCGACCGGGCGCAGCGGCTCGGCGATCGACGACGTCGTCTGGAGCACTTCGACGATCCTCTGCGCGCTCGCCTCGGCCCGCGGGATCAGGATGACCATGAAGACCGCGGTCATCACGGCGAAGAGGATCTGCATGATGTATTGCAGAAACGCGGTGAGGTTGCCGATCGGCATGTCGCCGCGATCGACGAGGCCCGCGCCGAACCACAGGATCGCGACCGTCGACAGGTTCATGATCCCGAGAAGGGCCGGGAACGCGAGGGCGAAGATCCGGTTCACGCGGAGCGAGGTCGCGGTGAGGTCCGCGTTCGCCGCCTCGAAGCGCTCGCGCTCCGATCGAACGCGAATGAAAGCTCGCACGACGCGCACGCCGGTGATCTGCTCGCGCATGACCTGCGTGATCCGGTCGATCTTCACCTGCACCTGCCGGAAGAGCGGGACCGCCAGCCACAGCAAGACCCCGATGACCGCGCCCATCAGTGGGACGATCACGACGATGAGCCAAGAGAGCGTCGCGTCCTCGCGAAGGGCCATGATGATCCCGCCGATCGCGAGGATCGGGGCGCTCACGAGAATCGTGAGCGCGATCTGTAGGAAGAGCTGCACCTGCTGGACGTCGTTCGTGTTGCGGGTGATGAGCGAGGCGGTGCCGAAGCGATTCATCTCCCGCGCCGAAAAGCTCTGCACCCGATCGAACACCGCGCCACGGACGTCTCGGCCGACGCCCATTGACGTCCGAGACGCGAAGTAGATCGCCACGATGGCGAAGAGGCCGAGCAGCAGCGCGATCCCGAGCATTACGGCACCGGTGCGCCAGATGTAGTCGGTGTCGCCCTTGGCGACGCCGTTGTTGATGATGTCCGCGTTGAGGTTAGGCAGGTAGAGGTTCCCAACCGATTGGAGAAGCAGGAGCGCGGCGACGATCGCGACCGGCCGCCGATACGGCGCGAGGTACGTCCGAAGCAGGCGGATCAGCACCGATCGCGTCCTCGCGCCACCGCGGCGAACATGACCTCGCCTAGTCGCCGAACGCCGGCGCCGTCTCCGCCTCGGGCCGAGTGACACGGTCAGACCGACCGCGGAGCGGGACCTCCTGGAGGAAGAGCGAGAGGACGACCGAGAACGAAGCCACGACCGCGGCGATAAGGAAGATGTCGTGCAGCGACGAAGCGAGCGCGCTGCGAATCGCGACGAGCACGGGCGGCGGGATCCGCTGGATGACGGCAGGATCGAAGATCGCCTGAGCGTTGCCGTTCGCCGGAAGGGCGCCCGCGAGCTGCGGCGGGATGGAGGCGACGATCCTTTGGGTGAGGTCGTGCGAGAGGACCGCGCCCAGGATCGCGACGCCCACCGTGCTGCCGATGTTCCGCCAGAACTGGATCTGGCTGGACACGACGCCCAGATAACGCTGGTCGACGGCGCTCTGGGTCGCGTTGAGATACAGCGGCATGCCGACGCCGACACCGAGCCCGATCAACACCAGATCGCGCACCACCTCGACTTCCGGCGTACCGACGGTAACCTGCGCCAGGAGGTAGAGGCCGACCGTCAGGATCACCGCGCCGACAGTCCCGAGGTAGCGATAGCGCTTGATGCGGACCATGAGTTGCCCAGTGATGACGCTCGAGACGATGAGACCGGCCATGAGCGGCGTGATGAGCAGCCCCGAGTTCGTGGCGGGCATGCCGAGGACGCCTTGGTACACGAGCCCGACGAACAGGATCGCGCCGAACATCGCGAAACCGAGAAGGAATCCGATCATCGTCGACACCGAGAACGTCGGGTTCTTCCAGAGATCGAAGGGCACGACGGGGTTATCCGTGCGCCGCTCGACGATGAAGAAGATCGCGCCCATCACCGCCGCGACGAGCAGGAGCCCAACCACCTCCGGCGAGGTGAAGTCGTGGTCGCGGGTGATCGACAGCGCGATGAGGAGCGGCACGAGCGAGGCCGCGAGCGTGAACGCGCCGGCGAAGTCGATGTTGCGCCACGACGCCGAGTGCCGGACCGACGGAAGCGTGAGGAAAACGGCCACGATGGCGAGAGCCCCGACCGGCACGTTGACGTAGAAGACCCAGCGCCAGGTCAGGTTGTCGGTGAGGTACCCACCCACGACCGGACCGACGACCGAGGCGATGCCGAAGATCCCCGCAAAGACGCCCTGCAGCCTCGCGCGCTGGGCGGGTGAGTAAAGGTCGCCGATGGTGGCGAACACGCTCGCGAAGAGCACCCCGCCGAAGATTCCCTGCACCGCGCGGAACGCGATGAGCTCGGCCATGTTCTGCGCCTGACCGCAGAGCGCCGAGGCGACGACGAAGCCGATCATTCCCGCTAGGAGGAACGGCTTGCGACCGAACAGGTCGCCGAGCTTCCCGGCGATCGGCGTGAGGACGGTCGACGTCACAAGGTACGCCGTGGCGACCCATGCAAAGTAGTCGAGCCCATTGAGCTCGGCGACGATGCGCGGGAGAGCGGTTCCGACGACGGTCTGGTCGAGCGCGGCCAGGAACAGCGCGAGCGCCACTCCGACCGTGGCCAGGATGCGAGCGCTCCGTGTCATCTCAGCGGGCATTGGCGGTCTCCTTGCTCATGGCGTCGATCGATTCATTGAGGTCCGAAAGCGCGGCGCGCAGGCGTACGCGCTTTTCGGCCGGGACTCGCGCGAGCAGGGCGGCCACGCCCCGCTTCATCGCGTCGCGGTGCTTGTCGAGCTCGCGGCGTCCTTGAGCGGTGAGCTCGACGAGCACAACACGCCGATCAGCCGGATCTTCGAGGCGACGGACGAAACCCTCACGCGTGAGCGAGTCGACGAGCTCGGTGACCGCCGGAGCGGTCATGGCGCAGCGTTGCGCGAGATCGCCGCTCCTCATAGCTCGCTCGCGGAGCTGCCACATCACGCCGGCGCGATTCGGCGACACGTGCGTGTGCTCGCGGCTCGCGGCCGTGGTCGCGGCCGTGGCCATCTTCACGAGGCGTAGGGTGTCTAGGAGAAGTCCCGCGAGCTCGAGGTCTTCTGCCTTCGCGGGGGGTTGACGTTCGATCACCGTGCTCATTGCGGTTCGGGCTCCAAATAGTTAAGTCACCGAAATATAAGGATTCCGCAGCAAGCCGGCAAGAGGCCACGAGTGCATCGTCCGTCACAGAGCGGCGCGAACGGATGGTCTAGCCGGCGCCGGACTCCACGAACGGCTGCTCGATATCGGCGGCAAAAAACTTGCGCCCGCCGCACGTTGGGCACTTCTCGGGTTGCCGCTCGCCATGCGAGATCGTCCCGCAGGCTTCGCACCTGAAGTGTTTTTGACCGCCCTTGGCGCGAACGACCGCCGGCGCCTCGGCGAGCAGCTGCCGGATCTCGCCCAGCTCGCTCGCGATATCGAGTGGTTCGATCCCCGTCCCGGTCTGATCCGCTTCGACGAGGCGGTTCATCAGCGCGTCGAGGCGCACGAGCGCTTCTTTCACGATTCCCGCCGGTGAGAATAGACGGGTCCGCGGCGCTCTTCACGACGCCAGTTCAGGCGGCCCGGTTCACCTTCGCGCCTTCCGCGCGGAAAGCTCGCGAGCCAATGAGATACGCGGCTGTGCCCACGACCAGCACGAGCACGTAGACCCCCGCCCCCATCGCCGGTAGGCCGAGCGAGCGATCGAGCGAGTAGATCCCGGGATCGGCGACCCCGTTGATCGCGGCGACCGTGCCGAGCGTGAACGGGAATTCGATCCCGCCCTTCGAGTTCCAGAACCCTTTGCCCCAGTGGGCGCGCTCGATGGCCACCGCCATCTGGATCGTCAACGCGGCAGCGACCACCGGCAGCAGGAACCCGACCGCGAACGCGATCCCGCCGGCGAGCTCGGAGAACGCGGAGGCCCACGCCCAGAAGACCGGCGGGCGCATTCCCATTCGCGTGACGCCCTGCGTCCATCCCGCGAGACCAGGACCGCCCCAGACTCCGAGAACTTTTTGGGCTCCGTGCGCGGCGATCACGAGACCGACGACGACACGCACCAGCGCGAGCGCGAGATCGGTGGAGATGACCGATGTGACGACCATGGAGATCTCTCCTTTTCGTCAGTGGCGCGAAAACACGTTCCGGGCCGCGGCTATTCCCTCGTGTCCGTTTCGCCACGCGCCCGTATCGTGCGGGCGTGCGCCTCGATCACGTCGTCATCGCGGTGACCGATTTCGAACGTTCGAACGCCTTCTATCGCGACGTCCTCGACGCGGAGGTCGTCGAGATCGACGGACGGGTCGCCTACCGAGTTGGCGGTCAGCAGCTGAACGTGCACGGTCCGGGCGTGCGCCCGGCGATGGTCGCCCGCATTCCGGTGGCCCCTGGCAACAGCGACCTCTGTTTCGAGTGGGACGGCGCGATCGCGGGGGCGGTCGCGCATCTAAAGATGCACGGCGTTCGCGTCGAGGCGGGGCCGACGACGCGCGGCGGCGCGAGGGGACGCGGAACGAGCGTCTACTTTCGGGACCCCGACGGGACGCTGCTCGAGCTCATCTCGTACCGGGACTAGTCGGACGCGCCTCGGCTGATCCGCCGCGCGAACTGGGGCACCGCGGTGACGAAACCGGGAATGTCCTTCGGCAGAAGACTCGGCGCGCGGCAGAGCACCTGGTCGCGCTGGATCTCCCACGTGAGCGGAAGCTGCGGCGCCTCGTCGACGAGCCACGTCATGAGCCGGAGGTCGAGAAGCGCGGCCGCGAACCCACGATCCGGCGAGATCACGCGGTAGCGTGCATTGAAGTCGCCCCACTCGAGACGCACCGGCTCGCCGCCGGCGCGATCGGGGAACGGCGCCGACGCCGGCTCGATGACGACGTGCGGACGCTCGCCTTCGACCGTCGCGAGCGCGCAGCTGAACCGGATCGGCTCGGAGCGCATTTCGCTGCCCGGACTGCCGTCCGAATCGACCCGCTGCCGGTAGAGAAAGTCGAACGCGACGACGACGACGCCGTGGACGGTCCCGGTGACGAAGTTCTCGCAGGTCTGCTCGATGCCGCGGGAGAAGAGCTCGAAGGGGTAGCGAAAGGCGGTCGATCCCGGATACGCCGGATCGGTTCGCGAGAACGTGTAGCCCTGGGCTCGTACGATCCGCTCGATCTCCTCGGCCCGCGAGAGCTCGCGGCGAAAGCGGTCGAGATAGAGCGGTGCGATGACCAGAGTGACAACGGCACCGAGTGCGGCCAGAGCCAAGAGCAAGGGCACAACCCGCATTCTGTCGTTCGCCACGGTCCCCGTTGAGTAGCGAGTGTGGGTGCGACGAGGGCACCGGCTCAGATTGCCTGCCCCGCCCCGATCGAAGCCGCACGGCTCTGTTCGGCTCCGAGCCTGCGGCTCGGGGGGTCGCAGGGCCCACGAGAAGAGCGCGACCAAAGAAGATGAGCGGCGCGATGACCTCGCCCGCGTGACCGCTCACCGCCTGCGATGTAGCCGCTCCCGAGAGCCCAAACACGAGACCGGCGTACGCCCATTCTTTTGAGGCGCAGAAAACCCGTCACAACGTCGGCGACGAACGGCCCGCTGACAAGATCGGTTCGCCCGTGCGTCAGGTCCGTCACACCGCCGGCAAAAGTCTCAAGCGCGATGAGTCTCGTGGTCGTCCTTTATGCGATCGTTTTCGCCTTCACGGCTCTGTGCTTTCTTGGCGCCACGCGCCGCGTCCGCGCGACGCCTGGCCCATGAGCGCGTGTCGTGGGTGAGATAGAGGAAATCCGAGACATGGCCGATAACCCCGACAAATCGGAGCACGGCGGGGACCGCACGCCGCTCTTCGTCGTGGACGAGGCGCGGCTGGATCATGCGGTAGGACCGGCCCCGTGTGATGAGCGTGCAGTCGCCCGCCGCGAGGACGTTGCGCACCCAATCCCCGACGCCGTAGGTCAGAGCGACGACGTACCCATTCGGCTGCTTGAAGATGTTGACCGGCGTCTGGTAGATGCGCCCGCTCTTTCGACCGCGATGCACGACGACGCCGAAGGCTGGCAGATACCGCGCCGCAGGTTCGAGGACCCGATTGAGGAATGCGCGGTTGAAGCGCGTGATCGCACACGGCAGTGGCACGTGCTCCCCCTTTCGCACGTCTATTCCGCGATTGCGGAATTATCCGTTCTCCGACGATACTCGGTCCGAGGAAAAGCCGATGCCTCCTGGACGTCGCCCGGGACCAAGCGTGACGCGCGACAAGATCGTGGCGGCGGCGCGACGGCAGTTCGCCTCCAATGGCTATGAGCGCGCGACCCTACGGGCGATCGCTAGCGGCGCGCACGTCGATCAGCGCCTGATCACCCACTTCTTCGGATCCAAGCGCGGCGTCTTCGTCGCCGCGATGGCTCTTCCCATCGATCCGGCGGCATTCGTCGCCTCGGTCGCCGCCCCGGGCATCCGGGGGTTTGGCGAGCGGCTGGCCGGGCGGTGGGTCGGGCTGTGGGATTCACAGGAAGGCCGCCACCTCGTCGGTCTGTTCCGATCGGCGGTCAGCAACGGGCACGCCGCGAAGATGATGCGAGGCGTCTTCGTGCACGTCGTCCTGCGGCAGCTGGTGCGTGCGCTCG
>Ga0207646_10001849_pt1 | contig 25538 bp, 13 predicted proteins | sample KBSK5502metaG_FD_184343 | JGI IMG/M metagenome (GOLD analysis project Ga0207646, IMG submission 184343) | Corn, switchgrass and miscanthus rhizosphere microbial communities from Kellogg Biological Station, Michigan, USA - KBS K5-50-2 metaG... | ecosystem: Host-associated > Plants > Roots >...
TGGTTGCGGTCACGGCGCCCATCTTCTCATCTGGCCTCTCTTCATTCCACTCCAATCTTGCGCTTTACTCCTTTTGCGGGGGAGAGAGCCCTGCTCTCATGGCGAAACCCACTTGCACAGGTCGAAAATTTTGCAGTAGATTTCCATTCTCCATTTGCCGTTTTCCAATTGTCATTGGTCATTGCCTTGAGCCGCGCCCAAGGCAATGACCAATGACAACTGATCAATGGCAAATGGAAAATGAAATCAGCCCGACCTAGAGCTTGAAAGCTCGGACCAGGAAGACGGCCATCTGCCCCTGCGTCACCACCCCTGTCGGACAGAAGTTGCTCCCGCCGCAGCCGACCGTGATCCCAAACTCGAAGAGGCGGTTGATCTCGCCAAAGCCGAAGCTCCCCGGCGGAAGGACCTACCCGGCCACCGGCACGTGACCACCACGCAGATCTACGACAAGCGTCGGCGCTTAACTTCAGAGAGCGCCTCGCACGACGTGCCGATCTAGTCGGCTGCTCTGGCCACGAGATTATATTATTGCCCTTTTACCAAAAACACATCCCACGCCCAGCGGCCAACATGTGAATGACGAGCATCATCAACTTTCGCTCGATAGCGGAAACGATTACCATATTGGTCAATGCGCCATGACTCCTGGTATTTAAGGTCTATTGACTCAACTCCCAGTGAAGGAAGAGTGTGCAACTCACTTGGCTCTGAGATACCATTATGATTGGTGTCTTGCCATAGCCGTAAGGAGGAGAAAATCGCATCCCTAGAGTCTATCTGACCATCACCATTACCCCCATTTGCCGGTTTATCGTACTCTGCTAGAGCTAAGAAGCCATTCTTTTCTGTTCCACGCGGTGGGTTAGGTTGTGAGGTAAAATTACCAAATAGTTCTTTACCGTTATCAATTACCCCATTACCATTGCGGTCTAGTACAAGCCAAGCATCATCGGAACCTGCCGCTGTCCAAGAAAGATGTTCTTTAATACCGTCGCCATTAATATCAAAATTTACCCCACCAGCAGCGCTAGTAAGATTAAAACCATCCCCTAGAATATCTATAACGATTGGTGAGCTTGGTTGGCAATAGCACATACCACAATCATAATTTCCACCCATCAAAGCACAAGCATATATCTCTGCGTATGTCACAGGGCAGTTCTCACAGCCAGGCACACCATAAGGACAATCTCCATTTTGATTACAATAGTGTCTATCACACCAATCCATATAAACGCACCCTCCACTACCATTACATTCCCTATGAGGCTGGACCTGCCCTACAGGGCAACAAACATTCGTCACTACATCAATGTCGCCATCAATCATGGAGCTACATGGTGTTTGCTCTTGCCCATAAAAACCGCGACAATTTACTTGTGATCTTACGACCTCATCACGTCCTGCGCTGCTTCCGCTCCCGTGATGGTAGTCAGCTAAACCAAAACACGTAACCTCCATTTGTGAAGGATTTGTTGTGATAAAACTACATGCTTCATCATATGTGTTTGTAGAGCCTGCGACACCCATTGCAAGGCAATCTTGACCACAAGGTGGACATTGACTACCTTGTAAACTAGTAGACTTTGGGTTTAAATTACTACTTCTAGACGAGAAACCAGTTGCTGAACTAAATGAAAATATAAAACACACGAATGCCAAGAGGAAGATTTTCATAACCCCTCCATTAGTTCATTACAGCAATGTAGAAGTGTTTACTACTAGGTGCAGCTATTGATTGATTTGCTCATAGCCGCCGCGCGCATTGGGATTTGGTTTAAAGTGATGCCCCCCTGACCATTTGATGCCGTCATCAAATATTATATATCCTACTGTTATGACTACCTTATTAAGGTCAGCGATTTTAAAATTTCTATGACCAAGAAACTCCTTGATCCCTTTTAGTTCTTTGGCAGGAAGTGTGAAGACGACACTCTCGCCGGGGTTCAAGGCCAGGGGCTCAGATGTTGCTACTCCCTGAGGTGCATTGGGCTTCACGCCCATCCCTATTCCTGAGTAGTGCATCAGTGGGCCGGTAGCCAGTGTGTCAAGGAACTGGAGTCCAAAGGTAATATAAGTTATTTGCTTGTTAGATTTATTTTGAAAGCTGAATTGAAGGTTCTCTAGCCATTCCCCAGTTTGTCCTCCGCTTCTTTCAGCTATGGAGTTAGCACTAAACGTCTGACCTGGAGCAATCTTGACGTTACGCACGCTAAAATCCCTAAAGTTTAGAAGTTCCTCAGCAAATCTATCTATTCTAATTACTTTTTCATCCGTCTGAGGTAAGGGTAACGGCTGGTAAGCTTTGGCAGAGTTTGTCTTCAAGCTTCCTAATACCAGACCAAGTATTGTCGATACAATACAAACTGCAAGCCCTAATATTACTTGATTGAAAGGATTAGTTTCTTTTCTTTCCATGTTACCCTCCCATCTCTATTGGCTAGACCTAAAACCGAATTATACCCTTGACTAGTTCATTCGTCCTCAGGATGAGGACGCTTGCTTGTCCCCGTTGGCTTGTCCCCGTGGTCCGTCGTAAGACCGACTAGCTTTTTTGCTGAGGTGGCTTGTGGGGCGCCTTTTATCATGGGTAGTGCTAGGTGTCAAGAAATACTTTTTACCGTTTCAAGGGTCAGGCTGTCAAAGCCTTAACCATTACCCCTTCATCTCCACGTGCTACAATCTAATCAATGGGTCCCGATGAATCGGGAAGAAAAACCACACCCCTTATGTTCCAATGCAAACACTGCGGTGCCAACTCACCGCTGCCCCCGAGCGTGACCACAGCGAATGGATCATCCCCTGCTTTGCTTGTGGCGCCGAAAACATCATCCAGCCCACCATTGAAATCATCGGCTATCGAGCCGCCGCTTGACTGATTCCGCCGCCTTCAACTCTGATTGAAATCAATGACCGGAGCGATGCGCCTCGTGATACAGTAGAGCCATATGGCAAAGACGACAACCGCAAAACCAAAGGCCACCAAACGCGCGACGAAAAAGAAAGCGAGCGCTGCCGACACAGCCGCGAGCCGCAACGGGACGCGCCCGGCTCGCCGGAAGCTCACCACTGAAGAGATCACCCTTCGGGCCTTTCGGAAAGTCTACGAACAACATCACCGGAAAACTGCGTGATAACCCCCATCACCTTTAATACATCAGTCATCATCGCACTGATGTGAAAGTCCGAGGCAAAATTCTGCTGGACAAACCCGGCGTATTGCTGGCATCTTTAGCCCGCGGCTTGAAGCCCACAACAGCGCCCCTGGAGCCCCGCTCACGGTTGACGTCGTCAATGCCCCCGAGGAGCGTTCTCCATGCGACCTTATCTGCTTTGCCTGCTCGTCGGCCTGTCCTTCGCGCCCGCGCTCAACGCCCAAAGCCGCACGCTGGCGGACCTGGAAGCGAGATTGAAGACCGAGCCGGTGCGCAAGCAGGCGGGCTTGCTCAATGATTTGGCGGAAGCCTATCTGAGCCAGGAGTCGCGCAAGTCGCTGGAGTATGCGCAGCAGGCCTTGGCCCGCGCACGGGCCGACCGGAACCGAGAGGAGGAAGCGCGGGCGCTCGTCAACTTGGGCGAAGCCTCGCTGCCCGGCGGCAAGCATCAAGAGGCGCTCCGCTTTGGTGAAAGCGGCGCTGAGTTGGCTCGCCAATCCGGCCACCGGCGGTTGCTGCCCAGAGCGCTGAACCTCGCTGGCAAGGCCCTGCGCGCACTCGGCGAGCGAGAGAAGTCGCTCAGCCTTCATCAAGAAGCCCTGCGCGTCAGCGAGGAGGTCGGCGACAAGCGCCGCATCGCCGACTCGCTCGGCCAGATCGCCATCGCTTACCGGAGCCTGGGCCAAGTCCCCAAATCGCTGGAGACCCAACTCCGGGCCTTGCATCTGCGCGAAGAGATCGGCGATAAGCAGGGCGCCGCTCAGTCTTTGAATAGCATCGGCATCATTTACCGGGGCCTGGGCGAGCCGGAGAAGGCGATAGAGTATTACCGCCGCGCCCTGAGTCTCAACGAAGAATTGGGCGACAAGCTGGGCCGCGCCAATGCGCTCAACAATCTGGGGCTGGTCTACCACATTCTGGGCGATAACGCGAAGGCGGTCGAGTATCACCTCCAATCCCTGCGCGTGCGCGAAGAGTTGGGCGACAAGCTCGGCCTGGCTACGACGCTCAATAATCTGGTGGTCGTCTACGGCGACCTGGGCGACGAGCAGAAAGCTTTGCAGTATGCCCTCCACTCGCTGCGCCTGAGCGAAGAGCTGGGTGAGAAGCGGGCGATTGCCGCCGCCGCCAACAACGTCGGGCTGATGTACACCAACCTGGGCGAACACGCCAAAGCCCAAGCGGCCCACGCCCGCGCCTTGCGCCTCTGGGAAGAGCTGAAGGAGAAGCCAAACATCGCCTTGACCTGGACCAATATCGGCTTGGCCCACCAGAATCAGGCGGATTATCCGAAGGCATTGGAGGCGCAGCTTCGGGCCGCGCAGATGTGGGAGGAACTCGGCGGCCAGGAAGGGCTCGCCGCTTCGCTCGACAACCTCGGGGGCATCTACCGCAACCTGGGCCAATACGCCAAGTCGCTCGACTGCCTCAAGCGGGCGCTGAAGGCGGGTGAGGCAGCCGGGGCGAAGGCCACCCTGCGCAACACCTACTTCGACCTCTCCGAGACCTACGCCGCGATGAAAGATTTCGAGCAGGCGCTGGCGGCCCATCGCCGGGCGAGCGAGATCCACCAACAGATCGCCAGCGAGGCGGCCACCAAGCGGGCCGCCGAATTGGAGAAGCGCTACCAGACGGAGAAGAAAGATCAAGAGCTGCGGATGAAGGAGAAGGACCTCGCACTCCAAGGCCAGGAGATCGAACTGCTGCGCCGCGACCGGCAGATCCAAACCCTCGCGCTCGCCCGCCAGCGCCTCAGCATCCAGAGCCTCGAGCGCGACCAGCAGCTCAACCAACTCTCCATCGAAACGAAAGAGCGTGAGCTGGCCATGCTCGCCCGCGACCGCCATATCCAGGACCTCGAACTCGGCCGCTCGCGCGACGAGACGGAGAGGCAGGCCAAATGGATCGAGATGCTTCAGAAGGAAGCGAGGCTCAATTCGGTGATGCGCGAGTCGCTCGTCGGCGCCTTCGTCTCAGCGCTGCTCGCGATCGCGGCCCTGGTCTACGGCTACCGGCTGAAGAAGAAGTCCGCCGGGCGCTTGCAAGAGAAGAACGCCGAGATCACGCACCAGAAAGAGATCCTCGAGCGGCAGGCCGAGGAGATCGAGCGCGCCAACCGCGAGTTGGAAGAGGCGGCGCTGACCGACCCGCTCACCGGCATGCGCAACCGCCGCTTCTACGAGCTGGTGATCGGCCAAGAGCTGGCGCGAGTGCAGCGGGCCTTCTTCAACCAGGCGCTGGGGGCGGGCGAGAACCGCAACCAGGATGTGCTCATCTGCGTGCTCGACATCGACCACTTCAAACAGATCAACGACCGGCATGGGCACGAGGCCGGCGACCAGGTGCTGCGGGAAGTCTCGCGGCGACTGCACACCGTCGTGCGGGCCTCCGATTTCATCCTGCGTTGGGGCGGCGAAGAGTTCCTCGTCGTGGCGCGCGAAAACAACCGGGCCGGCGGCCCCGTGCTGGCCGAACGGCTCCTGCAGGCGATCGGGTCGGACCTCATCACGCTGCCCGACGGGCAACAGCTCCAGGTGACTCTTTCGGCCGGGTGGGTTCCCTTCCCCTTCTCGCCCCAGGAGAACTCCCCGGAGGCCGCCGAAGGAGTGATCAACTTGGCCGACCGCGCCCTCTACCTCGCTAAGCAGTCCGGGCGCAACCGCGCCATCGGCCTGCTCCCGTTTACGCCCGAGACCGATGGCGAAAGAATTCAGGCCATCCCTTCGGACGACTTGCGCGTGGAAAGCGGCAAGACGGTCAGGCTCATCCACACGGCGGGGCCTCAGACCAAGACTCCGGCCGCGTCTGTCACAGCAGATGTTTAGAGTCCGGCCTCAAGCCTGGCCCTGGGATCCTGCTGGCGAATTCAGCGAGGTCCGACAAGCTGCCAGCTTGTCGCTGAGGTTCGCACTCATACCCCTTAGTTGTGACCGCCAGCCGACGACAAGCTGGCAGCTTGTCGGACAATTGCCGCGCTCGCTGTTCGGTTTGACGAATTCGCCAGCAGTATCACCTGGGAGCGCAGGGGTGCTCATCAAGGGTAGCGGTCGAGCCGCTCTCTTTACCGGCTTCTCAGAGAGAGCTGATGGGCCACGGAATGCTCGGGATGATAGAGCCGTTGCGGCCCCTCACCGCTCAGGCCCGGCGTGAGCGCGCCGAGCAGATGCCCGGAGATCGCATCTTGGACCGCGAACAAGTCCGTGCCCTGCTCATCGAACTGGTCGGCCCAGAGGTGGCGCCCGTCCCCGACACCGATGAGCTGCACCCTCACGCGGATGCGGTCGTCGAACCGCTGAAGACTGCCTTCGAGCACGGCCTCGACGCGCAGCTCGCGTCCGATGGAGGTCGGCTCCTGGTCCTGAGCGACATACTTGCGCACCGCACTCGTGGGTCTCACGGTGACCTGTTTGAGATTGCCCAGCCGCGTGATCAAGGCATCGGCGATGCCCAGCCCGAGGGAGTCGTCACGGCCGTCAGCCGTCAGCGGCTTGAACGGCAGCACCGCGATTGATTTGACCGCGGCGCCGGGTCGCGGGTCTGCTGGGCGTGAAAGGCGGCCGGAGACGGCCGCGGCGGCCAGCACGACCAATGCTGCCACTCCAGCCGCGATCAGTAGCCAGCGGAAGAGGCGGCGAGGGGGCGACGGGGCGATAGGGCGACTCTCCACCGGAGAGTCGCATGGGGGCGAGGTGAGATTACTCTCCTCGTTGGCTTGCCACCCAATTGCCTCGTCGCCCCGTCGCCCTGTCGCCCCGTCGCCCTGTCGCTCAACCTCTTCCTCTTCCATGGTCACGCTTAACGCTGAGTACTTCTCCACGACCAATTCCGCGTCCTCTTCCTCCAGCAGCTTGACCGCAGACACAAACCGGTAGCCGCGCCGTGGCACCGTCTCAATGTAAGGCAACTCACCCGCCCTGCCGCCCAGCGCCTTCCTGAGCGCCGAGATATTGACCGTCAGGTTGTTCTCCTCGACGATCGTGTCGGGCCAGACGCGCTGCATCAGCGCATCTTTTTCCAGCACGTGCCCGCGGCGTTCGAGGAGCGCCAGCAGCAGGTCGAAGACCTTCGGCGTCAGCACCACCGGCGCCCCGTCGCGCAGCAGTTGGCGCTCGGCCGTGTCCACACGGAAGGGGCCGAACTGATAGCTGGGCTTTGACTGCTCACTCATAAGCGCTCCGTCGGGTGATTTCAATCTGTCCTCAGTAATGTTTCCCAAACATTTCTCAAAGAATGATCAAACGTCGCGATAGCCTGCGCACGGGTGCGCGTTGCACCGACCTGCGGCGGCGCGTCGGGCTGGCCTGAGTGAGGGCGCGGTGGTTGGATCGTCGCCGCGCCCTCGAGGTCTGAGCCGGGATCAGATCTCGAGCAAGCCGAGCGTTCGTCTCATCAGAACGAGACTGCCGCCAGACTGTCGACCCGCAGCACCGACTCCTGCTGGAAGGCCAGCTTGTAGGCGGCGCGGATGGCCTCGATCTTACGGTCGGCCTCGCGCAGTTGCGGCGGGTAGAGCAGGATCAGCTCCATCGAGCGTTCCTTGACAATCACCCCGGCCGAGTTGCGGAACTGGCCGTAGCCGACGAGCACTGTCAGGCCGTCCGGGAAGCGGGGCGTCACTTCGGTGTCGACGAACTGCTGAAATTCCGCCTCGGTGACGGCCGTGCCGTCGGGTTTGGAAGAACCGAAGTAGAGTTCGGTGCGTCGCCAGAGTTCGGCGGCGGCCCGTTGCTGCCGCGCGCTCTCGCTCTGAGCGGCGACGCCCCCAAGGGCCGTGCGGGTGAGGCGAGGTTTGGCCTCGAGGGGAGGCACGAGGAGCGCCGCCAGGAGCAGCGCCGGAATGAGTAAGCGGTGGAGCCAGTGTTTGTGCATCATGATTTCCTCCGAGATGGTTTGGTTTCTATCAGGTTGCTCAACGACATTGCTGATGGCCGAATGAAGCAGAGGGCGTGGCCTCTTCAATTCAGCGGCTCGACCTTGATGCGCTTGGCCAGCGCTGGCCCGCTGATCTCCTCGTGAAGGTGGAAGGCAGCGGGCCAGCCACCTGGCACTGCCCCCACCTCCCGCCCTGCACTTAGGTGCCCCACACAACCCCAGGGGCGACCACGGGCTCAAGCTCTTCGAGATTGAGTTCAAGCTGGTCGGTCATGGCTGCTCTCCTCCTTTCCTTTAGGCTTGACGAAGGTGGTTAATGGGACCTGCCGCTGGAGGGCACGGGTCAATTCAGCGGCTCGACCTTGATGCGCGTGCCTTGCATCGTGCCCGTGGTGAAGCTATCGACCAGGTGGCCTTCGGGGTCGAAGATGTCCGCTTTGTCCGTCCCGGTCAATTGATCTCCGGCCTCATTGAGCGTCAGATTGATGCGGACTTTGAGCGTGCCCTTGAATTCGTCCGTCTCCACGTCGTAGCCGATGATGAGAAACGTGACCGCGAATTGCCGCCCGCCGTTGTACGTCCAGGTGCCGTAACCCGCGGTGCTCGACGGATTCGGCGAACCAACAGGCTGGATGTCGCCCTGGCCCACCTCGGAGAAGATCCCATCGCCGGTGAACGAGGCGAGGATTTTGCACCCGCAGCCGAGGGTGATAAACCAACTGCCGACGATGGCTTTCCGCTGCCGTTCGATGAGGTCGGGCAGGCCGCTGTCCTGAACCGCCTCCGGCGCCGCTTGCGTTTCGGCGCCGAGGTTGTTGCCCACGGCCGCAGGTGTGGCCGGGCGGGCGGTGGGATACCCCACGCAGCCTCGCTGGCGGATCGCTTGCGCCGGTGTGGCGCTGGCCGCGAGAGCGACGAGCGTCGAGAGAATCAAAGACTGGAAGAGGTGTTTCGCGTTCATCGGATGTGCTCCTTTGTGGTTAATGGCGCTCCCTCACGGGTGCGTTACGGTTAATTTAGTCAGCCTCGGTGTTGCTCCTTTCCAGGTGGATGATGGCTAGTGATGCGGGTGATCAATGAAGTCATGGGTCGCATGAGTTTTTCATCCATTCTCAGCTCCAACTGGTTAATGAGCTAAGGCAGTGCGGCCTCCGCGCCATCCTGCCTTATCGTTGTCTGCTGTGGAGAGATGAGACCAAAGCGGGGCGCATATTACCGGCCTCCGCCGCGCGCCAGAAAAAAATTGCCGAGCTCAAGCCAACAGCGCCGGGTCGGCTTGGTTTGACTTGCCTCCCGCCCCGCGTTACCATGCGCCCACTTTGCGGAACAGGCTGGGTTCGGACTTGCAATAACCCACGGTTCACCGTCAGGCTCAGAACGACGACATGCCCAATGGCGCCATCCGAAGGATCGGGGTGTCCTCCGGATCACGCACGATTGACATCCGAACCTGACTGGAGGCGATTCCCATGACCAATGCCAAGACTCGGTGCTCCTTCGCCGTCATCGTCCTCCTTTGTCTCTCGTCCTGGTTTCCGGCTCAGGAACCAGTGCGCCCGGCGAAGGCTGAAGAGAAGCTGGCCGCCGCATTGGCAGCGGCCAAGACCGCCGAGGAGAGAGCAGCTTTGCTGGCCAGTGAGAAAGAACTCCTGAACGCAGAGCTGGCGAGGGCGCTGACCCTGGTGGGGAACCGGGAGCGGGTGCAGGGCAATTACGCGCAGGCGATCGCCCTCTACGAGCTGTCGAAAAGGATCGCTGAACAGATCGGCGACCGGTCTGGCATTGCCCGTGGGCTGAACCGGATCGGGATTGTCCACTACGTGCAGGGTCGCCTCGCGCAGGCGCTGGAGTTGTACCGGCAGGGCCTGGCGCTCAGTGAGGAGGCCGGTGACCAGGCGGAGGCCGCCCGCACGCTGAATAACATCGGGCTGGTTTACAAGGCGCAGGGTGATTATCCGCAGGCGCTGGAAGCGTACCGGAAAAGTCTGGCCCTGAATGAGGCGGTCGCGGACAAGGCGAATATGGCCAACGCGCTGAACAATGCCGGGGTCGTTTACTCCTTGCAGGGCGATTATGCTCAAGCCTTGGAGTCTTACCGACAGAGCCTCGCGCTCAGTGAAGCGTTGGGTGACAAGACGGCGACCAGCAACGCGCTGACGAACCTCGGGCTGATTTATAAGGAGCAGGGTGATTATCCACGGGCGCAGGAGTATTTCGCCAAGTCGCTGGCGCTCGGCCAGGCGGCGGACAACAAGGCGCTGGTCAGTGCGGCACTCAACAACATGGGCAATGCTTACCAGGAGCAAGGCGATTACGCCCGGGCGTTGGAGCATCACCAACAGGGCCTGGCGCTCGCGCAGTCGCTGAACAACCGGGCGTTCACCTCAACTTTCCTGAATCACATCGGGCAAATACATGAAGAACAGGGCAGCTACGCGCAGGCGCTGGAGTATTATCAGCAGGCCCTGGCGCTGCAGGAGGCGATGGGACAGAAGGCGGAGGCCGCCAACACGCTGAACAACATCGGCGTAGTTTATAAGGAGCAGGGAGACTACGCCCGGGCGCTGGAGTATCTGCGGAAAAGTCTGGCGCTGAAAGAGGCGGCTGGGAGCGGAAGTGAAATCCCCACGACGCTGATCGATCTCGGGGAGGTCCACCGCGCCCAGGGTGACTACACGCAGGCGCTGGCGTATTACCAACAGGGCCTGACGCGGTTCGAGGCCATGCAGAAAAAGCCCGGGATGGCCGTCTCACTGAAAAGCATCGGGCAGGTTTATCAAGCCCAGGGCAGCTATGCCAAAGCGCTGGAGTGCGCCGACCGTGCGGCGACCCTCGCGAGGCAAACCGGCAGCCGCGAACATCTCTGGCAGGCCCGCGCCCTCGCTGGCCGCGCCTACCACGCCCTGAACCAGCCTGCCGCCTCACGCCAGGCGCTGGCTGAAGCCATCGCCACGATCGAAGCCCTGCGCGCCGATGTCGCGGGCGGCGAACAGGAACAGCAGCGCTTCTTTGAAAACAAAGTCTCGCCTTATCAAGCGATGGTCGAGTTGCTCCTGGCGCAAAACAACCCCCGCGAAGCTTTCGCCTACGCCGAGCGGGCCAAAGCGCGCGTGCTGCTCGATGTGCTCAGCCGCGGCCGCGTCAACATCACCAAAGCCATGACCGCGAGCGAGCAAGCGCAGGAGCAAAGAGCGCAGAACGATCTGGTCTCGCTCAACACGCAGCTTTCGCGCGAGAGCCTGCGCCCGCAGCCTGATGCCGCGCGGCTCTCCGATCTCAGAACGCGCTTGCAGAAGGCGCGGCTCGACTACGAAGCCTGGCAGACGAACCTCTACGCCGCGCATCCCGAACTGAAAGTGCACCGCGGCGAAGCGCTGCCTTTGACGGTGGAGCAGGCGCGCGACCTGCTGCCCGATGCCGAGAGCGCGCTCGCCGAGTTCATGGTAATGGAGGCGAAGACCTACCTCTTCGTGCTCACGAGGAAGACCCCGACCAGCCAGACGGCGGCGGAATTGAAAGTTTACCCGTTGGAGATCAAGCAGAAAGAGCTGGCCGGCCTAGCCGCGCGCTTCCGGCAGCAACTGGCCACCCGCGACCCGGACTTTCGCGAGTCGGCGGGCCACCTGTACCACCGGCTGCTCGAGCCCGCGTGGGAGCAACTCCAAGGCAAAACGAAGCTGATCATCGTGCCGGATGGGGCGCTGTGGGAGTTGCCCTTTCAAGCCTTGCGGACGGCGGCGGACCGCTACCTGCTGGAAGAGTGCGCGATCAGCTACGCGCCCTCGCTGGCGGTGCTGCGCGAGATGGTCAGGGCGCGCCGGCCGGCCAATAGCGGGTCCGCGGCGCCGACGCTGCTCGCCATGGGCAATCCCGCGCTGGGCCAGCAGACCATTGAGCGCGTCAAGTTAGCGCGACGTGACGAGAAACTGGACCCGTTGCCGGAAGCCGAGAAGGAAGTCAAAACCTTGGAGCAAGTTTACGGCGAGACGCGGAGCAAAGTTTACGTTGGCGCCGAGGCGCGGGAAGATCGCGTCAAAGCGGAGGCCGGCCAGTTCTCGATCCTCCACCTGGCGACGCACGGCATCCTCGACGATACCAGTCCCATGTATTCGCACGTGGTGTTGTCGCAGGCGGGAGCGAGCGCGAGCGATGACGGATTGCTGGAAGCCTGGGAGATGATGGGGCTGGATTTGAAAGCCGACTTGGTGGTGCTCTCGGCCTGCGAGACGGCGCGGGGGCGAGTCGGGGCTGGTGAAGGAGTCATCGGGCTCACGTGGGCGTTGTTTGTGGCGGGCGCCCCGACCACGGTGGTGAGCCAGTGGAAAGTCGACTCGGCGAGCACGACGGAATTGATGTTGGAGTTCCACCGCCATCTGAAAGCGCGCGGCGCGCAGCCGAAAGCGCCGATCACGAAAGCGGGGGCGCTCCGAGAAGCGGCGTTGAGAGTGCTGCGCCAGGAACAATATCGCCACCCCTTTTACTGGGCCGGATTCGTCGTCGTGGGCGGTGGATTCTAGACCGCCGACACGAATCACCGAGGCGATGACCTGGGAGCGCCCGCCATGAGACTCTCCACCGGAGAGTCTCATGGCGGGCGCTTTTGCGCGGCGAACATTGCGCTGAGAGCAATCCGGGAGTCCTCAACAAAACGTCAAGGCTCAGGTCAAGAATCGGCGCGCTGGGGTTCACAGCCCTCAGCGCTGCGGCCGGCTCAAGCCTGGACTGTGGAACGAACCCCGCGGGGCACCAATGCTTGACCTGAGCCGCCCTCGTTCAGTCAGCCTCAGCGACAAAGGGTCACCGCGCTCGAGGGGTTGCTCCCAGGATTGCTCACGGTAAAGATGCGGCAGGTCCCCGCCGGTTGCACCGTATTCGCGTCGTAAACACCCACGAGAAATGCCCCACTGCTATCAAACTGGAGAGGAAAGGGGCCATAGGTGGTCGTCGAAAACGGCACCTGCACCTTGACCGTGGCACCACTTTGAATGCAGGAGCCGCCACCGTTCATGCGAATTCTTCCGACACTGTTGAAGGCAGGGCTCTGGATGATAGGCATCGCAGGCGAACAAACCGTGCCACCCCCACCCCCTCCGGTGCCAAAGGTGGAGCCAATGCCCCAGCTCCCGACGTCGGCTGGATGGGGGCCAGCAAACACTCCGCCGCCTTTGAGATTAAGGCACCCCTCGTCACTGAGACTCTGAAGCATGGTGCCGGTACCGACGATGAAGACATCATTGCCCAAATCGAAGAGCAGGTTAGCAGCCCGGCCATTGATCTGGCCGAAGACTGGCACCTCGAACCCTGTCTCCAGACGCAAGAAGCCATCAACCTCGCCCTCGTTCCCTTTCCGAATCAGGTGCAGGGTGCCGGTGAGAGAAAGCTTCTCGGCATTCGGGCCCTGATGGACGGTGGCCTCGAAGGCGATCGGGCAGAAAGCTCTCTTTTGCCGCGCCAGCCAATCGAGCAGGCCACCTCCCGGAGCTGCGCCCTGGGGCTCTCGCCTCTCCAGGTGCTTCGCCACGCCCGCACCGCTCACGCGCGATGGATGGCTGATGACGGTGACCGGGATGGCGAGCACACCCACGAGGAGCAACGCTAAGAAGCTTCTTTTAGTCAGCCTCGGGGTTGCTCCTTGCCAGGTGGGTGGATGATGGCGAGTGATGCGGGTGATCAATGAGGTCATGGGTCGCATGGGTTTTTCCTCCGTTCTCAGGTCCAACTGGTTAATGAGCTAAGGCAGTGCGGCCTCCGCGCCATCCTGCCTTATCGTTGTCTGCTGTGGAGAGATGAGACCAAAGTGGGGCGCATATTACCGGCCTCCGGCGTGTGCCAGAAAAAAATTCGACCTGTGCCAGTCGGTTTTTCTGAAATCCCCCCAACGCGGGGCGATCACCATCGGCGGGCAGAGCTACACGGTGCGGCAAGGGGCGCCGTTCTCAGACGTGCCGGTGAGCCACCCCTACTACGCTGAGATCAGCAAGTTCTCGGCGCTCGGCATCAGTGTCGGCTGCGGCTCAGGCAACTGCTGCCCCGACCAGGAAGTGACGCGGGGGCCGATGGCCGCTTTCTTGATTCGAGCACTGAGGGACTTCAACCCCGCGCCGCCGGCCGCGCTTCAATGACGTGCCGCCACAGCATCCCTTCTATGGCTTCATCGAGCAGATGTGGGTGCGGGGGATCACCAAGGGCGGTGGGGGGGAACTATTGTCCGGACGCAGTGGTCAATCGCGGGCAGATGGCCGCCTTCCTGGTCCGGGCCTTCGGCAGGTAAATTGACGAGCAATGATCCACGAAGGACACGCAGGGACGCGCAAGAAGATTCCTGGCTTCAGGCAAGTTGCCCGAGCGGTCGTGTCGGGGACCTCGTGTCCCGGCGTGTGATGTCGCGGATGGCTTTCAGCGGAAGTTGTCGATCAGCATCAGGTCGCTCGCGATCTGGTCCTCCTGTGCGTAGAGCAACCACCGCCCGTCGGGCGACACGCTGAGCCCACCCGGCCCATTCAGCGGCCCCTTCTCCGGCACGGCCACCGGCCTGATCTGCCGCGTGGCGAAACTGAAGAAGTTGATCACCGGGTGCGGCGTCAGCGGCCGGGGAAGGAAAAAGATCCCGGCCTCGGTCACCGCCCAGTAGCGAAAGTATCCGGCCTGGCGCAGCTCAGGGATCAAGCTCTCCTCGCCGCCTTCGACCGGCACCTGGTAGAGGCCGTCCTGGAAGCGCTTCGCATAGTAAAGCAACCGCCCGTCCGGCGACTCGACGGCCTCAAAGCCGCCGTGCCGGGTAATCTGCACCGCCTCACCGCCCGCCGCAGGCAGCTTCCAGATTTGGAGTTCCCCGCTGCGGTTGGAGCAGAAATAGATCCACCGCCCGTCACGCGACCAGCTCGGCACCACGTCGGTTGAGGTTTCAGTGGTCAGGCGGCGCGGCTGGCCGCCATTGACGTTGACGACAAAGATGTCGGCGTGGCCCGCGGGGCGGGCATCGAAGGCAATCCATTGGCTGTCGGGGGACCAGCGCGGGCTGCCCGCTTGTGGGCCGCCGAAGAAGGTCAACTGGATGGGATGGGTGCCGTCGCTGGCACAAACCCAAATCTCGTTGCTCCCCGAACGGTCCGAAGCGAAGGCAATCTTTTGACCATCGGGAGAAAACTGCGGGCTGTCCTCGCGGCGCGAGGAAGCAATCAGCTTGAGTGAGCTTTTTTCAGGAGCGTGGTCCCGGCCGGTCGCCCCTTGAGTCGTCGCCCCCGCCACCGCGAGGCGCCAGATGTTGCTGTCGGAATACCGCTGCGAATAGGCCAGGCGTGAGCCCTGGCGGGCAATCGAGAGATCGAGGGCATCGCCCCTCACCCCGGCGACTGGCTCGGGCTGGCCGCCGGAGGCCGCCACCCGCCACAAGGTGATCCCCCCCTGACGTTCCGACGAGAAGATGACCTCGCGGCCATCAGGCATCCACGCCCGGCTCAAGATCCGCCGGTTTTCAAAGGTCAGGCGGCGCGGCTCCCCCCCGGAGGCGGGCACGAGGTAAAGGTCATCTACCCCACTGCTGACCGAGCGGTTGAAAACCAGCGTCCTCCCGTCAGGTGAGAAGACCGGGCCATAATCGCCTAAAGATTCCGGCGGCGGAGAGATGAGCTTGCGCCGCTCTAAAGTCTCGAGCGAGATCAGGAAGAGGCTGGGGGATGACGCGGATGCCTCCTTGTCCGAGATCGCCAGGTATTTCCCGTCCGGGGACCAGTCCACCCCTCTATCCACCGTCCCCAGCTTGCGCTCGGGGCCGCCCAGAGCCGGGATCACTAAGACCTCACCCCTTCCCTCATGCCATCGGATAAAGGCAATGTAGCGTCCATCCGGAGACCAGACGGGAGATGCATCGGGGTCGGGGTGGGTCGTCAACCGCAGCGGCTCACCGACATTGATCAACTTGACGTAGATGTCCCGATTGCCGCTCCCTTCAGGCTCCCACGAGAAAGCAACCTGCTTGCCGTCGGGTGAGAAAGTGGGGGAATCTGCGACGCCCGGAAGGCTAGTGAGAGGGACAACTCGCGCAGGGGCGGAGGCGGTTCTGGCACTCGGCCGAGAGCTCAACCAGTAGACCCCGAAGGCGACCCCCGCCACCGCCACGGCCAAGAGGGACCACACGAAGGTCTTGGTTCCAGGGAGCGATCGGGCGAGGCGGGCCAAACTCTCCCTCGGCGGCGCGGGCGTGATGGCCGGGGCCGATCCAGAGGCCAGAGACGGCGACTTGACCACTCCCACCATCTCCTCATCGTCCACTTCTCGCTCGGTGATGACGACGCGGGAGACAGTGTGTTGTTCGATCTCCTCCTCTTCGCCCAGCTCGCGCACGCCCGCCACGAAGCTGTAGCCCCGCCCCGGCACCGTCACGATGTAGCGGTGCTCGGCGGTGCTCTCGCCCAGCACCCGGCGCAGCGCCGAGATATTCTTATTCAGCGTGTTCTCTTCCACCACCGCGTCGGGCCAGACCAACCCCAACAGCTCATCCTTCTCCAGCACCCGTCCGCGATGCTCCAGGAGCACGAGCAGTGTCTCGAAAGCCTTCGCTTTGAGCGGCACCACCTCCGCCTCACGCCACAACAGCCGCCTGACCGGGTCGAGGCGGAAGGGACCGAACTCATAAAGACGTGTCTGATGGCGCTCCATAGTCGCGGCCAGGAAAGACCAGAAGAATTCAGGAGACGGCAAAGACTTGCCACCCTGCCCTGAGTCATAACTGCGCTCACAGGCTGTCAGGGTCAAGACCGATTGATAAGGGTTGACCGCAAGCCGGAGGGCCAAGTCTAGCACCAAGGCTTGACCGGGACAATTAACCACCGGGGCAGTGGGAGCAGCGACCGGTTGCCGGACGCCCCCGCCCCGACACCAAGAGGAAGCGATGCGCACCAGGAGAGTCATTGAGATCACGATTGAGACGAGGCAGGTGACGATCATCCCCGTCGCCAATCGACTGTCTACGCCTGGTGCGCGGCCTGCGCCGAGGTGGTCGAGATGGTCACCGCCGAGCAGGCGGCCGTCGTGCTGGGCCAAAGCGTGCGCGCCATCTACCGCCAGGTGGAGCAGGGGCGCTTGCATTTCACCGAGACGGCTGAGGGGCGGATCCGCCTCTGCTTCAATTCGGTGCTGAAAGCTGCTGAGGCAAGTGCGGGTGTCGCGCCACAATCGCCCCCCTATCGCCAGCTCAATTCATTATCTGAGAGAGGAGAATAGCCATGAACCGATGCTTGAAGATGAGCCAGTGGATGAGCATGACCGCGATTGCCGCCTTCCTGGCGCTGGGGCGGTGCTTAGCCCGAAGCCGTCGTCTAGTGCTGGCCTGTCTGGTCGCGCTGCTCTTGGTGTTCTGGATGAGCGAGAGGCCAGCGCGCCTGGCGACCAGTCCAGACCGCCTCCCGGCCAGGACCACAACCGACCACCGGGCGGAGAAGGAGCGAATGAGGGTCGCCGCTGCGGCCAAGTTGGCGAACCCGCAATCCGCCTTCGTTCCCAGCTTCTTCACGCTTGGTTCGATTCCCGCTCCGGAGGCCTTGGCGCCCGTAGCTTCATCCGGGACTTCAGCGCTCCTGACTGCCCAAGGGAGCAGTGCCGGGACCAGTAATGGAGACTACGTTACTGGTAGTGGGAGCCTCAATACCTTCTACCGTTTTTTCATTGAGGTGCCGCCGGGACTCAGTCGGTTAGTCGTCGAAATCTTTGATCCTGATATTGGGCGAGGGGGCAGTGGCGAGGCGGCGGCGGGACGCGACCGGGACCGGGACGATGGATTTGAAACCTCGGCCACTTATACGCTGCTCCGCCCAGACGGCACGACGGCCGCGACCCTTGCCAATTGTAATAGCAGCACCTGCACTGATAATGATTGGCAGGCCATGCTCGACAGCACGACCGCCCAAAATACTGCCGCTGGGCACTGGGAACTCCGCGTGGCGATGTCGGCGGGAAACGACATCAACGCCTTCGGCCTCCGGGCGCACGACGGCACGAGCGGCGCGGGCGGGACGAAGCTGAACATCTACGTCGACTCGATCGTCGGCTTCGGGGTGAATCCGCCCGCGAGTGGGACCACTTCCCGCAACTACACTTTTTATCCTTACGTCAGCTCGGGCTGCACCTGCTCGAAGAATGACTTCGATTACGACAGCAACAGCGGCGACGTGGGGTCGATGACTTTTACCAGCCGGAGCGGGAGTTTCACACAGAGTTACGCCAGCGCTTCGCTTTCCGCCAATCAATCATGGCGGAGAGACAGCTTCAGCGGGTGGACCAGCGACCAACTTTCTGCCGATTACGGGATCTGGAGCGCGAACCTGACCATCACCTCTTACCTGGTCAGCGGGACTCCGAGCGGCAACTATGCCAACCTCTACCTCGGGAATTATCAAGCGGCGGCCAACCCGCCCACGGCCAACCCGGTGCCGAATGCTTTCCGGCTCTACCTCCCGACCGACGCCGGGACCGCGCCCGTAAAGCCTTACGTCGAGCAAGACCTCATTTACGACTCCGGTCCCAACCCTCCGGTTGTGGGCCAGACCACGGAAGTGGTCGTCACCGTGCGGGTAGTCAACCCGACGGCGCAAGCCATCACCTTCTCCGCTTCGCACCTCGTTACGGCGAACGTTCCGGGCGGCGGCGCTGTCTACGGGGGCAATGCGCATGTGAGCCAAGGCACGCTGGTGAGCCAACCGGCCGTGGGCGGGACGGGCAACATCACCTGGAACCCAGGCACAGTCGCGGCGGGTGAGTCATTCGTGGCGAGCACGGCAGTCTTGGTCTACCACGTCAAGGTGACGCCCACTTCCGCCGGTCAAAGGATTCCGGTGACAGGCACCCCGGCTTCGGGCAACGGGACACGCGCTCAATATGTCGACGAGACGGGCAACACCACGCAGGCCCGCGCGACCTTCCTGTTCGGCCCGCTCTGCGAGCTGGCGGTCACGCAGAGTGTGTTGCTTTTTCAGTTTAGGGATTGCCCGCCTAACCTATATTCCCTCAGCCCCTCAACAGTCTCTCTCCCCAACGTCGCCAGCACCGGCCAGATTTCAGTCTTTGGAGCCGTGAACTGTAGTTTTGGCGTGCAGTCGAACGATAGTTGGATCACGATCACCAGTGAAGGCACCAACTTCGTCAACTCCTCGGTCTCTTACTCGGTGGCAAGCAACAGCGGCCCGCCTCGCGATGGGACGATTACCATCGCCGACCATACCGTCAAGATCCATCAGCAAGGCCCCCCCAGTGCCGTCTGCACCTATGCCCCCTCCCCAACCTCGACTGCCACCCCGGTTAGCGGTGGCACCGGCAACATCCTGATCCAGACACTGGAGACTTGTCGCTGGACTGCCATCAGCCAGGAGAGTTGGATCACGCTGACCTCGGCCCCGACCGGGACCGGCATCGGCGCGGTCTCTTATGCGGTGGAGGCCAACCCTGGCACCGGGCCACGCACCGGAGTCATCACTATCGAGGACTCTAGCTTCACCCTCACCCAGGCCGGCAGTTGCGGCTTCACGCTCAGCCCCGCCACCGCCCAGAGCTTCACCTTTCTCGGCGGCAGCCGCAGCGTCGGCATCACTAGCAGCAGCGCCTGCCAGTGGGCTGCCACCAGCAGTGCGAGCTTCGTCTCCTTCAATCCCAGCGCGGGCAGCGGCCAGGGCAACATCGAGCTGCTCGTGGCGCCTAACCCCGACAGCTTCCGCCGCACGGCCACCATCAGCATTGGCGGACAGAGCCTGACGGTGCTGCAAGGGGCACAGTTCGCAGATGTGCCGCCCTCTCATCCTTTCTTCGATTACATCAGCCAGCTCTCGGCGCTGGGCATCACCGCTGGCTGTGGCTCAGGCAACTACTGCCCCGACGCCCCAGTCACCCGCGAGCAGATGTCGGCTTTCCTGCTGCGCTCACTTGGCGAGCCGAACCCGCCCGCACCCACGCAACCACGCTTCACGGATGTGGCGCTCGGTTCGCCCTTCGCCGCCTTCATCGAGCAGATGGCGGTGCGCGGGATCACGGGCGGGTGTGGCGGGGGCAATTATTGTCCTGACGCCCAAGTGACGCGCGAGCAGATGGCCGCTTTCCTGATTCGTGCGCTGCACGCGCCGGGCTATGCGCCCGCGACGCCCGTGCAGCCGCGCTTCGCAGACGTGCCGCTCGGTTCCCCCTTCGCCGGCTACATCGAGGAACTGGCCGTGCGCGGGATCACCGCGGGTTGCGGCGGGGGCAACTACTGTCCCGGCGCCGTGGTGACGCGCGGCCAGATGGCCGTCTTTTTGGTCAAAGCCTTCGGCCTGTAGAGACCTGAACCACAGCTGAAATTTGGAGGAGAAAAGCCATGAACCGAAGCTTGAAGATGAGTCAGTGGATCATGTTCGTTGCCATGTTATTGATGCTTTCGAGCCCGGCCCTCGCGCAGACCGGCGCCAAGATGGAATGGACGGCGAGCCATGCGCCGAGCCTCGGCCACGTCACCGCCAGCGCTCCTGCCAATTTCCGAAGCCCGGTGTCGCCGCCCGTCTCCGGACTCAGCGCGATTGACACCTGCGTCTTTTTTACCGGAGGGCGGCTGTGCTTCAGTCCGGAAGCCAAAGGCATCCCTGGACAGACCCTGACCCTTTACGGCGTCAATGCGATGACTCCCAACACGACACTCTCGATGGTCTGGACATCAGGCACAGATCAGACCACCACTGCCTTCAAAGTTCCCTGCGTGGCTGACAACACCGGAAGTTTCTCCTGCGATTTCAACGTGCCCGCCTTGAACAATGGGCAACATCCAGTCAAGGTCCGCGACAGCACAGGCGCTGAGAGGAGTCTCCCCACATTTCTCATCAGGGCTGGCATTTTCCTCAGTCAGACGACGGCCCCTCCAGGCTCCCTTATCACGATCAATGGTGGTGGCTACCTACACGTGACATTTGTCGATCTATTATTTGATGACGGCCCCTTCTCCCCCGCGGTTGGCGTTATTCCCGATGACCATGGCTCGTTTACTAAAGAGGTAAACATCCCGGGTGGCGCTCACAACGGCGACCACACGATCACCGCGCATGATAGAAGCCAATTTGTTGCCGACCAGACGGTCACCATTAAGGTGGACGACGGAAGTAGCATCACCCTGGCGCCTGCCTCTGGCTTCTCCGGGACGACGGCGTATGTCAGTGGCGCCGGGTTCTACAGCGACACTACGGCCGTGACGCCCGTGACGATTACTTTCAACGGTGCCACGGTCGCTACTTGCAACGCTAGCTTTGGGAGCTTTACCAATTGCCCTTATACGGTGCCAAACCTGCCGTCGGGCGATTACACGGTCCACGCTCAGGCCGCGGTCGTCAGGTCTGGAGACAACGTGACATTAAACTCCGACGCGACCTTCACCATTTTCCCGACCCCTGAGATCAAAGCCTCCCCGAACCCCATCACGCCCACCTCAAACCTCACGATCATCGGGAAGAACTTTCAGAACGGCGCGACCCTGGGGATTACACTCAACGGGAACGCCGTCGCCCCAGGCCCTGACGGGAAAAGTTGTAAGGCGGACGCGACCGGTCAGGTTACGTCCAATTCGGGAACCGGCCCCTGCTACATCTTGATCGACCGGATGACCAAGCCCGGCAACTACACGCTGAGCGTGAGCGACGGCCGCGCGCAGGGCCAAATGACGGTGACGGTCTCAAGCGCCATCACCCTCAGTCTGACCAGCGGCCCGGTGGGCACCCTCGGGACGATCAGCGGGATCGGGTTTGGCGGCGACCAGCAACTCCCCATCACCGGCTCGATCACCATCGCTCAGAACAACGCAGTGGACTTCCCCCTGGGCACGTGCCAGACCGACGGCACCAACTCTTTCTCGTGTAACTTCACCGTGCCCGCGGCTCCTCTCGGGAAACAAACGGTGACGGCGACCGAGGCGAGCAACTCCAACTCGGCGAGCGCCGCCTTTACCATGACACCATCCATCTTCTTAACCAACACCTCTGGCTCAGTGGGGGCGACCAACACGCTGAACGGCGCCGGGTTTGTGGCCAACAAGAGCGTGACGGCCACCTATAGCGGAGCGAACCTGACCTTCACCAGCGCTTGCAACACAGATTCACGGGGCTCGTTTTCGTGTGGCTTCACGGTCCCGGCCGGTGTCGCCGGGGTGAAGACGGTGGAGGCGAAGGATGCGCTCAGCAACTCCGCTTCGACCACCTTCACGCTTAACACTACCCTCTCGCTCGCTCACAGCTCCGGCCCGGTGGGTTCTGCCAACACGCTTATAGGGTCTGGCTTCAGCGCCAACAAGAACGTCACAGCCACCTTCGATGGTGCGGCCCTCACCTTAACTAAAGCTTGCAGCACGGACGCCTCTGGCTCATTCTCGTGCGACTTCACGGTGCCCACGGCGGCGGGCGGGTCGCGGACCGTGCAGGCGACTGACGAAGCCAACCTCTCCGCCAGCGCCAGCTTTACTGTGCTGGTCGTCGATCTGACAATCACTAAGACTCACACGGGCAACTTCACGCGGGGCGGGACGGGCCAGACCTACACGATCACCGTCAAGAACTCCGGCACTTACCAGTCCAGCGGCATCGTGACCGTGACGGATACGCTGCCTGACGGATTAACGGCGACGGCGATCAGTGGCACGGGCTGGTCGTGCGACCTCGGCCTGCTCGCTTGTCAGAGAAGCACCACCACGCTGCCCCCCGGAGCCAGCTATCAGCCGATCAAGGTGACCGTGAACGTGGCGCTCTACGCGCCGGCCACTCTCACCAATACGGCTACGGTCTCGGGTGGCGGAGACGCCGACAGCACTAACAACACCGCGAATGATCTGACGTCGGTCGACTGCGCGACGGCCCTGACCGTGACGAGCAACGCTGAGAGCGGCGCGGGCAGCTTGAGCCAGGCCATCGGGTTTGTCTGTGCCGGCGGCACGATTACTTTCGATCTCAGTCAGTTCACCAGTCCGATCACGCTCACGAGCCAACTCGGCATCTCCAAGAACCTGACGATTCAAGGACCGGGCGCCAACCTCTTGACGATCTCCGGCAATCACACCACGCGCGTCTTCAACATCCGGAAGGGTGTGACTGTGAACATCTCCGGCTTGACCATTGCTCAGGGGAGCGTCACCAACGCTAATGGCGGCGGGATCCTCAACGACGGCACGCTCACGCTGACTGGCTGCGCGATTGACCATAACAAGGTGACCGGCAGCGGGCAGGGCGGCGGACTAAATAATACTGGCACCCTTACCATCAATGGCAGCACCTTCAGTAACAACTCGGCGCCGTTGGGATCGGGCGGCGGCATCAACAACGTGGGCACCCTGACGATGACCAACTCGACCGTCAGCGGCAACCTGGCGACCTCCGGCGGCGGGTGGCTGCAAAACAATGCCGCCAGCACCTCCACTCTCATCAACTGCACGCTCACCAACAATCAGGCCATCTCCAACGGCGGCCTATGGAACAATGCCGGCACCTGCACGTTGACGAACACCATCGTGGCCGGCAATTTCCTCGCCGACGACCTGTCGGCCAGTGACATCACCGGCACGGTCGCCACCTCCAGCTCCTTCAACCTCATCGGGACGGGCGGGGGCGGCGGCCTCCTTGACCATACGAACCACAACTTTGTCAACGTGGCCAATCCCGGTCTGGCCCTGCTCGGCAATTACGGCGGCCCGACCCAAACGCACGCCCTCACCAGCACTAGCCCCGCGCTCAACAACGGCACGAAGACGGGCGCGCCCGCGACCGATCAACGCGGCGTCGCCCGGCCCGTCGGCAACCTGCCTGACATGGGCGCCTTCGAGTCCAACATCACGGTCAGCTCCGCCAGGGTGCCAATGCTGCCCCCCGGCCGGGTCGGCACAGCCTACCTTCAGGACTTCAGCCTCGTTGGCGGCACACCGCCCTTCACCTTCAGTCTGACCGGTACGGTGCCTACCGGGCTGACCATTATTGACCCGTCGTTTCCCGAGCTCTCCGGCACGCCGATGCAGGTGGGCAGCTTCCCCATCTGCGTCGTCGCCACTGGCAAAGACGGCATGGCGGGTGCCGCTTGCGACACGCTCGTCGTCAGCCCTGGGCCGGTCCATCATTTTACGGTTGCGAGTCTCAGCAACGAGGTAACTGCTGGGAGAGCCTTCAACGTGATCCTCACCGCCCTGGACGTAGGCAACAACCAGGTACCGGACTTTTTCGGCAAGGTCAACTTGAGCACTAACGCGGGCACGATCAGTCCGAGCACTTCGGGCTTCTTCACCAGTGGTGAGCTCACCCAAAGTGTGACCTTGATGCAGGCGGGCACGGGCAAGACCATCAGCGTGGATGACGGGAGCAATCATAAGGGCACGAGTAACAGCTTCACGGTCAATCCGGCCGCCCCCACATCGTCGTGCAGCTTGACACTCTCGCCGGCCGCCGCTTCAGTCCCAGCGAGCGGCGGCACGGGCAATCTCCTGGTTCAAGCGACGCGAGGCGACTGCCAGTGGCGAGCCGCCAGCCAGACCAACTGGATTACCCTCACGGCGGGTTTCAGCGGCACAGGCACGGGCACCATCTCCTACTCGGTGGAGGCCAATCCGCTGCCCAGCGCGCGCACCGGGACGATTACGGTCGAGGACCAGAGCTTCACCCTCGCCCAGGCGGGCAGTTGTAGCTTCTCGCTCGGCCCACTCACCACCCAGGCCTTCACGGCGCTCGGCGGACGGAGCAAGATCACGCTCTCGGCCACCAGCGGCTGTCACTGGACCGCGACGGCTGATGCCAGCTTCATCTCCCTCTCTGCTGGTGGCGGCAGCGGCAGCGGGAGCATCGATTTTATCGTGGCGCCCAACCCGGACCCGTTCGCCCGCCGCGGGACGATCACCATCGGCGGGCAGAGCTACACGGTGCGGCAAGGGGCGCAGTTCTCCGACGTGCCGCCCTCTCACCCGCTCTTTGAGTTCATCAGCAAGCTCTCGGCCCTCGGCATCAGCGTCGGCTGTGGCTCCGGCAACTACTGCCTGGACTCGGCGGTGACGCGCGAGCAGATGGCGATCTTCATCACTCGCGCCCTGGGTGAGTTCAACCCGCCTCAGCCAACCACGCGGCGCTTCCTGGATGTCGGGCCGGAGCGGGGGAGCTACCCCTTCATCGAGGAGTTCGCCAAGCGCGGGATCACGGCCGGGTGCGGGGGTGGCAACTTCTGCCCCGACCAGGAGGTGGCACGCGGACCGATGGCGGCCTTCCTGGTGCGGGCCAAGGGCATCTTCAACCCGGACGCCAACGTGCCGCAGCGATTCAATGATGTGCCGCCGACGAATGCCTTCTACGGATTCATCGAGCAGATGTGGGTCTTGGGGATCACCAAGGGGTGCGGCGGCGGGAACTACTGCCCGGAGGCTTCATCCACTGTCAATTTTATTAGAGTATGCGTGAAACGCTCAAAGTGCTGATGTAAAGTAAGTTGGCCATAGAATCCTTTTATACCACTTTACGGAGCGTCTCGTGAACAGCATACATGTGCACC
>Ga0207646_10001850_pt1 | contig 25534 bp, 26 predicted proteins | sample KBSK5502metaG_FD_184343 | JGI IMG/M metagenome (GOLD analysis project Ga0207646, IMG submission 184343) | Corn, switchgrass and miscanthus rhizosphere microbial communities from Kellogg Biological Station, Michigan, USA - KBS K5-50-2 metaG... | ecosystem: Host-associated > Plants > Roots >...
CGTACAGGGAGTCGCGCGGGTACTGGCTGCGGATGAGCGAGTCGAGGGCGATCGCCACCTTCTTGGCCGCCAGGAAGCATCCGCGCAGGAACATCGAGCGGCTCATGTCGATCATGAGGACGGTCGAGGCCTGGGTCACATGCTCGGTCCGGTGCACGACGAAGTCCTTGGCGTCCAGCCGCACCGGCACCTTCGGGCCTTCACGGACCAGCGAGTTGAAGAGCGTCTCCTTGAGGTCGAGCAGGAAGGGGTCGCCGTACTCGTAGTCCTTCAGCTCGTCGGAAGCATCGTTGCCTATGCCGCCTCGAAACAGCTGATGCTGGCCCATGCGGGTCTTCTTGAGCTGGTCGAAGATGTCGCGAAGCGCCGATTGGCCGATGCGCCGCATGCCACGCGGCGTCAGCTCCATGCGTCGGCCTTTGCGCTCTACGTATCCGGCTTTCTCGAGCACCTCGGTGAGCTTGCGCAGCTGGTCGAGCGCTTGCCTCGCTTCATCTCCAAGCAGCTGCTGTGCGAGCGAGCGGTCGACGTCGTCCGGGCGGAAGCTGCCCCGCTCGAGCTGTGACTCGAGCCGGTCCAACTGCTGCAGCCGCTCCATGAGGCCCATCGCCTCGCCCATGGAAAGCGGGTCCTCGCCGAAGAACGGATAGCGCTCGGTCATCTCCGACGGCGGCATCATCGCCTGCATGAACCCGGAGAGCCGGGCGAGCTCGAGCCGGAGCGAGTCGTCCTGGAGGAGCGCATCCATCATCTGCCGGAGCTCCTCGCGTGCCTCCGGGCTCAAGCTCTGGAACAGCGATTGCATTTGCGCCATCTGCCGCTGCAGGTGCTCCAACAGCTCGTCGAGGCTGTTGATGCCGGACGGAAACATGTCGCCGTAGCGCTCCATGAACCCGTTGAAGTCGGGCGTCCGACCCTCCATGCGGTCCTCGAGCATCTTGTTGAGCTCGCGCACCATGTCGCGCACTCGCGACAGGTCCTGGCCCTGCATCTGCTGGATCGAGCCTTTCAAGCCCTGAAACATCTGGTCGACCATCTGCTTCTGCAGCCGCTGCATCAGCTCTTCGAACTTCTGGCGGGCCTCGTCGTCGACGAACTCGTAATCGCGCAGAGACTTGACACGGCCGCCAAGGTCGTCCGGGAGTCGATCCAGCTGCTCGCGGCGCTGCCGGGCGATGCGGTCCAGCAGCTTCTTGGCTTCCGGAGTCGCGGCCTCATTGACACGCTTGTCGATGCCGCTCCGCTCGGTGTCGATGACGTCCTGCACCTCCTGGCGCAGCTGCTCGACCGTGGAGTCGAGGTTGTATCGCCCGAGCTCGCGCTCTCGGGCCTCCCGCAGCTGCTTGAGCAGCTGTTCGAGACCTGGCATGTTCGGCGCGCCCCAGCGCAACAGGCGCTGCAGCGCGGCGTTGAGGTCGCCGTAGTTCATGAGGTCGTCGGACAGGGCGTCCAGGACGTCGCCCGCGTCGAGGTCGTCGAGACGCTGGGAGCCGTCCCACCGCGAATAGCGGAACTTCACCCGGTTCACGCTAGCAGGATGCCGGTCCGGCGGCTCCTGCTATACGGTGTCGCCCGGCTTGATGTCGAGGACCTCGACCCCAGGGCCGACCAGCTCCTGCAGGGCGCTCGGCCGCCCGATCAGCGGTGGAAAGGTGCCGAAGTGCATCGGCACCACGGTCTTGACGCCCAGGAGCGAAACCGCTTTGGCGGCCCGCGCCGGCCCCATCGTGTAGAAGTCGCCGATGGGCAGGAAGGCGACGTCGAATTGGCTCAGCTCGGCGATCAGCGCCATGTCCCCAAAGACATCCGTGTCGCCTGCGAAGTAGATGGTGAAGCCGTTCTCGAATTCGATCACCATCCCGCAGGCTTCACCGCCGTACACGATCTGCGCGCCGTCCGAGATGCCGCATGAATGCTCGGCGTGGACGAGCGTGATCTTGATGCCGCCGACATCGATGGTGCCGCCCTGGTTGCCGCCGATGAGGGTGTCGCCTTCGATGCCCTTGGATCCCAGCCAGCTCGTGATCTCGAAGTTGCTGACGATCTTAGGCTTGGTCGCGCGAGCAATCTCCAGCGCGTCGTGGATATGGTCGAAATGGCCGTGCGTGATGAGCATGAGGTCGCACTTGTCGACCGTTTTCAGCGCCTCGGGCGCCACCGGGTTGCCCATCACCCAGGGGTCGATGATGATGTCCTTGGACTTGGCGCTGCGGACCTTCCAGGTGCCGTGCCCGACCCAGGTGAAGCTGACATGAGCGTTGAGCGCCAATTCGTGATCCTCCCCTGCATGCGGCTTTTATGCGGCCGTGCGGAAGAGCCGATTCTCCCACAGCCCCAAAACGAAGATCGCGATCGCGGCGAGCGTCCAGAGATTCGGGAAGAAGAGGTCGCACGGCTGCCGCACGAATCCGAGCAAGAAGACACCGAGCAGCGCCAGAGTGAGCGCCCGCCTTTGCTCGAGGGCCCGGACAGCGAGCAGAAGGATCAATGGCAGCAGAGGCAGCCACTGGTACGGCCACACCTCGTTCGGGATCAGCGCGCCCAGCGCAAACCCGAGCGCCAAGCCATAGGGTGGATTCCATCCGCTGCGCCATGCGGCCCACACCGCACCGCCGGCGAACAGGATGGCGCTTAGATAGGAGAGCACAAGCGCCACCTCCGGCAGGTTGATCGGCGAGCTCACCGCGATGTAGCCGCTGCCCGTCGGCTGCTGATATGTCTCGCCTCCGATGGTTCGCGTGAAAAGCGTCCGCACCGAGTCGTAAGCGCAATCGGAGTTGTGCGAGCCGAGCGAGGGGATGAGGACCTGTTGGTAGTAATGCAATGCGCCGCCGACGCCGAGTGGAATGAAGCTGACGATGGTGACCACCACCAGGACCGCGCCGAGGCTCAACGCATAGCGGATCCGGTGAGCTGGGCGTGGGCCGATGATCATCGCCGCCGGGAAGTACTTCAATGAGGCGGCCAGCCCGCCGACCGCGCCGGCCAGCGAGGGCCGGTTCCCCTCGAGCCACATCGAGGCCGCCGCGCCCAGCAGCAAGATGCCGCCGCGCTGCCCGGCGACTGCATCGGCGAACAGAGGGGGAAAGTAGGCCGCAACGAGCCAGAAGATCGGAGCCGCCAGCCGGTGCCGCGGAAGCAACACCAGGTAAATCAGCACGAGGCTCGTGACCAGAGCGGCGACGTCGATCGCGGTCCACACCTGCACACCCACGCTCCTCGGCAGCAGCGCGATGGGAATGCCGAGGACCGCTACCGGGGGCGGGCTAACGAACGCGTCGAGGGTGCCTGGCGGTGCGATCAGGTGGGACCGAGCCAGATACGTGGCCGCCGCGTCATACATGTGGGCTGGGTTGGTGAGGTAGGCGTGCGCCCCCTCCCACATCCCTTCGGTGTCGGGGCGTCGCGGCACCAGGGCGGTCAGCACGGCCACCCTGATCCAGAACACGCCGGCCAGGGCCCAATAAAAGGCGGGCCGCGTGAACAGGTCGACCGCGGCCCTGCGCAGGCCCTGCATTTAGTCGGTGGGCGGCCGGGACTGGCCGCGCCTGCCGACGCTGGACAGCCATACGGGGTCTTTGAGGAAAGCGATGAACGCTCGCACCGAAGCCGGCAGCTTGCGCCGGCGGAGGTGAACGATGTGCCAGTCACGCCGGATGGGGAAGCCGCGGACGTCGAGCTCCACGAGCCGGCCGCTGGACAGCTCCAGCGCGCATGCGTAGCGGGACAGAACGGCCAGCCCGAGCCCCGATTCGACCGCGTGCTTGATGGCGCCGTTGGAGCCGAGCTCCATGGCAATCTGTAGCTTGGCGCCCGCCTTTCTCGCCGCCTTCTCGAGTGACCACCGGCTTCCGGAAGCCGCCTCGCGCATCACGAACGGCTGGTCGTTGAGGTCCTTGAGGGTCAGGCCGCCGTTACTCGCCAGGCGGTGGCCGGCCGGCGCGACGACCACGAGCTCGTCGGTGAGAAATGGAAGGATCGCGAGGTCGGAATCCTTGAGGGCCGGCCCGACCACGGCGAGGTCGAGCTCGTTGTGCAGGACCTGCTCTTGCACCCGCGCGCGGGTACCGATCTCGAGCGAGATCACAAGCCCGGGGTGCAGCTTCTTGAATGCGCCCAGGGCGGCGGGCAGGATGTAAATGCCGACCGTCGTGCTCGCCCCGACCCGGAGGTTGCCGCGCTTGATCCCGCGCATCTCCTCCAGCGCCACCGCGGCCTCGTCGAGGACGTCCATCGTGCGGCGCGCGTAGCCGTAGAGGATGGTGCCCGCCTCCGTGAGCTGCACGCGCTTGCCCAGGCGGTCGAGCAACGGCAGGCCGAGCGCCTCTTCGAGCTCCTTGACCTGGTACGAGACCGAAGGCTGGCTGAGCCGCAGCTGCTGGGCGGCGAGGCTGAAGCTGCTGAGATCGGCCACCGCCTTGAACGTGCGCAATTGACGCAGCGTCATCGCATGCTCTAGATCCAGCGGTGAGCCGTACTCGGGGCCGTGCTCGGGCACCCGCCTACGATATGCGGTATGGCCGCCCGCAGACCAAAGAGCATGTCGCCCGTACGCCGGACCACGCCCTCCCTCGAGGCGGTCGAGGCCCCGGAGCGCGCGCCGGCCTCGGTCTCGGAGCAAAAGATCAACCAGTATCGAAAGCGCCGGTACCAGGCGCTGCATTCGGAGAACGAGGCGGCGAACAAGCGGCGCGCCAAAGGTCTTTCGAGCGCGCGCGAACGCGTCGAGATGCTGCTCGACGAGAGCTCATTCGTCGAGCTCGACCTGTTCGCCACGCATCGCGCGCAGGGCTTTGGCATGGAGGACAGGAGGATCCCGGGTGACGGCGTGGTGGCGGGCTTTGGTGAGATCGACCGCCGCCCCGTCGCTGTGTACGCGTATGACGCGACCGTCTACGGAGGCTCGCTCGGCGAGGTCACGGCCGAGAAGATCGTCAAGGTCCAGGAGCTGGCGCTGCGCAACCGCGTGCCGATCATCGGCATCAACGATTCCGGCGGAGCGCGCATCCAGGAAGGAGTTGTCGCCCTCGCCGGTTACGCCGACATCTTCTACCGCAACGTGCAGTCCTCCGGCGTGATCCCCCAGATCAGCATCATCGCCGGACCGTGCACGGGCGGGGCGGTGTACTCACCGGCCATCACCGACTTCATCTTCATCGTAGCGGGCCAGGGTTACATGTTCATCACGGGCCCCGAGGTGATTCGAGTCGTCACCGGCGAGCACGTCAACTTCGAGGACCTCGGCGGTGGCGACGTGCACAACGTGACGTCGGGCGTCGCCCACTTCCTGCCCAAGACCGAGGAGGAGTGTGCGGCCGGAGTGAGGCGCCTCCTTTCCTACCTTCCCTCCAGCAACGGGGAGCGGCCGCCGTATCTGCCTACCACCGACGACCCAGAGCGAGCGGACCCCCAGCTGCAGACGATCGTGCCCGAGGCGCCGAACAAGCCTTACGACATGCGCGAGCTCGTCGGCCGCGTGCTCGACAACCGCGAGTTCTTCGAGGTGCAGCCATTCTTCGCGCCGAACATCATCGTCGGCTTCGGGCGGCTGGGCGGGAACGTCGTGGGCATCGTCGGCAACCAGCCCAAGGTCCTGGCCGGCGCGATCGACATCAACGCGTCAGTCAAGGCTGCGCGATTCATACGATTCTGCGACGCGTTCGGGATCCCGATCGTCTCTTTCGTCGACGTGCCCGGCTACCTCCCCGGCCGCGACCAGGAGCACGGCGGCATCATCCGGCACGGCGCCAAGCTTCTGTACGCGTACGCCGAAGCCACCGTGCCCAAGCTCGCCGTGATCACGCGCAAGGACTACGGCGGCGCGTACACCGTCATGTCGCCGAAGCAGATGGGTGCCGACCTGAACCTTGCGTGGCCCACGGCCGAGATCGCGGTGATGGGCCCAGAGGCTGCCGTGAACATCGTGTACAAGCGAGAGCTGGCCGCGGCACCGGATCCCGCCGCCCGGCGCAAGGAGCTCGTCGCCGAGTACACCGCCCGGTTCGCCAATCCCTACGTGGCCGCTGAGCGGGGCTACATCGACGATGTGATCGAGCCCTCCGAGACGCGGCGATCGCTGATTAGGGGATTGGAGCTCGGCCGGCGCAAGACCGTCGAACGCCCCACGCGGAAGCACGGCAACATTCCGCTCTAATTTCGCGGCCCGACCGCCGCTCGGGCACATTTGGTTGCATCACCAGCACGGGATACAGCCAATCGGGCGCTAATGGTTCAGGCGGGTTTCGGGGGTACCGTCGAAAGCGACGAGCGCCGCAATCGCTCTGCCTTCCGGCAGAACTCATCGACGGTGGCGATCAGCTCGGCGTGCGACCAGGTGAGCGGTGACACCGACAGCGGCGCACCGGTGTTGGGGTCGAGCTGCTCGGAAAGCAGACCGCCCGGGATCTGGTGGGCCACCACCCAGTTGATGATGTCCCGCGCCGGCTTCAGGTCGTGGGTGGTTTTGGCGACGGCGATATACCACTGCGCGATCCAGAGCGTCGAGATGAACCACGGATTGCCCGGCACCTTCTGCGTGTCGGGCTCGACCTTGAAATAGTAATCGTCCTTGTAGCGCGCAAAGCCGCCGGCGGCCGCGTGGTTCGCAAGCTGGTCGCAGATCGCGACCATCGTCTCGGCGATGCGCTTCTCGTCCGGCGCGCACATACCGAATCGCCACAGCCCCGAGATCGCGCTGTCGATGACCATGTCCACGGTCATGGTGCCGTCCTCTTCGACGGCGATCCGCCGTGCGAACCGACCCAGCTCCTCAGCGTAGAGGTGTGTATCGGCCGCCTCCTTCAGGCGCTCGGCGGCATCCCGGTAGCGCATCGCGGCCGGTCCGTCCCCGAAGAGCTCGGCGAAGCTCCGCGCGGCATCGAGCCCGCCCCAGACCGCGCCCACCGTGAACGCGTGCACCCCCCACCGCTCTTCCCATAGGTCCCACGAAGGCTGGATCAGGCCGTTCCGCTGGTCGACGTAGCTGACCATCCAGTCGGCGGCGGGCACGATCAGCGATGTATAGAGGTCGACGACGAAGTCGAGATTGCGGTGGATCCTGTAGTGCTGCCAGAGCGCCCAGAGCACAAGGCCCGTCTCATCCTCCTGGATCGGCAGCGTAGTCGCGCCGCGAGCGTCGACCCAAGGCAGCCAGGAGCTGCCGGGATTGCCGTACGGCGTGTACTTGTGCAGGAAGAAGCCCTCCGCCACCAGCGACTCCTGGCAGAACGTGAAGAACTGCCGCGTGATGTCCTCGTGCCCCGCGCGATCGAGGGCATTGGCGACCAGCGCGCCGTCGCGCGGCCATGCGTACGCGTAGGTGTCGCGCGCGAACTTGGTGATGTCGAAGTCGGTCGCGGCGATGATGGCGCCGTGGTTGTCGGCGTGCGTGCGCGCAGTGAGGATGCTCCGCCGGTAGAGCTGCGTGACGTCGGCGCCGAGCTCCTCGTCGATGTGGCGATGATCCTTCTCGCTCCAGACCTGCCAGTACGTCTTGGTGCGTCCCTCGTAGACAGCCGGCCCGCGACTCATGATCAGGTCCTGTCCATACGTCGACACCTCGCTGAGGCGTGCACCCATGCACAGCCAGTGGGTCACGGTTCTCGACTCGCCCGTGGCGCCCGGTCCGAAGTCGAAGCCGACCGTGCAGTCGACCGATCCCTGCTCGATCGGGTTGCGGCCGAGCACGCCGTCCTCGGCGTCGACCCACGTCCCGGCGAGCCCGTTGCCTTTCTTGCCGTTGGCCCAGGTGTCGATCCCAAACTCGGTGCCGGTCACCACACCACCGACTAGGAAGTAACGGTTGCCTTTGTAGGCGATCACGCCGCGATGTCGAGGGTCGTACGCGACCGTGTTGCCGATGTCCGAACCTTCGATGTACCAGTCGTAGTGGAAGAAGACACGTCCGACCTCGAAGCCCGCGGGGCTCGTCACCTCGACGTTGCGGATGAACCAGTTGCGGGCGAGGTCGACGAAATCCGCGAACTTGACGGTGATCCCCAGAGTCGGGTGCTTCAACGTGACGTCGGTGACCAGCGAATCCTCCACGTAGCCGAGCTGGCGCTCCCAGGCGGGGTTGTCGAGCCATGCGAACTTGCCGTCGATGAAGAACCCGGTCCGGCACACGTTGCCCATGGTCTGGTTGGCGTCCCCAACCCTCGGAAAGTAGATGTCGCGAACGGAGTAGTTGGCGTCGAAGCCAATCAGCACGTTGCCGTTTCCGATCACGAGGCTTCTAGGCACGGTCGCAATGCTAGTAGGGCGTCCTGAAAAACGCGCTTAACAAGCTGGGTTACCGGGCCTGCCAGCCGCCGCTTAGAATCGCCTTCGACAGCCGTCCCAGCAACATCGGAGCACAACGCCTTTGAACAGTCCCGCAAGCGCACTTCCGCCTCCCATTCGAATCGTCGCCACCCGCCGGCGCCGCCGCACGGTCGCCGCGAGGCTGCGGGCGGGCGTCCTCGAGCTCCTCGTACCCGATTGGATGCCGCAAGCCGAGCGGCTGAGGTGGGCGGAGGTTATGAGCTGGCGTCTGCAGCGGCGGGTCGAGAGGTCGCGGCCGTCCGACGCGCGGCTCGCCGGCCGGGCGACGCTGCTCAACGAGCGACACTTCGGCGGCAGGCTGCGGTGGACGTCCATCGCGTTCGCGGACATGTCGCATCTCTGGGGCAGCTGCACCTTCACGTCGGGCGCCATTCGCATCGCCTCGCGCGCGGCCGCGCTGCCAGAGTGGGTCCTCGATTACCTGCTGGTGCACGAGCTGGCGCATCTGGAGCACAGCGACCACGGGCCGGCGTTTCGTGAGCTCGAGAAGCGCTATCCGCTCAGCGAGCGCGCGCGGGGCTACTTGATGGCGCTGGACCACGGGAGCGAACCCAACTGAGGATCGACCCTACAGGTCGTTGCGCACGAACTCGGCCACACGTTCGCCGATCATCATCGTGGGCAGGTTGATGTTGGCGCGTGGCACAGTGGGCATGATCGATGCATCGGCGACGTAGAGGTTCTCAATCCCGCGCAGACGGCATTGATCGTCGACGACCGCCATCTCATCGTCATCCGACCCCATCCGGAGTGTTCCCGACGGGTGGTAGTCAGTGGCATGGAAATCGCGGAAATGGCGACGCAGTGCCTCGTCGTCGCCGGCAGTCTCGGCATCGGGAAGGAGCACATCGCACTTCACGCTCTCACCGATGACCTTGGCCACATCGAATGCGACCTTCGCAGCGCCCACCATGCGGTCCAGGTCTTTCGGGTTGGAGAAGTACCGGTGGTCGAATCGAGGCGCCACACGCGGGTCGCGAGAGACCGCCTGGACAACGCCCCGTGATTCGCAATTACTGATCTCGATATAGAAGCCGTTCAAGCCAGGCATCGAGAAAATCTCGCCGAAAACGTGTGTGAATTTGACGTCGTCCACCGTTAGATCTGGAGCGGTTCGCAGCTTTAGGGTCGGGCCGATCGGGAACAGACCCGGAGCCGGCGGCCGGCCCACGTCCAGCACGATCAGTGAGGAAACGTGGTCGAGCAGGTTCTCGCCCACGCCGGGCAGGTCGAGGACCGTGTCGACGCCGATCCGCCGGAGAACCTCGCGAGGGCCGACTCCAGTCCGATGGAGGATCTGCGGCGAGTTGTAGGCGCCCGCCGCGAGGACGACCCGACCGCCGTCGACGACATCGCCGCCGGCCAGGCGTACCCCGACCGCGCGCCCGTCTCGGATGACGAGCGAGTCGACCAGGGTGTCTGCCTGGATCGTGAGGTTCGGCCGCGGGCGCGCCGCGGCGATATAGGTCAGCAGGGTGCTTTGCCGCTGGCCGTCCTTCACGTTTCTGGGCAGCGGCCCGACCCCCACCGCACCTGGCCGGTTCAGGTCGTCGATGTCGGCATGGCCGAGCTCGAGGCAGGCGGCCCGGACATGCTGTTGGAATTCGTTCAATGGCTCGCGCTCGATGTGGATCGGGCCCGAATTGCCGTGGTAGGTCAGGCCCCCGAACTCCCGGTCGGTCTCCAGCTTTTTGAAATAGGGCAGGCACTGGTCCCAACTCCAGGATGGAGCGCCCCGCTCAGCCCAGCCGTCGTAGTCCTCCGGCTGCCCACGGAATGCGAAGCTCGCGTTGGTCGCGGAGCTGCCTCCGACAATCCGGCCGCGGGGCACAGCGCCGCGAGTCTGTTGGTCGAGATAGCCCCAGTCGTATTCGTCGACCCCAGTTCCGAGCTTTACATGACGAACGGCGTCGGGAACTTGTTCTTTGGGATCGGGGCCGGCCTCGAGCAGGAGCACCTTGACTCTTGGGTCTTCGCTCAGCCGGCTGGCGACGACACCGCCACCGGAGCCCGAGCCCACCACGATCACGTCGTAACGGGCCCCCACGTACTAAGGCATCAGAACGATCTTGGTTGCTTCGCGGGCGTCGAACATGCGGTACGCCTCCTCCGCGTCCGCCAGCTTCATTCGGTGGCTGATGATCCTGTCGGGCTTGAGCCGCCCTGCAGCGATCAGGTCGAGCAGCGGCCGCATGTGCGCCTGCACGTTGCACCACCCGGCGCGAAAGGTCAGGGACTTCAGCCACATGCGCATGTAGGGAAAGTCGCCGATGGTCGCGCTCGGGACCCCGACCATCGAGATGGTGCCGCCACCGCGAACGGCCTGCACGGCGGTGTCGACGGCGGTCAGAAGGCCGACGCACTCGATGCTCGCGTCGGCGCCGAAGCCGCCGGTGGCGGCTCGGATCGCCTCGACCGGGTTGTCCTGTTTCGCGTTGATCGGTGTGCCCCCCAGGTCCATCGCCATCTCGAGGCGGGAGTCGACCATGTCGACGACCAGTACGCGCGCCGGCCCGAAGAGCTGTGCGCACATCGTGGCCATCAGGCCGACCGGCCCCGCGCCGACCACGGCGACGACGTCGCCTGGCTTGATCTCCGCCCGCTCGGCGCCGAAGAACCCCGTGGCCAGGATGTCGCCGACGAAGATCGCCTGCTCGTCCGTCATGCCCTGTGGAATGAGCTCCATCGAGTGATCCGCCAGCGGGACGACGACGTACTCGGCCTGGCCGCCGCCCAGGTTGCCGAAATACTCGCCGTGACCGAACGTGCCCTTCTCGACGCACTGGTTGAACCAGCCTTTTCGGCAGAATGCGCAGACGCCGCATGAGGTGAAGAAGCTCGAGACGACGCGGTCGCCGGGCTTGAAACGCTTGACTTCCGACCCGACCTCTTCGACGACGCCGACGAACTCGTGACCGAGCACAGCTCCCTGGTTCATCGGCGTGTGGCCATGCAGGATGTGCAGGTCGGAGCCGCAAACCGCGCCCAGCGTGACCTTGACGAGAGCCTCGCCCGAACCGTTGAGGGCCGGCTTTGGAACGTCGGCGAGCTTGACCTCCCCAATGCCCTGGAAGGTCAGTGCCTTCATGCCCGGGATTCTAAGCCGACCCTAAGCTTGACTCGGCATGCGACTGAAGAATGCGGTGGTGGCCATCACCGGAGCGTCCAGCGGCATCGGCGAGGCGACGGCGCTGGAGTTTGCGCGCAAGGGAGCGCGACTCGCCCTAGGGGCGCGCCGACTGGATCGCCTGAACGCCGTCGCGGAGAAATGCCGCCAGAAGGGATCCCCGGACGTGAGCACGCGACGGCTGGACGTCGGCAAGAACGCCGACGCGCGCGCGTTCGTAGCGGCCGCGCTTCGCGACCACGAGCGCATCGACGTCCTGGTCAACAACGCCGGCCTGGGCTGGATGGGCCGTCTGCAGGAGATGCCCGAGGAGAAGGTCGAGGAGCTGTTGGCGACAAATCTGGCCGGCGTCATCGCCTGCATACAGGCCGCGCTGCCGCCGATGCTGGAACGGCGTCGCGGCGTGATCATCAACGTCGCTTCGGTGGTGGGGTTCAGGGCGGCTCCGTACTCGGCCGTATACTCGGCGACGAAGCATGCGGTCGTCGGACTCTCCCACGCGCTGCGCGGCGAGCTCTCCGGCACCGGCGTGAAAGTCTGCGTCGTCTATCCTGCCTCCACCAAAACAGAATTCTTCGACCAAACCGAGGCGCCGATCGGGCCTCAGTACTCGGCCTCCTGGGTGGCCAGGCTCATCGTGCGCACGGCGCGCTTTCCGCGTCGGGACGCCATCGTGGCTCCGTATCGACTGGTGCACGTGACTGAGCCGATCTTCGGCGGTTTGGTCGACCACAGCATCGGGGAGGCGCGCCGGCTTGCGTCTCCAGGCCTCAGCGGGAGCGGCCTGCCTCCGCGCAACCGCTGAAACTCATTTCTGCCAGGCCTCGAGCAACTTCTCCAGCTGCTTCGCGTTCTTGACCGAATAGTTCGAGTAGTTGTTGTTCATGAGCGCGTGCACCTCCTTGGCCGACTTCTCCATCTCTTTGATCCTCGGCACCCACTCCGTGAGCTCTTCGTCTTTGTATTCGTAACGGAAGCGAAGGTTCGGCGGGGCGCCCTTCAGGTCCCAGGTGTCGTGGTTGCGACCATGAAACCGCACGACCGCGAGCTTCGACGAGGTCACGTCGTAAACCGGCGGCATGCTCGTCTTATGGCCGGGCGGCACATCGACCGCGACCAGGGGAATGTCGCGCGAGCGCAAGAACGCCATCGTGCCCTCGAGGTGGCGAGCGTCCATCCACTCCGGTTTGCGGAACTCCACTGCGATCTGGAATCCGAACATGCGCTCCTGGCATTGCTCGACATAGGCAAGCGAGCGTGAGGACGGCAGGAACCAGGGCGGGAACTGGAAGAAGACGGCCCCCAGCTTGCCCGCCGCGCGCAGCGGCTCGAGCGCTTCGCGAAAGCGGTCCCACGACTCGTCCACGAGCTCAGGCGGCATCTGCTCGAGGTAGATGTTCTTTTCGCGCAGCTTCTCCGGCAGCTGGTCGCGAATGTCTTTGGGCAGCGCCATCGGCTTGGTGGGGTGGTTGGTGAACAGCGAGAAGGACTTGACGTCGAAGGTGAATCCAGCCGGCGTGCGCGCCACCCACAGATCCGAGTTCTCCTTCTTCGGCATGCCGTAGTAGGTGGAGTCGACCTCGACCAGGGAGAACTGGCTGGCATAGAAATTCAGACGCTCTTCCGAAGACTTCGCGTTCATCGGATAGAACAGCCCGGAATCGATCAAAGACTTGTCGATCCACCCCGCGATCCCGACCTTCACGGTCACGCTCGGATCGTGGCACAACTGGCGCTATGATCCGGTCGCCCGTGGGCCGCTACATCCGCTACTGGTACACCTATCGCACCGTCGTAGCGGTGCTCATCGCGCTGTTGTTGAGCGGATCCATATTCTGGCTGTACACACAGCAGGTGGCATGTGACAGCCGCTCCGGCAGCTGCGTGGTCAACATCTCGGTGCATCCGGAAGACCGTTTCGTGCCGGCGTCCGACCCGGACAAGAAGGTCGTCATCGTGGGCATCGACAACCAGAGCGTGAAGGCCCTGGGCCAGTACCCCCTGCCACGCAGCGTTTACGCCTCTGCGTTGACGACCCTCGAGAACGACGGGGCGGCGGTGGTCGGTTTCGACATCAGCTTCCCGGACGCCCGGGACGGGCAAGGTGACGCCCAGTTCGCCCGCGCTCTCAGGGACAGCACTGTGCCGGTCGTCCTGTCGTATCCCGCCGGCGGACTCGACACCGGCGATGGCAAGCTCATCCAGCAATCGGACTCCGGCATCGATGAGATCCCTTTGAAAGCGTTCCGCTGCCTGGACGGTAACCCGGATCCCAAGGCTGCATGCCAGCAGCCGATCAAAAACGTGATCCTGGCCTCGACCGACCTCCAACTCGACTCGGATGGCGTGGTCCGGCGGGTGCCTCTTTTCGTCCAGCCCGCGTGTTTCGCGCTCGGGACCTGCGCTACGCCCGTGATCGACACGTTCGCTTTCGCGGCCTACCGCGCGGCCAGCACCGATCCCTCGACTGGAGCGACCCTCCAAGAGTCGGGAGGTCGAGCCGCATTCGGGTCGATCTGGTCCACCCAGGTCGACGGCTCGGGGTCCACGCTCATCAACTTCTCGGGACCGCCCGGCAACTACGAGAAGAAGGGGCAGTACGTGCGCTTCAGCGATGTGGTGAGCGGCGCCGTGGCGCCCGACATCATCAAAGGCAGTGTCGTGCTGATAGGCGCCTACAACCTCTCGGGTGTCAACGACTCGCAGCTGGTGCCGACGAGCGCCGGCAGCAACGGCACGCTACCGATGGCGGGCCTTGAGCTGCACGCGAATGTGGTCCAGATGTTCGACTACGCGGTGGCGGCACCCGGCAGCCCCTCGAAGCTGCTGACTCGTGAGCCGGCATGGGCGATCGCCCTGGTGATCGTCGTGCTCGCACTGCTCATCGCGGTGGTTGTGGCTCGCCTCTCGGTGCTGCGGGGATTGGGCGCGACATTCCTCGGTCTGGTGCTCTTCACGGTTGCCATGGCATATTTCGCCGCGTCCAGCAGCTTCGTCCCCGACCTGTTTCATCCGTGGCTGGCAATGGGTCTCACCTATTCCGGAGTCACCGCCTATCGGGTCCTCTACGAGGATCGTGAGCGGCGGAAGGTGACCTCGCTCTTCGGCCAGTACCTGAAGCCGGAGATCGTGACGCAGCTGGCCAAGACGCGCGGGGGCGTCGCCGACATCATGCGCGGCGGCGAGCGCCGCGATCTGACCTTGCTCTTCGTCGACATCCGTGGATTCACGTCGATGTCGGAGTCGATGTCGGCGCACGACGTGACCGACGTGGTGCAGATGTACCTCGATCATCTGAGCGGGACCATCTTCACCTGGGACGGGACGGTCGACAAATATGTCGGCGACGAGATCGTGGCGTTCTGGAACGCGCCTCGGCTCCAGGAAAACCACGCGCTGCTCGCCGTGCGCTGTGCCTACGACTTGATCATTCGCGCGCCCGAGCTGCAGCAGCGGCTTCTCGCCAAAGGATTGCCACCGGTCCGGTGGGGGATCGGCGTCAACACCGGGCCGGCGGTGGTCGGCATGATGGGCTCGCGCAGCCGTCTGCAGTACACCGCCCTGGGCGATACGGTCAATACGGCGGCCCGGTTCTGCGCCAATGCGCCGGCCTTCCACCTCCTCATCGGCCAACCGACCTACGACATGTGCAAGGACTACATCGCGGTCGACCTTGTCCCCGGCGTGCAGCTGAAGGGCAAGTCGGCGGAGACGTTTCGGATCTACCAGGTGGTGGCGATCCGGGAAACGCCCAGCTCTCCGTGGGTGCAGTTCCCGACCGAATTGGCGACCCAGGCCCACCAAGAGTTTGCCCAGCAGTACACGCAGAAGTCGATCCTTGCAGCCGCGAACGCCGAAGCGAAAGAGATCCTGGTGGGCACCGAGGCGGAGGAGGCGCTCGCCGGCCAGGCCGCGGGGCAGGCTACCCCGTCCACGCCGCCGTCTGGAGAGTGAGGGAGCGCGCGGTGCGCTCCCCCTTTGCCGCTAAGTGAAGAAGACGCCGTTTCGTTCGTGGCCAATCCGGGCGAACTCGGCGTGGCCCACGTCTGATTCGAATTCGAAACCTGGCTCTTGCGCTGACCACTTGAGATCCGCGGAGCCGGTGACGTATTCGCCGGTGAAGTGGTTGGTCGAATCGCGGATGGCCGCCGGTCCCGTGCCGCCGTGCCACCTCAACTCGACGTCAATCGTTGCGCTCGCGATCTCGCTGTCCTTCGTGAGCGCCCGTACGACGTTGCCGTAGTCGTCGATCTTGGTGTGACTCAAGTCCAGCGAAGCTGTTTTTGCGTCGAGATCGATTTGAACGCTGCCCGGAGGAATCGCTGCGGTCCAGAAGAGGCCGTGCGGGAACGGATGCACGCCCGGGTTGAAGTCGTGGATCTGGTTGGCAGGCACCAACGGTGCCTGTGTATAGATGTCGAGTCAGATAAAGGCGAAGGCGCCAGACCGGGTGTCGCCCTCGGTGCCAACGTAGCTGCCTTTCATGAAGCGCACGTCCGCCTTCCAGAGGAGCCGATTGCCGGTGCCGTCGGTGCCGCCCGTCTGGCCGACATCGGCCACACCGATCATGCCGTCGAAGTCCGTGATCAACGACGGATCTCCATGTCCGCTTGTAACCGTGACCGCACCTGGGACGCCGTCAGTCGGGAAGAAGAAGTGGAACGGATCGGGCGCAAAAGGAAGCTTGGTGCCGCCAGGAATGAATCGGGGATCGGACTCGGCGAACGCCGCGGCTCTGGCGAGTTCCGGCAGCCAGACGCCCGCCGTTGCGGCGGCCCCTCCCGCCAGCGCTGCCGAGCCAAGAAACTTCCGTCGCGTCATGGCCCGCTCCCAGAAATGAGCGTGGCCAAGGTGGCTGGGGTTCAAGTTCATGGCACCTCCTGCCGAGAGCCGGCCTAGAGCGCTTCAATCGCCGGATGACGATTGGTTCGCAGCCGGTATAGCACCAGGTCGTACCGGCGTCAATGAGCGGCTTTGGGCGGCCCCGGCCCGGGTCTAATGACCGACGACTGCGAGCGCGGATCCAGCCAATGCAATCAGAACCAACGCAGCACCGATGACGCCCAGACAGCCGGCGGTCTTCTTGGCGACCGGCCGGACGGGCGGCGTCGGGTTGTACACGGACTGAACGGGCTGCGCGGGCATGGGCGCTGCGGCCGGCGTGACCGGCATGCCGGCGATGGCGGGAATCGCACCCGGTGAGGCTGTGCCGCCCGGCACCATCTTCGCGAGATCCGCGCCCGGGAGCAGACTTCGCTGCCAGCCGGGACAGAGGCGGTCCGCGACGCGGGACATGGCATCGTCGAATTCCTGCCCCGATTGATAACGCTCTTCAGGGCGCTTGGAGAGTGACTTGAGGATCACCTCTTCGAGGCCCATGTCCAGCCCCGGTCTGTGCACCGAAGGGGGTTTGGGTGGCGCCTGCACGTGCTTGGCCATGAGAGTGAAGGGACCGTCCGCTTCGGACGCGGTGAAAGGAGGCTGCCCGACCACGAGCTCGTAGAACATGATCCCTGCCGAGTAGAGGTCACTCCGTCCGTCCACCTTGCTCGAGGCAACCTGCTCCGGTGACATGTACTGCGGCGTGCCGACCGTGGTGCCGGTCTTGGTGGCTGTCGAGCCGGCTCCGGAATCGTCGGTGAGGCGGGCGATGCCGAAGTCGGCGACCTTGACATCGCCCTCCTCCGACATCAAGACGTTCTCCGGCTTCATGTCGCGATGGACGATGGCGCGCTTATGCGCGTAGTCGAGCGCCTGCAACACTCCGTGCATGACGGCGAAGGTCTGCGGCATGGGAAGGGTGCCCTGGTTGATGCGGTCCCGCAGCGACTTCCCCCGCACGAACTCGAGCACGATGTAGTTCGCATCCCCGATCTGTTCGAGGTCGTGGACCTGCACCAGGTTGGGGTGGCTCGTTCGGGCCATGACCTGGGCTTCCTGCATGAATCGCTTCAGTGCCGTCGGATCCGCGACGGCGGACAGGATGAGCTCCTTGATCGCAACCTCACGCCCGAGCCCTGGCTGTTCGGCCAGATAGACGGCGCCCATCCCGCCGCGGCCGAGCTCGCCTTTGATGATGTACTTGCCGATCCGCCTCTCGGTTGGGGCCGCTGACGATTGTTCCGCAGGCGGCGGCACCGGGGTGGTCGGAGATGGCGGCGCTGGTGCAGCCGTCGGCGGGACGTGCTGGACCGGGATCAGGCGCATGGTGGCTTCGACTGCATATGGATCGGGGGCCGGCGCAGCCGGCGGCGACGCAGAGGCCGGGGCTTGCGTGGGCGCCCAGTCGGGCACCGCGGGCGGCTGCGGGTCGGGCGGAATTTTCGGGGCTTGACCGGAATCGGTCATCTCGCCGCGAGACTAGCAGACTAGGGTTCGGCGGCAGTCACGCTGGCGACGATCGGCCGTTGCTATAGCGTTTTGAGCGCCACCGACCCATAATCGGCGCGCACCGACCAGCTTTTGTAGGAGGGTTTCCATGTCGCAGATCCCGCCCCCGCCTCCAGGACAGCCGGCTCCCACTGGTGGGCCGAGCGCTGTGGGAGGCAACAAGAACCTCTACACGATTCTGGCCTGGGCATTGTTACCACCCATCGGGAGCCTGATCTTTCTTTTTGTGGGCAAGGACGACCCCGACGTCAAGTACAACGCCGCCGAGGCGACGATCATCCATGGACCGTTCCTCATCATTGCCATCGTGCTTTCGATTGTTTTCTTCCCGCTCTATCTCGTGTGGGCTCTGCTGTGGTTCGTCGTTTGGTTGGTCGGCCTCATCCTGGCGCTCCAGGCCAACGGCGCCCGTATCAATTACCCGGTTCTGGGACCGCTTGTGGCGCAATACGTGCCCGCGGTAGAGAGCTGGGCCAAGTAATCACATCTTTGTAAGCTCGCTTGAGGCCTCGCTTCGGCGGGGCCTCTTCCCTTTCAGGCGTCTACAGAGAGGTCCGCGATCTGCCCCAGCGCCTTCTCGATGCCCGCACGGAGCTCGTCCCGCTCCTCGCGCAGAACGTTCGCGTCGGCCCGAGCCGCGGCCACCTGATGTCGCAAGCGCTCGACCTCGACCTCCAGCTCTCTCAGCCTCGGATCTGGTCCCGAGGAACCCTCGCGGGTCTCGGCCAGCTCCATGCGCGCGCGCTCGAGCTGGACTTTCAACTCGCGCTTTTCCGCGAGGAGCCCCTGGACCAGCGACTCAGCCGGCTTTTTCTGCTCGGTCGACATAGCGGCAGAGGCCAGGCTGGAACTCACGAAGGCGGAGGTGCTCCATCTCCCCGCGCAGATAGCGCGCCTTGATCGCGAGGCTCTTGATGCCCTTGAGCCCATCGTCAGGGAGCCGATAGAGCTTGCCCGAGTCGACGAGGATGCACAGCGAGAGCTGTTCGCCGTTCTTTTCGATGACATGCTTGTAACAGGGCACCGTCCGGCGGGCGATCTCGGCCTTCGTGAAGCCGCCGATTCTTCCCGACAGCACGTCGATCGGACTCCGCATGTGCGAAATCCTAGTGCAGCTAGTTGAGAAGGGAGAGTTGTTCTGGTGGCGGCGGGGGCTCCAGGACGATCCGACGCCGGTCCGCGACCGCGTGCACGGCTCGGAGCCCAGCCACAGCGTTCATCGTCGCCTTGCCGAAGGCCGGCGGCAGGTAGGCGCGATCTCGATAAGCCTGCTCGTAGCGGGGCACCAGCTCCGGCCAATGCTTCCCGAGCACGGCCATAAAGTGCTCGCGCGTTCCATCCTTGAGGTGCAGCATGCCGGCCCACAAGCCAGTGGCGCCGGCGGCGCGGGCTGCCTTGACCACCGCCTCGAGGCGATCAGGTCGATCCGACAGGCCCGGGAGGATGGGGGCCATGCCCACGCCCACGTCGATCCCGGCGCTGACCAGCTTCTCGATGGCGCGCAGCCGCTGCTTCGGATGGGCCGTACCCGGTTCGGTGCGCCGCCAAATCTCGTCGTCGACGGTGGGGATGCTGAACGTGATGTGGAGCTCGGCGCGCCGCGCGAGCTCGGTCAGGACATCGAGGTCGCGGACGATCATGGGACCGCGGGTGATCATCGCGGCGGGGTTGGAGAAGTCACGCAACACCTGTAGGCATTGGCGCGTCAGCTTGAAGCGACCCTCTGCCGGCTGGTAGGGATCGGTGGCGGCGCCGATGACGACCGTCTCCTTCCGCCAGGACTTGCGTGACAGCTCACTCCGCAGGACGCCGGCGACGTTGACTTTGACGCGGACCGTGCGCCCATAGCGGTCGTCGGAGGGCCGGTCAGCCCGGCGCTCGAAGGCGCGGACGTAGCAGAACGAGCAACGGTGCTCGCAGCCTGTATACGGGTTGAGCGACCAACCGAAGCCCATGCCCTTGACCGGGTTGAGGGCGGATTTGCACTGGATCTCGAGGTATTCGACGTCGGCGAGGCGCGGCTCCGGGACGGCCATCAGGTCGAATGATAGAACAAATGTTCGCGGCCGTCTTAACAACCAGGGTTGGCGAAGGTCTGCAATTCGATTTGAATACGCCGCAGGTCGGCCGGTTGGGGGAGGGAACCGGAAATCAGGGGAGGGCCCCCTGGAGGTATGTCAGCTTTTCGCAGCGCGCGACCGGTGCTTCGGAAGCGTGCACGACGACGGGCAGAAGTCGTTGAGGATGCACTCCTCGCAGCGCGGGCGGCGCGCGATGCATACCCGCCGCCCGTGCAGGATCAGCCGCAGTGACAGCCCGGTCCACTCCTCCTTCGGCACCATCGAGCACACCTGCCGCTCAATCTTGACCGGGTCTCGCGACGACACCAGCTTGATCCGGTTGGTGAGGCGGATCACGTGCGTGTCGACCGCAAAACCCGGCACGTTGAACCCGACCCCGAGGATGACGTTGGCCGTCTTGCGGCCGATGCCGGGAATCTCGAGCAGATCCTCCATGTTCCCCGGCACCACTCCCCCGAAAAGCTCGACCAGGGTCCTGCCGGCGGCGATGATCCTCCGCGTCTTGGCGCGAAAGAAGCCGGTCGGCTTGATGATGGCCTCCACCTCGGCGGGATCCGCGGCGGCCAGGTCGAATGGCGTCGGGTAACGCGCGAACAGCTTCGGCGTCACGAGGTTGACCATCTTGTCGGTCGTCTGGGCGGACAGGACCGTCGCGATTACAAGCTGAAACGGATCCTCGTGCGCGAGCTCTGTCACGGCCGGATACAGCTCGCGAAGACGCTCCACCGTCAACAGGGCGCGAGTCCGCGCCCCGCGAGGCAGGCGCGGCAGCGACGGCGCCTTCTTTTTCTTCGCCTTAGGAGGCAAGGAGCCTGCGCGCCGCGGCTGCGACCTCGGCACCCTCGGCGCGTCCGGCAAGTCGCGCGGTTGCGGCCTTCATGACCGCGCCGAATGCTTTCGGACCCTCCGGCTTCAGCTCGTCGATCACCGCACGCACCTCCGCCTCCACCTGCTCCGCCGTCATCGCCGCCGGCAGATACGTGCGCAGGACGGCCATCTCGGCCTCCTCGCGCTGGGCGGCCTCGTCACGCCCGCCCTTGCGATATGCGTCGATCGCGTCCTGGCGGCGCTTGACCTCCTTGCGGACGACGCGCTCGACGAGACCATCATCGATGGACCCGCTCGCGCCTGCCTCCTTGGTTGCCCGTACCACCTCGCTCTTGAGGAGCGAGAGTGTGTTCAACGCCAGTTCGTCGCGGCGCCTTCGTGCCTCGACGAGTTCCGTTTGAAGCCGGTCATAGAGAGCCACGGCGGCGATTGTCACACATGCACCGATCGTCGACCGATCACGGATAATCGGCCCCTATGCTGAATCTGCTCGAGATAGCGGCAGGACCGTTCGTCGCTTTGATCGGCATCGTCGCCGTGTTCGTTGTGATGCGCCACAGGTCGGTGCAGACGAAGTCGATGTACTCGGCGCGACGCGGGCAGATAGAGCGCAAGGTCCGCGCGGCCCGCCAGCGCACGCTTGCGCCCACGGGCAAACACGGCGGAAAAGGAGCCGAGGCTCAGGTCGAGCAGACCTTTGTCGCTCCAGGAATGGAGGCCAGGACCGCCGCGCCGACAGCCACTTGGGGCCCGACCGCGGCCGGACCCGGACCTGCGCCGCCACCGCAGGCCCCAGCGGAGATGACATGGGACGTCGGACCAGCCGTGGCGCCGCCCCCCGCACCGGCACCGCCCCCGTTTGCGCCCTCTGAACCGGCATACACCCCGCCCGCGCCCGCGCCTCCGGCGCCAGAGGAGGAGTGGGTTCCCGCCGCGGTCCAGCCTATTGAGAGACCCGCCCCGATCGAGCCGGTGTCGACTCCGGCAGGGGCGGGCGCGGCTTGGTCGATTGTCGGAGACAGCAAGGCAGGCGCCGGCGAGCCCGAGTCAGGCAAGAAGAAATCCAAGAAGGACAAGGGAAAGCAGGCCGAGGGAGCTCCCTGGCAGCTGTCCACAGGCCTCATGCCCGGAGACGAAGCGGGCGAGGAGATCAAGCCGCCGAGCGCGGCGATCGCGATCGCTCAGTACGCTGTGCTGGTCGTCGGTCTCGTGATGGTGCTGATCGGGGTCGTGGTCATGGTGGCCAACTCCCACGTCACCTGACGCGGACTAAAAAGCGGCCGAGATCGCCTGCGCGAGCCCCGCGCCCCCATCAGCCATGACCGTGTCGCACACGATCACCTGATAACCCATCGCCTCGATTTCGCCGGCGGCACCGGCGTCGCGATCATCGAGGACAAACGTTCCCGCCACAGGTGCGTACTGGCGAGCAACCTCGAGAGGCGACGCGTCGAATCCGAGCGCCCGAAGCATCTCCACCGTCGGGCCTTTGAGCGCGGCGCCGCCAACTATCGGCGTGACCGCCACAGTGCGCTCGCGATGCAGCTGCCTTCCGATCACCTTGAGGATCGGAGCGATGGAGATAAGCGGGTTCGACGGACCGATGACCACGAGGTCCGCGTCCACGAGCGCGGCTGTCGCCTCCGGAGTCGATTCCGCCGCGTCGCCGCCGGCGATGTCGATCGAGTGCAGGGCGGGCGCAAGGCGTTCACGCACGAAGTACTCCTGGAAGGAAAGCGTCCCGCGGTCTGTGACGAAGCGCGTGCGCACCTTGTCGTCGGTCATCGGAAGAACGTGCGACGCCAATCCGAACCGCCGGCACAGTTCGAGCGAGGTCTCGGTCAGACGGCAGCCGCTGTTGAGCATCTGCGAGCGGAGCACGTGCGTGGCCAGGTCGCGATCGCCGATTCGAAACCATGTTGGCTCGCCCAGGCGTCCGAGGGCTTCGAGAGTGAGAAAGGTATCGCCCTTCTGCCCGTACCCGACCGAGTCGTCGAACACGCCTGCAAGGCGGTAGATCGTCGCATCGACATCGGGGCTGACCAGAAGTCCCCAGAACTCGTCGTCGTCGGCGGTGTTGGCGATCACCGCGAGATCGCCCGGCTGGAGCATTGACTGGAAGCCCGCGGCCAGCTTGGCGCCTCCGGTGCCGCCCGCAAGCACGACGGTCCTCACCGGAACACGTCTTCGGCCGCCGGCCGGATGAGGTCCCGACCATGGCCGTCACCCTCGAGCGCGAGGCCGCGAATTACGACGACCGGCGCGCGCGCGGTCTTGCGCATCACCAGGCCCGCCGCCGAAGCCAGGTCGTCCGCGATCGCGAGCACGGTGGCATGCATGGCCCGACCCGCGTCGTCCGGGGTTCCGCGCAGATCGATCAGTGCCGGAAGGCCTGCCACCCCGAGGGCCACATTGACGATGCCCAGCCGCCATGGCCGGCCGAACGTGTCAGACACGATGACTCCGACGTCGACGCCGGCCCGCTCCTGGAGGCGCTCGCGGATGCGCCGGGCGCTCGCGTCGGGATCATCGGGCAGGAGAGTCACGACGTCGGGCTCGCCAACGTTCGACTGGTCGACCCCCGAGTTGGCGCAAACATAGCCATGGCGCGTCTCGGTGATCAGCACGCGTTGAGATCGAAGCACGCGCACGCTCTCGTCGAGGACGACCTGGACCAGGCGCGGGTCTGGCAGATTGATCAGCTGCGCAGCGATGCGCTTGGCTTCGTCACCCGCTTCGACCGTGGCGAGGTTGCGCACCTTGCCCTCCGACTTCGACACGACCTTCTGGGCGACCACGAGCACGTCTGCCGCTTTGAGCTTGGCCTTCGAGCTGATCAGGTCGCCCAGGTCGTCACCGGGACGGACCTCAGGAAGGCCCTCCACGGCCAAGAGCTCAAGGGTGTTCACACCGCGCGGTGCAGCCGCACGAGGTCTGCCGGCTCATCCAGGTCGAGCGCCATTGCGGGCGAGCGATGAACCACGAACCGCACGCCCTTGCTCTGCGCCTCGCGCCGGAACGCGGATAGCGAATCGGCGCCGAAATGGAGCCCGATGGCGCGTGGCGGGCACAGGTACAACGCATTCGTTCCTCCGCGGCCGGCGGCGGGCACCGCGATCACGGCGGGCGGGGCGAGCCGGCCCGCGACCGCGAGCAGATCGCGCACCGAGGTCTTGGTGACGAGCGGAAGGTCGCTCGACAGCAACAGGACGCTAGCGGCGCCGCCGTCGATCGCGCGCCCGATGCCACGCTGTGCCGCGACGTTCTGGCCTTCCTGCCGGGGCTCGACCAGCACCTCGGCGCCCAGAGCCAGCGCCATTTCAGCAGCCTCGTCGCTGCCCGCCACCACGAGCCGCCGCTCACCGGCCGCGGCGGCGCGAATCGCGCGCGCGGCATTGCGACGCGCCAGGGCTCTCCGGCTGGCCGGGTCCAGCGCAGTCCCCAACCGTTGCTTGGCGGAGTCGAAGTCCTTGACGAGGACCACGACCCACGTGCTCATCGGTTTCCCCATCGCTCTCGGATCCTGGGGAGGACCTGCGAGGCGTAAAGGTTCAGGAATCGGGCCTGATCGTTGCCGGGGGCATGGAAGACCAGGTGGTTGAAGCCGAGCTCGACATAAGGCCTCAGCTGCTCCAGGTGCTCATCGGGGTCGCTAGACACCAGCCAGCGCCGGTGAGCGACGCCTTCGACCTCGCGAGCGAGCCTCTCCATCTCACGCGGATCGTCGACCCCGGCCTTGGCTTCTGCCGGCAACCCCAGCGCAGCCCAGATCTTGGTGTCTTCCAGCGCGCGTTCGCGGTCGGTGTCGTAAGAGACTTTGACCTCGATCATCTTGTCCAGCGCTAAACCGTCGCGCCCTTCCGCCGCGGCACCTTCGGCGAACGCGGGCAGCAGCTGCTCGGAGTAGAGCTCCATGCCCTTGCCCGACGTGCAGATGAGCCCGTCACCCGCGCGTCCGGCGTATTTGGCGACCAGCGGGCCCCCGGCACCGACGTAGATCGGAATCGGCTGCGCGGGCCGGTCGTAGATCGTCGCGTTGCGCGTGTGGTAGTACTCGCCGTCGAACGTCACGCTCTGTTCGCTCCACAGCATCTTGATGAGCTTGACGGCTTCGCGCAGGCGCGCGAACCGCTCCTTGTTGTCGGGCCATGCGATGCCGAGTGCGCCCTCGTTCAGGTGCTCGCCGGTGCCGACACCGAGGATCATGCGACCTGGGTTGAACGAGCCCAACGTCCCAAACGCCTGCGCGACGATCGCCGGGTGATAGCGGAAGGTGGGCGTGTTCACCGACGTGCCCAGCAACACTCGCTGTGTGCGCTCACCGGTCGCCGCGAGCCAAGCGAATGCGAACGGCGCGTGGCCGTCGGAATGGCGCCACGGCTGGAAGTGGTCGCTTACGAAAACGCTGTCGAAGCCGGTTCGTTCGGCTTCAACCGCGAAATCGAGCAGCGTGCGAGGGGCGAACTGCTCGGCCGAAGCCTTGTATCCAAGCCGGAGCATGTTTATCTGAACTCAGCGCCGGTTGTAACGCTTCCAGCTAAAGCCGATGCCCCCCGCCGCCGCCGCGACGAGGACTACGCTCAACGCCACGAGGCTGCGGCCGTCAAATGAGGCGACCGCGCTGAACAACATCAGGGCGAGCACTACCACCGTCAGCAGCATCACCACCAGAAGCGTGGCGGCGCGAACCTTCATCAGCACTCAGGTAGCTTAGGGCCCATTGGAGCAGCCCAAGATCGTCCGACTCGGCTCGGTGACCTCGACCCAGGACGTGGCGCGGGAGTTG
>Ga0207646_10001851_pt1 | contig 25523 bp, 23 predicted proteins | sample KBSK5502metaG_FD_184343 | JGI IMG/M metagenome (GOLD analysis project Ga0207646, IMG submission 184343) | Corn, switchgrass and miscanthus rhizosphere microbial communities from Kellogg Biological Station, Michigan, USA - KBS K5-50-2 metaG... | ecosystem: Host-associated > Plants > Roots >...
ACAAATCGATCGGGTGGTCGGTCGCCAGCTTGTCGTACATCCCGGGAGCGGTCTTCCCGAAGCCGATGACCTCGAAGCCCCGGTTGGTGTCGGCCAGCTTCTGTTTGATGATGTCGGCCTCGATCGTCACCCCGAGGTGGTTGGCCTGGCCGGTGAGGTCTGCGGCGGTCTCGTAGTTGACGCCGTCCTTCTTGAAGCCCGAGTTGCGCAGGTAGCACCAGAGCACCGTGGCCATGCCCAGCTCGTGCGCGGCGTGGAAGGCAACCGCTATCTCCTGCAGCTGGCGGTCGGACTCCGAAGAACCGAAATAGATGGTTGCACCCACAGCGACCGCGCCCATCTCCCATGCCTCTTTCACGGTTCCGAAGAGGATTTGGTCGTACTTTGTGGGGTATGTCAGGAGCTCGTTGTGGTTGAGCTTGCAGATGAACGGGATGCGGTGCGCATAGCGGCGCGCCACCGAACCCAGCACCCCAAAGGTGGAAGCCACCGCGTTGCAGTTGCCCTCGATCGCCAGCTCGATGACCTTCTCCCCGTCGAAGTAGATCGGGTTGGGGGCGAACGAAGAGCCGGCGGTGTGCTCGATCCCCTGGTCGACCGGCAGGATGGAGAGGTACCCGGTGCCACCGAGACGGCCGTGCTCGAACATCGACTGCAGGCTCCGAAGCACCCGAGTCGGCCGATCGCTGTCCTTCCAGATCCGGTCGATGAAATCGGGGCCGGGCAGGTGCAGCTGCGACGCGGGCACGGTCTGGCACTTATGCCCGAGCAGGTCCGCCGCGTCGGCGCCCAGGATTTCCTCCAACTTCCCCAACGACCCCTTGGTGACTGTAGCCATCAATCCCTCTTACACATTTGGTTAGTACCTGGGTGACATTTCGCAGGTTCGCTGATTCGCCTGCGTCACTCTATAGTGCACCGACATGACCGAGCGGGCCAGCAACCTTCTGAGCGAGCTCGCCGACCGGCTGTCTGCCGACCCCCGCGACAGCGGGCAGGTGGTCGCCGAATCGGTGCGGACCCTCGAACCCGAGCTGCTGCGGGCCCAGCAGGATGGCTCGTCGATCGACGAGCTCGTGCGCACCTCGGTCGGCTTCCTGGAGATCCTCTTCCGCTCCCTGCGCGCGGACCCGCGAGTGCCCTGGCAGCAGTACTACAGGATCGCCCGCGAGGCTTCGCGGAGATACGCCGAGAAAGGCATCCCGCTCGAGTCCGTGATCGAGGGCCTGGCCGTGTTCCGCCGCTCGGTGCTCGCTCGGGTCACCGAGGAGATGGTCGGCAGCGAGCATGCCGAGGAGGTGTTGCTGCTCGCGCGGAGCAGGCTTGGCGACGTCGTCGAACAACTCAACTCGAGCTTCATCCGCGGCTACCTCGACTTCACCGAGGCGCGGCATCATGCCCGGCAGACCGAGCTGCACGCCCTCTACCACATCGCCAGCGCACTTGGCCGGTCCCTCGACGTGGCCGAGATCGCCGAGGTCGGCCTTCGGGAGACGCTGAAAGTCCTGCGCCTCCAGGCCGGCGCGGTGTGGACGCGTGAAGGCGCGCGGCTGATGCTGGCGAAGACCCTCGGCCTGCAGCCTGGCGAGGAGGAGGAGTTCACATCCGGCCGATCAGGCGCGCGGGTGCGCGTGGTCGAGATTGCTTCGGGGCCCGCGGAGTCGCGCGTCGACCGCATCACGGGCGAATGGAGCGCTATCCGCGCCGAGCTGCGGACGAAGGGGGTCCTGCTCGGCGCCATGACTGTCGCGACCCGCCTGCCGCGAACCTTCGAGCCCAGCGACCTGGAGTTCGTCGCCGCGGTCGCCGACCAGATCGCGGTCGCTCTGGATCGGGCTCGGCAGCACACGAAAGAGGCGCGCACCGACTACCTCACCGGGCTCGCCAACCGGCCGGAGTTCGAGCGCGCGATCGACCGCGCGGTCGCCGCCGCGGAACGCCACAAGCGCCGTATCGCCTTCATGATGATCGACCTCGACAACCTGAAAGAGATCAATGACACGCACGGCCACCACGTCGGCGACGAGGCCATCCGCGTCCTGGCCCACGAGCTCCAGCGTGCGGTCCGCGCCACCGACACGTGCGGCCGGCTCGGCGGTGACGAGTTCGGCGTCGCCATGCCCGACGCGGACGAGCGCCACGCCAACGAGGTCGGCGCTCGCGTGCGTGCGTCGCTCGAGGAGCTCAACCGGATCTCCAAGGCGCCGGCGCCGATCGAGTTCAGCATCGGGGTCGCCGCCTGGCGGCCGGGAATGAACTGGCAGTCGATGTACGAGCTGGCGGACAAGGCACTTTACGTGGACAAGCGGCGCCACCACGTCCACCGCAAGAAGGGCGGCCCCGGCCGGGCCCAGGGCGCGTCTGGCTAAGCGGGCCTCGGGTCCCGCCGGCTCCGTCCTCGGCCCGGAGTTCTTCGATCGCGACACGGTCACGGTCGCGCGCGAGCTGCTGGGCAAGGTGCTTGTGCGCGAGATCGACGGCACCCGCTTGTGGGGCCGGCTGGTCGAGGTCGAGGCTTACCTCGGGCCGGACGACCTCGCCGCCCATTCACGCGGCGGGCGGCGGACGCCTCGCACCGAGGTGATGTTCGGCGCGCCGGGGCACGCGTACGTGTACTTCACATACGGCATGCACTGGTGCCTCAATTTCGTCACGCGGGAGGAAGGCGTGCCCCAAGCGGTCCTGGTGCGCGCACTGGAGCCAGGCCCCGGCGTGGGCAGATGCGGCGGTCCGGGGTTGGTGACGCGCGCGCTGAGCATCGACCGCGCCCTCAACGGCGTCGAGCTGCGGCCGCCCGATCTCTATGTGACCGATGACGGCGCGCCCAGGCAGCGCGTCCTGGTCACGCCGAGGATTGGCGTCCAGGGCACGGGCCGTTGGGAGAAGCGACTGCTGCGCTTCTGCGTCGACTCGCCGTACCTGTCGCGGCCGATCCCTAAAGCTCTACGGCCAGCGTCCTGGCGTCGGCGCTAGCCGATCCAGCTTTTCCCAGTCCGCGCGCACTGGAGCGAAGATGTCCAGCACCGTGGCGCCTTCGGCGCCGGCGATGGCCTGGTGTGGAACGTGGCTCGGGATCACGTAGCTGTCGCCGGCATGCAGAACGCGCTTGTCCGAGCCGACCCGGAATTCGATCGACCCCTTGACCACAAAACCAAGCTGTTCGTTCTCATGGTGGTGATCGGGAGACTTGGAGTTGGGCTCGAGGTCGACGAGCGCCATCGTGATGCGTTCTCCGTTCACCGCCCGTGCGGTGAGCCCTTCGGCGAGCTGGATGGGTTGCATGTCGCGGAACGCGGCGAACGTTTTCACTCGACCACCCGGTCGATGATCGTCGCGGTGCCCAGCCCGCCTCCGCAGCACATGGTCTCGAGGCCGTACCGAAGGTCGCGTCGCTCGAGCTCGTACAGGAGCCGGTTCATGAGGATCGCCCCGGATGCTCCGAGCGGATGCCCGACTGCGATGGCGCCGCCGTTGACGTTCGTCTTGTCCATGTCCGCGCCCGTCTCCTTCTGCCACGCGAGCACGACCGACGCGAAAGCCTCGTTGACCTCGAAGAGGTCGATGCTCTTCAGGTCGAGGCCGGCTCGCTTCAAGACAGCGGCGGTGCCCGGGATGGGGCCTTCGAGCATCAGCACCGGGTCTGTGCCCACCACCGCCTGCGCACGTATGCGAGCGCGCGGCTTCAGGCCGAGCTGCCTGGCCTTATCCAGCGACATCAAGAGGACGGCCGCGGCGCCGTCGGAGATCTGGCTCGAGTTGCCCGCGGTGATCGAGTGCTCGGGGTTGAACGCCGGCTGCAGCGCGGCGGTGGCCTCATATGAGGCGTTCGCGCGGATGCCCTCGTCCCTGGAGAAGAGCTGGGTGTGGCCGTTGCCCTCGACGGGCACGTCGACGGGCATGATCTGCGAGGTGAAGTAGCCCTTCTCGGTGGCCTCCTGGGCGAGCCGGTGGCTCCGGACCCCGAACTCGTCCATCTGGCGCCGGGTGACTCCGTACTTACGGGCCATCAGCTCGGCCGAGATTCCCTGCGGGACGAGGTCGTAGAGCTCCATCAGCTCTGGCGGAAACGGCGTCCCGGGGGAGACCGCGTTGGATCCCATCGGGACCCTGCTCATCGATTCGACGCCGCCCGCGATCGTGATGTCGCAAACGCCTGACTGGATGAGGTTGGCCGCGAAGTGGAGCGCCTGCTGGCTCGAGCCGCACTGGCGGTCGACGGTGGTCGCGGGGGTTGTGAACGGAAAGCCGGCGGTCAACCACGCGTTGCGCCCGACGTTCAGCGATTGCTCGCCGACCTGGCTCACGCACCCGAAGACCACGTCCTCGACCTGTTCGGGCTTGATGCCCGAGCGGAGGACGATCTCTTTGAGCACGAGCGAGCCGAGGACGACTGGATGGATGTCCTTGAGCTTGCCGTTGCGACGTCCGATTGGGGTTCGCACGGCCTCGACGATCACGACTTCGCGCATGTTCAACGTCTCCTTCGGGCCTTAGTGCACCCGATTCTACGACCGCTCCCTAATCCCTCACGCGATGTGATGTCAAGCCCCTAAACATTTGCCTGGCATGCGGATTTTCTTTTCTGTTGACGTGCCGTTAGTGCCCTGATAACTTTCGCGTCGCCCCAAGCGGCTGAGTACGGTAAACCTGAGGATACCGAACGTCGAGTAGGTGGAAGGTGCGGCGCAAGCCGTGGCTGGAAACCGAAAAACGCATAGGGCACTTCAGGGTAAACAGGAAGGTCTCTTGGGGCATCTCTTTTCCACAGGGCGTGCACAGCCCCCCACTCAATACGAAAATCCCCTCCTGCGTGCTTCCGCGCAAGCTTTGTCCACAGCTTCCCCGTCGACTTTGACGCCCTGGCGCAACAGCCGCCGCAAGCCGTCCGCCAGGCGTGCCACGGGTTGGGCGTCCTCGTAGTGAAGCCAGTGGTAGGCGATCGGCTCCGACCAGGGCTTGCCTTTCGCCAGGTACAGGCGGCGGTGGCTGTCGAGGACGATCAGCTCGACCTGGCGGAGGAGGCTGGGGTCGCCGGCCGCGAGCTCCGTGAAGTCCTGACGCGTCATCCAGGCGAGAAGGCTCTGGAGTCGGGGTCCTGCTTCTACTTCACGACCTCAGGGGCAGCCGTGTCGAGCTCGATCACGCTCGGTTTCAGCGCACATATGAAAGGAAGGTTGCGGTAGAGCTCGCGGTAGTCGAGCCCATAGCCGACGACGTAGTCGTTGGGGATCTGGAAACCGACGTAGCGGACAGGGACCTCGACGAGGCGCCGGCCGGGGCGATCCAGCAGGGTGACGATCTCTATCGAGGCCGGGCGGTGTTCTCGCAGCTCGCCGAGGAGGTAGTCCAGGGTCAAGCCGGTGTTGACGATGTCCTCGACCAGCAGCACGTGCCGGTCCTCGATCGGATAGTCGATGTCGCGCGCGATGCGTACACGTTCGCGTGGCTGGGCCCCCGCGAAGCGCTTGAGGTCGAGGTAATCGATGACGAAGGGGACCTTGATCTGGCGCGCGAGATCGGCGAGAAAGAACGTGACGCCCTTGAGGATGCCGACCACGACCAGCGAGCGCCCGCGGTAGTCGCGGGAGATCTTCCGGCCGAGCGCTCTGACGCGGGTCTCGAGCTCGACCGGCGAGATGAGGATGTTCCCGATGTCCTGCTTGCGCAGGTGCTGGACCTCGAGCGCCCCGTAGCCGGCCTTGGCGAGCAGCTGCTGGTAGTCCTTGCGGTACAGCAGGCGCACGTTGACGTCCGGATGGATCTCGCGCAGCATCCGCAGCTTGCGGTTCTTCGGCGTCACCAGCGACTGCTTCATGGTCGTCAGCTCGACGTAGAGGTCGTGCTCGGGCAGGTAGAAGTCGGGCGTGAACATCTCCGACACGCGGGTGCCGTCCCAAGCGATCGGGAACGACACCGGCTCGTAGACCCAGCGAATGCGGTAGTAATCGAGGAAGCGCGCGAACTCCTGCTCGGATGGGTGCGCGAATTCGATGCGCGAATGCGCCGGGCCCGATCGCCGGACGAGGCGCGATCGCTGCCTGACGGGGCGGCGCCATTTTTCTGGGACGGGAAGGTGGACAGACGACGCCAAGGAAACGCCGAGATTGTACGCTCACCGACAACAGGGCCATGAGCACACCGGCGCAGAGGATGGTCGCCGAGCAGCTGCTGCCCAATGGCGTCAGCGATCCGCGGGTCATCGAAGTGATGTCAGAGGTTCCGCGCGAGGAGTTCCTCTCCAGCCGAGTGCGCCGCCATGCCTATGAGAACCGGGCCCTCGCCATCGACTGCGGCCAGACCATCTCCCAGCCGCTCGTCGTCGCGCTCATGACCCAGGCGCTCGCACCGAAGCCGCAGGATCATGCGCTCGAGGTCGGCACCGGGTCGGGCTACCAGGCCGCGGTCCTGAGCCGTCTCGTGCGGCATGTGATCACCCTCGAGCTCGAGCCTTCGCTGGCGGAGCATGCGTCTGAGACACTCTCGCGGCTCGGCTACTCCAACGTCGAGGTGGCCGTCGCCGACGGCACGTTCGGCTGGCCCGCCTACGCGCCTTACGACATCATCCTCGTCGCGGCCGCCTCACCCGACGTGCCGCCCGCGCTGGTGGACCAGCTGGCTCCCGACGGGCGGCTGGTCATTCCGCTCGGAAGATCTTCCGACGAGCACCAGGACCTCCGCGTCTATCAACGCCGCGGTGAGGTGATGGCGTGGAGGTCGCTGTTCCCGGTGCGCTTCGTCCCCTTACGGTGAGTGAGAGGGCGTTGGAGAGGCGTGGCCGGGCGAGGGCGAGGCCCCGCCCGCGGGCGCGGGCGGAGGCGCGGTGCCCGTGATCCTCTGCAGCTGCTGAAGCAGGTCGCCCACGATCTTCATCTCCGACGCGAAGCCGGCGAAGTCGCCGTTCTTCAAGTCGGCGTATGCGGCCGCGTAGTGGGCGTTGGCCTGCGTGACCAGGTCCGCGATCTGCGCGACCTGGGCCGGCGTCAGGGTGGTGGTCGGCGCCGTCGTGGGTGCGGTCGAGGTTCCCACCAGTTGGTCGATGGCCTGCTGGAGCGTGTCCGTGTACACGACCTGGGTCTGGTCGGCCAGGATCACCTTCTTCAGCTCGGGAATGCTCGACCCGGACGTGGCCTTCAGGTAGATCGGCTCGAAGTAGAGGAACGAGTCGCCGATCGGCACCACCAGCAGGTTGCCCTGCTGAACGTTCGACCCGTTGCTGTGGAAGAGCGTGAAGTCGCGGGATATGACCGGGTCTTGATTGATGAGGTTGGCCACCTGCTGCGGGCCGAATATCACTTTGTCCTTGGGCAGCACATACGACACGTACTGACCGTATTGAGCCCCGTCGCTGCGCGCCGCCATCCACGACACCAGGTTGTTCTTGCCGTGCGGAGTGAAGGGCATGATGAGCAGGAACTCGGGGTTCTGCTCACCAGGCAGGCGGAAGAGCACGTAATAAGGAGACACGGGCGTCGGCAGAGCGCCGGGCGACGCCTGCGCCGTCGGGATGTCCCAGACGTCCTCGCGAGCGAAGAACACCTTCGGATCGGTGATGTGATAGGTGGCGTAGATGCCGACCTGGGTGTTGAACAGGTCCACTGGCACGCGGATGTGAGCTCGCAGCCCGGGGGGCATCGCGTCGATCGAGGTGAAGAGGGTTGGGAAGGTGGCCTGGTAGGCGCTGATGATCGGGTCCTTGGGATCGACCACATAGAAGACCGCGGTGCCTTCATACGCATCGATCACGACCTTGACCGAGTTGCGTATGTAGTTGATCCTGCCTGTCTGGAACGGCACGGCTTGCGAATACGGATACGTGGCCCCGGTCGTATACGCGTCGACGATCCAGTAGATGTGCCCATCGACGACGACCACATATGGCGAGGAGTCGAAGCTGAGGAAAGGCGCCAGCTCGCCCACGCGATCGATGATCTGCCGGCGGTAAAGCATCAGCGTCTTGTCGGTGACCTGACCCGAGACGAGCAGGTTGAAATCGCCCAGCTTGAGCGACCAGAGGGCACGGTTCACCGCCGTCATCGGCACCCCGTGCGTGCCGGTGTACGACGTGTAGACGTCGGGAGAGGACGGATAGTCGAACTCACGATTGGTGTTGGGGGCGAGCGCGTACCCGGTCGTGACCTCCCCGAAATAGATGGCCGGCTGGGTGATCGTCAGCTGGCCATGGGGCGGGATGTCCCCGACCACGTAAACAGGCAGGCCCTGGCTGTCGACCGCGTTCACCGGGCTCGCGGCGACCCCGTATCCGTGCGTGTACTGCAAGTGCTGGTTGACCCAGTTCTTGGCGGCGTCGGGCAGCTTGTTGAAATCGAACTCTCGCGCGCTGATCTCCAGCGAAGTGGGCTGGTTGTTGATGGTGTATCGATCGATGCCGATGTCGAAGAAGGTGTAATAGGTGCGGATGGTCTGCTGCTGCTCGTAGGTGTCCTTGAGCGGCGGAAAATCCCAGAGCCGAAGGTTGTTGACAGTGACCTGGTCGTTCTGCACGTTGGCGAGCGTCAGCGGCTGGTCGCCTGTGAAGTTGCTCACAGTCACGTTCGACAGCCCGTACGCCGCGCGTGTGCCCGCGATCTCACGGTTGATGTACGGCAGCTCGTACGTCTGCGCGTTCGGGGTCGTGAAGGCCGTCTGGACGACCGCGGGATAGATCTGGCCGATCAGCAGGAGCGCCACCCAGACCAGGGCCGCCGTGACCGGGAGCCAGATCCGTCGCATCCAGACGTTGACCAGGAGGGCCCCTGCCAGGACGACCGAGGCGCCCGACAGGAAAGTCACGATGGGCAGCCTGGCGTTGACGTCCGTGTAGGCGGCGCCCCAGACGACGTCGCTGTTGTGCGCATACAGGAGGTCGTAACGGCCGAGCCACATCCACGCCGCCAGCACGAGTGCGAAGACGGCGAGCAGCGCGGACAGATGGGCGATCGCCGGCGGGGTCAGGTTGAGGTCGAAGGAATCGCCGCGCCACGCGTATACGAAGCCGACCAGCAGCGCAGTCAAGAATCCGAGTCCGAGCGCCCAGTTGACGACCGAGTGCAGGAACGGCAGCGTCAGCAGATAGAAGGAGACGTCCTGCCCGAGCACCGGGTCCGTGATTCCGGTCGGCTTGGCGTGCTGAAACATGGCCAGGTTCTGCCACTGGGTGCCGGCCCCGCCTGACAGGACCAACGCCACCAGGGCCGCCCCACCCAGGGCGGCGCCCGCGGTGGCGCCGCGAATGCTCGAGCGCCGGATCCCGACGGCTCGCAAGCTCGGTCCGGCGCGCACGCGGAGCGCGATGATCACGTTGACGACCAGGTAGATGAAAGCGAGCGCGAACCCGCCGATCAGGAGGGCGACCTGCAAGGAAAAGCGAGTCGTGAAAACGTCTTTGAATCCGAGCGAGTCGTACCACTGCAGCTCGGTGAAGAACCACACGATCGGGCTCGCGATGAAAAAGATCACGAGCGCCAGGCCGAAGAGCCCAAGGCCGACCCAGAAGCGCCGCGGCGGGCGGGGGATCCGGATCTCTCGCGCCTCGAACGGTCCGCCGCGCTCGAACGGATCAAACGGCCGGTACCGGCGGGTCATTTACCCCGAAGCTTAGAGCGTCCCCAAAGCTCGGTCGTCGGCGCTGAAATCCGAGTCGGGGTTGGAAGGCGGGTGGGCGAGGTGCCAGCTCACGGTGGCGCCCAGCGTCTCGACCGGGTCGGACGTGGTCCAGCCGAGCAGCGCGCGGGCGCGCCGCGCGGTGGCGGCGATGTGTTGCGACACAGTGCCCGTCTGTTTCAGGTCTTCGGGCAGGACCTCATCGGCGACCCTCACCAGCTCGGCGCCGGAGCCGGCCGCCTCGAGGATCATGCGAGACCACATCGTCATCGAGTAGGTGCGGTCCTCGCAGAGGTTGAGCGCGAGGCCCGCCGTCGATGCCGATTCCAGCGCCAGCCGGGCGCCGCGCGCGATGTCGCCGACGTAGCCGCGGCACGCCAGCCATGTGCCGGCGCCGAAGGGGATGCGCGGACGACCCGCGCGGACCCGCCGGAGGATGAACTCCTCGCGGAGCTGATAGTCCCTCGGTCCGTAGACCATCGGCAGGCGTAGCGAGGTGGCACCGCGTGGGAGGTAAACATCTTCCACATCGAGCTTGTCGTAGTCGTAGCGGTCGGGACTCTTGCCTCGGTAGGGGTACCGCTCCGAGCGCACCGACGATTCCTCGTCCAGCGGCACCGGGTCCGTCTCCTGCCCTTCGATGGCGGCGCCGAACGCCCTGTACACGTCCATGCTCGAGATCGCGACCAGCCGGATTCCGGCCGGCAGCGCGGCCAGCGCCGTCTCGGCGTCGGCGCGGCTCAGCGCCCTGCAGTCGATCGCCGCCTCCGGCTCGAATGCGGCCAGCTCCTGGCGGTGGGCGGTCAGCTCCGAGCGGTCGCAGTGCAGATGGGAAACGGACGGCATGTCATCAGGCTCGAGGTTGCCGCGATGCACCACGAGGATGTCGTGGCCGGCTCGAAAGAGCTCCTCAACGATGGCGCGCCCGATGAAGCGGGTGCCGCCTAAAACGACAATCCTCACGCGACGGGTTTGGCCACGGCCGGGTTCTTCTCCACGATCAGGTCGATGAGGCCCCATTCCTTGGCCTGGTCCGGCGTCATGAAGAAGTCACGCTCCATCGCGCGCTCGACATCCTCCAGCTCCCGGTGGCAGTGCTTCGCGTAGATACGCGCCACCTGTTCGCGCTGGCGAAGGAGCTCCTGGGCGTGGATCTGGATGTCGGTCGCCTGACCTTGAATACCCTGGATGAAGGGTTGGTGGACGAGGATCTGGGCGTGTGGCAGCGACATCCGCATCCCAGGGTCGCCGCCGGCGAGCAGGATCGATCCCCCGCTCGCGGCCATCCCGGTGCAGAGCGTGGCGACTTTGGGCCCCACGTACTGCATGGCGTCGTAGATCGAAAGGGCCGCGGTCAGCGAACCGCCGGGGCTGTTGATGTACAGCTGGATGTCGCGGTCCGGCGTCTCGTTTTCGAGAAACAGCAACTGCGCCGTGACCGTGGTCGCCATGTCGTCGTCGATGACGCCGCGCACGAAAACCACGCCGTCCTTGAGCAGGCGCGAGTAGATGTCGTAGGCGCGTTCGCCGCGCCCGTCGTTGGTGATCACGGTCGGGATAAGGTGCATTCGATTACCTCCTCGGTTCAAAGCCAATGCGTGGACGGGCCTTGGGTGGCGGGTTGGCCATCGCGAGATACGCGCTGAAGTCGGCGACGCTGCGCAGCGCCTCGAGCGGCATGCCCGCGGTCGCGAGCCGGAGCTTGGCCGGCGGGTCCTCGGGCCAGGCCGGGCGCTCGGAGTCGGCGCCCAGCAGCCGGGCGAGCTCGGCATAGAGGTCGGCGGGCCGCACGCCGAGCGCATGCGCCACCGCCAGCAGCCGTTCTGTGGAGACCTCCTTGCGGCCCCTCTCCACCTCGGACAGGTGCGCCGGCGAGAGACCGGCTTCGCCGGCGACCTCGGTCAGGGTCCGGTGGACCGCTTCCCGGCGCTGGCGCAGCACAGAGCCGAGGGCGGATCTGACGATGTCGGCGGATTCGCTGTAGGCGAACGGCATTCTTCTGTGGCGAAGCATACGCTCCAAAGCAAACGTTCTGCGCCAGGCAATCTCTTGGCCGCGACATCCGCGAGCAGCAATAGGGGAGGGTCGGGCATCGTTAGATTGGATCAGTGGTGGCACGGCTCGCGACCGTGGGTTACCGGCGCTACTTACCGGCCTTGTTGCGGCTGGCGCTGGTGGCGGTCACGTACTGGGTCGCCGCTCGCCTGAGCTTGACTCTGGCCCTCGTGCACGGCCAGGTGACGCCCATCTGGCCGCCGACGGGGATCGCCCTGGTGGCGATCCTTGTCCTTGGCCGATGGGTCTGGCCCGCCGTCTTTGCCGGCGCACTGGCGGTCAACCTACCGATCGGCCCGTCCCCGCTGGGGGCCGTCTTGATCGCTATCGGTAACACGCTCGCGCCGCTGGTCGCGGCGGAGCTCCTGAGGCGGGTTGGCTTCCGACTCGAGCTCGACCGCTTGCGAGACGCCGCAGCGATCATCGGCCTCGGCGCCCTGGTCAGCATGTCGATCAGCGCGTCGGTTGGAACCTCGGTGCTGGTGCTATCCGGGACCGTGTCCCCATCTGACTTCTGGCCGACGTGGGCCGTCTGGTGGACCGGAGATGCGATGGGGGTGCTTCTCGTCGCTCCGTTTCTTCTGAGCCTGCTGCCCGGCTCGTCAGGTCCAGTATTGACGTTTCGTAGCGGGGCGGTGTTTGCCGGCCTGCTGGGTGGAATTGCCCTGGCGACGTGGGCGCTATTTCAGACCCGGTTGCATCTGGAATACCTGGTCTTCCCGTTGATCATCGTGGCGGCCTGGCGGTTCCGCCTGCGAGGCGCAGCTCCGGCCGCCCTGATGGCTTCGGGAGTTGCGATCTGGTCGGCGGTCCACGGAACCGGTCCTTTCGCCACGGGGACGCTGGCCCAGAAGATGATCACGCTGCAGGTCTTCAACGTCTGCGTGGCTCTCACGTCGTTCGTGCTCGCCACATTCGTCACGACACGCGAGCGTCAAGAGGAGATGACGCGACTCTATGCGGCCAGCAACGCAGCCAGCCAGGCGAAGAGCGCGTTTCTGAACATGGCCGCGCACGAGCTCCGAACACCGATCACCGTGTTGGCCGGATACCTGTCGATGATGGATGACGGATCGCTTGGCCGTGCGCCCGATTCGTGGGCCGTGCCGCTCCAAATTCTGAAAACAAAGACCGGTGAGCTGAACAGAATCATGGAAAGTCTGGTCAAGGCGTCGCAGATCGACGCCAACGTCACGCCGCTGAAGGGCCAGGTCATCGACCTGCGCACCGTCGTCGAAGACGCTGTGGCGCGCGCGCGCCCGCGGGCGGACCTGCTGCACGCCGATATCTCCACCAAGCTCGCCATTGGTGCGCTGCCGGTGAATGCCGACAAAGAAGAGCTGGGTCGAGTGCTTGACAATTTGATCAACAACAGCCTTTCGTACTCAGCCCCGCCGGCTCGCCTCTTCATCGACGTGTCGAGGGACTCCGAGCGGGCTCTGGTCCGTGTGAAGGATGACGGCGTCGGCATCCCCGAGGATCAGCAAGCGCAGGTTTTCTCACGCTTTTATCGGGGCGCGAGCCCCGCGGTCGCCAAGGTCCCGGGCGTCGGGCTCGGCCTTTACATCAGCCGTCAGCTGGCGGAACACCACAGCGGGAGCCTCGTGCTCGAGAGCAGCACGCCCGAGGAAGGAACTGTCTTCACACTTGCAATCCCCCTAGCCGGTTCAGCGGGAGCCGGACCTACTGAACCGGCGGGCGACTAGTCCGTTCTATCGCAGGCGGATTAGGCTCACACCCGGTTCGCGACTTCGAGTGCTTGGGTTTTCGAGAAGGTTCCAAGCACGTCGATGCGCAGCCCGTGATCGAGCCAGATGATGCTGGTCACCTTTCCAACCGACAGGGCCGCCCTGGTTCCGGACTGGAGCGTGACGACGGAGTCCTCAGAGCAGCCGGTCGGGTTGTTGCGCCTCGAGTCAATCCAGGCCTGCGTTACTTCGGTGATTGATTCCTTGACCCAGAAAGTCCCGTACACGGGTTGCTGATACACCCAAAGGAGGCTCTTCGCGCTCAGGTCCGGCTTGTTCCCGTCGATGAGGAGCCTTGCGGCTGGGCCCAGGGCTCTGGGGACCACTGGCTTGAAGGCCAGATAGGGCGCCGCCTCTTTCAAGTCCGCCACCTGGACGCCGCCCGGGTTGTCCCAGTTTGGACTTGGTCCCTCGCACAAACGATGCGAATGAACGATGGCGACGACGAATGCAGCGCCTCCGCCGAGCGCCAAGAAAAGGACCAAGCCGCCGGCGATCAGGCTGCGACGAGCGCCCATCCTCGTAGTCCCAAATTGTTATCCGAGTGGGAGCTACGCGTCCTTCAGATTGTTCGGGTCCAGGAGCTCCTGCTTCGGCCGCTCGATCCGTTGCCGGGACCGCATGATCTCGATGAGCTTCTTGCGGCCTTTCGGCGGCCCGATCATGATCGCGCCGACCAGCCGGTCGTCCTTGAAAAACAGCTTGCGGTAGAACTTCTCCTCGAGGTTGTACGTGCGCACAGATTCGAGGCCGGGCTGCACGTCCGGCGTCACGCCCATGACCGCCAGGGTCGATCCGAACATCGTGGTCGTGTAGGTCGGCACGTCGAAGAAGTCCTCGTCCCCGCCCGCCATGTTGCGGGCGGCGACCTTGCCGTGCGCCTCCGCGTTGTCCCACGTCCCCATCTGGTTGTGGCGCTCGACCATGAGGTCGTAGAAGACCGCGATGTCGCCCGCCGCATAGACGTCCGGCGCCGACGCGCGCAGCTTGGCGTCGGTGACGATGCCTTTGTCGAGCTTGACCGGAGAGTCGCGCACAGGCTCGGTGTAGTAGTCGAGCCCGACGCCGTAAGTGAGCAAGTCGAACTCCACTCGCTTTCCGTTGGCGGTCTCCGCGAGGAAGCGCCCATTGACACGGCTGAATTTCTGCACCTCGTCCGAACAGATGAACTCCACGCCCTGCGCCTCTCCGAGCTGCCGGCAAAGCTGCCCGCCCTCCTCATCGAGGACGTAGCGGAGGAACCAGGGCCCGCGCATGATCCAGGTCAGCTGCGCCTTCTTGCGAAAGCTCACTCCTTCCGCGAGCTCGTAGCCGATGAAGCTGCCGCCCATCACCAGCACCCGCTCAGCCGTATCGGCCTTTTCGATGATGGCGTCGGTGTCGTCCAGCGTCTGGAAGCCGATGGTCTGTGAGACCTCGTCCGAGCCCGGCCACGGCGGCGGCTTGGGACGGCCGCCTGTGGCGATGAGAAGCGCGTTGTATTCAAACTCCTGGTCGCGGTTCGTGCGCACGACCTTGCGCGCGAAATCGACCTCTGTGGCCCACGTCTCGAAATGGATGTCGAGGTTCTGCCTGGTGTAGTCCTCGGATGTGCGCATGAAGACCTTTTCCCTGCGCACCTGACCGCGCAGGTATCGGGGCAGGGCGACCCGGTTGTACAGAGGGTGGCGCTCCGCGGCGATCATCACGATCGATGCGTCGGCGTCGAGCTTGCGCAGCTCTTCGGCGGCCGTCTGTCCGGCGATCCCGTTGCCGAGGACTACGTAACGGCGGCTCAACTACAGCGTGAGCGAATAGATGTAGCTGTGGTCGTCGTCATTCGCGAAATCGTATCCGGAAGCCCTCATGTCATCGGCGGCGGGGTGGTCGCGGGGCAAGCTGACGACCACATCGTCGAGCCCGTCCGCGTCAGCCTCGAAACGCAGAGCCAGCAGCAGCTCGCGAAGCGCACCGCCGGCGCCCGCGAGGAAGCCGACGGCGAGGTTGTCCCCCCACGACCTGCGCAAGCCAGCCACAGCGCGCCCGGCCGGACCGACCCGCAGCCTCCCGATCTTGGCCAGCCTCGTCAGCTCCGGCTCGCCGAGATCGCGCGCGCCATTGAAGTCGGCTGTTACCCCGTGGTAGAGCTCGATTCCCGGGCTCTTGGCGATTGCCGGCCAGAGCTTCTCGGCCTCAGCCGCCGGAGGGATCCGCGCCGACTCGCCGCCCTCGACACGTGCCCCCCGCCACCAACGGAGGTCGAGCAGCCTCTGGAAACCGACGGATTCGAACAGGCGAACCGCATCGGGATTGCCGGTTGCGAGCCGCATCTCTCCATGGCCCTGCTCCCGCGCCTCGGCGATCGCGGAAGCCAGCATCGCGCGCGCTACGCCCTGGCGCCTGTGGCTTGTCGCCACCCGAAGGCCCTCGTACCACACCAGCCCCGGCGCATATGGCCGCAGCCTCTGCACCCCGACGACCTGGCCGTCGACCTCGACCGCCTGGAAGGCCGACGCCGCGTCGGCGACCCAGGTGTCGAAGACCGCGTTGATGTAGTCGTGGCCGCCCCACACATCCTTGGTGAGCTCGGCGATGCGGTCGCGATCGGAAGGCCTGACAGGGCGAATTACTAAGTCGCGGGTTGCCAATGCGCGATCCCCGACAGCGCGATGCCGCTGTCGAACACGAGCTCGTCCCCATCGTTGGTGAGCATCTCCTCGAGCAAGGTACGAGCTCTGGCCTCGTCCCAACCAGAGCCCACGAGCAGGCGGCAGTCGGTCAGCGCCTCGTCCATGTCCACATAGCGATTGACGACCGGGTAGCGCACGAACGTGACGTCGGGTGCGATGTCCATCTGCATGAGCAGCATGAACAGGTCGCTGAACTGAGGCACCGGCCGCCCAGGCCCTCCGGTCAACCGCTCACGGAGCTCGGTGGCCGGATGAGGGATCGGGCCCTCGCGCAGCATGATGAACACGCGGTCGCGCGCCGACGCCTGAAGCTTGGCGATGAAGGGGACGGGCTCCTCGATTCCGTACAGGACGTGGCAGCAGATCACGAGGTCGGCCTTCGCCACCTCGGCGTCCTGCCACGTGCTTGCGATCACGGTCATGTTGTCGCGCGGCGGGATCTGCGCGCGCATGCCCTCGGAAGGCTCGACGGCCGTCACCCACTCCAATCGTTCCGCAAGCGCCACGGCGTGGCGGCCGGCCCCGGCGCCGGCGTCGATAAGGGTCTTGCGAGGCGACGCGTAAGGCGCGACCACGCGCAGAAAGTCGTCCTTGCGGTCACGGGTGATCCGGGCGTAGGAGGGCGCGCGCCGGTCCCAATAGGTCGGGTCGGGCTGGGCCGATCCGCTACGTTGGCGGACGATGGCGCGCCACCGTTCCGCCCAGTCGATGTCCCCGATTCGGCCGGTTATCCCCACCTCCAACTTCACATCGAGGTTAGTGTTCCGGAAGGCCGATGGTCCGCGCATCTTCGCGTCCTAGGCGGCCGGGCGCCGACTCACCCCACGGAATCTTGCGATTCCGCGGGGACCCCGAGATGGGCGCTGAAGCCATCGTCGTCTCCTGTGCGCGCTCGGTCACGCATCTACGCGATGCGTTCCCTCGCGTGCTCGTCGTCTCCTCGGCTCCGGCCGCCGATGCCGCGAATCTGCTGCGGCCCCCGGCCTCCGGAACACCGCTTGTTAACACCATTGGGGACAACTGGGGGACAAGTTTCGGGTCGTTCACCCAGATGCTGGGGTCGGCCGCCTCGCACCCACCAGATGTAGTGTCGGGTCTAGGATAGGCAGGCTCCATGGCACTCGAACCGTCGCCGGAATTCAACCCCGCCGAGGCCGGCGTCCTCGGCCGTTACTTCACCAACCTCGACCGCCCGGTCTTCGCGCTCCGCAACCTCCCGGAGGTGGTCAAAGGCGCTCTGTTCTCACGCTACTCGCGCACCGAGAAGAGCCTCCGCCGGGTGCTGCTGGACGAGTTCATCAACGAGCCCGATTCCGGTTTCGACTCACTGGCTACCGCCGCGGCCGAAGCGGACGACATGGTGGCGGTCCGGCGCGCCGAAGAGTTCTATGAGCGGGTCCTGGTCGGGTACGGAGACGATTCCGTGGCCGAACTCGCGGGCGCGCACGTCGCCGTCGAGCGCACCTCCACGCTCGCAGCCAAGGCGCTCGAAGACAGCCGCATCGGCATCTCGCCCCTCGAGAAGTCGACCCGATATGTGAGGTTCGACCGGCCCGGCCGCGATGGCCGCTTCTTGTATCACCGAGGGCCGGAGCTCGCCCACCCCGATTACGAGCCCGCCACCGACCGCCTTTTCGAGACCTACAGCGCCCTGATCGAGCCGCTCACGCTGGCGATTCGCGCACGCTTTCCGATCGAGGAGGACGAGACCGATCGCGCATGGAAAGCCGCGACGAGGGCCAAGGCGCTGGACATGTTGAGGGGACTCCTGCCGGCGGGGACGCTGACGAACCTCGGCCTGTTCGGTAATGGACGGGCTTTCGAATACCTCATCACCAAGCTTGCCGCCCACGAGCTCCCCGAGTGCCAGGCGCTGGCCACTGATCTTCACCGGGAGCTGTCGCTCGTCATCCCGGCGTTCGTCAAACGGGCGCTGGACGATCGCTATGGCGCGCCGAGCGCCGAAAGGCTGGTGCGGATGCGTCAGGCCACGGCGAAGCTGGCGCCGAGAACCGGGTCCAGGGAATCCGCGCCGTCGGTTCGGCTCATCGAGCATGACGCCGATGCGGAACGAAAAGTGGTCGCCGCGGCGCTGTTCCCGTATTCGGATGCGCGCTGGGAGGACCTCCAGGGCGACCCGGGCCAGGTGCTGGACGCCCTGCTGGCGGATCGCGCCAACCGCCGCCAGCGACCTCCGCGGGCGCTCGAACACGCCCAGTACACATTCGAGATCGTCGCCAACTTCGCCGCTTACCGCGACCTGCACCGCCACCGCATGCTCACCCAGGACCGACAGCTGCTCGGCACCGCCCTCGGGTTTGACGTGCCTTCCGGGCTGGCGGAGCTGGGGATGACGGAGCGATTCATGGCTGCCGTGGAGGGGGCGGCGAGAGCCCACGCGAGCCTGGAGCGCGACCTTGGAGCTGCGATCGCCCAGTACGTCGTCCCGCTCGCCTACCGCGTGCGGTGGTACTTCCGCGTCAACCTGCGCGAGATCTATCACCTCTGCGAGCTGCGGACCACGCCGCAGGGCCACCCCGACTACCGGTGGGTGGCGCAGGAGATGTTCCGGCGGGTCATCGAGGTCCACCCCCGGCTGGCGAAATATGCGGCTTTCGTCGACATGGGGCCGGGCGACGAGCTGGAGCGGCGACGATCGGAGCGCCGCCTGGATGAAAAGCTTTCGGCAATGAAGCCTGTAGTGCCGTAGCATCGTCCACCTGATCAAGACGGAGGGTGGTATGGAATCCAGCGAGCCTCACGTGGAACGTGGCACCGATAGACGCATGACCGAAAGGCGGGTGACCCCCGAGCGGCGGTTCGGCGAAAGGCGGTCGACCGACCGCGCCGCCGCGGGCCGGCGGGTCGAGTTCGACCGACGGGAGCAGGAACGCCGCGGCCTCGACCGTCGGATCTTTTCGCCGGCCTGAAAGAAGCCCTGGCCCCTCCGGCGCTGATCGTCCACGGCGGCGCGGGTCCCGTTCCGCCCGCCGAACGCCCGTTGCGCCAGGCCGCTGTCGAGCGGGCGCTCGAACTCGGTTGGGCTCGCATCGGTGACGGCGCCCTGGCCGCCGCGGTCGCCGCGGTTCGCCATATGGAAGACGAACCCCTTCTCAACGCGGGCATCGGTGCGTGCCTCAACGCCGACGGTGTGGTGGAGCTGGACGCGGGCGTCATGGAGGGCGCGGCGCTGCGGGCCGGCGGCGTCGCCTGCCTGAAAGACGTGCGCCACCCGATCGACTCGCGGTCGCCGTGATGCAGGACGGCCGCCACGTATTGCTGTCGGGAGCGGGAGCTTCGCGCTTCGCTCGCGACCACGGGATCGAGATGACCGATCCCTCGGTCTTCATCAACAACCGCAAGCGGCAGCAATGGCTGCCGGGCGCCGATACGGTCGGCGCCGTCGCGCGCGACTCGGAGGGAAGGCTGGTGGTGGCGGTCTCGACCGGCGGCATCAGCGGCAAGCTGCCGGGGCGGATCGGCGACTCGCCCATCCCGGGCGCCGGCATCTACGCCGACGACCTGTTCGGCGCGGTCTGCGGGACCGGCCAGGGCGAAGCCTTCATCCGGTTGGGCCTGGCGCGGCTCATGGTCGTCGAGCTGCAGCATGGGATGAAACCGCGGGCGGTGGCGCAGGGCGCAGTCGACTTCCTGGCCAAGACCTTGCAGGCGCCGGGAGGAGTCATCCTCATCGGCCGCGAGGGACCCCCGCACGCGGCCTTCAACACGCCGGCCATGCCTTTCGCCATCGCTCAATGACCGACTCGGGGAATGCCGGGGAGCTGATCGCGCTCGCCCTCAAGCGCGCTGGCGTCAGTCACCTGTTCACGATCAACGGCGGCCACATCTGGCCGATCCTCACTGGCGCGGCCGAGCATGGGATCCGAATCATCGACGTCCGCCACGAGCAGTCGGCGGCTTTTGCCGCCGAAGGGTGGGCGAAGGTCACGCGCGAATGCGGGGTCGCGGCGGTCACGGCCGGCCCGGGAGTCACCAACTCGATCTCCGCGCTGGCGCAGGCGCAGTCAAGCGACAGTCCGATGTTCCTGATCGGGGGCCGGGCCCCGGAGGCTCGCTGGGGCATGGGCTCGCTGCAGGAGATGGACCACGTCGCGGTGGTGCAGAGCCTGACCAAAAAGGCGCTGACGCTGCGATCCGCCGAAGACGCATACCCCATCGCCGCGGACTGCGTGCGCACCGCCTTGAGCCGCCGCACCGGACCTGTGTTCATGGACGTCCCGGTCGATGTGTTGTTCAGCGCCGGCGACATGCCCGAGGCGACCGAGCACCTCACTCCTGACCGCGGGCCGCTCCCAGATCCAGACGCCGTCGAACTGGTCGTGAAGCTTCTCCGCGAGGCGGAGCGGCCGGCGGTGATTGCGGGCGGGAATGTCTGGTGGGCGCACGCCGAGGAGGCCCTGAGGCGCCTGGTCGAGGGCGCTCACCTGCCGTTGAACGTCAACGGCATGGCGCGCGGAGTCCTCCCGGCGGGCCACCCGCTTTTCTTTCCGCGGGCCCGAGGCCCGGCGCTCGGCGAGGCAGACCTCGTCCTCGTGATCGGGGTGCCTCTCGACTTCCGGCTCAACTGGGGCCAGGCTCCGGTGTTCGCGGATGGCGCCAAGATCGTTTACGTCGACGTCGACGACCACCGCAAGCACCGCCCGGCGGAGGCGGGCCTTTATGGCGACCTCCGGGCGGCGCTGGAGGCGCTCGCCGCGGCCGCGGCTGGGACGCCCGAGCGATCCCAATGGCTCGCGCATCTTCGTGAGGCCGACGCCGCTGCCCGCGCGCGCGACGCCGCGATGATCGAGTCCGACTCGTCTCCGGTCCACCCGGCGCGATTGATCGCAGAAGTCGACCGGTTCGCCGACCCGGATGCGATCTACGTCGGCGACGGCGGCGAGTTCGTGTCGTTCGCAGGCCGCCTGATCGAGCGGCACCGGCCGGGCCTGTGGATCGACCCCGGACCGTTCGGCTGCTTGGGCTCCGGCCCGGGATACGCCATGGCCGCCAAGCTGGCCAATCCGGATCGGCAGGTGATCCTCCTGTCGGGCGACGGCGCGTTTGGCTTCGCTGCGATGGACTTTGACACCATGGTCCGGCACCACATCCCGGTGGTATGCGTGGTCGGCAACAACGGCATCTGGGCCCAGGAGAAGCACCCGATGGAGGGCGCGCTCGGCATCAGCGTCGCGGCCGAGCTCGCGCCGCGCACCCGCTACGACCGGGTGGTGCAATCGCTGGGAGGCAATGGGGAGCTGGTCGACCGCCCCGACCAGATCCGTCCGGCCCTCGAGCGAGCGTTCGCATCGGGGTTGCCGGCATGCGTGAACGTAATTTGCGATCCACAGGCGGAATATCCGCGATCATCGGTGTTGCTGTGAGTGCTACCGAGCTGCATCCGGTCGTCGAGGCGGATGAATGGCGCACGGCGCAGTCCCAGTTCGACACGGCGGCCGAGATCATCAAGCTCGAGCCGTGGCTGCGCGAGGTGCTGCGCGAGGTCCAGCGCGAGTTCACCTGCAACTTCCCGGTGCAGATGGACGACCACCACCTGCGCGTGTTCACCGGCTATCGCGTCCAGCACAACATCAATCGCGGGCCCGCGAAGGGAGGCATCCGCTACCACCCCGACGTCTCTTTGAACGAGGTCAAGGCCCTGGCGATGTGGATGACGTGGAAATGCGCGGTCGTCAACATCCCCTTCGGCGGCGCCAAGGGCGGCATCATCGTCAACCCCAAGGAGCTTTCGCTCAACGAGCTCGAGCACATGACGCGCCGGTTCGCGACCGAGATCTCGATTCTCATCGGCGCCGACCGCGACATCCCGGCCCCTGACGTGAACACCGACGGGCAGACGATGGCGTGGATCATGGACACGCTCTCGATGCATCTCGGTTACTCAGTGCCGGCATCGGTGACCGGTAAGCCGATCGAGGTGGGTGGGTCGCTCGGTCGGGTCGAGGCCACTGGCCGCGGGGTGACGATCTGCTCGATGGCGGCGTTGGAGCACCTCGGCCGCCTCCCGCACCAGACTCGCGTCTCGGTGCAGGGGTTCGGCAATGTCGGCAGCATCAGCGCCCGGCTGCTCGAGGAGGCGGGCTGCACGATCGTCGCCGTCAGCGAGGACTACGGCGGCATCTACAACCCGCTCGGCCTCTCCATCAAGCGCGTGCAGGAATATCGGGCGCGCGAGAAGACGCTTCGCGGGTTCCCAGGCGCCCAGGAGATCGGCAACCAGGATGTGCTGACGGTGGACTGCGACCTGCTCGTGCCCGCAGCGATCGGGAACCAGCTGACGTCGCGCAACGCGCGCGACGTGAAGGCGAAGCTCATCGTCGAAGGCGCCAACGGACCGACCACCCCCGAGGCGGATGCGATCTTTCGGGAGCGCGACATCTTTCTCGTGCCCGACATCCTTGCCAACGCTGGAGGCGTCACGGTTTCGTACTTCGAGTGGGTGCAGGACCTCCAGTCGTTCTTCTGGTCCGAGCACGAGGTCAACCAGAAGCTGAAGGCGATCCTGTCGCGCGCGTTCTCCGAGGTGCTGAAAACCAAGCTCGAGCTCAAGCTGGACATGCGCATGGCCGCTTACGTGCGGGCGGTGTCACGCGTCGCCGGCGCCACGCGAGAGAGAGGCCTCTACCCCTGAGCGATTGATCGAGCGTGATTACGCGCTTCTGACGCCAACGGCGCCCATCACGCGGGCGCTAAGGGCGCCGCTGGCACCAAACGTGCGGAATCCAGTGCTAGATCTCGCGGGTGCGGAAGCTCCAGATGCTCAAGGTCAACATCAGCCCAAACCACACGACCACCCACGCGAGAAAGGCGGTGGGTGGGGGATCGACAGCGCTGAACGGGTTGGCGCGCCCGGCTGTTCCGGCCGCGCGGAGCGCAGCCAGGATCACATCCGGTTCCATAGCGTAGACGGCGCCGCGCCACAGCCCGTCGGTGGGCAGGAGCAGGTGGCTGATCGTGCCGACGTTTTGCAGAGCGGAGTTCTGTAGCCCGGTCCCGATGTCGCCCACGACGCCCGCGATCCAGGCCATTAGCCACGCCACCAGCGCGATCACGCCTCCGGTAATTCCGGAGAGGCGCGTCGACAGAACGAGCCCGAGCGAGAGCAGCGCGAGCCCTTCGGCGGCGACGTAGAGCACGAGCTCGACCGGGTGAGGAGGCTCGTAGCCGGTGGCCCAGTTCACCGCCGTCAGCTCCAGAAGGGCAGACCCGGCGGCATAGATCGTGACGAGGATCGCCAGCCCGAGCCATTTGCCGATCACGACCTCGCTGCGCCGCACGGGACGCGCGAGCATCGAGAGCAGCAGTCCGCTTTCCACCTCGCTCGAGATGAGAGGGCCGGCGACCACAGCCGCGCTGAGCGCCAGCACGCCGCTGTACATGAAGGTGATGACGATCAGCAGTTGCGACGTGATCAGGCTCACCTGGTCGTGCGGCAGGACAGTGCCGTCGCTTCGCGTCACAGTCGTGATCTTGTTAAAACCCCACGCGGAGAAGCCCACCACCAGCAGCGTGAGGATCACGAGCGCCAGGAGCAGACGGCGACGCGATGACTCCTGCACGGTGAGCCGCGCGAATACGAACACCGGCGGCACTACTAAGAGTCCTCCTCGTGGAGCAGCTGCAGGAAGCGGTCCTCCAGCGTCTGATGCCGCGGCGAAACCTCATAAACCCGGCCGCCCAGCGCGACGATCGTCGACACCAGCTCGGGGACCCGCTCGATGTCGAGCTTCGTGAACGTCAGGTGCTCGCCTTCATCGTCCAGCGGGCCGAACGCCGCCAGCCTGGTCCGAGCCGAATCGTCCAGGCCGCTTACGCGCACCTTCACCGCAGTCCCGCTGAGCAGCTCGTCCATCGTCCCGGACGCGATCACCCGGCCGTGGTCGACGACTGCGACGCGGTCGCAGACCTGCTCGACTTCGCTCAACAGATGCGAGTTGAGGAACACTGCGGTGCCTCGGTCGGAGAGGCCGCGAATGATCTCGCGCACGTCATGCCTGCCGACAGGGTCGAGTGCCGACGTCGGTTCGTCGAGAAAGACCAGCTCGGGCTTGCCGACAAGCGCGGCCGCGAGGCCGAGACGCTGCTGCATGCCTTTCGAGAACGTGCTCACGCGATCGTCGGCGCGGTCGGTGAGGCCGACTGTGTCCAGCGCCGCCGCAATCTCCTCCTTCCAGCTCGAGCGGGGAAGCGGCGCCAGCTCGCAGTGGAGGGCGAGCACCTCGCGCGCGTCGAGCCAGCCCTGGTATCGGAAGAGCTCCGGCAGGTAGCCGATTCGCCGGCGCGTGGCGAGGTCACCGATGGGCTCGCCGAGCAGCCATGCTTCACCCGAGGTGGGCTTGAGGAGGCCGAGCAGCAGCTTGACCGACGTCGTCTTGCCCGCGCCGTTGGGACCTAGAAAGCCGAAGATCTCGCCGCGCGGCACCGTCATCGACAATCCCGCAAGCGCGATGGTGCTGCCGAACCGCTTGGTCAGGTCGACCGTATGTATGGCAGGAGCGGCAGCGGCCACTCCCATCGGAGTGGCCACCGTTACACGTGCTGGTTCAGCCACCTGAGCAGGCTAGCTGAGTGATCTATTTCAAATTGCGGGCGATGTCCACCGCGGCCGACTGCTTGAGGGAGCCGGCGACCACGAAGACGTTTGTCTTGTGGATCCAGATCACTCCGGAGCCGAGGCCGGTGTTGTCCCCGAGCGCGACGCCGGGATCGCCGTTGATGCTGACCTTGCTCGAGGTCGCATATTCGACGGGCACCGGGATCGGCAGCGTGGTCGCGGGGTCACCGATGGAGCGGATGGCGGCCGCGAGTTCCGGCGACAGGCCGGGCACAGACAGGATGTAGGCCTCGAGCTGCTTCGCCGTCACCTGGGTCGAAGTGACCACTGGCACGGCCGACTTGGCGACGATCAGCTGCGGCAGGTTGATGCTCTGCGAGCTCGAATCGGCGCCGGACGCGACATTCATGTCGCCGAACACCTCAACGACCGCGGGTCCCACTGTCACGGTGAGCTTGGCGCCGTCCATACCGCTGGGCAGCTTGGGCAGCGATTTACCCGTCGCGGCCGCGGCATCGGCGGCCTTCTTGGCGTCGAACGTGAACACCGCGACTGCTTGTGGCATGGCCGCGTAAGTGACGGTGGAGGATACGCCGGCGGGCAACTTCGAGACGACCGGGACGTCGAGCCCCGAAATCGCCTTCGCATCGGCCGTGGTGAGGACGATCTGCGGCTTGGGCTGCGTCGACCAGGTCAATGTTCCGTAGGCGCTCAGCTGTTCCAGCGCCTGCAGGTCGGCGAACGTCACAGGGACCGGTTGCACCGTCTTCGGCTGGAAGAGCGGCAGGATGTTGGCGAAGGCGGTGATGGCCAGCGCCACGACGATGGCGGCCGCTCCGACGGCGAACATCGGCTGTCTGGACGGTCGCAGGATGG
>Ga0207646_10001853_pt1 | contig 25508 bp, 32 predicted proteins | sample KBSK5502metaG_FD_184343 | JGI IMG/M metagenome (GOLD analysis project Ga0207646, IMG submission 184343) | Corn, switchgrass and miscanthus rhizosphere microbial communities from Kellogg Biological Station, Michigan, USA - KBS K5-50-2 metaG... | ecosystem: Host-associated > Plants > Roots >...
CGAGTGGTCGCTCGAGGTCTGCGCGGGTCAGGACCCGGATCGATCAACCCGCTCCTCCTCATCGGCCTTCTCCTGCTCCTCTACGGGTTCATCACCGGTAGCCTCGTCCCTCCGATCCAACGCGCGGCGCAGGACCCCATCGCATTTGTCGGGTTCATCATCGCGATCCTTCTCGGCATCACCGTCCACGAATTCATGCACGCCTACACCGCCTCACGGCTCGGCGATGACACCGCGCGCCTGCTGGGCCGTCTCAGCCTCAACCCGATGGCACACCTCGATCCCTTTGGCACGCTCTTGATCGTCCTCGCTGGATTCGGCTACGGAAAGCCGGTGCCGTTCAACGAGTCGCGCCTCCGGTCGGCGCTGGGAGTGAGCGCGGTCGCGCTCGCCGGGCCGTTCGCGAATCTCGTGCTGGCCTTCGTGTGCGCGATCCCGCTCCGCTTTGGCGACGCGGCGCTACTGGATGGTGCATACGGGGTCGTGCTGCAGGAGATCGTCTTCTACAATTGCATCCTCGCAATCTTCAACCTGATCCCGATTCCGCCACTCGACGGCTCGAATGTCGTGTACGGGCTGCTTCCCCCGCAGCAGAAGTACAGCTGGCGAACGTTCCAGCAGTACGGCCCGATCCTGCTCCTCGGGCTCTTCGTCTTCGGCGCGCGGATCCTGAGCGCGATCGTGTTCCAGCCGGCGCTCTTCCTCACGCGACTGTTCGTGGGGCCGAACTTCTAGCGTGCTCCACCGAGTGCAGCAGACCGTCCGCTTCCTCGGGGCGGCCGGCGCCGACGATCGCCATGCCAGCGAGACGGCGCGCATCCTTCGGCAGCTGGGGGCGGATGAGGAGCTTGTCGTCGCCGGCATCCTGCACGACGCCGCGAAACCGGCGAACACGCTCCTCTGGCACCGCGTCGCGGGCGTTCTTCTCGAGCTCACGCCGCGCGTGCGCGCGCGCCTCGCCTCAGGTGACTCGACGTTCGCGCATTACCTGGATCACGCGCGCCGCGGCGCGGAGCTCGCGCGCGACGACGGCGCGTCTGAGCGGGTCGTGCGTCTCATCGCGCGACATCACCGCCGGCCGATCACCGCGGACGAGCGCCTTCTCGCGCGTGCCGATCGCGAGGCCCTGCCGTGATGGAATCGCAGGCGCCACGGGTCACCGTCGAGGGGTTCGACGGGCCGCTCGATCTACTTCTCGAGCTCGTCGAGGAGAAGAAGCTCGACATCCTCACGGTGCGGCTCGGCGATCTCGCCGACGCGTACCTCGCCCGCGTCCGCGCGATGGCCGCCTTACCGGCCGACGAGGTCTCGGCGTTCCTGGCGCTCGCGTCGCGGCTCGTTCTGTTGAAAGCGCGAAGCCTCTTGCCGAGCCTGGAACCGCTGCCGGACGAGGAAGGCGAATCGGAGGAGGAGCTGCGCCTCCGGCTGCTCGAATACGCGATCGTCCGCGAGCGCGCCGGCCAGCTGGGCGCACGGCTGCGCGCGGGGGAGCGAGCGTTCCACCGTGAAGGCGGAACGGTAGAGCTGCCGCCGCGTGGCGGTGAGGTCGATGCGCTCGCCCTCGCATTTAGACGGGTCCTCGCGCTCGCGACGCGCCAGCGCGAGGAGGACATCGTCGCCCCCGGCGAGCGCTACTCGGTGGAGCAGCGCACCGCCGAGATCGAAGCGCTCGTAGCCGAACAAGAGCGGCTCACCTTCGCTACGCTCCTCGGCGACGCGCCCACCGTCGGATTCGCGGTCGTCACGTTCATCGCGCTGCTCGACTTGTACCGCCGCGGCGTGATCGAACTGGCGCAAGACGAGCTCTTCGCGGACATCGTGATCACGAGGAGGGAAGCCACATCCGCTCAGACATAGCCAACGCGATCGAAGCCATCCTCTTCGTCGCGGAAAAGCCGGTGACGAGGAACGAGCTCGGACGCATCGCGGGTGGCACTCCGCGCGCCGTCGAGAACGCCCTCGCGGAGCTCGCCGCCGCGTACGAGGGCACCGGTCTCCGGCTCCAACGGTCGGGCGACGAGTGGCAGATCGTGACATCACCGCAGCACGCGCCTCAGGTCGCCGCATACCTCGGCGCCGACCGCCTCCGGCTCTCGCCGGCGTCCCTCGAGACCCTCTCGGTCGTGGCGTACCGACAACCAGTGACCCGCGCCGAGGTCGAGGCGATCCGCGGCGTGAACTGCGACCAGACCTTCTACACCCTCGCCTCGCGGCGGCTCATTGAGGAGCGGGGTCGCAAAGAAGCACCGGGTCGGCCCATCCTGTACGGGACAACATGGGAGTTCCTCGAATGCTTCGGCCTGCAGAGCCTCGACGACCTGCCGCGCGCCCTGAGCCCGGAAGGCGCCCTCGTCCGCGACGGAGCGTGAAGCAGGGGCTGGGGCCCAGTGGAGCCGGGATGATCCGGCTGCAGAAGGTGCTCGCCGATCGCGGGGTGGCATCGCGGCGCGCGGCGGAGGAGCTCATGCGCGAGGGCCGCGTGCGGGTCGGCGGCGAGATCGTTCGCCAGATGGGCAGCAAGGTCACGCCCGACGCACGAATCGAGGTCGACGGTCACGCGGTGGCGCCGCCGGCGCGGCATCGCTACGTCGTGCTCAACAAGCCGCGCGGGATCGTCTCCACGACGCGCGATGAGCGCGGGCGCTCGACGGTGGTCGAGCTGATCGGCGCGCGGGAGCGTCTCTACCCGGTCGGCCGGCTCGACGAAGACTCCGAGGGCCTTGTCCTTCTCACGAATGACGGCGCCTGGGCCGAGCGCGTGCTCCATCCGCGGTACGGACACGAGCGCGAGTACGAGGTGAGCATCGCCGGGCCGGTTCCGGCCGCCTCGATCGCCGCGCTCCGCCGCGGGATCGCGCTGGACGAAGGACTGGCTCGTGCGGCGCGGGTATCGGTGGGTGGTGGAGCGCGCGGCTCGACCGTGCGCATGGTCCTCAGCACCGGTTGGAAGCGACAGGTGCGTCGCATGTGTGCCGCGGTCGGACTTCGCGTCCTGCGACTTCGGCGCGTTCGCCTCGGCCCCCTCGAGCTCGGACGGCTCCGTCCGGGCACCTGGCGCGAGCTCACGTCGCGCGAGGTCCGCGCGCTCGGAGGGACTTAGACGTGGGGACGCCGCGTACCGTCGCGATCGACGGACCGGCCGGGGCTGGGAAGAGCACGATCGGCGCGCTCGTCGCGGAGCGCATGGGCTACCTCTTCCTCGATACAGGCGCGATGTACCGCGCCGTCGCGCTCGCCGCACTGCGTCGGAAGATCGATCCCGACGACGCCGAACGTCTCGCCGCGCTCGCCCGCGAGATCCGCATCGCCATCGGACCGCCCACCGTCCGTGACGGCCGTGCCTACACGGTCCTGCTCGATGGTGCGGACGTGACCTGGGCGCTCCGCGGTGACGACGTCGACCGGATCGTGTCGCAGATCGCGCGCATCCCGAAGGTCCGCGACGCGATGGTCGAGCAGCAGCGCGAGATCGCGAAACGTGGGCGGATCGTGATGGTCGGCCGCGACATCGGGACGGTCGTGCTGCCCGAGGCGGACCGCAAGGTGTTCCTCACGGCGTCCGCAGCCGAGCGCGCGCGTCGGCGAGAAGAGGAGCTTGCCTCACGCGGGGAGAAACGGTCGCGGCAAGACCTGCTTACCGAGATCCTTCGCCGCGACGAGCTCGACAGCAAACGCACGGTCGCGCCGCTGAAGGCTGCGAGCGACGCGATCCTTGTTGAGACGGACGGCCTCTCGGTCGGGGAAGCGCTGGACCGCGTGCTTCAAGCCACGCGCTCGTGACGGCCTTCGCGGGATCGCCGGTGCTCCCGGAGGAAAAGCTCTGGGTCTGGCGCCTCGGTTTTCCGCCCGTCCGCGCTCTCGCGGCATTCCTCGCGCCCTGGCGTCTCGAGGGCGCGGAGAACATTCCACGAAGCGGCGGCTACATCCTGGTCGCGAATCACATCAACTGGAAAGATCCCCCGTGGATCGAGTTCGCGTTCGGTCGCGCCATCCGTTACATGGGGAAGCGCGAGCTCTTCGAGACGCCCGTCATCGGCTTTCTGTTACGCGGCATCGGCGCGTTCCCGGTCCGGCGGGGCGAGGCCGACCGCGGAGCGCTGCAGATGGCGCTGAACGTGGTCGCCGCGGGGCAGCCCGTCGGTTTCTTTGCGGAGGGACATCGCAGCGAGTCGGGCCAGCTCATTCGCGGGAGGCCGGGGGTCGCCTACGTCGCGCAGCATTCGGGCGCTCCGATCGTTCCCCTCGCGGTGAGCGGAACGCGTCGCGCGCGACTCGGAGCGTTCTGGCGCCGCGACATCGTCATCCGTGTGGGGAAGCCATTTCAAGCTGCGGAGCTCGAGGTGAAGGCGGACGATCAGCAGGCGGTCGTTGACGCGATCATGCGTCGCATCGCCGCGCTCATGCCTCCCGAGCAACGGGGTGTGTACGGTTAGACGACCCGTACACTTGATGCTGTGGAAGTGCTCCTCGCGCGCGAGAACGGGTTCTGTTTCGGGGTCAAGAAGGCGGTCGAGCTGACCGAGGCCGCGGCCGAGACCGGCCGCCCGGTCCACAACCTCGGGCAGGTCGTCCACAACCCGAAGATCAGCGAGCGACTCGGTGCGCTCGGCGTGAAGGTCATCAAGGATCCGTCCGAGGCCGCCGAGGGCATCGTCGTCATCCGCGCGCACGGCGTCCCGCCGGAGATGCGGGCGAAGATTGAAGCGCAGGGCCTCGAATGCATCGACGCGACATGCTCCCTCGTGCTTCGTGCGCAACGCTTCACGAAACAGCTCGCCGACGAGGGCTACAAGGTGATCATCCTGGGCACGCCCGAGCACCCCGAGGTCGTGGGCCTGCTCGGCTTCGCACCGGCGGCGACGGTCGTCGAGACGAAGGAAGAGTGGGAGAAGCTCCCGCGGATGAAGAAGGCCGGCGTCGTATCGCAGTCGACGCAGCCGCCTTGGGCGTTCAAAGATCTCGTCTCGCACGTCTCTGAGATCTCGCAGGAGACGAAGGTCTTCAACACCGTCTGCCCGGTCACCGTGAAGCGGCAGCACGCGGCGAGCGAGCTCGCCGAGCAGGTGAACACGATCATCGTCGTCGGCGGAAGGAACTCGGCGAACACGCGCGAGCTCGTCAACCTCGCGAAGATGCAGGGCCGCAACGCGTATCACATCGAAAACGCGGACGAGCTCCGCTCGGAGTGGGTCCGCGGCGAGGCCCGCGTCGGTCTGATCGGTGGATGCTCGACGCCGATGGACACGCTCCTCGAAGTTAAGGAGCGGGCGGAGAAGCTCGCAGCCTAGGCTTGCGCCCGTGAGCCGCGGTCTCGTCGCCGTCGTCGGCCGGCCGAACGTCGGCAAGTCAACCCTTTTCAACCGATTGGTCGGTGACCGCATCGCCATCGTCGAGGACGAGCCCGGCACCACCCGAGATCGCCTCTACGCGACCGTCGAGTGGCGCGGGCGCGAGTTCACGTTGGTCGACACCGGCGGGCTCGACGACGGGAAAGGCGAGGTCGAGGAAGGCGTCCGGCGGCAGGCCGAGGCCGCGATCGACGAGGCGGACGTCGTCATGTTCGTCGTCGATGCGCAGGCGGGGATCCTTCCGGTCGAGCACGACGTCGCGGACCGGCTCCGCCGGAGCCGCAAGCCGGTCGTGATGGCCGCGAACAAATCCGAGTCCTGGCGCACCGAGGCGCAGTCCGCGGAGTTTTACGAGCTCGGCCTCGGCGAGCTGCACACCGTGTCCGCGCTTCAGGGCGTCGGTACCGGCGACCTGCTCGACGCAGTGGTCGCAAAGCTTCCGCCCGAGACCTTGGACGAGCTTGACACCGCGGATGCGCGCATCGCGATCGTCGGCCGGCCGAACGTCGGCAAGTCAAGCTTCCTGAACCGTCTCGCCGGCGAGGAGCGCGCCGTGGTCAGCGAGATCCCAGGCACGACGCGCGACGCGATCGACACGGTCATCGAACGGGAAGGCCGGCGTATCCGCCTGATCGACACGGCGGGGATCCGACGCCGCGGACACATCGACCAGGGCATCGAGAAGTTCGCGTTGCTGCGGACCGTGCGCGCCATCGAGAGAGCCGATGCCGCGATCCTCATCACCGACGCGACCGAGGGAATCACCGCCCAGGATTTGCACATTGCGGGGTATGCCCTCGAGGCGTATATCGGCCTCGTGCTCGCGGTCAACAAGTGGGATCTCGTCGCGCGCAGCCCCGAGACGACGGCCGCCGTCGAGAGCGAGATCTCCCGGGAGTTCCAGTTCGCTCCCTGGATGGATCACCGCCTTGTCTCCGCGAAGACCGGCCGCGGCGTCGAGGACGCCCTGAACGCGGCCGTCGCGGTCGTCGACGAGCGCAAGAAGCGGGTCCCCACGGCGGACCTGCATCGTCTGCTGACCGAGGCCGTGGCGGCGCATCCGCCTCCGAGTGATCGGAATGGCAAGGAGGTTCGTTTTCATCACGTGACCCAAGCGAAGGGGCCGGCGCCGACGTTCGTGTTCTTCGTGGACCGCCCCGCGGCGGTGCACTTCACGTACACGCGTTATCTCGAGAATCAGATCCGCGCGCGATATGACTTTCATGGGACGCCGATCAAGATCGAGCTCCGTGGGGCACGCGAGTGATCGACTCACCGGCCTCCGCGATCGCCCTGCTTATCGTTGGCCTGGTCGGGTACTTGGTCGGCTCGATCTCGAGCGGCTACATCGTCGGTCGCATCTACCGCAACGTCGACCTGCGAAAGGTCGGGTCCGGCTCGACCGGCGCCACGAATACGTTCCGCATGCTCGGCACCGGCGCTGGGCTCCTCGTCGCGATCTTCGACATCCTGAAAGGATCTCTCGCGGTGGTGTTCGCGCAGCTCGTCTTCCCCGAAGGGAATGCGGGACGACCATTGGCCGAAGCGGTCGCGGCCGTCTTCGTGGTCAGCGGTCACTGCTGGCCGGTAACGTTGCGCGGGCGTGGCGGTCGCGGCGTGGCGACGGGATTCGGCGCGCTTCTCTTTGTGGCGACGCCGGCGTGGGCCTCGGCGGTCGCGTTCTTCGCCGTCGCCCTCGCGTTGACGCGGATGGTCTCGGTAAGCTCGCTCGCGTCGGTCGTCGGAGCGCTCGTCGGCTATCTCCTCTTCTGTGCGACCGGTTGGCTCCACTTCAACTGGTGGACGTTCGCGTTCATCGTGATCGCGGGCACTGTCGTCTTCATTCGCCACAAGGCGAACATCGAGCGCATCGTCCGCGGGGTCGAGCCGCGCGTCGGCGTCTCATGACGGTGAGCGTGCTCCAGGCGGGGTCCTGGGGCACGACGCTCGCGACCATCCTGGCGCGCGATGGTGCCAAGGACGTCGTTCTCTGGGTCCGCGACCCCGCTCAGGCGAAAGAGATCGCGGCGCGACGTGAGAACCGCAAGTACCTCGCCGGGATCCGCGTGCCGGACCGCGTCGAGATCACCGCCGACCTCGAGCGGGCGCTCGAGTCCGACGACCTCATCGTCGCCGTCCCCAGCCGCGGCGTGCGCGAGCTCCGTGACCGCGTCTCCCCCCTGCTTCGGGAAGGGCATCGCGTCCTGTCCGCCACGAAAGGGCTTGCCGATGACGGCCGGCGGATGAGCCAGCTCTGGGCCGAGGCGCTCGCGCCGGATCGGGTCGCGGTCCTATCGGGCCCGAACATCAGCCGAGAGATCGCGGCCGGCCTCCCGGCACCCACGGTCATCGCGTCGGTCAACGTGGCGACGGCCCAGCATTTCCAATCGCTCGTGGGTACGCCGATGTTCCGCGTGTACACGAACGCCGACGTCGTCGGGGTCGAGCTCTGCGGCGCGCTGAAGAACATCATCGCCCTCGGGGCAGGTGCGATCGACGGGATGGGGTACGGCGAGAATGCCAAAGCCGGATTCGTCACGCGCGGGCTTGCCGAGATCGCCCGGTACGGGTTCGCCGAGGGCGCGAATCCGCTCACCGTCGCCGGTCTGGCGGGCTTCGGGGACCTCATCGCCACCTGCACGAGCAAGTTCTCACGCAACCGCACGGTCGGCGAAATGCTCGCCAAGGGCGTCCCCGTCGACGAGATCACGCAACGGCTCGGAGGCCAGGTCGCCGAGGGCATGTCGACCGCCGAGGCCACCTATCGGACGGCGGGAAAGCGCGGCGTCGTGATGCCGATCACCGAGCAGACACACCTCGTGCTGAGCGAGGGCAAACCGATCCGCGAGGCGATGCGCGACCTCATGGACCGGGAGCAGGGCGAGGAGATCGCGGGCCCGCTCGCCGAAATTTCCCACCTCCTTGCAACCTTCGCGGCGGCCCAACGGGAGGAGTCGGCCACCGGCCCCAGGGGCAGGGGCCCCTGATGGGTAGTGGCCCCAAGCGAACATAGGACCGTGAAGCGCTTTCCCCTCGCATTTATTGCCACGATCCTCGTTGCTTGCCAGACGAGCGCGCCCCCGGCATCGGTCGAGCCGACCGCCCCTGGGGCGATCCGGACGCTCGCGGTCGTCGTGACGATGGCTGCCGGGGCGCCGGTCGTCGGCGCCAACGTCTGCGCCTTCACGGTGGCCGGCGCGCAGGAGCGCTGTGGCGAAACGAGCGCGTCGGGGACGGCGCGGCTCGGTGTTCGGCCAGGCGCCTATTCCGTTCTCGTCACCCCGCATGCCCCGACGCGCCTGGCCGAGGGCCGGACGTGGGCGGACGTACTCGACGCCGACGCGACAAGCGTCGTTCAGCTCGATCCGCATTCAAAGATCACCGGCACGATCAAGGACGAGCGCGGCGCCGCCGTCACCGATGCGGAGGTGTGCGCGCACCCGCCGCAGGCACTCGTGTCGCCGACATGCGCGCGCAGCGCCGGGGAAGGCAAGTTCTCGATCGACGTTCGCTCCGACGTATACAAGCTGGACGTCACCGGCCCGCCCGGCGGAAAGCTCATCGCGCAGTGGGCGAGCGGACGGCTTTCGAGCGGCGACGCCGATCTCGTGGACGTCCGCTCCGCCGACGCGGATGGCATCGGCGTCACGATGGTGAGGGGCGTGCTGCTCACCGGCGTGGTCCGCGGGCCGAGCGGTCCGATCGAGGACGCGCAGGTCTGCACGAGGACACTCGCGGCGCCGCTGCCCTGGGACTGCGTCCGCACGAACAAGAAGGGCACGTACCTCGCGCTGATGGAGCCGGGCCGCTACTTCATGTGGACCGTCCCTCCCGACAACGTCCGGCTCGTCGCACAGTGGTTCGACGACGTCCTCGAGGGCGTCGACACCACCGACATCGCGATGGATCGCGACCGGCAGATCGACGTCGCGCTCGAACCGGGCCCGCAGCTGCGCGGCAAGGTCACCACGACCGACGGCGCGCCCGTCAGCGGCGCTTTTGTCTGCGTCGACACGCGCTTCCCCACGAGCCGGATCTGCCGAGCGACATTGGGCGACGGCTCGTATGCGGTCACGACCCGGCCCCAGATCTACACGGTCCAGGTGCTCCCTCCCTCCGACAGCGATCTCATCAGCGAGTTCTGGCTTCGCAAGCGCACGTGGGTCGATGCGAACGACGTCTCGCTCGGCGCCGCCGACCGGTCGCTCGACCTGACGTTGCGTAGAGGAGTGCGGGTGTCGGGTGTGATCCGCGACACGCGCGGCGTGCCGCTCGAAGGCGCGACGATCAACCTCAACGACGCCGATGGCCCGCTCGTCGGCACCGACACGGACATCAGCGGCAGCTACCACATGGTCGTTCCGCCGGGCACCTACCAAATAGAAGTGTTCGCGCCGCGTCGCGGCGAGCGCGGCGATCTTCTCTCGCAGCCGCCGCGCGAGCTCATCGTCAACGGCTACATCAACTACGACGCGGTGCTCGAGGATGCCAATCCCTGAGTCGTGATACAACGAACAGGCACTCAACGAATGGGGGAAACCGTCATGTTCCTGACCCGTCTTCTCAAGCCGACCGTCACGGCGTCCGCACACTGCGACCTACCGTGCGGTGTCTATGACCCCGAGCAGGCGCGTATCGAGGCGGAGTCCTGCTACAAGATCATCGAGAAGTACAACGCGTCGAGCGACGAGCAGTTCAAGACCAGAGCCATCGTCATCAAAGAGAAGCAGGCCGAACTCGCCAAGCACCACATCGACGTCCTCTGGAGCGACTACTTCAAGCCCGAGCACGTCCAGAAGTACCCCGAAATCACCGAGCTCTGCTGGAAGGCGGCGAAGCAGTGCTCGAAGGTCAAGGGCTCGCTCGACCTGGCCGAGGCAAAGACGCTGCTCGAGATGATCGACAAGATCGCGGATGTCTGGACGAAGGCCGGCGGGCCCCAGGCAACGCGAGTCCAGAAGGCGGCGGCAGCCCGGGCCTAGCTCGGCATGCTCCAGCGCGTCGCGGTGACCGGCCGAAGCATGGAGCCCGCGCTCCGCGCAGGCGACTGGATCGTCGTTTCGTCGCTCTCTCGCCCGCCCAGGGTCCGCGAGATCGTCCTCGTGCGCGACCCGCGCGATCCGGAGAACGTGATGCTGAAGCGGGTCGCCGCGGTCTCGGACGGCACGTGCACCGTCCTGGGTGACCGCTCGGAAGAGAGCACCGACAGCCGGACGTTCGGCCCGGTACCCCTCGCGTACGTTCTCGGCCGAGCGCTCTTTCGGTACGGGCCGATTACGCGTATGGGCTGGCTTTGGTGATGGGCGTTTTTTAGGATGGCGGCATGGCGATCGTCGTTTGTGCGCGGTGCGGAAACGAGCGCGAGGGCGCCGGCAAGGTAGGGCTTCCCGGCTCGCTCGGCGCCGACATCGAGGCGCGGATCTGCGGCGAGTGCTGGAACGAGTGGCTCAGCACCCAAATCCGAGTCATCAACCACTATGGCCTGCGCCCCGCGCAACGTGAGGATCGAGAAAAGCTCTACGAGCTCACCCGTGAGTTCCTCCAGCTCGGCGTCCCCGCATCGGAGGTTTGATGGAGACGACGATCACGGCGACGCCAAACGGCGAACCGAGGGGTTCGAGCGGTGTGTACGTGTACTGCATCATCGAGTGCGACGAGCCGCGCACTTTTGGCAAGATCGGGATCGGCGGCCGCGGCGATGACGTCTTCACCGTGCACTACCGCGACCTCGCGGCCGTCGTGAGCCGGGCCGCGCTCCAGGTGTACGACCCGACCCGCGAGAACGCGCTCACCCACGAGCACGTGAACGAGGTCGTCATGATCGACAACGGCTTCACGCCGGTGCCGATGAGCTTCGGCACGCTCTTCAAGACCGAAGAGGACACCACGGAGTTCCTGAAGGACACCTACGACGCGCTCCGCGACGTCCTTCTGAAGATGAAGGACAAGCTCGAGTTCGGGCTCAAGGTGAACTGGGACCGCGAGTCGGTCCTCGGTGAGATCGAGCAGGAGAACGAGGAGCTGCGGCGCCTCAAGGCCGAGATCGAATCGAATCAGCAGACATCCACCTACTTCGCGCGCATGCAGCTCGGTCGGCTCGTCGAGCAGGCGCTCGCGGACAAGGCGGACTCGTACGTGCGCGAGATCTACGATGTGCTTCAAGGCGCGGCCATCGCGTCGCGATCGAACAAAGTGATCGGCGACAAGATGATCATGAACGCCGCGTTCCTGGTCGGGCGCGACAAGCAAGATCAGTTCGATCAGAAGGTCCACGAGATCGGCAAGCGCTACGAGGGAAAGCTCAACTTCAAGTACACGGGTCCATGGCCGCCGTACAACTTCGTCACGATCCGTCTCCAGCTCGAGGGTCAGAGCCTCGGCCGATGATCCTGTTCAAGCTCCTCGCGCTTCCGATCACCGCCCCGGCGGCCGGCATCCGCTATTGCATCGAGAAGGTGGTCGAATACGCGGAGCACGAGTTCACCGACGACGAGCCGGTGCGCGAGCAGCTGCTCGAGCTGCAGATCGAGCTCGAAGACGGTCGCGTCACCGAGGACGAGTACGCCGAGCGCGAGGCAGTGCTCCTGGCGCGCTTGCGTGAGATCCGCGAGCGACGCCAGCAGCTGGCCCGCGAGGCGGCCGCGGTGTCGGCTCCGGCGGACGGCGAGAAGCGCACGGTCGTCATCGAGGTGCCCGAGGAGCTCGAGTGACCGGCGACCTCCGCTACCTCTACGCGGTCGCGAGCCCGAACGCGAAGGCCGCCATCGCCGCGGCGAATCTCCGCGGCATCGAGGGCGGTCGGGTCGAAGGGATCGTCGAAGGTCGTCTTCTGGGCGTGACGAGCGCCGTGCCCGCGTCCACCTACGAGGAGGAGCCGCTCAACGCGCGAATGCAAGACCTGGAGTGGCTCGCGCCGCGAGCCGCATCGCATCAGGAGGTCAACGGCAAGCTCCTCGAGCTCGCCGACGCTGTCGTCCCTCTGGCGTTCGGCGCGATCTATCGAGACCTCGCGGGCGTGCAAGCGCTCTTGCGCACACGCGCAGACGATTTCGCGGATCGGCTCCGCGCTGTCGAAGGTCGCGCGGAATGGATCGTGTCGATCGAACGCGATGGATCAGCGCCGACGGGCGGTGCGGTGAGCGCGCTCGAAGCCGAGATCGCCGCGGCTCCCCCAGGCCGGGCGTTCCTCCTCGGCAAGCGGCGTGACGAGGTCATCCGCGAAGAGCGACGGACGCGTGATGCCGCCCTGGCCGAGGAGACCTGGGCGAAGATCGAGGCCGTGGCCGAACGCGTATACCGAGAACCGCTGATCGAGGACCCAACAGTCGTGGCGATCGCTCGCTTTAGCGTGCTTCTTCATCGCGACCGCGAGGTCGAGCTCGGCGACGTCGTCCGGCGGCTCGGCGCGTCCGGGGCGTCGGAGGGCTATCGCCTCCGGCTCTCGGGTCCGTGGCCGGCCTATCGCTTCGGCGGACTTCCCAGCGAGCGCGCCGCCCCCGCGTGAAGGAGCTCACGGCCGAAGACGCCTCGCTCCTGGAGCTCGTCGACCGCCTCTTGAATAAGGGCGTGGTGCTGGCCGGCGAGGCGACGATCTCCGTGGCGGGGATCGACCTCATCTATCTCGGCCTGAACGTCGTCCTCGCGGCGGTCGAGACGATCGATAAGGCGCAGGACCGACGCGCCTCGTGACGCTGCTCGCACACGCGATCGCGGCATCGCCGCCCGCCGCGCTCAGCCTGGCGGGCCTTCGCGGCCGGCCGCTGGCGTGGTCCGAGACAGGCGGCATTGGCCTCTGGAGCACGGAGTGGGAGCCCGACGTCAAGCTGGAGCGTCCCGACGCGCTCGAACACCACCGTCTCGTCGAGCGGATTTGTGCGGCCGAGCCGTGCCTGCCCGTCCGTTTCGGGACGGCCTTCGCGACCGCGGACGCGGCGCGCGCCTCGCTGGACAAGCGTGCTGCGGCCTTGCGCGCGGCTCTTGCTCGTGTCGCGGGTAAAAGCGAGCTCGCGCTGACCCTCCTTTGGCGAGAGCGTTCCACTCCCCAGGCAGTCGAATCGGCGGCGGGGCCTGGTCGTCAGTACCTGGAGGCGCGGCGTGCCGAGTTCGACGCGCGAGAAGCGCGCCGTGCGCGAGCGGAGTCCGTGGTCGAAGATGTCATCGCCGAGCTGGCGATCGAGCGTCAACTTGTCTGGCACGAGACGTGCACGAGCGACAACGTGGCCGTTTCGCTGGCTGTTCTGGTGCCGACCGAACTGGCGGGCCAGCTCAAGGCGGATCTCGCGCAAGCCGCCGCGAGATTTCCTGACGTCATCCCGGTGCTGAACGGGCCCTGGCCGCCGTATACGTTCGCGAGGACGGAGTGAGCATCGACGCGGAACTCGACCATCTACGCCGCGAGGTTGAGCGACTTCGTGGCATCCTGCCCGAACGGGTGGATGTGGACCCCGAGGGCGTGGAACATGGCCTCGCCAACCTCGTGCTCGCGCTCGTTGAGTTCCTGCGGCAGCTGCTCGAACGGCAGGCCGTACGGCGTATGGAAGGAGGCACGTTGACCGACGAAGAGGTGGAGCGCATGGGCCTCGCGCTCATGCGGCTCGAACAGAAGGTCCACGAGATGGCGCGGGCCTTTGGGCTCGACCCAGCCGAGCTGAATCTCGGACTCGGCCCGTTGGGGAGGCTCTTATGAGCATGCAAGCGAGGGGAGTCGCCGTCCCGCGCGAGACGACGACGCTGGCCGATCTTCTCGATCGCGTTCTCGACAAGGGCCTCGTCGTAGCGGGGGACATCTCCATATCCCTGGCGAACGTCGAGCTCCTCACCATTCGGATTCGTTTGCTCGTTTGCTCGATCGACAAGGCCGAGCAGATCGGACTGAACTGGTGGAAGTACGACCGCTCACTCACTGGACGGGACGGCGAAGACCAGACGGCGATCGGCCGCTTGGAAAAGCGCATCGCCGAGCTCGAGCGCGAGCTCGACCGATCACGGAAGCCCGGGAGGTAACACATGCCAGTTGAACGCGCACCAGGCGGTTCAAGCCTCATCGATGTCCTGGACCGGATCCTCGACAAGGGCATTGTCATCGACGCCTGGGTCCGGATCTCGCTCGTGGGCATCGACCTTGTGACCGTCGAGGCTCGAGTCGTCGTGGCCTCCATCGACACGTATCTCCGCTACGCCGACGCGCTCGGGCTCATGCCCGCGCAGCGCGCGGCCGGCCTCGGCGCAGGGGGCGGGTCGGTGGAAACGACCACCCGTTCACGTTCATCGGAGCGGGCCTAACGGACGGATTGATCCTCCATGGCTGATCTCCTCGAGCGTCCACAGCAGAGATCCGCGCCGCCGCCGCGCGACCCGCGCGAGACGCTCGAGCCCTTGCTCGACGAGCTGATGCGGAACCTCGGATTCGAGCGGGCTGTCGTCCTCCTCTACGACGAGGACCGCGCGTCTCTCGCCGGACGCTTCGGCATCGGCGTCCCAGACGCGATCGCTCGGGAGCTTGTGCTGCCACTCGCGAATCCGGACGATCCGATCATCGGAGTGCTGCGCGCGGGCATCCCGCAGCGGATCGGTGATGCTACGACCGACGAACGGATCTTCTCGGGTGTTCGCGACGTGCTCGGAAGAGCGAAGCTCGGGCCGATTGTGGCCGCACCTCTTCGGAGCGGATCAGAAGGCGCGCCGCCCGCAAAGGATGGCGTCAGCACCATTCCCCGCTGGGAGCACCGCGGAGAGTGGGCAGGGGTCGTCCTGCTCTCTCGCGCGGCGGGGGTCACGCAGAGCGACGTCGACGCGCTGGTGCCGTTCGCCCGGCAGGCGCAGGAAGCGCTCAGCCTGCAGCGCGACGTCGACCTTCTTCGCGACACCAGCGAAGCGCACGCGATCGAGAAGGAATGGCTCTGGTGGATGGTCAACGGCGTCGGCGATGCGGTCCTCGTCACCAACTCGAACAACGACATCTTGCTCCAGAACCGCCGCGCCGAGCTCCTGTTCCGGGCGAACGACGAGGACAGCGCAGGGAAGCGCCGCGCCATTTGGATGAACAACTTCCTTTTTACGGCGGCGCTCTCGACCTGGAACCTAGAGCGGCTCGGCGCGACGACCGGCCGAGAGGTAACCCTGGTCGACCCGATCGAAGGCGAAGAGCTCATCTACGAGGTCATCACGACCCCCGTCACGAATTATCGCGTCGGCCTTCGCGGCACGGTCTCGGTGCTGAAGAACGTCACCGATATCCGGCATATCGGCGAGGAGCTGGCGCGCGGACGGCAGCGACTGCAGACCGCGGAGGAAGAGATCCGCATCGAGCGCGACCGTCTCGATCTTGTCCTGCGAAACGTGCCGAACCCGATCATCGTGGTGGACAACGACAATCAGATCATCTCGATGAACCCGGCCGCGGAGCGACTCTTCAAGCCTGCCTCGGCGACGCCACGAGCAACCCATGCGGCGCTCGCTAACGACGCGCGGTTCACGTCATTCCTGGCTGGCCTCCGGCTGGATCCGGCGATGTCGAAGCGGGGCGAGATCGCGCTCACCGATCCCCGCGGCGATGAACGTCTCGAAATGGAGGTCAGTGCGACCGAGATTCGCGACGCGCGTGGCGCGGTGATTGCGATCGTCTCGGTCATGCAGGACATCGGACGCCTCCGGGAGCTGGAACGAAGACGGCTCGAGCAGGTCCTGTTCGATTCCGAAAAGCTGGCAGCGACGGGCCGGCTTGCCGCGTCGATCGCCCATGAGATCAACAACCCGCTCGAGGCGGTCCAGAACGCGCTGTACCTCCTGCAGAAGGAGTTCGGTGAGGATTCCTCGAAGAAGCCCTACCTCGACATCGCCGCACGCGAGACCCAACGGATGTCGCGCATCCTGCGCCAGATGCTCGGCTTCTACCGTCAGCAGGAGGCGATGGGGGAGACCGATCTCAACGCCCTGGTGGAGGAGGCCAGCGGCCTGGTCACGAAACGGCTCCGCGAGCGTGGGGTCCAGATCGCGAAGCAGCTTGACCCGACACTGCCCCGCATCCGCGCCTCCGCGGATCAGCTGAAGCAGGTCCTTCTCAACCTTCTCCTCAACGCCGCGGACTCGATGCCGAAAGGCGGGACCATCACCGTCGCGACGCAGGCGGGCGCCGGTGCCGAGACTGAGGTGTTCGGACGCGACGCCGTGCAGATCCAGGTCCGCGACACCGGCGAGGGCATACCGGACGATCTCCTCGCACAGATCTTCGAGCCGTTCTTCTCTACCAAGCCTGGGAAAGGCACCGGGCTGGGGCTCTGGGTTTCGCAGGGAATCGTGCAGAGCCACGGCGGCACGATGCGCGTACGCAGCCGAGTCGGGCGCGGGACGACCTTCATGATCACATTGCCGGTTCAGGGACCGCCGAGCGATGCGCGAGCAGCCTAAGGTCCTCGTCGTCGACGACGAAGAGAGCGTCGTCGTCACGATCAAGGCCATCCTCCAGCTCGACGGCTATTACGTCGCCACAACGACGAGTGGCGTGCAGGCGCGAAAGATGGTGCGCGAGGTCGAGTACGACCTCGTCCTGACGGACCTCCGTCTCGAGGACGGCGACGGCCTCGACGTTCTCAAGGCCGTCCGCGAGAGCTATCCCGAGACCGTCACGATCATGCTCACGGGCTACGCGTCGCTCGAGTCCGCGATCCAGGCGCTCCGGGCGGGGGCGTACGACTACCTCGTCAAGCCCAGCGAAGTGGAGGAGCTTCGCGCCACCGTCGCGCGGGGCATCGAGCGGCGCCGGCTCGGGCAGGAGTTGCGCCTCCGGGTCGTCGAGCTCGCCAACCTCAACGCGTCCCTACAGCGCCGCATGGACGAAGCGACGGCCGAGCTCAAGGAGCGGTACGAGCAGCTCAAGGAGCTCGACCGTATGAAGTCGCAGTTCCTGTCCATCGCGTCGCACGAGCTCAAGACGCCGATCACCGCGATGTCTGGATTCCTCCAGGTCGCGCTGCGAAGGGTTCGCCGCATGGGTCAGGGAGAAGCCGCCGCGCCCGTCGCCGAAGGCTTGCGCGGCATCACCGAGCAGCTCGAGGTCGTCTACCGGCAGACCGGGAAGCTCGCACGCCTCGTCGATGAGCTCCTCGATGTCTCCCGCATCCAGACCGGCCGCATCGAATTCCGGTACGGCGACGTAGACCTGAGCGAGCTCGCGAACGAGGTCGCGACCCGGATGCAGCTCACGACCACCACGCACGAGATCTCCGTCCGTCACAACTCGGAAAACGTCGTCACAGCCGATCGCGACCACCTCGAGCAGGTCCTAAACAATCTGGTGACGAACGCCATCAAATACTCGCCGAGCGGGGGTGCTATCACGATCGACGTCCGTCCCGACAACGGCGGGGTGCGGCTTTCGGTGACCGACCAGGGGATCGGTATCCCGGAGAAGGAGCTCGAAGCGATCTTCGGCCTCTTCTATCGCTCCCCGGATCGCGCCGCCCGCGACGCCGCGGGTATGGGCCTTGGCCTGTACATCAGTAAGGAGATCGTCGTTCGCCACGGCGGTCGTATTTGGGCCGAGAGTGGCGGGGGCGCGGGGAGCACGCTGAATGTCGTTATCCCGCGGATGCCGATCGGCTCGACGAAACCCGACGTCGCGCAACCGAGCGCAGCGCGCCGCTAGACTTCACATCGCGAGCTCACTTTTCGGGGTGTGGCGCAGCCTGGTAGCGTGCCTGAATGGGGTTCAGGAGGTCCCGGGTTCGAATCCCGGCACCCCGACCGGTAATCAACTAGTTGACAGACGTCGTAAGCCCCCGCCCTGTTGGCTAAGCAACGCGCCCCTTGACAGACACATGCGTGGACCGACAATGCGAGCAGCGCGTTAGAAATAGCGCGGCGCTTCCTTTCGCGATCGCGCTTCCGAAGTTCGCGGACGAGAGGAGGTGATTCGAAACATGCCGAAGAAGAAGAAGGCCGCAAAGAAGAAGCACTAGGCCACATTGCGTACGTGGAGCGCCGCGGGCGGGCGGCGCTGCCACGAGGAATGTCTGCCTTCGTTACAAAGTTCCCCCTGCAACCGCGCTGACATATCGCGCGAGCCCGCACCCCGTTCACTAAATGCCGATGAGGTGGGATTTCGCGCGCGTCGCGCTCCTTAGCGCTCTCGTGAGCCTTCCGGTAAGCCTGGCCCTTCTAGCGATGCCGTTGGCCACGACCGCGGAAGCTTCGGCCAACGACATGCTTCTGCTCATCAACCAGTACCGCTACGCGATCGGCTCGCCGACCGTACCGTCGGATCCACGATTGGTGCAGGCCGCGCAGAACCACGCGAATTACAACAGCGCGAACGGCATCCTCGGTCACTACGAGACCGCCGGGAACCCGTACTACACCGGATACGCGCCGCGCGATCGATTGATCGCGCAAGGGTGGACCACATCATTCGTCAGCGAGGTCGCGACCGGCGGCTCCGAGCTTGGCGGTGTTCGGCAGCTCTGGGACGCGCCGTATCACCGCCTCGGCCTCATGCATCCGAACGCAATTTCGATCGGCTGGGGCCACTCCGAGCTGAACAGCCGGCAGAACAACGTCGGCGACATCGTCTACAACTTCGGGATCCGGCCGGTGGAGTTCGTGCGTTCGCCGGCGAACATGCAGACGAACATTCCGACATCGTGGAACGGGCAGGAGTCGCCGAGCCCGGTCCCCGCCGGCAGCTCCGGGCCATACGGCTACCCGATCATGGTCGTGTACTCGGCCGGACAGAACGTTCAGTTCCGCGCGGCCGAGCTCGTCGCTCCCAACGGCGCGCGCCTGCCGTTCTACCTCGCGCCCCAGCAGTTCGAATTCGACTACCAGGTGATCATCCCGCAGCGGCCGCTCGCGACGAACACGACCTATCACGTCCGGTTCGACATCACCGTCGCTGGTCAGTGGCTGACCAACGAGTGGGACTTCAGCACTGGCGCGACGGTGAGCGGCGGAGGTCCAACGTCGAGCGTTCCTGACAGCGGACTGCACTCCGCATGGATGTCGCAGACGCAGGTCCCGGCGATGCAGCCGGCATCAACGTCGCAGGCCACGCTCCTCTTCCGCAACACGGGTACGAAGACCTGGACCAAGGGCGTCGCGGGGAGCCAGGTCACACTCGGTGTCAATGGGGACAGCGCATCGTTCAGCAACCTCGGCATGAACGTGGGTTGGCCGTCGGCGAATCGCGTGGCCGTTCAGAACGAGGCGTCGGTCGGTCCCGGCGCCGTCGCGTCGTTCACGTTCGCGCTGAAGGCGCCGCTTGCGGCGGGCACGGTTCGCATTCCACTGCGACCGGTGATCGATGGCGTCGCGTGGCTCGAGGATCAGGGTGTCTTCGTCCCGGTGACGACGGTCGTCGACTATCACAGCCGCTGGGTCTCGGAGTCCGCGTTCCCGACGTTGCGTGTCGGCCAGATCAGCGCGCCGCTCACGATCGTCTTCCGGAATGCCGGAAGCCAGACGTGGGTTAGCGGAACCCTCGGCCAGGAAGCTCGCCTCGCGGTCAACCAGGACAACGCGCAGTGGGCCGGGCTCGGCGTGAACTGGCTCTCGGCCAACCGCGTCGCGCCGCAGACGGAGGCGACGATCATGCCGGGTGGCCTCGGGACGTTCACCTTCCAGGTTCGCGCGCCGATGACGCCGGGCCTCTACGCGATCCACCTGCGGCCGGTCATCGATGCGGTCACCTGGATGGAAGACGAGGGCGTCTTCCTCTACGTCAACGTCACGCCTTAACTAAGGCCCGAACGGCTTACGGGTCGCAGTCGCCAGGTGTGCCCGGCCCAGGGGGAGGTCCGAGCAGCGGCGGACCCGACCACATGTCGAGACGACCACACGACAGGTCCACACGTGCCGCGTCGCCCTTCACCTCGCGGCCTCCGCCGGGGAGATTCGTCTCCGACGCGTCACCCGCTCGTACCGTCATCTGTGACGGCACGCGGCCGCTTGGGCTGCGTGTTTCAACCGACCACGGGAGCGGAGGAAGATCTTTCGCAAACACGATCTCCTGCGTCTGCGGACGGACAGTGCGGGCGACGGCACCGTTTACAAGAAGAGTCACCGTCATGGTCGTCTGGTTCGAGACTCCGAGGTCGTGAGCCGCGCCGGCGGGCGTTGCTGAACAAGAAGCTATGAGAACGAGAGCAAATAGAGGCGCGGAGACTACGCGACTGAGTCGCTCGTCCCTCGGCTTACTTATCCCGTGAACACGACCTCGAATTCTTCCTTGCACCGCGGGCACCGTACGGTCGCCGCGTAGGGCGGGTTCGGCGGGATGTCGAGGTGCTCGCGCGTGACGAAGCGCGGCCCGACTTTCTCGTCGCAGAACGGACACGCGATCTCGTAGTGGGTGAAAGCGCGTCGATCGACCGTGATCCGGCGGCGCTCGTCGATCTTCTGCATGCGGCTAGTCTAGGTGCGTGCAAGCGCAGCCCTCGAAGGGTCGAACGAAGATTGCGAGCGAGACGAAGAACCTCAAGGTCGGTGACGTGGCGCCGGATTTCGCTCTGCGCTCCCATGATGGGCGTGAGATCAAGCTCTCGGCCTTCCGCGGTCAGCGGGTCGTGCTCGCGTTTTTCGCATTCGCGTTTTCCAATACCTGAAACCGCGAGGCTCCCGCGCTGAACGCGCTCCAGCAGCGCTTCGCCGGGGGAAAGGCCCAGGTCGTGGGCATCCTGTGCGACTCCGTGTACACGCTGAAGGCGTGGGCCGAGTCGCTTGGCGGCATCGAATACCCGCTCTGCTCCGACTACTGGCCGCATGGCAAGGTCTCGCGGGCGTACGGAGTGTTCAACGAGGAGCTTGGCCGACCTGAGCGCGCGATCGTCGTGGTCGATGCGGAGGGCATCTGCCGCTATATCGACGTACACACGCTGCGCGAGGTGCCTGACGAAGAGGAGATCGCCGAGGAGCTGAAGAAGCTCGATTAACGCGTAAACCCTTCGCTCATACACGCGTCGCTCGTCCTCACCAGCGCGCGAGCGCGCTGTCTCGTCCTCGCTAGCGTGTCGGGATCAGATAAGCCTTTCCCTCATCAGCGATCACGAAGCTGACTTCGTCCCCCGGCTTCACGTCGGGGAGCGTTTCCCCCGACACGAGCACTTGGGTGCCGCAGTCGATGGCGACGATCTCGCCGGCGGACACGACCGTTCCCTGAATCTTCGCGCCCGGAGCGACGAGATTGCCGGAGACGCTTCGACCGCTTGCCTTTCCCACATCGTGCGCGCGGTATTCGATCGCGATGGTCACGCGGTCCCCAAGCGTGAGGCGCGATTTGCGAACGGCGCCGGTCGCGTCGCGGCCGCGCATATCGATCTGCGGCGATCCGTCGCCGACGCGCATCGTGAGGAGAACGTCGCCGCGCGTGCCATCGAGTGCGACGACCACACCACGCGACGCGCGTTGACGCCACTTCTCGATGAACGCAAGCTGTTCGAAATCCAACACGTCGGCGCCGATACGATAGCCGCGTGGCTCTCCGTGCCGTTTTCTTCGATGTCGGCGACACGCTGGTTCAGCATTGGAAGCCTCAACCCGAGATCCGTGCGCTGACGCGTGAAGCGTTGCAGCGCGAGTTCGGCGATCGAGCGTGGTACGACGCCTTTCTCCGGGCCGAGATCGCTCCCGACCATCGCCATGAATCCGACGAAGACCTGCGTCAGGAGACGAACCGCTGGTACGCCGATTGGTTTCGCAACAGCCAGATCGGCATCGACGACATCGAGATCGATCACTTTCGGGTGGCCACGACGCTCCCTCTTGATCTGGTCGGGGCGCTCGTCCCCGGGACGCCGGAGGCGCTCCGCTGGTGCAAGAACCGGGGGCTGATCGTCGGGCTGATCACGAACACGCTTTCGCGCGGGGACGACGAGGTCCGGACGGACTGGGAGCGCTTCGGACTCGGGGACACCCTCGACTATGTGGTCAGTTCGCACAGTGTCGGCTGGCAGAAGCCACATGAGGCGATCTTCCGGCGTGCGCTCGAGCTTTCGGGAGTCGCCGCAGACGAAGCCGTGATGGTCGGCGATCGGATGGTGCAGGACGTATGGGGCGCGAAGCGCATCGGAATGCGCGCGATCTGGCGCCGTCCGCTTGCGGGAGCTCCCCAGGAACCGGTGGACGCAGAGCCCGATGCCAAAATCGACGATCTCACCGAACTGCCAGCCGTTCTCGAGCAGTGGATGTAACGCGTGAGCCTTGCCTCCGGCCGGACTGAGTGTTAGAAACGAATTCTTGACCCAGCAGGTCGGAAATTCGCCTCGCTCCCGCTTCCGGTCGTCCCGGCTGACCTGCGTCTGTCCGTAGGCCGGTAGCGCTCGGCCGCCGATTTTCGGTGGCCCATCGTTCCGGCCGCTCCACAACCCACGGACACCAGATAAGAAAGGTCGAGCCATGTCTTTGAGCGAGCACATCCAGCAGCACAATGCCCGCTACGCCTCGCGTTTCGATCGCAGCACGCTCGCGCTCCCGCCGGCACGGCGCTGGGCGATCGTCGCTTGCATGGACGCGCGTCTCACGGTCGAGGAAGTTGTCGGCATTGGCACCGGCGATGCGCACATCATCCGAAACGCCGGCGGCCTCGTCACCGATGATGCGCTCCGGTCGCTCGTGATCTCGACACACCTGCTTGGCACGAACGAGTTCGCCGTCATCGAGCACACCGGCTGCGGAATGCTCACCTTTGAAGACGAGCCGGTCCGCCGCCAGATCGCCGAACGGACCGGCGCGGACACGGCCGGCCTCCAACTCTTCGCCTTCCCCGATCTCGAGGCCAACCTCCGCGAGCAGGTCCGCCGCGTCGTCGAGTCGCCGCTCTTCTCGCAGGGGATCCCCGTCACCGGATACATCTACGAAGTCGAAACAGGCAAGCTGCGCCCGGTCGTGTCCGCGAAGACCGGCGCCGCGAACGTCGAGCGCCAAACCGCTTCCATTCGCTGAGGCGACAAAAAACAAAGAGGGGGAATTACATGCCGAATTCCGCAAACGACGTGCTCGTCGAGACCGACTGGCTCGCTCAGCACACCAAAGACTCAACCGTGCGCGTGTTCGAAGTCGATGTCGACACTGCCGCGTATGACCAGGGACACGTCGAAGGTGCGATCGGCCTCAACTGGAAGACCGATCTCCAGCAGCACCCGGTCCGGGATCTCCTCGACAAGAAGCAGCTCGAAGCGCTGCTGTCGAAGAATGGAGTCACGCCGACGACGACGATTGTCTCGTACGGGGACAACAACAACTGGTTCGCGGCCTGGTTCTTCTGGCTTCTCAAGTACTACGGCCACAAGGACGTCAAGCTTGTGAACGGGGGCCGCGCGAAGTGGATCGCGGAGAAGCGTCCGCTGTCGAAAGACGCGCCGAGCTATTCGAAGAGCGAGTACCGCGCCGGGACTCCCGACGCGTCGATCCGCGCGCTTCGTGACCAGGTGCTCGAGAAGGTCGTGTCGGGGAATGGCACGAAGATCGTTGACGTCCGCTCGCCGAAGGAATACGCCGGCGAGCTCCTCGCACCCGAGAACCTTCCGCAAGAAGGCGCGCAGCGCGGCGGCCACATTCCCGGAGCGCAAAACATCCCATGGGCGACCGCGGTCGCCGAAGACGGGCGCTTCAAGAGCACCGATGAGCTCCGCTCGATCTACGGCGCCAAAGGGATCGACGGGAAGAGCGAGACGATCGCTTACTGCCGAATCGGTGAGCGGAGCGCCCACACGTGGTTCGTCCTCAAATATCTCCTCGGACAAGAGCGAGTACGCAACTACGATGGCTCCTGGACTGAGTGGGGCTCCCTCATTGGTGTGCCCATCGAGAAGTCCACGGCCTGATCAAGTCGCGCCGGAAGGACCGAAACCCTCTCTACGCGGCGGTATCCCCAGCCCCGTGGGCCGGGGACCCCTCCGCCGCGCGGGGGCCCTCGGTCCTTCCGGCGCGCTACACCGCTCGCGCTCCCTCATGGGCACACAATTCGGTCGTGGATTTCTCGCCCGAGCGTCTCGCGATGGTCCGCGATCTGCGCCGAATGGGCATCAGGGACGAACGCGTGCTCGCCGCTATGGCGAAGGTGCCACGTGAGCGCTTCGTTCGCGAGGAAGATCAGGACGTCGCGTATGGGGATCATGCCCTCGGCATCCCAGAAGGCCAGACGATCTCGCAGCCATATGTAGTCGCGCGGATGACGGAGCTTCTCAACGTGGGGCCGACGCATCACGTGCTCGAAGTCGGCACCGGGTCGGGGTACCAAGCCGCAGTCCTTGCGGAGCTCGCTCGGGACGTTGTGACCGTCGAGCGTCATGTGCCGCTCGCTGATCGCGCTAGCGCTCTTCTTGCCGAGCTCGGCTACGAGAACGTCCGCGTCATCGCGGGCGATGCGTCCGTCGGCTATCCGCCGGACGCTCCCTATGACCGCATCCTCATCACCGCAGCATCTCCCGGCATCGCTCCCGAGATCGTGCGGCAGTGCGCGCCCGACGGACGCATCGTGGCGCCGGTCGGCGACCAAGAGATGCAGCACCTCGTCGTGCGTTACCCCGATGGTCGCGAGACGCGGCATGGCGCGGTGAAGTTCGTTCCACTCCGCGGACGCGCAGGCTTCCTCTAGTGGCGTCCACTCTCTTCCACGGGGGGCGGATCCACGTGCGATCCCGTGTCTCAGCCGAGGCTCTGCTTGCGCGCGATGGCCGGGTCGCCGCGGTGGGCCGCGCCGCGGACCTCGCGCGTGACGCCGGGACCGCCGAGCGCATCGACCTGCGCGGCGGGCTCATGACTCCGGGGTGGTTCGATGCGCACGTGCACTTCATGTGGTGGGGCTTCCAAATGGCGGAGCTCGATCTCCGCGCGACGAAGACGATCGAGGAGGCGCTCGACCAGATCGGACGGCGCGCACGCGAGCTCCCGCCGGGGCAGTGGCTCACCGGCGGACGGTTCGACAAGAACAACTGGGGCCGCTGGCCGACCGCGGCCGATCTCGACCGAGTGACCGGGGATCGTCCGGTGCTCATGCGCAGCCGCGATGGTCACTCGAGATGGCTGAATACCGCGGCGCTGCGCGCGGCCAAGATCGGGAAGGACACCGTCGCCCCGGAGGGCGGGGCGATCTTTCGTGACGCCAACGGGTCGCCGACCGGCGTCCTTCAGGAGCGAGCCAACGAGCTCGCCGATAGCGCCGTCCCCGCC
>Ga0207646_10001854_pt1 | contig 25492 bp, 22 predicted proteins | sample KBSK5502metaG_FD_184343 | JGI IMG/M metagenome (GOLD analysis project Ga0207646, IMG submission 184343) | Corn, switchgrass and miscanthus rhizosphere microbial communities from Kellogg Biological Station, Michigan, USA - KBS K5-50-2 metaG... | ecosystem: Host-associated > Plants > Roots >...
CAGTTATCAAAGCGGCACAAAGGCGGCTATGCTCTGCGCTTTCCGCGCATCGTGCGGCTGCGCCCGGACAAAACTGTTGATGAGATTGATACGCTGGAGACGGTAAGAAAATTGGCAAGTGATGCCGACTGACCAACGCAAGCGAGTCTTTCTTGATCAGCGCTATTTCGTGTGGTTTTGCGGATCGAACTCGGAGGCGGAATGCGATCCACTAACTCAGACGAACAAATCACGAAATTATCTCGCGAGCACCGAATCAGTCAGAATCCCTCGCGGTGTTCAGCGCACCAGAAAGACATCCCAGGCCCAACGGCCAAGCTGCGCATCGTGTGCGTCTTTGACCTTGGCGCGATAACGAAACTGGTTGCCGTATTGGTCAGTGCGTTTGGATTCTTTGTAGTTGAGTGAGACTGACTCGACCTTCAGCGACGGCAGCGGGTGAAGTTCGCCAGGCTCTGAAATGCTGTTGTGATTTTCGTCTTGCCAAAGGCGCAGGCTGCTAAAGATCGCATCGCGATTATCAATTACGCCGTCCCCATTGCCGCCGTTCTCAGGCTTGTCGAATTCAGCTAGCGCCAGGAAGCCATTGCGGTTGGTTGATGAAGGTTGGCGTGTGAGATTTCCAAACAACTCCCTGCCGTTGTCTATCGTGCCGTTGCCGTCACGATCGAGGGCAAGCCACGCGTCGTCTCCCTGGATCCAGGCAATTCGCAAAGGATGGCCAGTTGCCTGAATATCAAACCACACGCCATCAGCAGTGCTGGTCATATTGAAGCCATTGCCAAGTGTATCAATAGCAATAGGTGTCGGATTACAGGCATCACAGTGCCAATCGCCCAGATCCTTAGCACTGTTACAATCGTTATCTATTCCATCTGCACACAGTGAGCAGTCGATGTCGCCGCCGCCATAGTAAAGGCCACCTTCATAATCGCACGGTGTCGGACTTTGGTCAGGAGGAGGCAGACATGACCACTGGCAGAGAGGGAACGCCCGCCAATTTAGGCTCCAAGTAGACGGGCACTGTGGCGGCGTGGGAGTTGGCGATGAACAGGCGCCCTGGTAGCAACACCCTCCGCTTCGTATTTGCAGCGGCGGACAGCCATTGTAGAGTGGCGCCGGGTAGGCACAATCATCGGCAGCCCCAAGTGCGTTTCCGTCGGTGCAGGTCGATGGGCAATGCTCGGGCGTCGGAGAAGGGGTTGGCGTGGGTGATGCGGGGGGACCGATACACGGATTAAGAGCGATTGTTAGACACCAATACTCTGATCCAGGCCCCCAGTGGTGCATACGACGTGATCGAAAGTCGGATTGTAACAAAGTCCTTCGGGATCGCTGCAGGTTGTAGGTGTAATTCTGTTTTGGTCAGGACAGTTATAACAGGGGTGCTCGCTATGAGCTATCAGAGAAGTGCATCCTTCGGGACAACACTCGTCCGGTACAGCCTCCGGTTTGACTGATGTCGGCGGAAAAAACTTTGCTGTAAAAAAATCTACCGGCAAAAAACTTGCCGGTAGATTGTCGTACCTCAGGGCGTAGGTTTTTCGCTTATCTCGCGATCCGACTCGCCAATTGAAAATTCTTGGCCCGCCCTCCGCTGGAGGCTCACACTGTGACCGTTCGCCGGGTTTTCGAGGAACCGCGCCCCCATCTTCTCCCATGTAGCCTGTTCCGTCACCAAAGCTTAGAGTTTCTAACCTGACCCGAAATTTTTTCGGGTGTGGTTGGTTCTCTCTACGTTGAGCTATCTCCCAACCCGATACCATCCCGCTATGCAACTTAAGCACTATTGACTCCCCAGGTTTGATCGGAATGTCATCACGTATCGCGCGTACTCTGTGGTCCCCCAGTTCCGTGCGGCCGTAATAAATCGGAAACACTATTCGGTCTCCATTCGCCCATCTTAACTCAGTGACTAGCATTAGGTAGAACTCATAGATTGGCTTATCGCCAATGTTAGTGACCTCGAGTTCGAAATCGCGTGCCCACTTCTCGTTATTCAAATTCTTAAACTCTTTTTCCTTCTCTTTCCTGATCTTTGCTCTAAGCGGGACATGCTTTGGAATCTCGTCCTCTAGTTTTCTCTCATCTTCTTGCGTTTTCGCCGACGCGCTCAATGTGTACGGCTTGTATGTTAGAGCAAGAACTACCAACACTGAACCGCATAAGACAGCAGCGAGTACTAATTTGATTGATGGGGAGGTAAGCATGGAGAGTTTCCTTTCATAAGCATCGAGAAGTTCGGAGACTGACTACCGAAACATCCGGCGATGTGGGCAGGGGGCGAATTAGTATTGGCAAGTATATTCCTGAAGAATGGGCTGTCAAGCAGTTTCTCCCATACATTCCCGTCCTATCAAAACTAGACGATTTATGAGGCGTGGCAATTTGCTGGCATCGCCATAGACGATCGAGTTAAATAGTCCTCCGTGCATCCCGCCGCCGCGAATTGTGCTCTGCCTCGCCATCAAATATCATCCGTTACAGCATCTCAGTGTCCGAACCTTCAGTCTTATGAAAAAAGAAATATCAACCCTGCTCATTTCAATGTTTGCGGTGGTCTCGATCTCCGCGCAAACCCGGCGGACTACGCCTCGGTCTCCGGCGCCGAAACCAACACCCACGGCGACTTCTACGCCTAAGTCGAACGCGCCGGTGGCCCAGCCCTCGCCATCTCAGTCTTCTAACCCTGCGCAGGCGACTGTCGCAGTAGTCAACGATACAACCATCACCGCCGCGGACATCGCGGACCAGGTTAATAGGGCCGTTCTCAACGATTCCGATCCGTTTTTGCGCGCTTATTTCGAAAACCGAGAAACAGCCATCAAGGAGGCGCGGCAGCGGGCGCTGGACGCGCGGGTCAATTCGCTCTTGGCGACGGCGGAAGCAAAAAAGCGCGGCCTGACTACCGACGAATTGCTCAACCGTGAAATCGACAGCAAGATTGCTTCGCCTTCCGAGGCTGAAATTCGCGCGACCTATGACGCCAACCGGGCGCAACTCGGCAACGCGGATTTGGAAACGGTGCGGCCGCAACTGGTCAATTATCTAAAGGGACAGCGCAGTGAAGAACTTTACCGGACTCTGCTGAATCGACTGAAGATGACCAACGCGGTCATGAAAGGTGCGGATGTAAACGCGCCGAACCTCGCGCCGGGAACCGTGCTGTCATCTGTTAATGGACAACCGATTAGGGTCGACGCGATCAACGAGCGCATGAAGACCTATGTCTACAAACTTGAAATGCGAATCTACACGGTGCGAAAGCAGATTCTCGATCGTCGCATTAACGATCTCTTGATAATTGCTGAATCGAACAAGCGGAAGGTCGGGCCGGAAGAAATCGTGCGCACTGAGATAACTGAAAAGATTAAACAGCCGACTGAAGCCGAGATCGCGAAGTTCTATGCCGAGAACAAGGAACGTATTAACGGTGACCTGGCCAGCACGCGCACGGGTATCTCGACTTATCTACAACAACAGCAGCAGGAGCAGCTCGAGAAAGAGTTGGCTGATAGACTTCGGGCCGGCGCGAAACTTCAACTGCTTTTGAAAGAGCCCGAGCCGCCAGCGATGATTGTGGCTGTCGGCAACGGAGCGGTTCGCGGCGATCCAAACGCGGCCGTCACGGTGATCGAGTTCACAGACTTTCAATGTTCCGCCTGTGGCGCGATGTATCCGGTGATGGAAGACGTTTTGAAGTCCTATGGCAATCGTGTCCGATTTGTGATTCGCAATTTTCCGCTGACCAGAGCGCATGAGAATGCGATGCGCGCCGCCCAGGCGGCTGAGACTGCCAAAGCGCAGGGCAAGTTCTGGGAATACATCGATCTGCTTTTCAAGAATCAAACTGCGCTCGACGCCGAAAGTTTAAAAAAATACGCGACCCAGGTGGGAATGGATCGCAAACGTTTCGACGCAGAATTTGAAAGCGGAAAATACGACATGGACATTCGCCGGGATATCGAGGAAGGCGAAGTTTACGGCATCGAATCCACGCCTACCATCTACATCAACGGCGTCGCTCTGACTGAGTTCAGCGCCGACGGGCTGCGGAGGGCGATCGAGAAAGCATTCGCGCGGGGACAGAACCGCCCGCGATAGCGAGCTGGTCGGAGTGGCATGGAAACCGCTCGGTACAGAGCCCCGAGTAGTCGCGGTTACGTACCAGGCTTGATATGACTAAACCGCAAAGCGAAGATGGGCAAATCAGCGAGCATAGGCCGACGCATGCCGGCGCAGTTACTCTTCGCCGGAGAGACAATCGAACACTTTACCTGATTGTTTCTTCGTCAAGTAATGATGATTGGGTTTTGCCAAAGGGGCACATCGAGCCGGGCGAAACGCCTGAAGTAGCCGCTTTGCGAGAACTGAAAGAAGAAGCAGGAGTGACGGGAGAAATTCTTGATCGCCTCTCGCTGGAAAGATTCAAAAAGGCTGACGAGGAAGTAGTGGTTCAATATTTTCTGGTGCGCGAGCTGTCCTCGACTGAGGCCGGGGAAAAACGATCGATTCGTTGGGAAGACGAAGATGTCGTGCTCCGGCTCCTGACATTTGAAGAAGCCAGGAAAGCACTTCGAGAAGGCGTCGCGGCGTTGCGCCGCGTCTAGAACACATAATGAAAACCGCTGAAGTGGCGATCGAGCACATCCTAACGGGCATGTTGGCCCTTTGTGCTTTCGTGTTGCCGCTCATTCCACACGACATCATCGAGAAGCTGCGTCATCAAGAGGGCGCGCTGGTCGGCGCACTGGGAGCAGCGTATTTGTTCGGAGTGGCTTTTGACAGGCTGGCTGACTCGATCCTCAGTCCGATAGAGGATTACCTGCGACTGTTGCTGGCCAACGACTTTTTGACGAAAAACAAGCCTCCTTATGATCCATTTCCTCAGGATCAACTGGAGTTCAGTCTGCGGGGCGACGATGGCGGACGTCTGGAGTGGATGGATTCTTTGCGCAGCCGGATTCGAACCAGCCGCGGGCTTTCCGTTCTGGGCCTGCCGGCAGCGATGGGCATCGCAATCTTCCTTCCTTACCGGAAGAACCCACCGAGGATCGGGTACTGGTGGCCTTACCTTGCTGTATCTATCAACGTACTTCTCTTTTTCCTGTCGGTTTTGATTTCAACTTACTACAGAACAGTCAGGACATTCGAACTTGCGCGCGATTCCGCTCCAAGAGAATTACAAATGCATGATGCGAAACGGCGGAAGCGTATATGTTCATTGTTCTATATCCTGATACTGGTCAACTCCGCAGCAACCATTCTGCTTATTGAGCGCTGGCCCAACTCGTACTGGGCGCTCGGCCTGTTACTGATTTGCGGCGCACTCGCAATCTGGTTTCCGTGGTGGGTCTGGCGACGCATCACTGAGACCTATATGCGTTTCATCTATAGAGGGCTGCCTGAACTCCTCGACGAAGGGAAAACAAGACCGGTTCGAAGAGTCCACCGGTAGCGGACGCGATGATGTCCCGGCGGTATTGGGCGATTTTGTCACCCGCTTCGCCTCTATATTAAGTTAGAATTCGGATTTTGCGACCATAAAAAGAGGAGAATCTCGATGAATCTTACCATTCGAACGATTTTAAGCCTCTGAATCAGGAGCACTCGCTGACAAGCTGGGTCCAGGAGAATTGTGGTGACGATAGCGAGACCGTTGCGCAGCGCTCTGGTAGGTAAGCATGCAGCTTACGTAGTCGAACCAACCTATTGCTGGGAGCGCGGACGTCTCGTCCGCCTTCGCCGCAAGCTCTCAAAATCATTTGAATTGACTAATTCGCGCTACGCGCTCGCTGCGGACGAGTCGAGCACCCCAGCGGGGGCTGCCCCGCCGGGAACCCGCCCGTCCGCGTTCCCAGCTTTGCGCCTGCGCTTCCATCTACTGCGTGGCTTTCTTATGCGTCAGGATATTGCACGCGTCGGCCGCGGCCGTAGGATCGATCGCCACGTTGCCTTCGTCGATGTGCTGAATGATCCCCTGCTTGTCTATGACAAAGGTGGCGCGATTACCATAGCCGCCCTCTTCATTGAAGATTCCGTAGTCCCTGACAACCGTGCGTTTGAAGTCGCTTAGCAAAGGGAAAGTGATCCCATTCTGTTTGGCAAACTCGCGGTTGGCGGGAACGCTGTCTACACTGAGACCAAAAACCTGAGTGTCCGTCGTTTCGAATTTGGCGAGACCAGCCTGGTACGCCTTCATTTCCTTCGTTCAACCACCGGTAAAGGCCAGCACATAGAAAGCCAGCACTACGTTTTTCTTGCCCTTGAAGTCGCTAAGTTTGTACCTCACTGACCTTCCGTCCGGTCCCGCGATGGTGCTGGCCAGGGTAAAGTCCGGCGCCGCTTGCCCAACCTTCAAGTTGGTGTGTGGCGGGGCCTGAGGCGCGGCCGGAGCGGCCACCGCCGGGGTTGCAGTTGGAGTGGCACTTGGCATTTGCGCGGCAATCGCGGTGGCTGCGGCAAGTAGCATGATAAGGCTCGAAGCTATCTTAGTCATTGATTGTCTCCTCTGACGGTCTCGGAAGCAGGCAGAGTTTACTCCGGCTCTGGTTGTCTGACAACAAATCCAGAAGGCGATCCCGGCGAATCAAGAAATTCAACAATTTTCGGTCCAGATTCGCTCATTGCAATCAAAACTCAAGAATTCCTCAAGGGGGGCCTGCGACAATTTGCCCTGTCTTCTAGGGCGCACTGATCCACGACGGAAAGCCCAGAAACTCCAAATAAAAGTCATGAGCGCGTTACTTATGAAAAAAGACGAAGGACACCTCATCCACGAAAAGATTGCTGTGCCTGAACAGTCGCCACGGGCGTCACGCTCCCGCCTGTGCAAATTGCTGAAAGAAAACCTCGGTTCTTACAATGCGACCATCATCAACGGCCGGGCCGGCACCGGCAAGTCCACTCTGGCCGCGGATTTTGCGCGACAGGCGGGGCGACCCGCCGCCTGGTACAAGGTGGACGCCGCCGACTGTGACCTGCACCTGTTTTGCCAATACCTCTCGAAAACGGTCAGGCGACAACGAGCTTCGCTGGATGAGGCTCGCCTGTTGCAACTCACTGAAACCGTGGAGAGCGACCGGGCTGAATTGCTGGCTGAGGCATTCGTCTTTCAACTGAGCGAAGGCACATTTGAGCCGTTGCTCATCATTATCGAAGACCTGCACCTGGTTTACGACGCCGACTGGGTCGTTCCTTTCTTTCGCCGGCTGATGCCGCTTTTGCCGGCCGATGTGCATTTGCTGATCACCTGTCGCAGCCTGCCGCCCGCGCCCTTGTGGCGTTTGCGTTCAAAACAAATGTTGCGAGTCATGGATGAAACGGAACTGGCGTTCACTCTCGAGGAGGCGATTCTTTTGTTCGAGAGCTATGGCCTGGGTGAAGAACATGCGCGCGTCGCCTGGCGTCAGACCAACGGACGCGCCGCCGCTATTGCTGACTTTGCCGCCACACCGGGACGAGCCGGTCGAGCGGTAGCCGATAACTACTTGTCGATCAATCAGAGCGAATTAAAATGTCTGGCCGGTCCAACACCTAACTTCCAGACTTAACAGTCACAGTTTTCACAGGCGATGCCCGATCCAAATCTATCCCCTTATCAAGTGGCTGACGCTGTCAGGCGCTCGACGCCCGCGAACTATCTGCCTGGCGATAGAAGTCGCGCTTTCGGCTGTGCTACTCTCCGCAGCAGTCTGAAATCTCCACTAGGAATACTAATGGCCAGGCAGGAACGCCCCACCGGAGCTCAAAAAGAAGTGCCGGCTAACACGCCGGGATTTGCGCCCTCAGGCGCTTTCTTCTTACGCACTAAACTCTTGCCGCCGCGGTCGGCTCCGGAAATCCTGGCGCGCCCGCGCCTGATCGAACGACTGCAGGCCAATCTGGCTTTGCCGGTGACGCTGGTAACTGCAAATGCGGGCTCGGGAAAGACGACCCTGGTTGCTGACTTTCTTCGCAAACAGGAGCGACCCTACGTTTGGTATCAACTCGATCACACTGACGCCGACCCCACGGTGTTCCTGGGCTATCTCACCTATGGCATCCAGCAGCGCATCGACAACTTTGGCGAAACGATGTTCGCCTACCTGCAACAGAGTCAGGAGCTGGCGCAACAACCCAAGCTCGCCGCGGACGTGTTGCTGAATGAAATTCTGGAGGGCGTCGAACAAAAGCTCATCGTTGTCCTCGACGATTATCATCATCTGGGGACCGAAACACCGGTGCACGCGGTGCTGGACCGTCTGATTGCCTATCTTCCTGATGTTCTGCACGTGATTGTTATTTCGCGCGATATTCCGCCGCTGACACTGGCGCGGCTGCGGTCTCAGGATTCGTTGGCCATTATCGATCGCACCGATCTGCTGTTCACTGATGAAGAGACGCAGGAATTGTTTCGCAAAGTATTCGGACTGGCGCTGACTACTGAACAGTTACGCGAATATGGCGCCCGTACGCATGGATGGATTACTGCGCTGCAATTAGTGCGACAGGTCGCGCAGCGGCAGGTGGCGTCCGGCGCGCACGAAAAAGCGCCTGATCCCCTCGCCGTGCTGCATCAGTCAGAGCGCGATATCTTTGAGTACTTTGCCGAAGAAGTCTTTGCCGCAGAGCCGCCCCACGTCCAGCAATACCTGATGAGAATCGCCCTGCTGGATCGCATCGAAGTCGAAACCTGTGCGCGACTGTTTCCGGAGGTCATTTCTTCAGCGGTATTGCCGGCGCTGGTGCGCGGTAACGTTTTTATGACGGTGGCGGGCGATGGCCGCGGCGAAGAGTATCGCCTGCATCCTTTGTTTCAAAGCTTTCTACGCCGTCGCCTGCGCTCTGAAGCGGGTCTGGCGGGCGTTAGCGCCGAGCATGCCCGCTATGCCCAGTATTTTCTCGATCGCGCGGCGTGGGAGCAGGCCGTACGTCATTTACTGGAGGCTGAGAATTTTGGCCGCGCGGCGGAAATCATTGCGGAACACGGAAGCGCCTGGATCGCATCGGGCAAACTTGGCTCGCTGGCTTCGCTTAGTGAAGCGTTGCCCGCGGCTGCTCTTGAAGCCCACCCGCGCGCGCTCGCTTATCGAGGAGAAGTAGCCAGGCTTCGTGGTGAATTCGATGGCGCGCAGAACCTGTTCCGGCGGGCTATCGCGGCCCTGCGCGAGAAAGCCGACCGCGAGGGAGAAGCGGAAGCGCTGCATTCCCTGGCCACGATCGCCCGCAGGCGCGGTGACCAGCTTTCGGCCTTTGAGTATCTGGATCGGGCAGTAGAGCTTACTGATTCGACCTCGGTCGTGCGCATAAAGTGTGGCAACACCAGAGGTCTATGTTTGGTGTCGCTGGGCGAATGGACTGCGGCCGAACGTGAGTTTCGTCTCGCCCTGCAATCCGCCGAAGAACAAAACGACGAACATCACATCCGTTTGATTACCCACAATCTGGGATTACCGGCGATGATGCGCGGCGATTTTGGTGAAGCCCTGCGCTGGTTGCGCCGCATGTTGCGCACGGACGCCGCGGAATCGCCGATCCCGCAGGAAGCCTGGGCATACCTGAACATTGCTCGCTGCCATCTCTACCGAGGAGAGTTGGAGGATTGCGAACAGCATCTCGATCGCGCGCTGGAACGTTGCCAGCTTTTCAATCTGGTGGGCCAACGGGGCGAGACCTTTGAAGCCTATGGCAATCTCTATCGTGAGCGAGGAGATCTGGTGCGGGCTGCCGAGTTCTACGAGCGCGCCGCGCGATCCTATGACGAGGCGGGGATCGATCTGGCCCGCGTTGAATTGATCGAGGAGCAGGCTGTTCTCAGTTTGAAGGCCGGAGATATCGCGCGGGCTCGCGCTCAGATCGACCGGCTGGTTGAGCGTCGGCCCGCCGACAAAAACGACATCGGTCACTTCACCGCAACCCTGGCGCGGGCCACGATCTTGTTGGCGCAGTCGGAAAGAGATGACGCGCGCGCCGAACTGGATCGAGCGCTCGAGTATTTCCACCAGCATGGCCTCTATTACTACGAAGCCCAGGCATCGATGGCTCTGGCTGTCTATGATCTGAATTCGGCGCGGGAACCGCAGATGCTCGAACACCTGCGCCGCGCGCTCGATCTGGCAACCCGTTATGACTATGAATATTGGCTGCGCCAGCAACTCGTCTCTCATCCGGGGCTGTTTGCTTGTGAGGACGCACTGGAATTGCTGCCGCCTGATCTGCGCGAACACCTTGCGACGCCGACGGAGGTCGCCCCGATTGCGGTAGCCCAGACGGCGGTATTGACTGCCAGACCGCTGGTCGATCTCACCATTAACATGCTGGGACCGGTCGAAATCGTTCGAGACATCGCGCGGCCGTTCGCTGCCGACGCCTGGACCACGCGGCGAGCGCGGGACATTCTGTGCTTCATTGCTTCTCGCCACCATCATCGCACGCCGAAGGACGCAATCATTGACACGTTCTGGGGCGAAACAGACGTCAAAACGGTGGAAAAGAACTTCCACCCGACGATGTCGCATGTGCGCAAAGCACTCAACAGCAACCAGCCGCTTAAGCAAAACTTCCTGGTGTATCGCGATGGCGACTATCAGCTTAATCCGGAGTTTTCTTATCGAATTGATACCGAAGAATTCGACCGGCTGATCACCGATGGTGAAGCAGGCCGACGTGAGCGTAACTTTGCACGCTGCATTGACTGTTACGAGCGAGCAGTCTCGCTCTATCGCGGCGAATTCATGCAGGGGAGCTATGAACCCTGGGTTGACGAGCAACGTTCGTATTATCGCGAGCAATATCTGCGCATGCTCGAATCGCTGGCCGCGGTGGCCGAAAAGAAACAGGAATGGATGCACGCCATGGATCTGGCGCAACGCATCCTGCGTGAAGATCCTTTTCGCGAAGACATTCACTGCATGGTGATGCGAACGCAGGCTGCAGTGGGCAACCGAGTGGCCGTTAAGGAGCAATACGAGACCTTGCGCGGGCTTTTGCAGGAAGAGCTAGGTGTCGAGCCCGCAATGCAAACGCAAAAGGCTTATCGTGACCTGGTTGGCAATTAGGTTTAAAGGCGAGCTACGGGCCCACCGACATGACCGAGCAGGGGCGAAACTGTTCAAAAAATGGCTGAGAGACCAAGAATAGAAATGCAAGGCGAACGCAACAAACTGACCTTTGCCGGTGACATAGAATCCGGCCGTCGACTCAGTCTTGTTTTGATATTTACACCTCGCCTGATTTACGTTTAGACAAGCCACTGTCTTGACCCGACCGTGGCGTTGGCTTGTGCTTGATGATACGCAATCTCTTCAAAACATCTAGGCGATTGGTCGCGCTGGCGCTAATGGTGCTGTTGAGTTGTGTTCCCGCGCTGGCCGGGCTGACGATTACCGGATCAAACGGCATCACCGCGAGCGGTGCTGACGGCATTGACTACTTCAACACCAACGGCATCACCGCGAGCGGCGCCGACGGGATTCTCGCTTTCGGGCCAAACGGCATCACCGCGAGTGGGGCCGACGGGATCACCGCCTCGGGCGCTGACGGCATCACGGCCAGTGGCGCCGACGGCATAACCGCCTCCGGTGCCGACTCGACGACGATCACACGCGCCGACGGGATTACCGCCAGCGGAGCAGACGGCATCACGATTAGCGGCGCTGACGGCACTACCTATCATGCTGACTCAGTAATCGTTAGGAATCCCAGTGGAATTACCGCCAGCGGAGCTGACAACGTAATCGCTACGGGCACCAACGGCATCACGGCCAGCGGCGCTGACACTCGCGGTATTGTTCATGCCGACGGAATCACGGCCAGCGGCGCCAATAACACCGTAACCATCAATGGCTCGGATGGGATCATCGCGACCAGCGCAGACGGAATCGTATTCACCGTTACGCCTAGCGCTATCACGATTAGCGGCGTTAACGGCATCACGGCTTCCGGCGCGGACGGCATCACGATTAGCGCTGCAAGTAGTTTCGTGCAGACCGGCGTTGGCGCGCTTATTTCCGTGCTCAACGGCGCCAAAACCGCTATTGGTTTGCAAAGCCTGGATCCGGAACTCGCGGTACTTCTCAATCGTCTGACCGACGACAGCAACGTCGATGCCGTCATCATCTATCATCATCTGCCCAGCGACGCCGACATCGCCGACTTGCAAAGTATTGGCGTTTTAGGCGGAACCCGTTATCGCTCGCTACCAATGATTGCGGTGACCACAACTAAGCGGCGCATCACCGCTATCTCGCAACTGCCGGCAGTGCGCTCGATCTACAGCAATCGGACACTTCAGTGGAATCTTGATTCGGCGGCGCGAAACCTGACAGGAGTCGAACTCGTGCGCCGGAATACTGACTTAACCAGAGCGAATAGAGGCTTGCCGGTTAGCGGCCATGGTATAACCGTGGCGGTGTTGGATACGGGAGTAGACGGAACCCACGGCGATTTGGCGGGCCGCGTCGTCCAGAACATCAAACTGGCCGACACGCAGAGCCTTGGCGTAGGTTTCAATTATCCCGTTGCCGCTCCTAATCTTTCGAACACTGATCAGGCGTACGGTCATGGCACATTCGTCTCTGGCGTGATTGCCGGCAACGGCCAACAGTCAGGCGGCAAGTATGCAGGAGTGGCGCCCGGGGCTAATATTTTGGGACTCAGTGCCGGCGATGCCAGTCTTCTGTTCGTGCTTTCAGGTCTCGACTACCTGCTCACCAATGGTTCCAGCTTTAACGTGCGCGTCGTGAATTGCAGTTTCTCCGCTAACACGGTCTTTGACGCGAACGATCCGGTTAATATCGCTACCAGGATGTTGACGGATAATGGGGTGAATGTGGTTTTCTCAGCTGGTAACACCGGTCCGGGCACAGGTTCGTTGAATCCTTATTCAGTTGCGCCGTGGGTCATTAGCACTGGGGCTACCGATAATCAGGGACGGCTGGCGAGCTTTTCATCGCGCGGTGACTTTGGCAGCCCACTGTTTCGCCCGACCCTGGTTGCGCCGGGCGTAAACACAGTCAGTTTGCGGGCCTCAAATCTGCTGAATGTGATTGGCGCTAACGGACTGCCGAACGACAGCCAACAGTTGGCGCCCACGGAAATTCCCTATTACACGACTGCCAGCGGCACCAGTTTCTCAGCGCCGCAGGTTGCAGGCGTAATCGCGTTGATGTTGGAAGCGAATCCGAGTCTTACGCCCGCGCAGGTACGCGACATCCTGCAGCGCACGGCGACGCCCTTGCCGCCATACTATGTGCACGAAGTTGGCGCCGGAATGCTGAACGCGCAAGCGGCAGTTTTAGAAGCAGCGTTTCCGGAACGACGGTTTGGGCAATGGCGCGGCGCCGCAAACCGCGGACAAGTGCAATTCATTAGCAGCCCCCCGCAGGTTTTTACGGGGACAGTCACGCCAGGTCTTTACAGCGATTCATCTATCACACTGCCGGCAAACACTTTGCTTGCCTCCGTGCAGATCGCGTGGGGCGGTCTACTGAGTCCGAACAATCTGGAGCTGACACTGTTGGACTCCCAGGACACCAAGCAGGCCTATGCGAATACCATCAACTTGCCAGGACTGACAGGCCGCCGCCAGCGTGTCGCCGTCAATATGCCGACCTCAGGGATGTGGAAGGCGGTGATTAGCAACACGCTCGGTCCGGCGGGCACATCGCAGACTTACAGCGGCGTACTCGAGCTGACTAGTGCGTGTTACGCGCCGATGACGGACGTAAGCTCTCTCGACAGCTCGTTGATTTCCGAGATCTATCAAAACTTCCGTTCATTGGTAATGGCGCCGATCGGACAACGGTTCCGTCCGAACTTTGCCGTTACGCGCGCCGATCTTGCCGGCGCGCTGGTTCTGGGCGCGCGCGTGCCTCAGTATCTGCCGGAGCAGTGGAACTATACCGACGTGCGCGACCGTGCAACTATGCTGTTTGTCGAAAGCGCACAGGCGTCGGCCAACGGATCACTGTTTCCGGACGCCAGTCCGGGCGGCCCTTTCCAGCCAGATTTATCGGTGGATAGACTTACGGCCGTGATAGCTTTGGTGCGTGCGGCGGGCCTGCGGTCACAAGCGGAGTCGGGAACCTCCACACTGACCTATACGGACGCAGCCTCAATTCCATCGTCACTGCGGGGTTATGTCGCGGTTGCAGTTCAAAACGGTTTGATAAGGACGAGTGGCACAACCTTCAATCCCCAGGGAGTCTTTACTCGCTTGGATCTTTCCCACGCAATGGTCCGGATTGCTACGCTGGCAACACAATAATTCAGCTCACGGTCATTTTTCACCGCGCCAATAGCTGCCCGTAATAAACTTCCGTCTTATATGCAAACGCGACTTTTCCATCCTTCTGATGAGCGTTAAAAATATCGCGCAGGTCGCGCCGCATGAGTTCGTAGTTCGGGTGATTTGGTTCCGGCACGAATGATGACGAGAGCAGACGGCCCTCGAGCCCTTCATAGTCAAAGACCTGCTGAAATTTGAAGTGTGCCAACCGACAACTGCCCGGCGCAAAGAACGACGCGATATCACTGTGATCCAGTTCACGACTTACTGCCAGGTAATCCGTGCCATGCCGCAATAACAGTTTCTGATAAGCGCTCATCAGGGGACTGGACTCGACAGAAAAGCCATTCCAGATAAGCACCACCCAACCCGCTGATTTTAAAATCCGGCTGAACTCCCTCTGGGTGCTCTCACGGTCGAACCAGTGGAAAGCCTGGCCGGCCACAATGAGATCGACCGACTGATTAGGGAGGGTGGTGGCTTCCGCGGTCGCATCGATGCTGGAGAATTTCGGATAACTCGCCAGCAGTCTTTCGCCTGCTGCGCGCATTTCCGCGTTCGGCTCGATGCCTAAAACCTGGTTGCCGTTTTCCAGGAAGAGCTCCGTCAAAAGGCCGGTGCCGGATCCCGGTTCGGCAATCACAGACTCGGACCTCAGGCCACATTCTGACTCAAGCAAAGCAAGGATCGCAGGCGGATATCCGGGCCGGTACTTGAGATAGTTTTCTACGCGGTTCGAAAAGCGTCTGGTAGGATCGAGCACGAGAGAAAATTAACAATCCGTGCGCGACAAGGCAACGCCCGACGGGCTGTGTTAGGGTCTCTGGCCGTGGAAAGGTGTCAGAAGCCCGACCGTCAGGGAGGGCAAGACTCGCGAGCATTCAGTATCGGATCTGGCCCTTGCTGACGCGCGGGCTCTGACACTTTGTGAACGCGCAGTCAGCGCGGCGGTATTACGCTGGAGGGAATTCCTGGCCTGGCTGAGTAGTACTTAACGAACGGTCGAAATCCCAGTAGCAGCGCCAATACGAACGCAAACGTCAGCGGTAGGCGCACGTCCGATTTTACCAGCATGTAATAGTGCAGCACGCCGAGGACGCCGGCCAGGTAAACAATCTTATGCAGACGCGCCCAACGTTTGCCGCCCAGCCGCTTTACCATCTTGTCCGTGGACGTAATCGCCAGCGGCAGCATGAGAAAGAAAGCCGTCATGCCAATCGCGATGAAGGGACGTTTCAGAACGTCGCCCGGTATCGTCGTGAAGTGAAAGAAGCGGTCAAAGGCAACATACGTCAACAGGTGTAGCGAGCCGTAGAAGAAAGCGAATAACCCCAGCATTCGCCGAAATCTGACCAGCCAATTCAACCCGGTGATCCTTCGCAAAGGCGTCACTGCCAGCGAAATCAGCAAAAAGAGCAGCGTCAGCATGCCGGTCGTGCGGGTGACGAACTCCAACGGATTCGCGCCCACCTGCTTTCGGTAGACGTCCCACAACAGCAATGTCAGCGGCACCAGACCGTTAATCAAAAGGACGAGTTTGGCGAAACGTGTGTCTTTCATCTCGAATTGTCCGTTGTCAGTAAGTTGTCAGTTGTTTTTTTCAATGACAACTGACTACTGACTCAGTTAGTAGTTCGCCCGCAAATCCATCCCCTGATAAAGATGTCCGACCTGATCGACATAACCATTGAACAAAAGAGTGTTTCGCGATGTGAATTCACCGATGCGGTGTTCAGTTCGCTGGCTCCAGCGCGGATGATCGACATTTGGATTCACGTTTGAATAGAAGCCGTACTCGTTTGGGGCCTGGATGTTCCAGGTCGTGGGCGGCAGATTGGCAACCAGCGTAATCTTTACAATTGACTTAATGCTCTTGAAACCATACTTCCAAGGTACGACCAGCCGAATCGGGGCGCCATCCTGCGGCGGCATAGTCTGGCCGTAAAGACCGCTGGCCAGAATCGCCAGCGGATGCATCGCTTCATCGAGCCGCAGGCCCTCGACATAAGGCCAGTCGAGCCCGCTTGAGAAGGGATAAGGCATGCGCTTTCGATCATAAAGCGTCTCGAACGCAACGTATTTTGCTGACGAGAGCGGTTCGACCTGTTTCAAAAGTGCGCTCAGCGGAAATCCGACCCATGGAATCACCATCGACCAACCCTCAACACAGCGATGGCGATAGATTCTTTCTTCCTGAGGCGCCAGCCTCAGCAGATCGTCGATATCAAAGGTCTTCGACTTGGTTACCAGACCTCCGACCTCAACGGTCCACGGTCGAGTCACGAATCCGCGCGCCAGCGAGGCCACGGCCCGCTTATCACTGTCGAATTCGTAGAAATTGTTGTAGTTCGTGATGTCTTCAAACAAAGTCAGCGGTTCGTTCACTTTGAAACCGTTGCGAATGGCTTCATCAGAGGGCGGCTTGACCAGACCGGCAATCCTGGGACGCTCTTCGACCACGGCTGGAGGCGGATTGAGTTTCCGGTAAAGAAATCCGGTTGCCGCAGCCGAGCCGGCCAGAATCGCACCGCGCATGAACAGCCGGCGGTTCAAGTAGGTTTTCTGGTCCGTGATCTCGCTCGACCTTATGTCGGCGGGCTTCTTAATCAGCATAGTAATCTGTTGCTATTCGTGAACGATTCGTTTCCTCGCCCCTGATCTACGGAAGAAGCGGGTGCCTCGGTTTGGAATCGAACATGCAAACCGGAACAAATAGCTTGAACGCGGGTGACGCAGATATTAGTATCGCCGCGTTTTTTTGCTCGTCAAGCCAGAACTGCTGAGGCCTTTTCCAAATGAAAGATGCGGACGACCAAACCGAAGGGCACCGCGCTGCCCTATTTGCCGGCTTTCTCGGATGGACACTCGACGCCTTCGATTTCTTCCTGGTGGTCGTCACGCTGACCGCCATTGCGAAAGAATTTCATCGCACTGACAAGGAAATCGCCCTTTCGCTGGCCCTCACGCTCGGTTTCCGGCCGGTAGGCGCGTTCATCTTCGGGTTGCTGGCGGACCGGTACGGTCGGCGTCTGCCTCTGATGCTCGACCTCGTATTTTATTCGGTGGTCGAAGTGTTGTCGGGGTTGGCTCCCAATTACGCGACTTTCATGGTGCTGCGGGCGCTGTTCGGCATCGGGATGGGTGGCGAGTGGGGCGTAGGCGCCTCGCTGGCAATGGAGAAAGTACCGCCAAAATTGAGGGGCGTGCTCTCAGGCCTGCTCCAGGAAGGCTACGCTGCCGGGTATTTGCTGGCCGCGGTCTGTTATTTCTTTGTGTTTCCGCGATGGGGCTGGCGGCCGCTGTTCTTCATCGGTGGGTTACCGGCATTACTGGCGCTCTTCGTTCGATTCAAGGTCAAGGAATCGGAAGTGTGGAAAAAGACGCGCCCCGATAGTTGGGGTCAACTCGGACGCAGCATTGCTTCGCATTGGAAGCTTTTCATCTATCTGACGCTGTTATTGATGATGATGAATTTTGTTTCTCACGGTACTCAGGACATGTACCCAACATTTCTAGAGCGCCAGTGGGGGTTCAGTCCGCGACAGAGAATTTTGGTCACAGCAATATCGATGGTTGGAGCGATCCTGGGCGGAGTTCTATTCGGATACATATCGGACCGCTGGGGGCGTCGTAGATCGATGATTACTGCGTTGCTGTGTGCGATTGTGGTGGTTCCGCTATGGGCATTTGCGCCGTCGCTGGGGCTGCTGATTGTCGGGGCCTTCCTCTTACAGTTTATGGTGCAGGGTGCCTGGGGAATTATTCCCGCTCATCTGTCTGAACTTTCGCCGGATTCAGTTCGCGGGTTTCTCCCGGGCTTTGCTTACCAATGTGGCGTCCTGTTAGCCGGTTCTGTTGCTTATATCGAAGCTGTCTTTGCCGAACGAATGAGCTATGCAATGGCGATGTCAGTCACTGCCGTTACAGTGTTTGTCGGCGGTGTGTTGATAATCTCGCTAGGTCGCGAAAAGCGCGGAATCAAATTTGGCGGCGAACTGATCATCAACGAGTAACGATTGAAGACTTGATCCAAAAACAAGATCTGTACAAATTTGAAAAGATCGCACAGCACAAAAGTGGGAATTGATCCGCTTCCGTCAAACGCTAAAGTAGATTAAACATTCGCATGGCCGGTTATTCTGAAACGCCGCTGTTCAAGAAGCTGGGAATCAAAGCCGGCTTCAATATCGCGTTGGTCAACGCGCCGGTGAGTTTTTTTGATGAACTGACACTGCCACAGGGCGTTAAGGTCAACTCACGATCAAAGAAGTCGCTCGACTGTGTGCTGTTGTTTGTTAAGAGCGAAAGGGATCTGCGGAAAAAGTTTGCGGAGTACGCTGAACGGCTATTGCCTGCCGGAATGATTTGGGTGGCCTGGCCAAAGAAGAGTTCAGGCGTCACCACAGATCTATCATTCAACAACGTACAGACGATTGGACTTGCAGCCGGCCTGGTTGACGTTAAGATTTGCGCGGTCAGTGATGTCTGGTCGGGGCTGAAGTTTGTTTTCCGATTGAAGGATCGCGAGGCGCTAAAAGTTCATCGTCAAAAGTAATCCCGAGTTCGACGCCGGCGTTGCCCACCATCAAAAATGCTGCGAGTCGGTTTTCCACAGAATCTGTTGAAAAGCTGTGCATAGCCTTGCGAAGACTCAAGCCAAGTTGTTCTGAAAATGGAGGTTCTCACGTTTTGCACAGCTCAGCGGCATTCACAGAACGCCCGGTTTTTCATAGCTTTGCCCGATTTGGTGAACTGGGCGCCGCCCGCGGATTCCAGGTGGTAACGGTGTGCGCAAGCCCCGATTAAATACCGAAGTGCGGGCGCAGATTAAGGGACCTTTGATTGGAATCTCTTTCACACGGAGGAGATCATTGACCGAATGGAACAAGTTCTCCGCGCAGAAGAATTCTTGTGTTGATCGATCTCAAATCTGCGCAGCGGATCAAGATTGCAACATCACCAGCAACGGCTTTCACTTAGTTGGCATGACCAGGCAGCAAGACAAATCAACTAATAGTTGGACCAGAATTGACGACATCGAAGGTTTTGGGCGAAACATACGGCGAACGCTTTCTCTGGCGATGACGAAGGCACATTTTTATTGAATCAATTTCGTTTTCCTGATTCACATTTTAGCAAGGCAAGTGTGCATCGCGATTGCAGTGAATCAAGAATCAACGTACCGTATCTTTTCTTTCTAGAGGACGTTGCGAAAGAAAAACTTTTTCTTTGATGAAGTTTGCTGCACAAAATGATTACACTTGCGCCTTGGACCAAACAAAAACGAGAAAGAGGTTGCAAAAAAAAACTTCATACATATAATGCCAGTCCCTTGCTTATTCATAGAGGTGAACGCATCGGCGATCGAGTTGACGAATACGGCAGTTTGAATCAGCGGCAATTATTTAACCTCGCAAGATAACGTCAGCCTTTCCTGCGACCAACCTCGATACGCTTTGCGTTCCGCATGCGTTGATCAGTGAGGGCATGCCGCGCATTGTCAGACGGGTGCGGCAATCGTCGGCGGATTTTTTCCGGCTCACATCCGGAGTTCATCGCCAAGATTTAGTCACATAGGGTTCGAACGGACCGAGGGTGCAAGGCGGCTTGCCTGGCTGCGAGGAAGGTGTCTTGTTTCTGAGAACTCGTGTTGAAGAAATCGTCCCCCCAACGGAGCGCAAAGATGAGCAGACTAGCGGAAGTCAGCGTGATTGAATTGAAAAAATGCCCACGGTGCGAAGAGTCGCTCCCGTTAGTGGAGTTTGGAATCTGCCGCGCACGCAAAGACGGACTGAACCTGTATTGCAAGCGCTGCATTCGTCAGAAGATTGCCCAGAGCCGCCAGGCCCTGCGGGAATACAAGAACGCGCGCATTAAGCACGGATCGCAGGCAGTTGAGGGGCGATCGCGGGTGATTATTGATGCCAAGTCAGGCTTTTCGGCGAGGCGCATTGCCCGAATGCTGCGCAAGCTTTCACCGGCCGACCGCGTGCGCGAGGCCATTCGCTGCGGCGCTGAAACTCAAACAGAGATTGCCCACGTTACAAAGCTTCCGAAAGACGAAGTTTGTGACGCCCTGGCGAACCTTTTGCTCTGGACCCGCGAAGTTCGCACTCAGGTCATTAATCACACGCGAAGATATTTTGTAAACGAGGCCACTGAAGAACTGGCGAACGCCTCGGCGGGTACTCAGGGCAAACGAAGACGCGGCGGGACTGAACTGAATCCTTCATTTAGCTCGGTGGGGGTGTTAATGCCCGGAAGAAAGCCTTCTGCCAAGGGGAAGAAGCGTACAACGAAGGGACACGTGGGCGTTAAAGCGAAAGAAAAGAAGGCGGGAGTAGTTTAAGGGCTGCGCGGTTTGCCCGGCGGTAATCACTCGCTGAAAGCATTCAAAACTTCCTCAGCATGATCTTCGGGCTTGACCTTGCTGAAGATCTTTTTGATCTTTCCTTTTTCATCGATCAAAAAGGTCATGCGGTTATTTCCCATGTAGGTTTGCCCCATGAACTTTTTCTCGCCGTAGGTGCCGTAGCTTTCGGAAATCGCGCGCTCAGTGTCGGCCAGCAGACGAAACGGCAAGCCGTACTTGGCGGCGAATTTCTGATGGGATTTTTCGCTGTCTAGTGAAACTCCCAGCACTTCGATGCCGTGCTTTTTAAACTTTGCGAATGAATCGCGGAAAGAACAGGCTTCTTTGGTGCATCCGGGCGTGTCGTCTTTCGGATAGAAATAGAGCACGACCTTCTTCCCACGCTGGTCTTTTAAGCGCACGGTCTTGCCGGTGGCATCCGGTACGGCGAAATCCGGGGCTTTGTCTCCCTCTTTCAGTTTGGTCACAGTAATTCAGATCCAATCTTCAGAATGAACGAGCAAACAGATTGTAGCGCAATGGAGAGTCCGTGTCCCCAAGCCCGACCATCAGGGAGGGCTTGATCATTTACCGAGCCCTTGCTTACGCGCGGGCTTCTGACACTTGAATACGATTGAGAGGAAGAGTTACGACGAAAGATGATTAAGAAGAAAACGACCGCGTCGAAAAAGAGTGCCGCGAAAAAGAGCGTTTCAAAAAAGAGCCAAACCTCCGGTCTTTGGATGGTCAAACAGGAGCCGGAAATTTACTCCTGGGACGATTTGGTGCGCGACGGTCGCACGGATTGGACGGGCGTAAGAAATTTTCAGGCCCGAAACAATCTGCGGCAAATGAAAGTCGGCGATCGGGTGCTGTTTTATTATTCCGGCACCGGCAAGTGCGTGGTCGGAATCGCCGAAGTCGCGAAAGCTGCCTATCCCGATCCGACAGCGGATGATTCCCAATGGGTGGCCGTGGACATCAAGCCCGTAAAACTTCTGAATGAATCGGTGCCGCTGGCTGCAATTCGTTATCACCCTAAGTTGGCCAACCTGCCATTGATTCGCCAGTCACAACTTTCGGTAATGCCGCTGACAAAGGAAGAGTTCGAGACAATTGTGGCAATGGGCTCGGGAAAGAAAAGCAGGAAGTAGCAAAGTGGCACGGGCGTCCCCGCCCGTGAGCAAGGGCGTAGTATGCGCCGTCAAACGGTCAGGCTCGCCGAATGACCTTCGCCGCCAGCCAACCAACCGGAATCAGCACCACCATATGGATCCAGTCATATCCACCGGTCGTATTCCCCCCAAAGTGATTGCTGATCATCAGGAAAACGACGGGCACGGCCATAAAGGTGTTCTGCTTTGAACGGAATTTGGCCTGCGCCGCCAGTCTTTCATCAGGTTTTTGGCCGGCCTTAATCGCTTCAATCATCTTTTTCTGAGCCGGCAGAATTCGCATCCATACATTAGCGGCCATAATGGTCCCAAAAATGGCACCCATGTGGATGTATGCAGCGCGGCCGCTCAGCACTCGCGTTAAGCCATAAGCAGCGCCCACGATGAGAACGTAAGCGATCACGGCGAACAGCTTCTCGTTTCGCCCCAGGGGCGAAATCATCAGCAGGTCATATATCAGCCAGCCGAAGACCAGGACGCCGAGGCCGAGTGCCACTGCGGCGCCCGGGGTGATATCCGCCACATCTTTATCGATCAAAGCACCGCCACCGAGGTAATAAACAATAATCAGCAGCGCGAAACCGCTCAACCAGGTCGTGCCGGCTTCCCAGCGAAACCAGTGGAGCTTGCGCGAAAGCTCGTCCGGGACTTTCCGCTTCTCAACCACATAGAAACCACCGCTATGCACCATCCAGATCTGCGCTGGCGTTCCAGTGGCGCGCACCGCTTTCTCTTCTTCGCTAAGCCGGGCGTCAAGCCAGGTGAAGTAGTAGGTGGTGCCCACCCACATGATACCGGCAAAGACGTGCACCCAGCGGGCTATGAAGTTGAGCCATTCGCTAACGATTGGATTGACGTTCATGTTTGGCCACGCTGCACTACAACAAACGAGTCAGTACCACCTGCGTAAGCGGGTGGATCCGACACTCAACCTGTCGGTTGTGCGCTGAACCCACCTGCTGACGCAGGTGGTACTGACCTCATCTGTTGTCGTGCAACCTTCAAACACCAAGTGAAGGCCTGCTAACTAACTTCCCCGATAGGTCGAATATCCAAAGGGACTCAGCAACAAGGGCACGTGATAATGCTGTGCCGGATCACGAATCGTGAAGGTTATCGTGACTTCGCGGTAAAACCCCTCGACTCCCAGGGCTGCAAAATAGGCTTCGGTATCAAACACCAGACGGTAAACGCCGCCATGCAAAGGAAAACGCGGTGGCAGCAAATCCTTTGCGCGACCATCCGCGTCGGTAGTTTCAGCCCCGATCTCCTTCCAACTGCCGTCGGCAGTTTCGAGTTCCAGCCTGACCGCAACGCCGCTGGCCGGCTGGCCACGGGAAATATCGAGAACATGTGTGGTGATGGCACTCACAGGTTAACAAGCTTCTCCAATCTTGGACGCGTAATCTTCCGTTGTTCCTCGGCCGCGTTGCGCAACTCGATTTTTACATCATTCTTTAGCCGAGCGTTCAGAATCTCCAGCAGCTCTTCCGAGGATTTCCCTGTCGCGCAAACGATGTAAATGAAGCCAAAACGTTGCTCGTATTCGCGATTGCCCTCGGCCAGCGCCCCCTTGACTTCTGTTGCGGCGCCAGAAGTTGCAGATTGCTCTTCTGCCGACCAACTTTGAGCTTGCTCTGACTGGACGGCGGCAGCCTTCTGCTCGCCAATCTTCGGATGAGCACGAAAGGCTTCGAGCCAGTCTTCCTGATCCAAAGACCACCAGACGCTGTCGGCTTTTGCCAGCAGATCATCAATCGATGTGAACGGCCTAATCGCCGTCATGGATCGCGCCCAACGCGTCGAGCCACAGCATTTTAGAAACTCAGCCTCAGCTTGCGCTGGCAAGAGGGAGTTCAATTGATCGAGGTTACTACTCAAAACCAGGGTAACCACCAAAGTTACAAAGAATTGTGTCAGAAGCCCGCGCGTCAGCAAGGGCAACTTCCCTAGCAAGCCCTCCCTGACGGTCGGGCTTCTGACACCCGTCGCACGCGACCGAATATCAATCAATCGTTCCGTAGACTCTCAGACGGCTGACACCACCATCGGGAAATATGTTGAAGCGCACATGCGAAGCCGATCCGACGTCCATAACTTCATCAAACAATTGACGAGTATGGGCTTGCAATTTGGTCCGCGACAGCACGGGCTTCCAGACAAACTCCGGATCCTGCAAGGTCTCAAGCGGGATAGCCGTAGCACTACAGGCTTCCAGGGAACAGCTTTCCGGAAAATTGCCTTTGAAATAAGAGGTATCAACTTCCAATCGCCGAATGTGGCCAGGCATTCCCAGTTTGATGATTGTCCAGTCGTGGCCCGGACCGCGGCGCCGCTTGGTTTCCCAGCCATCGCTCATATTCACGGCTCGCCCGGGCATAATTAAATTATGACGACGGCCAAAGAACATATCGCTGCATGAGAGCACCAGCCCGCCGTTTTCAACCGCCGCCAAATCAATTTCGCCGCCGATTTGTTTGAGGCGACCCAAATCAGGCCGGACCTCGCCATAAACACGCAGGCGAGCCACGCCGCCGTCAGGATAGATTTTGAAACGAAGATGCGTCCAACGCTCGTCGCTGCTGATTGCGAATGGATTAAGCGAGTCGCCATCTAGATTCACTTTCGGCAGCACCTCAGTCCATGGCACTGATTCATCAGTTAACTGTTCAGTGGTTGCGAGGCCGTCAAGCGCGCAAGCCTCCAGCGAGCAACCTTCGGGATAATTGCCTTTGAAGTGGCTGCTATCGACCACGATTCCGCGAATCACGCCGGGTAAACCCAGGCGCACAAGGCACCAGTCAAAGCCGGGCGTGCGCCGCCGGCGCGACTCCCAGCCGTCCATCCACTTGCCGAGGTCGGTGTATTTCCCTTCGATGAAAACAGGGGCTGAGGGCTTTAGCAGGTTTTCTTTGGGAGCAAAGAATTCATCGTTGGCGAATAGCACCGCGCCACCGAGACGTTCTGAAGCCAGATCGATTAGTTCGGTGAAATCCATTAAGAAATTTAAGCCACAAAAAGGCACAAAAAGCACAAAAGGGGAAAGTCAGCTTAGATAATCGCGACTAAGGATGTACTTTTTTATTTGGAGCTTCTGCCCGCCGAAGTTAATCAGGAGTCCGTGCTCTATTCGAGAAGCGCGAAGGTAGCCCAGCAGTTGCGCGATGTGCTCATCGACTAGACTGCGGCATGCTTTGACTTCCACGACGAGCTTGTTGGCCACAAATAAGTCCGCACAAAAGTGACCAAGGAGGGTTCCATCTTCATCAAAAACGTCCAACGGGTGTTGTTGGATAACCTGGATTCCGAGTTTTGTTAGACGATGAGTCAAAGCATTTTCATAGATCTTTTCAAGATGACCGCTGCGAAGGAATTTGTGAATATCGAAACTGGTTTGACGAATTATGTCACAGAGTTTATTGATGTCAGCGCACTCCCGAATGTCCGTGGATTCCGGCCGAAGGATCTTTTCGATAAGCGGGCTTTGATTGTTTCTCTCTCCCATCTTCTTTTTGAGCTTCTTGTGCCTTTTTGCGGCTAATTCTTCCCGCGCAAAATAGTCTGTCCCCGAGGATGCTCTGCAAACTCGCCGCCATCATAAACGATTTGCCCGCGAAGGAAAGTCTTTTCTACCATGCCGCGAAAGACTTCGCCGGCGTAAGGCATCAACTTGTGACGGTGATGAATTAGCTCTGG
>Ga0207646_10001855_pt1 | contig 25491 bp, 19 predicted proteins | sample KBSK5502metaG_FD_184343 | JGI IMG/M metagenome (GOLD analysis project Ga0207646, IMG submission 184343) | Corn, switchgrass and miscanthus rhizosphere microbial communities from Kellogg Biological Station, Michigan, USA - KBS K5-50-2 metaG... | ecosystem: Host-associated > Plants > Roots >...
CCGAGCAGTCCGGCGACAGTTAACGAAGATGCGGGAGCGCAAACGGTCAACAGCTTTGCAACTAACTTCCAGCCGGGACCAGCCACTGCGACCGACGAAACCGGTCAGACGTTAGTCGGCTACACGTTGACGCAGACCGCGACCACCGGGAACCTGGCCTTCTCGAGCGGGCCGGCAATCAATAACGCGGGTCAGCTCACCTATACGGCATCAGCCAATACGAGTGGCACGGCCACGTTCAATGTGGTGGCCACCGACAGTGGCAGCGGCACGGCGCCCAATGTCAATCAAAGTGCGCCGGTCTCGTTCACGATCACGGTGAATTCGGTTAACGATGTTCCGTCATTCACCAAGGGGCCGGACATCACGGTTCAGGATCCGAACCCGCAGAGCTTCCCCAACTGGGCGACCAATATCTCGGCCGGTCCGCCGGATGAGTCAGGCCAGACTTTGACTTTCCTGGTCACCAACAATAACAACGTGCTCTTCTCGGCGCAGCCGGCTATCAGCTCGAACGGCACACTCACCTTTACAGCTCAGGCCGGGCAGGACGGTGTGGCCACAGTCACGGTGAGACTGATGGATAATGGCGGCACGGCTAACGGCGGGGTCGATACTTCCGCGCCGCAGACGTTCACACTTACCGTGCATGCGCTGAATAATCCGCCGACGCTGAACGCGATTGGCAACATCGTCATTAATGAAGATGCTCCGCTCCAGACGGTCAATCTTTCAGGGATTACTCCGGGACCGAGTTTTGAGAGCAATCAGACGCTGACCATAACGGCTACTTCGAGCAACACAGCGCTGATTCCGAACCCAACTGTTTCGTATACCAACCCGAACACCACCGGCTCACTCAGCTTTACGCCAGTGCCCAACGGCAACGGGGTGGCGACCATAACCGTGACGGTCAAGGATAATGGCGGCACGGCTAACGGCGGCGTGGACACCTTTGTCAGGACCTTCCTGGTTACGGTCAACGGGGTCAATGATGCGCCGGTCAATAGTGTACCTGGTCCGCAGAACACTACGGTCAATACCTTGTTTGTCTTCTCCGTGGGCACCGGCAACCCGATCTCGATCTCTGATGTGGATGCCGGCAGCGATGCAGTGCAGGTCACCATCAAGGCCACCGACGGCACCATTACCTTAAACGGCACCGCAGGGCTGTCATTCACAGTCGGTGACGGTACGGACGATCCGTTGATGACCTTTACCGGCAGCCTGGCCAGCATCAATGCGGCGCTCGCAGGCATGAAGAACCTGGCGCTGGGTACTGGGGTGATTACGATTACCACGAACGACCTCGGTCACAACGGCACGGGCGGAGCGCTCACTGATACCGACACCATCGTGGTGACAGTGGTAGACAGCCTGGCGCCTCAGATCCTGACGATCCCGGGCACAGATCGGGCGATCGCGTTTGACTCGGTAACCTTCGTGGTCGATCCGTTTGCGCTGATGGGGAGTAACAACTTCACCGCCGATCACCGCACGCACATCACGATCTTTGCGCTGCATGCGCAATTGAAGCCCGGCGAAACTTTCTCAGCCATTACGGCCGAAGCCGACGTGGCGGGCACGACGATTCCGCTGATTGTTGAATCAGCGAATACGGTGCCGAACTTCGACTTCCTGACCCAAATCACGTTCAAGTTCCCGGACGGCTTCTCGACCGGCGGTGGTGGGCCACACGACGCGAAGATTAAGATCACGTTGCGGGGCCAGGGCAGCAATCAAGCGGTGATTATAGTGGTGCCGGCGCCAAGACCCTGAGTGGACGTCGGTACTGCGGTGGGAGAACCGCTCGCGGTAGCGAGCGGGTTAAGGGCGCGACTTACGCAATGCGTCTTAATCGATCAAGTGTTTGATCAGAGGTGCTGAAGAGTTGATGCTTTAGCCCGCTCGCTACCGCGAGCGGTTCCGTAACTTTGTTTTTCCAGGCTTAGGAGATCACGTAAACATCCTAATTGTGCAAAGGCGGACTGTGCTGAGGGAATCAACTGATGCGGATTAGCTTATTCAGCGGACTAATGGTAGGAGCTCTGGCGATTATGCTCGCGCTGGCAGCTCCCATCTCTACTTCAGCACAAGATAACCAGGAGAAGAAGGACAGCGGAACTTCCACGAGTGCTGCTGAAAAGAGCGAGCCGCTGGCTTCACGCTCTGAGACTGTGACCAAACCAGACAGTCCGCTGCCACCCGCTACTTCTTCCACCTGGAAGGGCGGCTACCTTGGCGGCCACGTCGGCTGGGGTTGGGGCCGCGCAGATACGTCGTTCACACCGCTACCCAATCCTGTAAGTTTTATTGACCTGAGGCCGACAACTTTGAGTCCCGATCTCAGTGGGTTCAATGGCGGGGCCCAGGGTGGCTACAACTGGCAATCGGGAAAATTCGTAGTCGGTGGCGAGGCAAGTATCTCGTGGTCCAACATCGACGGAACCGCCAGGGTCACACCGATCATCATGAACAACGGCTCCGCTTTCGCGAGCAATGGGTTTCTGCTCGCCCAGCAGGAAATCAAATTGTTAGGCACCTTACGCGGGCGTGCCGGAGTCGTCGTGGATCGCGTATTGGTCTATGGAACGGGCGGCTTGGCGTATGGCCAGGTGGACTATTCAGCGAACGCAGACTTTCGGCCAAGCGCGGGGAGCCCAATCTTGTTCTTCCAGTACCCGGCGTCGTTTAGCAAGGGGAAAACCGGATGGACTGCTGGTGGCGGCGGCGAAATCCGAATCAACAGACATTGGAGTTGGAAGATCGAATATCTTTATTACGACCTGGGCAACCAGTCTTTTACCGCCAACCCGTCCCCGGTGAACCCGCCCTTCCAGGTTGCCTACACCTGGGAGACAAAGGCCCATACCTTCAATACTGGGGTGAGCTTCCGGTTCTGAACCTTTGCCGCTAGCATTACGACTCGCTCTCGGATCGCAAGTACCTTTACTTGCAGCGTAGGGGCATTGTCTGGTTCGAGGGAAAGTTGACTTGAGGGTGGGAACGCCAGGGCTCCATCTTGACACACAGATTCTCTCATTCTTATGATCACGTGCTAACCTATGCTTATCAACGGGAGTAGAAGGTAAAGAATGTTTGGAGCAAGCATTGGAAGGGCCGGGCAGCGAATCATCGATGCCATGGTGCGTTGGTTAGCTCACGGCCATATCAATCCGAACATTCTCACCGTCGTTGGCGTAGCTATCAATGTAGCCTCAGGCATGCTGTTTGGATTTGGCATGTTCTTCTGGGCGGGCATTGTCTTAATCGTCGCGAATCTCTTCGATATGCTCGACGGACAGGTGGCGCGACTGTCGGGGCGAGTGACCAGCTTCGGCGGATTTCTCGATTCGTCGCTCGACCGTTTGTCGGACATGGTGGTGTTTGTTGGCTTGATGGTTTTTTACGCGCGCGACACTGAGTTTCATTCGACGCTCAATGTCTTTCTGGCGGGCGCGGGAATGATGGGATCAGTGATGGTGAGTTATGCGAGCGCCAGGGCTGAGAGCATGATTCCCAAGTGCGACGTTGGTTTTCTGCGCCGGCCTGAGCGCGTGGTGCTGTTCATCATCGGCGCCCTGTCGACGCGGCCCGGCTCAAATAACTTTTTTGCCAATCGCATGCCCGCGGTCTTGTGGGTCCTGGCGATTGGTTCGTACTGGACCTTCGCGCACCGCATGTATCATACGTGGCGCGAAGTAAAGAAAGGCCAGGCCCAGGAGCGTTCCGGAGAAGTCGCATCCACGGCGCCGCCATCAGCGCAGGGTCCGGAACCCCGGCGAGAGCCGGCGCTGGCTCCGAAGACCGGATATTAGAAAGACTTCAGCCGCTGGATCGGGCCGTCGTACCAAATCGGAACATGGTTTTTTGGACTGACGGAACTTGTAGAAACATTTATTTGACGATAAACTCTTGACGAATTGGCGGTCTCAGTTCTAATTTAGTCCCGCGTTTTTGATTCTTCTGAGGTAATTGAATCTTGATTGTCTGCCCCTCATGCGGCTCGAAAGTCGACGGTGATCTTTGTCTGGGCTGCGTGTCCTGTGGCGCGCGCGCTATCGGACCGCCGCTGGCAAAGGCCGAACACCAATTGCGCTCCTATGGTCGCGCCGCAATCGCATCGGCGAACGGTGTCGTCATGGCGGCGGGCTTCCTCGGGCTGGTCATCGTTACGCTCGTTCAATTCAAGGGTTTTCCCTTTCATCTCTCTTCAATCCTTAGTGCAGGTGAAGTAGCCGCCTGGCGTTTGAAGTGGGTGGCCCTTCCCATTGCGGTCGCTGTTCTGTGGAGCAGTGGACGAATAATTCAAAGCATCAAGAACAATCCGGAACTATTTGTCGGCCTGCGCCCCGCAAAAGCCGGTTTCGCAGCCGCAGCCGTAGCGACATTGATGGTAGCTACCTTGATTGGCATTACGGTTCCGGAAAGGCTGCGCCGGCACCAATGGTCAGTCGACGCCGGCTACTATGCACAAGCCTATACGATTCAGCGGGCCTTGCTCGAATACCGGGCGTTGAACGGAACGCTCCCGACTCCGGATGATTTCGTAAAGGGATTGAGCAGTCTGCCAGATCCGAATGGCTCGATCGCTGAAGCGCTTCGCAACACGGATCCGAACGGCTACCAGGCAAACAGCGTCGTGGCTGTGGCGACAACCAAGTCCAAGCCTTTGATGCGAACAATCGCATTGCGCAATGCCTCTACCAGCGCGAATCCTGATCCGCCCGGGGTGTCGTTTACGAATTACGATCTGCGCTTGCCGGGTCCGGACAAAATACTAAACAACGACGACGACTTTGTGGTCCACGATGGAGTTGTCCTAAAAGTCTCTGAACTGCCACTGCCCTCGTCTGCCTCATCCAAACCGCGCGCGCCTTAAGCTCATGTCTTTGCTGGCTCGCTTCCGCAAGAAAAAAGAGGATCCCGAAATTGCGCGGCGCGCCTTGCTGCTCCGACAGGGTCGCATCGGCGAAGCTACCGTGCTCGGGATCGATGTAGATGGTGATGGGCATTCGATGCTCTCTTACAGCTACACAGTCGGAGGCGTCGATTACCAGGCCTTTCAGAGGCTTGATGGCGAGCAACTGCTTCGCGAGAATGATTACTTACCTGGCGCCAGAGTCGCACTCAGATACGATCCCCGCCGACCGGCGAATTCTTTTGTAGTGTAAGCTCGGTCAGTGGTCAGTTGTCAGTCGTCAGTCGTCAGCATGTTTCAGAAAATCCTGATTGCCAACCGCGGCGAGATCGCCATCCGCATTATTCGCGCCTGCCGCGATCTCGGTATTACGCCGGTAGCGGTGTTCTCAGAAGCCGACGCTAACGCTTTGCATGTGCGCATGGCGGACGAAGCGTATTATATCGGCGCGGCGCCCTCCGCCCAGAGCTATCTAAACATTGAGGCAGTCATTGCGGCGGCAAAGCAGACCGGCGCCGAAGCGATCCATCCGGGCTATGGCTTTCTGGCCGAGAACGCGGACTTCGCGCGCGTCGTCACGACCGCGGGTTTGACCTTTATTGGTCCCGATGCGGCGGCGATGGAGATCATGGGTTCAAAGACCAGCGCGCGCCGGGCCGTGGCGGCCGCGGGCGTGCCGGTTGTGCCCGGCACGACTGATGCGCTGCGAAGTTTTGCGGAGACAGTAGAGACGGCCGCCCGCTTTGGCTATCCGGTTATGCTGAAAGCTGCGGCGGGTGGCGGCGGCAAGGGCATGCGGCAGGTTGCCAGCGAGAGTGATTTGCGCTCGGCCTTTGAAGCGGCGCAGTCCGAAGCCGCATCCGCTTTCGGCAACTCCGAAATCTATCTGGAAAAAGTAGTCGAGCGCCCGCGTCACATCGAGATTCAGATTTTTGCCGACAGCCAGGGCAACTATGTCCATCTGGGCGAGCGCGAGTGTTCGATTCAACGTCGTCACCAGAAGGTGATCGAAGAATGTCCCTCGCCAATTAATGACGCGTCATTGCGAGAACGAATGGGCGAGGCAGCGATCAAGATCGCTAAAGCCGTGAATTACGTGGGGCCGGCAACGGTCGAATTTCTTTTCTCAGATGTTACGCGTGAATTCTTCTTTCTGGAGATGAACACCCGTCTGCAGGTCGAGCATCCCGTTACCGAACTGGTTACGGGAATCGATCTGGTGCGCGAGCAAATTACAGGTGCCGCCGGTGCCCCTTTATCATTTGGTCAGGACGGCGTCAGCTGGCGCGGCCACGCCATCGAGTGTCGCGTTTACGCTGAGGACCCGGACAACGATTTTCTCCCGTCGCCAGGGCGAATCACTTTCCTGCGCGTTCCCACGGGGCCCGGAATTCGTGATGACGGCGGTGTCAGCCAGGGTGACGAAGTCTCGATTTACTACGACCCGATGATTTCGAAACTCGCAGTTTGGGGACGCACCCGGCAGGAAAGCATCGATCGGCTGCGGCGCGCGCTGGACGAATACGCGGTCGGGGGAATCAAGACCACGCTGCCTTTCTTTCGCGAGATTGTGCGCGACGAAGAGTTCATTGCCGGCCGTTTGGATACCGGATTCATCGCGCGTTTCAACGAGCGTCGTGGCACGGGCGTTCCGCCCGCGGGCGATCACGTTGAGCGCGACATCGCGATCATCGCCGCCGCGCTTGCATACTCGCGCGGGCAACGAAGTGCGTCGCCGCCAAGCCAAACACGCGAACTGAGCAAATGGAAAACAGCAGGCCGCCTGGCGGGATTGACGCGCACGCCAACGAGCGATGATTTCTCATCGCGCAAGCGTGTCAGAAGCCCGACCGTGAGGGAGGGCAAGTGAGTAAATACTCGGGTAGGAGATGAGGATGACGGGCGTCGAAAGTTGCCCTTGCTTACGCGCGGGCTTCTGACACCCCAACCAGACAAGCAATGAAACTGCACGCTACGATCGCTGAATATCACGCCGACATCCAAATCAGGGATGAGGGCGCGCGTGTCTTTGCCGAGATTGATGACCGGTCTTATGAGCTCGATGCGCACGAGGCCGCTGCCGGTCGTTACTTGCTGATTTTCGGCTCGAGTGTATTTGATTGCCGCGTCGAGGGGCAGCCTGAGTCTGCCAAACAGGTCGAGGTCGTCGTGGGGAATACTCAGCATGCAATCACGCTCACGGATCCCAAACGGCTCCGGGGCGCGGCCGGTGCTGGAGAACATGGTCATGATGTGGCTCGGATTGTCGCGCCGATGCCCGGGAAAGTTGTGCGCGTGCTGGTCACAGTTGGGGACCAGGTCGAAGCCGGCGCCGGCATCGTAGTTGTTGAAGCGATGAAGATGCAAAACGAAATGAAAAGTCCAAAGGCAGGAGCAGTCGTGACGCTGAACGCTGAGTTGGGCGCGACGGTTAACGCCGGCGAGGTGCTGGCAGTCATAGAATAAGAGAATTGATTCATTGGCTCATTTACTCATTGAACCAATGAACCAATGAACCAATGAACCAATCTCCTTCATCCTTGCGCGTTCTCCTCTGGGATCTCGACGGCACGCTGGTACATGGCAAGCGCTACGGCGTCTTTAAGGATTACACCGTGCCAATGCTCGAGACGGTCTTTGGCACGGCCGGATCGTTGCGCGGCATGATCGTCTCAGGCATGACGGATTTGCAGATCGTGGAAGAATCTCTGCGTGGCACGGGTGTCACTCGCACCGACATCAGCGCGCGCAAAGCAGAGTTGCTTCACACTTACATGGAAGAGATGAAACGCGCTACCGGGAACGGAAACCAGATCATCGAAGCAATGCCGGGCGCCCACGAAGTCCTGCAAAGAATTGAAGAACATCCACGCTATCTGAACGCACTGCTAACGGGCAACATCGAGCCCGCCGCCCATCTGAAGGTAGAGATTACCGGCCTGGCGGAATTCTTTCGGCTGCCGGGTGCGTTTGGCGACGACTCGTTCGATCGGCGAGATCTGCCGGCGCTTGCTGCCCAGCGCATCAACAAACATCTCGGCGCAGATCTTCAGCCGGAACAGTTCATCGTGATTGGCGATACTCCCAACGACATCGCCTGCGCCCGTCACTTTGGCGCGCGCGTGCTGGCCGTAGCGACCGGTCGCGTTCACTCAGCCAGAGAGTTACTTGCTTGCGAGCCCGACGCGCTGCTGCCGGATCTGCTGGATGCTGAGGCCGTGATCCAGACGCTCGACGAATTGTAGTGGGAAGATTTAGCCACAGATAAACGTCAATCAGCGCGAGTCCACATGTTTTGAGAAGTTCCGGGTGACCTAAGAGGCTTTGCCCAAAAGTAGACGCCGTGGTTACAGAACCGCTCGCGGTAGCGAGCGGGACAAGGATTCAACACGCCGGAATCAACTATCTTGATCGCGTGAACCTTGAACAGGCCCCTAAGTCCAAAAGAGAATTGCTACAACTCTCACCTCGAGTCCTGATCCCGCTCGCTACCGCGAGCGGTTCTGTACCGGAACGCGGCTGCTGGAGGCCAACTAGTTTTGTTCGTGAGATTTCGTGGATAGCTTTTATTCCGTGAGAAGAAAGGCACGAAACCAATTTTGAGCACTAACCTGAACTAGGCTCTTTTGTTGGTTCAGGCCATAATAGCCACTAACCCCCCCCCGGTTAATTCTTTTTGCCGATCTGAAAGAGGTGTTTGAATCATGCTCGTTAATTGGAAGAAAGATGTGGACGCGGCCCTGGCCGAAGCCAAAGCTCAAAACAAACCTCTGTTGATTGATTTTTCCGCCGCGCCCGCTTGAGGCGCATGTGCTCAGCTGGAAGCTGAGTCGTACTCCGACGAAGGAATCGCAAACTTCATCAACCAAACTTTTGTTCCGCTTGAAGCTCATATTAAGGAGCATCCGGCATGGTTCCATCGCTTTGATGCACTGTGGACGCCGACCATTCTGGTGATGGATGCGAACGGTGTCGAGCGGACGCGCATCGAAGGTTACCTGCCAAAAACCTGGTTTCGCGCGCGTTTGGAAATGGGGCTGGGCCGGGTGGCCTTCATGCACAAGAAATGGGCGGACGCCGAAAAGATCTATACCGGTGTGGCTGAGAATTATGCCGACACAGCCGTGGCGCCCGAAGCGATCTATTGGCGCGGCGTAAGCCATTACAAAGCTACAAACGATCACACAGTGTTGGGCGAGGTAGGCATAGAGTTAGGAGCGAAATATCCGGACAATGAGTGGACGCTGAAGAGTTTGCCCTGGGCGCATTGAGCGTGTCAGAAGCCCGACCGTGAGGGAGGGCTCATTCTCAGCGACAGAAATAGCTGAGCCCTCCCTGACGGTCGGGCTAGTGCCCATCAGATCCTATGAAAGCCTTTCAAGATATCCTGCATTGCCAGACGCAGAATCACGGGCCGTCCGTGTGGGCAGGTCGTGGGTGAGGAAGTGCTCAGCAGGCGATCGATCAGCCAGCGCATCTTTTCCGGCGCCAGCGGCATGTTTACCTTGATCGCTGCGTGACAGGCGAGAGAGGCAGCGATCTCGTCGCGCAAATTCGCGCGCGCCGCGCCGCGTTTTTCCGCATCAACCGTATCCAGCACCTCGGCCAAAACATTGCGCGCTTCACTGGCGGGCAAATCCGCGGGTGTGGATTTAATCGCTACCGTGCGGCCTGACAGCCTCATCAACTCAAAGCCATAGTTCTCCAGTTCCGGCGCCACTGCTTCGAAAGAGGCGGCTTGCGCCGGAGTCAGATCGAAAGTTTCCGGAATCAACATCTGTTGCGATTCCGCCCGGCGCGACGCTTCCAGATCGCGATACTTATCAAACAGAACACGTTCATGCGCAACGTGCTGATCGATCAAGAGCAAACCCTCGTCATCGGTAGCGATAATGAAACTCTCATCAAGCTGGCCGAGCGGCCGGATGTTTCCGCTTAACGATTCAACTGCTACCTCGCGCACGAACTTGTAAGCCGAGTCGAGCGGCGGCAAAGCGGGCAGGGGACTAACGCTTTCGGGCGCTGAAAAGTCTCCGGCTGTATTTTCAGATTCGATTGCCGAGACAACCGTCTGGTCTGCGATCCATGGCGACGTCAAACTCGCCGTTGCGTTTAGAGCAGGTGGCTGATCAGTTGATAAGTCGCGTTGCGGCGCAGTTGCCAGTCCAAACCCGATTCGTTCCTGTTGCGGTTCCGGGCGCAAAGCAAACGCGGCTCGTTCCGTCTCTGCTGGGCCCGGCCCAACGTTTTCTTCGGCAGCCGCATCGTTTATCTCAGCGGCAACTTCATCGGCGCCGGCGGTTCCTTCCCGAACCTCGGGCGCCGGCGCATAACCCGCGCTGGCCAAAGCAGTTCGCACTGCTTCGCGCACCGAATCAGCGACCGCTGCGGCGCGGCGAAAGCGAACTTCGGTCTTGGCCGGATGCACATTCACGTCTACCTCTTCCAGAGGCACTTCAATAAAAAGCAGCGCCGCGGGATAGACCCCATGCGGCAGAATCGAGCGGTAGCCTTCCGAAAGCGCGCGGCCAATCAGGCGATCACGCACAAACCGGCCGTTGACAAACAGAAACTGAGCGTCGCGTGAGGTGCGGCGCTCGCGCGGCGCTGAGACAAACCCCTCGACGCGAGCAATCTGTCCGAATTGAGCCGTCGAATCAGCCTGGTTGTTGACTTCCAGCAGGCTGTCGAGGAATTGCGCGCCAAAAACCTGGTATGCCCGCTCGCGGAGGTCCTGCGCCGGCGCCACTCGCAAAGTCTCGCGGCCGTTACTGGTGAGCGTGAAGGCGATCTCCGGATGGGCCAGGGCGTAGTGCGTCACCAGATTCGTGAGGTGATAACTCTCCGTTGCTTCTGAGCGCAGAAACTTTCGCCGCGCCGGTGTATTGAAAAACAGATCGCGCACGCCGATGGTCGTGCCGCGTGGATGAGCAGCGTCTTTCACATCGCGCATACGCCCGCCTTCGATTACCACGCGAGAGCCGGCGGCGGCGTCTTCAGTGCGCGTGATCAGATCGACGCGAGCGACCGAAGCAATCGAAGCCAGGGCCTCGCCGCGAAAGCCCAGCGTCCCGATTGCATTTAAATCTTCAGCTTTGCTGATTTTCGACGTCGCGTGGCGTTCAAAAGCCAGAACTGCGTCGTCTCGGGTCATCCCTTCGCCGTCATCCGTGATCTTTAGCAGGCGTCGTCCGCCGGCTTCGACGTCGATCACAATCCGTTTGGCGCCGGCGTCGATGGCGTTTTCGACCAGCTCTTTGGCCACCGAAGCCGGACGTTCAACGACTTCACCCGCGGCGATGAGATTCGAAATGTGATCCGGGAGGACGCGAATTTTGGACATAATAATTGTCAGTAGTCAGTAGTCAGTAGTTAGTAGTCAGTAGTTAGTAGTTAGTTGTCAGCGGCCCGCAGGAGTTGAGTGCAACTGACCACTGACGACTAACAACTGACTTTCTCTAAAGATAGACAATCTGATGGTCATTTGAACCCAGATCGATGGCGCCATAGATCCAATCGACTACGTAGCGTCCATGACGTGCCAGCATGGAAGTGATGTTTATGCGGCGTTCCTGCAGGGTCTTACCTGGGTAAAGTAGATCGAAGGCGCGTTCTATCTGGCGATGCACAGCTTCGTCCCGGCCCATTTGGGCCCGCTGAAAGCGCGTGCGCAGGCCGTCGATCTGATAGTTAATCTTGCGCCGGCCCTTTTCCAAAGCTTCGGCCAGCGTTGGATCGAGGCGCTGCAGTTGCTGCTGCAAGCCGTCCAGTTCGTCATTGAATGTCCTGGTCGTGTGGTCAAAAGCTTCCGAGGTTTCCTTTCCCAGGTACTCTTTGACTACCCGCGCCACGACGTGATCCACACCGGCGAAAAAATCGATAAGACCAATGCCATACCGATCCAGCGAGCGCCACGTGTGCTTTTCCACCATGGTCATACTCGCGCGCGGAAGAATCGGTGTCACCGGCCGATCAAGAATCCGGTAGACCTCGGCGGTCTGGGCAAAGTAAGCAATCTCTGCAGCGCCGCCATAATAAGCCACCGTCGGCAGGAGGAAGTCCTGCACCACCGCGCGCAAGGTGACGTTGGGACTGAACCGCTCTGGCTCGCGCAAGGTCCAATCGGCGAGTTCTTCGGCGGTGTGTTCTAGTGCAGGTTGCCCTCCCTTACGGTCGGGCTTCTGACTCTCGCCTTTCGCCTGGTACTTCCCACTCTCCGTTCGCGTGAGCGCATGACGAGCGCCCTTGTCATCGTGCCAGAAAAGTGGAAACGAATTCTCAGACGGAGCGACCTGGGCGTGATAGCCGGCAGCTTCCAACTCCTGGCTGCGATTTACGATGGCCAGCGCAATTTCGTGCGCGCGCCGCGCCGCTTCTGCGTATAGCGGGGCCGCCAGGTGCTTCAGTTGCGAGTCGAGCGGATCAAACAGGACCAGGCCATGTTGGCTGGTTAGTTGCGACAGCACCAGCGCAAAGGCATCGCCATAGTTTCGTCCCGGCTGATAAGCATCCCGCAAAAGCTTTTCCAGGTCATCGCTGAACTCGGTTTGCGGCAGCGCGCTAAGCAAATTCTGAATTGTCGTCTTCAGCGAGTCGTCAAGTGCCACCCGACCCACCGGCACGGCTTCGGGATGCAGTTCCGGCGGCGCCGTCACACTGCTGAGTGCGCAATCACGGTTGATGAATTCAGCCTTCGCAACTTCAGGAAAATCGTGATCCTCGGTGGCCATCCAAAACACCGGAACCGCTTTGATGCCGCGTTGAGTCATGCACTCGGCGAGCTTGACCGCCGATAGCGCTTTGTAAATCGTGTACAGCGGGCCGGTGAACAGTCCTACTTGCTGACCGGAAACCACCGCAATGCAGTCGGCCTCTCGCAGCATGCGAACGTTCGCGAGCGTCTTCTCACTCGCACTCCAACTAAGATTCATTCGCTCCAGTGCGTCGCAGATCGCGGCCCGGTCAGTTTTGTAAGCGGCCAGAACTCGCTCTCTTCGTTCCGAAACTTCGTAATGAAAGCGCACGGCATCGGGATAGAAGCGCCGCAGCGCGATTGGATCACGCAAATAGTCGAGGAACAATCGCGTCTGTTGTGGAACCCGATCGAACGGGAGGGTCTCAACCCGGAGCCCGGCCTGTTCCGGGGTGCTGTGACATGCAGTTTCGGCGGGGCTCAATTTAGGGATCGCTCCTAGGAAAACTAATTCTACGCGTCAGACCCCTGATGTGCCAGCGCCGAAAGGTTCGTAGTTTCTTTGACCAGGCGCGCAATTTCTGCCGTCGCGCTAACGTCAGGGCGTTGTAGAGGCTTACGCACGGCGCCGCCAACGAATCCCGCCATTTCCATAGCAGTCTTGAGGCCTCCGATGCCGTAGGTTTTGGTTACGGCGCGCGCCAGCGGAGTCAGCTTTTCCTGTAGCAGCTTCGCCCGATCAATGTCTCCTGCCCGCGCGGCGCGATAGATTTCAAGGCACAGTTGCGGCACCACACAGCCAACCGCCAGAATCCCGCCCCGCGCGCCCACTTGTAAAGTTTCACAGAGCACCGTGCCGTTTCCGATCATCACGGCGAAATCCTTGCGTACGAGCCGGACGGTTTCAGCAAACCCACCGACACTCGCGGAACTGTCTTTGATCCCGATGATGTTTTGATGGTCACTGAGGCGGGCCGCTGTTTCAGACTCAATCGTGATGCCGGTTAGATCGGGCATGCTGTAAAGAATAATCGGAATCGATGCGGTGTCGGCGACGGCTGTGTAATGGTTGATGAGTGCGTTCTGCGTTATTGCCGAACGATAGTAATGCGGAGTGATAACCAGTACAGCTTCAGCGCCGGCGCCGGCGGCGACTTCAACTTCATCAATCGTTGCCCGCGTGCTTTGCTGGCCCGCGCCCACGATGAAACTCATTGTCGCTGGTACCACACCGCGCGCGGTTTCAATTACTTGAATGTATTCACGCTCGTTGAGGTTAACCCGCTCGCCGGTGGATCCGAGTAGTACGTAACCAGTGACGCCGCTCTCATTCCACTTTTTGAGGTTGGCGACGAAACCATCTGGGTCAAACTCTTCAGTTGCCGTGAAGGTGGTGGTAACCGGCAGCAGAACGCCGTCTAAGTTGATTGGCATGATAGGCACGATGATTATAGCGAGCGGCCCGAGCGTGAGGCAATCAACATCGGAACAAGCCGTTTAATGCTGGGAGCGCGGACGCCCCCGTCCGCAGAGCGTGCGCAGCGCGCTAAGAATTCGAAGAAATCTGTGACTATTGTTCACGCTCACTCAATTGCGGGCGAGGGCGCCCGCGCTCCCAGTATTTACCAGTCCCCCAAGGTGGCAAGTTGATCTTTGGGCAAAGCCACTTTATTCGGGCATTTCTGAACCTGAGAAGCCCAGCTAAAGTTGGTACTCTGAACGCTTCTGACAAGCAGGTTGCGGCCCTCACGCCGCTCACCTATAATTTGAAGCGATTTCAACCCTTAAGCCGAAGAGCAAATAGATGCCATATCTAAAACCCGAACGCCCAGAGAAAGTCACGGCGCCGTCTTTGAAAGCCAGCAAGGAGCGCGGCGAGCGGCTGGTTTGCTTGACCGCTTACGATTATCCGACCGCGCGCATAGTTGATGAAGCCGGAATCGACATAATTCTGGTGGGCGACAGCCTGGGCAATGTCGTGCTGGGCTATGGCAACACCGTGCCGGTTACGCTGGATGACATTCTGATTCACGTTAAAGCAGTGCGCCGCGGCGTGCAGCGGGCGCTGCTGGTGGCTGACATGCCTTACGGATCGTTTCACACCGGCGCGGACGACACGGTGCGCGCAGCGCTGCGCCTGGTTAAAGAGTCCGGCGCCGAAGCGGTAAAGCTCGAGGGCGGACAAAAACGGGTGAAGCTGGTAAAGCGGCTGGTCAATGAGGAGATTGCGGTGATGGGTCATATCGGTTTAACGCCGCAGTCAATCAACCAACTCGGCAACTATCGCGTTCAGGGGAAAACGGCGGATGCTGCGCGACAGTTGCTCGAAGATGCTTACGCACTGGAAGAAGCCGGAGCCTTCTCGATCGTGCTCGAGCTGGTGCCGCGCGAAATCGCTAAGCTGATTACCGAGAGTATCAGTATTCCCACGATCGGTATCGGCGCCGGAGTCGATTGCGACATACAGGTGTTGGTATTCCATGATCTGGTTGGCATGGCCTTTGGCAAGTTGCCGCGGTTTGTGCGCGAGTACGCGAATCTGCGCGAGACGATAACCGGCGCGGTGACGCAGTGGGCCGAAGATGTGCGCAACGGAACCTACCCGTCCAATGAGGAGTCCTATGGTTTGCCTGCCGAGGCTGCGGAAGAATTGAAGATTGAACTGACGAAAGCAGACAGGTCAAGCCAGACTTGAAATCGTATTGGTCAGTTGTTAGTTGTCAGTTGTCAGTGGTGCCGGTCATGAGGAGCTACTGACTACTAACGACTGACAACTGACCATCTTTATGGAAATAATCAATCGCCGCAAGCGCATGAGTTCTGTCGCGCGCAGACTGCGCCGCGAAGAGAACCGCACCATCGGATTCGTTCCGACGATGGGCGCGCTGCACCAGGGACATCTCAGTCTGGTGCACGAAGCCCGCGCGATGTGCGACGTGGTCGTGGTCTCGGTCTTTGTTAATCCCACGCAGTTCGGGCCTGCTGAAGACTTCAGCGCTTACCCGCGTGATCTGACGCGTGATTCGGCCTTGATGGCCGAATACAACGTTGATTACGTTTTCGCGCCCACGGTGGAAGAGGTGTACCCGCCCGGTTTTTCGACCTACGTTACGGTAGAAGGCATATCAGACCAGTTGGAAGGCGCCTCGCGCCCCGGCCATTTCCGCGGCGTGACCACCGTTGTGGCTATCTTACTGAACACGATCAAGCCTGATTTTGTTTTCTTTGGTCAGAAGGACGCGCAGCAGTCCGTAATCATCAAACGCATGGTGCGCGATCTTAATTTTCCGACTGAGATCGTCGTATTGCCAATCGTGCGCGAGGAATCCGGTCTGGCCATGTCTTCGCGCAACAACTATCTGAAGAACGATGAGCGTAAAGCTGCGGCTGTCTTGCATCGGGCCCTGTCAAAAGCACAGGCCGCTTATGACGATGGCGAGCATAACGCGGCACGGCTGATTGAGTTGGTGCGTTCGACGATCGAACAGGAGCCACTGGCCCGCATCGATTACCTGAGCGCCAACGATACGGACACTTTCGAGAAGCTGGATCGAATTGACGAACGGCCGGCGCTGCTTTCCCTGGCTGTGTTCATCGGTAAGACGCGACTGATCGATAATGTGGTGCTGGGAAGGACGAAGAAGCAGGACGCGGCGGGCGCGTAATATTACCGTTGACTGATCGTAACGGGGCACTAGCCCGACCGTAAGGGAGGGCTCAGTCTTAAGGTAACTAATTACGAGCCCTCCCTAACGGTCGGGCTAATGCCCCGGAAGTTACGATCACCCTCGAGACGCAAAGTCGCCAAGAGATAATGAAGCAAAAAGCACACATCTTGTTCACGCTTAACGGCGAATCAGCCGAAGTCGCGTTCGCGCCGCACAAGACGCTGCTCGAAGTCTTGCGCGAAGACCTCGGTCTGACCGGCACCAAGCACGGATGTGAGTTAGGTGAGTGCGGTACGTGCACGGTGCTCGTCGATGGACGGTCGATCTTGTCATGCCTGTTTTTGGGACTGGACGCAGAGAGTCGCAACGTCGAAACGGTCGAAGGTATGGCGGAAGGAGGCCGGCTTCATCCACTGCAGGATACGTTTGCCGACACCGGCGCGGCGCAGTGTGGTTACTGTTCGCCCGGCTTTCTACTGGCGGCGAAGGAATTGGTAGACAAGAACCCCAAGCCGACTCGCGACGAAATCAGGGAAGCACTGTCAGGCAATCTGTGCCGCTGCACCGGCTATATAAAGATCTATGAGGCAGTTGAACTGGCGGCGGCGCGCATGCGCGGCGAAGCGATGGAACTGCCGCGTGAGAGTGTGTATGGCTGCGAATGAAGCAGCCACAAAAAGGCGCAAAAGGCGCAAGAGAATTTGAGCAGGAGAAAGAGACATTTGTTAGCACTCGTCTTGTATTAACTGAGAATGGACTTGAGCTCAATTGAAAGTCCTTTTGCGCTTTTTGTGCCTTTTCGTGGCAATGTTTGATTCATGAGCAACAACGGAAAGCCCCTAAACGTAGTCGGCAAGCCCTTCCGCAAAGTGGACGCGCGGGCGAAGTGTACCGGCGAGACGAAGTTTGCTGACGACATCTTTCTGCCGCGCATGCTTTACTGCAAGATTCTGCGCACACATCTTCCCCACGCTTTCATCAAAAGCATTGACGTTTCCAAAGCGCTGGCCATGCCCGGCGTGTTCGCGATTATTACCGGCGGTGATTTGCCAATTCCTTACGGCATTCTTCCCGTTAGTCAGGATGAACACGCGCTCTGCGTCGACAAAGTGCGATTCATCGGAGACCCGGTGGCCGCGGTCGCGGCTATTGATGAAGATGTGGCGTTCGACGCGATGAATTTGATCGAAGTCGAGTACGAACCGCTCAACACCATCTCTTCGATCGAAGAAGCTGTGATGATTGCCGACCCGCGGATTCATGAATACGGCGACGGCGGAAACGTTCACAAGAAAGTCTCGCTGGAGTTCGGGGAAGTTGAAGAAGGGTTCGCGGAAGCCGATCTCGTGCGCGAAGATATTTTCTTTTACGAAGGCAACACGCACCTGCCTATGGAGCAGCACGCAGCGGTTGCTTATTTTGACACCGACGAGAAGCTGACGCTGTGGAGCTCGACGCAGACACCGCATTACGTCCATCGCGCCTTAACCAAAGTTCTCGAGATTCCGGCGAGTCATATCCGGGTGATTGCTACACCCAACGGCGGCGGCTTTGGCGGCAAGAGCGATCCCTTCAATCACGAAGTTGTAGTCAGTAAACTTGCGATGATCACGGGCCGTCCGGTGAAGTGCACGCTCACCCGTGAAGAAGTTTTTTATTGTCATCGCGGACGCCACCCGGTGCTGATGCACGTCAAGACCGGCGTAAAAAATGACGGCGCCATTACCGCCATGCACTTCAAATCCTTTCTCGATGGCGGCGCTTACGGGAGCTACGGAGTGGCGAGCACGTTCTATACCGGAGCGTTGCAGACGGTCACTTATGAAGTGCCGCGGTACAAGTTTGACGGCTTGCGCGCTTTCACCAACAAGCCGCCGTGCGGTCCCAAACGTGGCCACGGAACACCGCAACCTCGTTACGCCCTGGAAGTTCATCTGGACAAGATCGCGGAACAGCTAAGACTGGATCCGGCTGAGATGCGCCGTGCACATTTGGTCAAGCCGAATTCCGTTACCGCAAACTATCTGCGCATCGGCAGCATGGGTTTGGGCGCCTGCATCGACAAAGTCGTAACCGGCTCTGATTGGAAAAACAGATTCTCGTGGAACACGCCACAACTTGGAGCGGAAGCGAGGTCAGTACCGGGAGCGGTAGCGACCGGGTCAGACTCTAACGGCGATCGAAAGCTGCCTTACGGTAAGGGAATTGGCATCGCGTGCAGCTCGTATATTTGCGGCGCGGGGCTGCCCATCTACTGGAACAACATGCCGCAATCGGGTGTGCAGTTGCGTCTGGATCGACAGGGCGGCGTTTGCGTTATGTGCGGCTCGATCGATATCGGCCAGGGATCGGACTCGATTCTGGCCTACATCGTGGCTGAGATTTTGGGCATTGATCCGTTCGACATCCGGGTGGTTACTGCTGATACGGATCTGACGCCCGTTGATCTCGGCAGCTATTCCAGTCGCGTCACTCTGATGACTGGCAACGCCGCGATTCAAGCCGCGGAGCGAGCACGAGAGTTGTTGACGATCGCAGTGGCAGAGAAACTCGGCCTGCCGATTGAGAATGTTTCCTTTGCCGAGCGGCGCGCGTTCGATGTCGAGAACCCGGAAGTCGGAGTTTCGTTTGCCGAGGCCGTCGTCCTGGCCGAATCGAAATTTGGCACGATTGGTACGGTTGGTTCATACACGCCACCGCGCTCGCCGGGCAAATACAAGGGCGCAGGCGTCGGACCGTCGCCGGCTTACAGCTATTCCGCGGCGATCGCCGAAGTGGATGTCGACATGGACACGGGTATCGTCGTCGTGGAACGCATTTGGATCGCTCATGACGTTGGCAAGTCAATTAATCCGGTGCTGGTGATGGGACAAGTTGAAGGCAGCGTCTACATGGGCCTGGGCGAAATCCTGATGGAGGAAATGGCGTATCGCGGTAATCGAAATGTGGTGCATAAGTTTCCATCGATGCTGGAATACAAGAGCCCGACGACGATGGAAATGTGTGACGTCAAGACTTACTTGATCGAAGATCCGGATCCCAACGGACCCTTCGGCGCCAAGGAAGTGGGACAAGGGCCACTGTTGCCGGTTCCTCCGGCCGTGGCCAACGCTGTCTACAACGCCGTCGGCGTTCGGATTGACGAAGTTCCGATTACGCCGGAAAAAGTTTTGAAGGCTTTGCGGGAAAAAGCGAAAGGCCGCGAGCCACGATATGGCCCGGACTCAATTCCTTCGGTTGAGTGGCCTGAGCCTTTGCGCGTGCTGACGCCGGCCGAAGGCGGTGATGGCCGCGAAATGCCACGGGTAGCTGTGCATTCGTAAACCAATGAAACGATATCTACCATTCATCATCATCTTAGTCGTGCTGGCAGGCGCGGTAGGGATAACTCTGAAGCTGTGGAAACGCGGATCAGGTAACACTGCTTCCAACACGCCTTATGCCGGAACCAACCTAACTGCGCAACGTGCGGGCAGCTCCACGCCCAACCAAACTTCGCCAAATGCTCCCGGCATGACCAGACCGAATGTAAAGGTCAGTTCGCCGGTCGTCCTCGAAGAGTACGGCGACTATCAATGTCCGCCGTGCGGAGTGTTATATCCCGAGCTCAAGAAGATCGAGAGCGAATACGGCGACCAGGTGCGTATTGTCTTTCACCATTTTCCTTTGCCCAAGTTGCACAAGAACGCGATGGCTGCCGCCCGCGCGGCCGAAGCGGCTCGCAATCAAAACAAGTTCTGGGAGATGCACGACCGCCTTTATCTTAATCAGAAGGCCTGGTCGGAGGTTGAGGATCCGCGATCAATCTTCATTTCTTACGCGCGCGAACTTAGGTTGAACGTCGAACAGTTCACACGCGAAATGGATAGCAGCGATGTAGAACAGAGAATCGCCGCTGACGTGCAGCGTGGCTCGGCCGCTGGCGTGACCGGCACCCCGACCGTTTTCATCGACACCCACATGCTCCGTTATGAAGCCACCACCGCGGAAGGATTGCGGCGGGGCATCAACATCATGTTAGAGCGAAAGGCGGCGTCCTAGGCCGCGAGCTTTCGGAGCTTGGGCCCGGCGCCGGCTAGCAGGGGCCGTTGAGTTCCCATCCATTGAAGTCAGTTGTTTCTGCGACTTAAACTTCTTAGGCTCAAGTTGTTGTTGACATGTGGGCGGCCTGCCTTTATATTGCCTACGCGAATAGTCGCCTTTGATGCCCGTCACCCCCCGCATCAAATGACGGACACCAATGTTCAAGCTCAGACGCCTCGAAATCACGGGATTTAAATCCTTCGCGGATCATACTGACCTCGTCTTTACGGGTGATGGCATAACTGCCGTCGTTGGCCCCAATGGCTGCGGCAAAAGCAATGTTGCCGACGCGATTGCCTGGGTTTTGGGCGAGCAGCGCGTCAAACACCTGCGCGGGGCCGAAATGAAAGATGTGATCTTTCAGGGTTCCCGGAATCGACCAGCCAGCGGCATGGCCGAAGTCGTCCTGCACATGGTGCGCGATGAGTACATCGAACCCGAGCCGGACATCGAAGATATTGATTCGACGCTGGAAACCATCGACGAGCAGGCGGCTGTTTTTGAAGAACTGGAAGTTGTTACCGGTCCGGCGACTGAATCAGTCGAATCAATCGAACCACCCGCAGCTCCGGCGGACGCCTTAGTTGCCGATCCGGATACGACAGCCGCGAGCACTCTGCCGGACGCTACATCGGTTCCGTCAAAGCCAACCACGCATCATCATCGTCATTGGCGCCGCCGCAATCTGGCGCTCGAGTTTGCTCCCGGTGAAGCCGTCTCAGTAACTCGTCGTCTCTATCGCTCCGGCGAAAGCGAATATCTGCTTAACGATCGGCCCTGCCGCCTGCGTGACATCCAGGATCTTTTTTCAGGTACCGGGTTGGCGGGCGGGCACTACGCGATCATCGAGCAGGGCCGCATCGGCCAGATACTTTCGGCGAAGCCGATGGACCGCCGCACGATCATCGAAGAAGCGGCGGGCATAACCAAGTTTCGCGTCAGACAGCGGGCGGCCGAAGCCCGGCTGGAATCAGCGCGCGGGAACCTTAGTCGTGTCTCAGACATAATCGCTGAGATCGAGCGTCAGGTTAACAGTCTGCGGCGGCAAGCGGCGAAGGCCCGTCGCTATCGCATTCAACGCGAGGAATTGCGCGAACTGCTGCGTCAAGTTTATGTGGCTGAAGAACGCAGTCTTTCATCACTGTTGGATCAGACACAAGTCCAGTTGGACAGCGCGACTGAAGACGATTTGCGTCTTGCCGCGGAGTTGGCTGAGCGCGAAGAGACCAGTCGCGCCGCCACCCAGACCGCGCGCGCTCTGGAAGACGAACTGGCCCAGGTCCGGGCCGCCGTGGCTGACGCCGCGCTGCAAAGGGACCGTCGCATCCGCGAGCGCGTCTATCAGGAAGAACAGATTGAGACGCTGACCAGGCGTCGCGTCGAGATCGAAAGAGAAGTTGAAGCGTTGAGCGCGCGTTTTGTCGTCGTCGGATCCGAACTGGAACGTTTGCGGCAAATTGACGCCACGCTCAATAGCGATCACGAGCAAGCCACTTCGGTACTGAGAACGTCTGAAGAGGCACACGCGCTCAAGCTTTCAGAGGTTGCCCAGGCTGAAAATGACATTGAGACCGCGCGGCTTGAGTTGTTAACGCACACCGCGGCGGCTGAGCGGCTCAACGAACTGGCACGGCAGCTTGAGAGCGCGCTCGAAAAACTAACTCAGCAGGCCGAAGGGTTGGCGCGCGAGGGCGAACGCGCGGCCGCAGCCCATGCGCAACGAACCGCGGAAGCCGGAAAGCTTAATCAGGAGATTCTGGCCGCTCGCGAGAAGCTCGCAAAGCTGACTGCGGAGCGCGAAGTTGCCCTCAAAGCCGTGATCGAAGGACACGAGCGCGTTTCCGACACTGACGCAGAGCAGACCCGCGTGCGCGACGACTACTCGCGCGCGCTGCACCGGCTGGAAAGCTTTAATGAGCTCGATCAGCGGCGCGCGCACTATTCGCTGGCCGTGCAGGAAGCTTTCTCAGCGAACGAGAGCGAAGAGTTTCATCTGATTGGGACCCTGGCTGACAAAATTCAGGTAGACGAGCGTTGGGAACGCGCGGTCGAAGGCGTGTTTGGATCGTCGCTGCAATCGATCCTGGTTCCCACTTCAGAAGATGCGATTCGCGCCGCGGCATGGTTAAAGAGCAACCAGGCGGGACGCGCGACATTTCTGGTCACGGGGCTCCACGGTGGCAGCGACGAAGCAGATCTAGACGTCATGACCTTCATCGGCACGGCCAGCGCCGCGGCCACGCGACAGCAATATGTTCCCGTAGGCATCGATGGTCCGCGCATCGGCGACATTCTCAACGCCCCGCGCGAATTGCTGGCGGTGCTCGAGCGGACGCTGCCTGAACGAATGAACGCGCGCGTCGTGGACACTCTTGATGATGCTACCGCCCTGTCCTTAGCGACCGGCGATATGTTCGCCACGACTGAAGGAGACTGGGTGGCCGGCGGACAATTCGTCAATGCGGGCAACGGCCGGGCCCTGGAAGAAGGTGCGGGCCTGCTCACTTTCAAACGCGAGCTGCGCGAGCTTGAATCGCGCGCCGGGAACCTGGCAGCGGAGCTCGCGGTGGCCGAAGTCGCGGTAAAGGACGCTCGTGGTCGTCTTACCGGTCTGGAAGAATCGGTGGTCTTGCTCAACGCCTCAATTGCTCGCGAAGAGCGCGAGGTCATGGCGCGCGAACTTAACGCGGGTACATTGCAGCAGGACGTCGAGCGCACCGAACGTCACATGCGGGTGGTCACCGATGATTCAGCGCGTTTGCAGCAGGAGCGTCGCGAGCTGGAAGAAAGCCGGGCCAGGACTCTGGGCGAAGCTGAAGCAGCGGGGACCATGCGTCGCGCAACGCAGGAGAGAATTGAACTAACTGCCGGCCGTCTGGCCGAGATTCGGCGCGATGCAGAGTTGGAAAGCGACCTGCTCAATCAGCAACGCGCGGAAGCCGCCGCCGCTGCCGAACGCCGGCGCTCGACTGCTTCGGATTTGCGCCGTCTGGAAGCCGAGCGCGAAGAGGTAAATTCGAGGATCGGGCGACATCAAGCTGAGTTGAACGAAAATGCCACGCGAATCGACGAGCTGACTGGTTCTATTAGCGAGATTGATCGGCTGGCGGCCGCGGTTGATGAAGAGAAGGCCCGCGAAGAGGAGCAAATCGCCGGCGCCACCTTGCGTCTGACCGAAGCGCGTGCTCGCGCCGATGCGCAGGCTACTGAATTGGCCGACTTGAACCGTACGGCGGCTGCTTCGCGCGATGCGCGCGCGGCGGTCGAGGTGCAACGGGCCGAAGCGCACGCGCGGGTCAATTTTGTGCGTGAGTCGTGCGCCAATGAGTTGAACCAGAGCCTGGACGAGATCGCTCGCGAAGTCATTATCGTCGACGAATTTGATTTAGAGACTGAGCGCACCCGCGTGGAAGAACTGCGCGAGCGGCTGGAAAACTTTGGCGCCGTGAACATGATGGCCCTGGAAGAGCTGTCGGAAGCCGATGAGCGGCTGGCGTTCTTAACCACTCAACGCGACGACATTACCAGCGGGATCGCCGCTACGGAAGAAGCGCTGCGCGAGATCAAGCGCCGTTCGCGCGAGCGTTTCCGCGACGCATTTGAGAAGATCAATCAGAATTTCAGCGAGCTTTTCAAAGAACTGTTTGGCGGCGGCCGGGGCGAGATGAGCTTGATCGACACCGACGACGCGCTCGAATCCGGTATCGATATCATTGCCCAGCCGCCCGGCAAGCGGCTACAAAATGTTTTGCTCCTTTCGGGTGGTGAAAAGGCTATGGCCGCGCTGGCCCTGGTCCTGGGAATATTCCACTATCGCCCGTCTCCCTTCTGCCTGCTTGACGAGGTCGACGCGCCGCTCGACGAAGCGAACATCGGCCGTTTCACCGGCAAGGTTGTCGCCATGTCTGAAAACACCCAGTTCATCGTGATCACGCATAACAAGCGCACGATGGAAACTGCGCGGGCGCTTTATGGCGTGACGATGGAAGAAGTCGGCGTGTCCAAGCTGGTCTCGGTCAAATTCGAGTAGTTACCTCTCTCCACAATCACGGTCAAGGTGTACGTGCCGCAAACAAACTAGCAGCTCTATTGCCTCGGGCGTGAAAGGTTTCCTTGTCCCGGCTACAATCTATTCTCGTGATAAGGCATACTCGACGAGTCCGCGAAGCGGGCATGGGTACGGAACCGCTTGTGGTAGCAAGCGGGTCACGGATTCAACTTGCGGTCCCCGGCAAAAAACAGATTCATGATCCCGGGAGCATTGAGTTATTAGCCCGCTTGCTACCGCAAGCGGTTCTGTAACACTCTCTCGCCCGCTCCGGCGGGCTTGGAAATTCAAAGGTTGCTCTGATCCCCAGGGCTCACGCCCGGGCTACAAACATTTCGCGCCTACGGCGTCAGTCTGTCTTTGATGATTCGAATCCCAATATCCATCTTGTCCTGCGTGGCCCTGCTGTTGGTGGGGTTTGCGGGGTCTTTTTCTCAGAACCAGACCAAACGCAACGATCGGCCTCAGGAACAAGCTGGTCCGTCTCCGGAACGTCGTGCAGACAACAAGAAACCCCCCGATCCGACGCGGTATGCGTATGAATTCGGACAGCCGAAGTTCATAATTCGCCACATCGTGATCGAACACGATGCGCTGGGCCGTGGTCAGATTACTTTCGAGCGGCAGGGAGAGGAAACACCAATTGTCGAGCCTGTGGTGCTATCAATCGGCGCGCTGGGCCGCATCCTCGGTCTGTGGACGGAACTGCGGTTTCTCGATTCGGATGAGAACTATCAGGCGTCTAAACAGTTTCCTCATCTGGGCACGTATCATTTGCGCATGGACGATAGCCACCGCAAACGAACAGCTGAATTCAATTGGAGCAACAACAAGCCGGCCTGGGCGCTCATTAACGAATACCGGCGCGTGTCCAATCAAGCGATCCTGGTGTTTGATATCAATTTGGCGCGCGAGATGCAGCCGTTGAATGCGCCGGGACTCATGAACGAGGTGGAAGCGTATTTGAGGCGCGACGACCTGTCCGATCCTCATCAACTCATCCCGCTGCTGACTGAGCTGCGCACGGACGAACACATCCCGTTGATCGCCCGCAATCATGCTGATCGGTTGCTGAAAA
>Ga0207646_10001858_pt1 | contig 25456 bp, 21 predicted proteins | sample KBSK5502metaG_FD_184343 | JGI IMG/M metagenome (GOLD analysis project Ga0207646, IMG submission 184343) | Corn, switchgrass and miscanthus rhizosphere microbial communities from Kellogg Biological Station, Michigan, USA - KBS K5-50-2 metaG... | ecosystem: Host-associated > Plants > Roots >...
CAAGAACCTCGCCGTGATCACGGTGCGCCAGGATGGCAAGATCATCGAGACCGTCTTTGTGACCGATCGTGGCCTGGATGCTCACCGCTACCGCCATCTTAAGCGCATCGCCAAAAAGCAGTGGCTTTCTGGCAAGCCCGTTGCGGGGGAGCACAGCAATCAGCAGCTCTGGGGGCATGTGCGTTGTATGAATGAGGATGCCGCCCACAAGGTGGCACGCAGCATTGCCAACGTCTGCGCCAAGTATCCAGGGTGCGTGCTGCTCTTCGAGCGGCTGCGCAAGATCAAGGCCAAAGGGGCAAGCAAGTCACGGCGCATGAACCGCCGACAGGCCAACCAGTTACGTGGCAAGATCAATCAACACGCCAAAGACAAAGCCTTCGCCCAAGGCGTGGTCACGGTCGAAGTCAATCCACACGGGACATCGCAGTATTGCTCGCGCTGCGGCGCGAAGGGCGAGAGGTTCTCGCTCCTTCGTGGTAAACGCATCAAAGCGAGATGGGGAAAACTGTTCTGGTGTCCGGTGTGTCACTACGAGGCCAACGCGGACTACAATGCCTCAGCCAATGTGCATCACTCGTTCTACCACGAGTGGCATTGGCAGCCTCGGAAAAAGGCGCCGCCACAGGCCGCACCAGGCGGCTGAGGTGACGCACACGCCCTCTCCGGCTACAGGTCGGGGGGGAGAAGCCTGCCAGAGGGGCACCCCGGCAAAGACTGGCAGGCCAGGCCCGTCTGCAAACGAGCAGACATGATAACGTGGTGGGGCTCTCGCTGGCCCAAGGGGTGACGTTCCAACCCGGCTCACCTTGCGGGCGACTCCTGGGGAGCTAACGTGTCGGAAGGCGGAAGGAACGCTGACACGCCGGACTGAACCAGGGCGGCGAGAACACGCTTGTCTGGAATTGGCGACAATTTTGGGCAACTGTTGACACCACATAATAATAGGGTAACGAAGATAAGAAGACGAGGCAGATTGCCATGAATATACCGTTTCAAGTTGGTTGGCAACAGGTAGTGCTGCTACTTATTGGCCTTGTGGGGCTATGGTTGTTTATCACGGCGGGTTTGGGGCTGCTCAACCGGGGCTGGTTGATGAGTGAGGATGACAAAGACCACTATGCTCGTACAGGCAGACTACCCCGGCGTCACTTCAGGTTTAAGCGCGGCTTGAGTGGTATCGTGCTCCTGGCAGTGGCCATTTCGCTTTTGTGGGTAACGTTCCTGGTACAGAGCTATCTTGGTTTGACGAGTGAAATAAAGGTGGCTCAAATTCGTGCTACGCAGATAACCAATGCAGCCCACGAGATGAGCGTTGAATTGATCCTCTACGATGGCAATGGTCATATCGCGTCAGACAATACATATCTCTTACAAGGTGACGAATGGATGCTCCAGGGAGATATCATTAAGTTCCCTGCATGGCTGAATGTTGTTGGGCTGCATTCAGGATACAAGCTGACCCGGCTGGAGGGTCGCTATGATGATATCAATCTTGAGAGATCTGCTCCACACTCTGCTATTGAACTCAATGGGGGCGATGATAATTTTTTTAAGACGGTGCATACGCAGAAATCATGGTTTGGCGCGTTTGTGGATGCCGAGTATGGAAATGCCGTCTTTCTGGCAGCGGGTTCATTTAATGTGTTTGTCACCCAGGATGCGCTGATTGCCAGGCCAACAAGATGACGAGGCTCATCCTCGCTCCAGAAGGTTCTGCAAAGCTTCAACAGTAAAGGCCCAGGCGGTTGTGTGGGGGTCAATGACATCAAAATGATCGACGCCTTTTAACTCGATATAGGTTATGGGATCGTTGACGGCCCTGGCGGCAGCCACGTATGCCTGGCTGACCTGGAGTGGGACGCTGGCATCATTCGTACCGTGAATGAGCACCTGCGGGACTCCCAGTGGCAGCATGGCAGCAGGTGAGGCGGCAGCGTAGCGTTCGGGCACGTCCGTAAAGCCGCCTCCGAGCAGGTCCACTACTGCGCCATTGCTCAGGTTGAGTCGCCAGGCCATTTCCAGGTCAACGACTCCGGCGAGGCTGATTGCTCCGGCTAGCGCGAGCGGCGTGGCAGTTTCTTTGTTATCGCTCCCAGGCAGCGTGATGTGTGAGCCTGCAAGGGGGCTGTCGTGAGCGATGCGCGGACGGGCTGCCAGCCATAATGCCAGGTGACCGCCAGCAGAGTGTCCGATGGGTACGACTCGCTGTAGATCGAGCGCATAGGTGGGTGCGAGTAGGCGCAGGTAGTCCGCGGCAAGGGCAACATCCAATAGGGTGCCGGGCCAGCCGCCGCCAGGGTCTCCTACTCGCCGGTATTCGATATTCCATGCAGCGTAGCCGCGAGCGGCGAGGTCTTCGGCCAGACCTGTCATGAGATCGAGGCCATAACGGGCACGCCAGTAGCCACCGTGGATGAGGATTACGGTTGGATGGGGTCCGCGTTCGCCGGGCAAATAGAGCTCGCCGAATTGCAGGTAATCCGGGCCGTATGCCAGGCGCGAAGTTTTGAACGATGAAGGTCGATTCGCGGCCTGCTCATCAGGGTTAGGAGAGTGCATATGATACCTCCTGATTTGTGCTGAGAAAGCCCTGAAGCCCATCTAGACTGCGAGGACAAGCTGAGAAGCCCCATCCTGATAGTCTTTGAGCTTCCGCAACTTTCCACCATCACGCTGACTAGAAGAGCGATGGCTACGGTTATCAGTAGACGAAGACGCGTGGCTTTCTTCATCATAAGCACCTCTTGTCGTTTGCTCCTGTGTAGATGTTGTGCTGACTTGTATTCGGACAGCCCACGAGGTGCGCAACGAGAGATGAGCATGAAAGAAGCAACCAAGCAACGAAGAGAGAGACAGTGCTTCAGGCCACCCATGTCTGCTCCTTCTCAAGAAGAGGAGGGCTTTTCTCCTTTCCTTTCAAAAGCCCCCATCCCCATCGCCTCATAAGCAGGAAACGCTTTGGCTAGAGACCCTGGCTTGTTCTCTCATCCTCCCTGCGACCAGTGTTCCTCTGCCATGCGCTCGAAGATTTCTGTCGCTTCAGCCGCCGTCGGAATCTTGAGCACGTTCTCTTCTGCGAACTCCTGCGCTTGCGGATACCCGCTCACCCTTACCTCTTGCGCTGCTGCTGCTCCATCATACCCCGTCCACCGAAATTCGTACCCCTGTGGGCCAAGCAGGAGCCAGTACGCGCCTGGCCGGTCAGCATAGGGCATCCCCACGCTTCCCGCATTGAGAATGCGTATGTTGCCTACATGCCGCTCGAACTGGATGTGTGTATGCCCACAGACGACGATCTCCTGCTCTCCATGGGAGAAGATGACGCTCAGTCGCTCTTCAGGTGTGATGGGCGTAAAGAATTCCTCGTCACTGCGCGTGGTGGCATGGCAAAACAAAATCATTCCCAGACCCTCGACCTGGAGCACAAGCTGCTCCGGCAATACTGCCAAAAAGTCCCGCTGGGAGCGAGTTAACTGCCCGGCAACCCAGTGCGTCACCTCACGCACCTCCTCTGGCATAGCAGGGTTGAGCGGCTGGCCGTCAAAAGCCATGACGACTTCGCGATCCCCGTTGCCGCGAATGGAGCGGACCTGATCGCCAAGCTGGAAGAGACGTTCCAGGGTTTGCCCAGGCATGGGGCCGGAGACGATATCCCCTCCAACGACGATCAGGTCCGGTTGCACCTCTTTAAGCTCCTCTAGCAGCGCGTTCAGCGCTGGCAGATTCCCATGGATATCGTAGAGTGCTGCAATCTTCATCGTTCAAGCTCCTTTTTCCCACTGTCTTGTGCATACTCACAGCATAGCAGAGAGCAACAGCCTGGTGAAGAGGTTTTCTATGCTCTTAGCATATGTCCCTGATCAGGCACCTACAATGCCTCAGGAGAAGCCTGTCTCATTGGTGATGAGCACGATGCAGAAACCACTTGGTCATTTCAGCACCCACGGCGCAACGAGAGAGCAGGAAGCAAGTAACGTTTTGAAGACGATAATGTGATATACTCCTTTTTGGGCCAGGCCAAGTCAATAAAGTGGTTTCTCTCTTTTACAGTGTTCTGGCCTGCGAGTGACATAAGGTAGTAACAGGGGGGTCAGGATGCCAGTCAGCTACACCAATCGCAAAGGCCTGACGTATACGCTGTACCGGGGACAGACCAAAACCGGCAAGCCACGCTATTACTTTGGTCGCGAGGGGCAGAGTCAAGGCGAGCCGGTCACGGAGCTCCCACCCGGCTTCACGATTAGCGAGAGCGTCAACGGCGTGGTCTCCCTGGTCAAAGACCGCCCCGCACTGATCCAGCCAGAGGAGGTAGCGGCCGTCGAAGCGGCAGTGCAGCAGCACCCCGATGCGCGCCGGTACCGGGTCGCCGTCAAGGGCAACCGGATCGAGATCTACGAGCAAGCCGGCCCCCATTACGATACTCTGCTCAGCGAACTGCATATGGAGTACCTGTCGAGACCGGGCCTCGCCGAGGAGCTGCGGGCCCTGGAGGAGCGCCACGCGCAGTACACGCCGGTGTTGCGCTTCACCATCCTGGATCCGAAGCAGCGGCGATTCGGCGCGGAGCGGATGTGCTACCTGGGGAGTATCGACGACTGGTTAGATCTGGGGCGAACGGGATCCGTGGCGGAGTTGGCCCGTACGCTCATTCCCACCCTGGGCACGGACCAGTTCTATGAGCTCTGGTGAGCCAACGATGGGCCCAGGAGCGACAAAACACATCACTTGAAGCCTACAGGAGCATTGGCATGTCAGATTACCTGGACCTCTACGACTATCGTTGTCGCGTGGCAGCGATGTATCGCGAACGAATGCGGGCCACGCTGGCTGGTGAAGATGCCGCTACGGTCTTGCAGCGTTTTCGCGAGGCCAGGGACGGCCTTTTCGCGCATCATCCACAATCGGCATTAGACGAGGAGCAGCGGCGGCATTTTCGGGGTCTGAACTATTTCCCTTATAATCCTGCCACGTGTGTCGAAGCTGAGCTTGATACGAATGTTGAGCCAGCGCTGTTGAACGTAGCCATGAATGCCGAGGAAACGATGACGATGACGACGGTTGGGCGGCTGCATTTCAGCATTGAGGGCCGGGCTGTTGCGCTCTCGCTCTACTGGTTGAACATTTATGGAGGCGGTCTCTTCTTGCCTTTTCGCGACACTAGCAGTCCAGGCGAGAGCTACGGGGGTGGACGCTATCTCTTCGATACGATTAAAGGGAGTGATTTCTTGCCGGTACCGGGTGTACCAGGATATAAACGCATCTTGCTCGACTTTAATTATGCTTATAATCCGTCGTGTGCCTACAACGATAGATGGGTTTGCCCGCTGGCTCCTGTTGAGAATCGCTTGAATGTGCCGATTCGTGCCGGGGAGATGAACTTCAAACATTGATCAAGAACTTGACCTTGGGCGAAACTCATCGTAGTATTGGCGTAATCGGCTATCTCGTATTTGCTGCCAGGCTCCAGGCAGGTCGATAAAGGATGATGAGGAGGGTATTTTTTTATGGTGATGCGCACTCGTTTACTTTTTTCGTTGACGTGTATGCTACTTGCTGGTTTGATACTTACCATCATTCCCATGGTCGCTGCGCATGCTGCGACCAATTTCACTACGCAGACGCGCCTGGGCTTTCCAGCAGGAAATGACTGGGAACCGGCCGTGGCTGCTGATCGCTACGGTCATGTCTACACGCTTTATAAGCACTACGATGTTGCAGGACAGACCACCTGTAGCTCTTGTGCGTTGCATGTTCTGTTACAGGTCTCCAATGATCGGGGTCAGACCTGGACAACGCCAAAGCCTATTGATCCTGAGCAGGTAGTTGGTGGTCAGTATGACTCACAAATTGCCGTTGACCCGGTCGATGACAGGACTATCTGGGCCTCTTTCCTGCAAAACAGTAAGTCCTCAATTGCAGTGATGAAGTCCACCGATTTCGGCCAGACTTGGACGGGGCCAACAATTGTCGAGAATTTGCAACGTGCCACCGATAAGGATATTTTGGCAGTGCGGGGTTCGACGATAGCTGTGGCTTACAACGCAGCACAGAAAATCTATGCTTCGATTTCGCATGATGGAGGTCAGACCTGGACAACGCAACTGGTTAATGATGGCAGTACGCAGCAGGGCTGGTCGCTCGCTGGCGGCGGCGGCATAGACTCGCAGGGGAATATCTATTTCAGTTGGGATGGCTTTACTCGGAACGGCCAGGCTAAAGGGCCGGTGAATCTATTCGTGAGTGTATCGCGCGATGGAGGCCAGACCTGGACATTGACGACGCCAGGCATAAGCGGCGCTCCTTATCCCTGCTCTAATTGTGGTTTCGCTTTCCTTAGTGCCCAGGCGACTATGAGAATTGGTAGTGATGATACCGTATACGTGCTGTGGAATTCAACGGTGGACCAGACCGATTATGCACCTGAGCGCATCTACTTTGCAAAGTCGACCGACCACGGGGTCACCTATACTGTTCGCCAGGGTGTTTCACTGGCGCCACAGGGTGTTGAACATTGCTTCCCGGCGATAACAACGGGTGCAAGCAGTGGTGATGTGCGTATTGCGTGGATGGATATGCGTACGGGCCTCTGGAATCTCTTTTATCGCACGAGCAGCGATGGCGGGTCTACGTGGGGCAGCGAGACGCAAGTGTCGAGCTACGTTCCTGGCTATAGCTACCTGACACCCGGTGGTTTTGGCTTACCTTACGGCGATTACTTTGAGATGTCGGTGGATGATCGAGGAGACACGCAGATTGCCTGGGGAGAGGCTGGGAGCTACGCGGGACCCGGTAATATCTGGACATCGCACAAGTAGCCAGGGGACTGTCACAGAGCACCAGGTAGCTTAAATTCAAATGGATGTGATCCATTTTTTCAATACGGCGACCAGCTCTTCAGGCTCCTCCATGAACACCATATGTCCGGAGTGCTCGAAGATGTGTAGCTGGGCGGTGGGCAGTTTTTCGGTCATCTCGAGTGCGCCGGCCATGGGTGTCACCCAATCATAGCGCCCCTGCAGTACTAATGCAGGCGTGTGGATCTCCGCTAAGTAGGGACGCAGGTCATACTCTTTACTCAGCGTGCCCATCATGTAGGTGGCAATATCCATATTCATAAGCGGGTCGTCGAAGAGCTCATGGATATACTCCGGTTTGACGCTCTGGTGCCAGTAGAGGGGCATGATCTCCTGCTCGAAACGCTTTAATTCTGCTTCCGTGGCCTGCCCGGTTGATTCGCGGTAGGCAATCTCGCGCAGTTCTTTGCCACGTTCACCGCCAACCAGTTGTTCCAGCGCATCCAGGTCATAGCCGCCGGACCAGGCGGGAGAAGTGTCAAAGAGCACGATGCCTGATGCAAACCCGGGGTGGCGCTGGGCTATGCTCAGTGTTACGAAACCGCCGAAAGACTGACCAAGCACGATAGGCCGCTCGATATCAAGGGTTTTGCAAAACAGGACGATGTCATCGGCCATAATACCTAGCTGGTAATATTCGTGCGTGTGGCGTTGTGAGCGACCGCAGCCGCGCTGGTCGATATAGATCAACTGGGCAACCTCGCTGACGGGGTCGAGCCAGGGACGCAGGTAGGTGTGATCAAAGCCGGGACCACCGTGCAGTATGATCATCGCTGGTCTGGGCTGGAAATCCGCGTCCAATCCGCTACCGACCACATCAAAAAACAGTTCTGTGCCATTCACTTGTAATTTCATATAGCCATCCTTTTTGATAAGCATGTGACCTCGATCCAAGCAAGTTCAGCATGTTCCAGGCATCATTATAGTAGAGAAAGAGGGGAGGTAACAAGGGACTCACCTGTTGATTGACTTATAAAATTTCGTTTGGTGGCTCACTTCGCTCGTCTTGACAAGGAAAAGGAAACCAGCTCACATTGGGATCAAAGTCGCTTGGGGTACTGATTCCCTTGAGCATATGGAGAGCCATCACTTTTCACCTCTTGCTTCATCCTCTGAGGGGACAGGAGGATTGGCTCTCCATGTAACCCATTGAGTTCCATGGTACGTTGGTGGGCGCAACCACAGCGAGACATGTGCTGGCTGCATCGTCTCCTGCACGACTGCCAGCAGGTGTTCGCGCAACTGCTCCAGATCCACTTCATTGCGCAACGTGGCACTGAAAGCGGCAAGAGTACGGGCCGCATCGTACTTGCGACGATAGAAGCGACGATCAATGACCCGCTGAATGCGATGGCGCAAGGGCAGGAACAGTGCAAAAATGGCCAGCGTCGAAACCACGATGGCCACCGCGTTATTCTGGTGGAACATCCCCTGGAACAGGGCTTGCAAGCTAAAGATGAGGCCAAAGTAGAACAGAGCCAGCAGAGCAGTCAAAGAGCTATAGACCAGCGTGCGGTTGATGATGATGTCGATGTCCCACAGCCGAGAACGCAGGATGGCCAGGCCAAGAGAGAGTGCGATGAGGAGGACGGCAAAAATATCCGCAGGCCCGCTGACGAACAACCGGTAGAACGAGCCAGTCTGGCTGGGCAATGGGAAGATCAGATTAGGCACAGCCAGCACGATCACCATGACAGCCGCGATACACCCACCCAAGGCGACCCACTTGGTTTGCTGGCGCTGCATTGGACTGGAGACGTACCGATAGCGATAGATTTGGGTGACCAGGGCGCAGACCAGCCCACTTACCAAGACCAGAATCTCGTAAGTGAAAGGTATTCGGTGCAAGACGGTAAAGAACAGCACACTCCAGATGATCCACCCGCCCGCGATCCAGCCTGACCAGCGGGGGACGAACTTCCCATTGGGAAAGAGGGAAGCGAGGAAGAAAAGCATCCCATGTCCAAAAACGTTCGAGACAATGGCGAGCCACTGCCAGGATGAATGACTCTCCAGCAGCGCGTAGGAGACAAACAGCGTGCCAGATGTCACCTCAGTGAGCGCGACAAGGAGCGCCATCCAGTCATCGGACTTGCGCCAGAAGATCACGCCACTGACCAGGAAACAGACCAAGGCCGTGATGAGAGTCAGCATCAACGTGAAGGTGGCATAGCTGCTGGCAGACAGGCCAAGCTTGTGCAATGCTTGTGCGGCGTCAAAGGTGGGTTGTACAAGAGCGCAAGTTGGACCGCTACACACTATCTGGAGTTGTGCAAAGTATGACGGAAGGAGGATGACGAAGACAGCCAGCGTCAAGATAACCAGGCTCACCCATGCACCTCTGGCAATGAGGAGCCAACGCCCGTACAAGCGCGTATCAGCTTCGTGATGCCGTTCATGGCTCAATGGGAGGTGGGTCGCTGGATGGTGCAGGTTCATAGCTATTCTCCTTGCGCTCCTCTTGCAGCCATCAATCGAGTCCTCACATTCCTGGAAGCATGCCAAGACGCTGCGTATCGCAGTTGCGCTTCTCTTTCTCTCATCTTACCACACCTGCCAGATGAAAGCTTGATATCCTGCTCCTTGGAAGCTCATTGCCTGATGCGCCTGTACACCCAAATCGCAGGATAGCCCATCCAGTAGAACGCTGTGCGGATCATGGCATTCTGCCAGACGTTCTTGGCCTCCGACCACCTGGTGTCCTTCCACATTTAGATTCAGCGCCCCGGTGTCCAGAAAACGTTTGGGATCAATCGAGATCACTCCGGAGAACGAGCATTTGAGCGTCATCTTCCTCGTCACCTGGTCTCCTACGGGGTCGCGGAATGCCTCACGCTCAATCCGTGTTTTCCTGGGAGTGCTTCTTGTGGTGTCAGAGGATGCTCCCAGAACAGTGTGTCCACCGTTTCCACCAGCCAGTCTCCCAGGACCCCGATGCATCCCGGGCTCCACTCGCCAAACCAGCGCCAGTGGGAAAGCAGGTCTGGCACATCGACTGTGAGCGGCACTTGTTCCAGCAGCCCTCTCTCTTTTTATGGAAGAGGAGATGGTATTTTATAAATAGTGTAATTTATCCGGCATCATCCCTTTGAGAGATCCTCGTTCTCATTTTAATTGTATCACAATTGTCAATAGCTCGACATCGTGCTTTTGGACGATGTTTTTTTGTCTCGCCCTCGGTATACTCTCCATCTAACCTGTCTCGTAGAGCAGAGAGGAAAACATATCCGATGACGGCTGAAAACACATCTCAACCAACGGATCTGAATGGAGAAACGCCCGCGATCATCCTGCCCAAGCCTTCGGAAAAAGGTCTGCTGCGCGTCATTACCTCGTTACGTCAGCGCAATTTTCGTCTGTTCTGGTGTGGCCAGATGATCTCGCTGATCGGCTCCTATATGCAAAGTATCGGAGAGACCTGGCTGGTGCTGGAGCTGACCCACAGCGCCTGGCAGCTCGGCCTGGTGGGTGCGCTGCAAGCTGTGCCGATACTGCTTTTCTCGATTTTTGGAGGCGTCTTTGCTGATCGCTGGCCCAAACGGCGCGTCTTGCTCGTGACCCAAGCAGCGGCCATGATCCAGGCGCTTCTCCTCTGGGCGCTGATCGCTACCGGCACTCTACATCTTTGGCATCTGTATGTCCTGGCGCTGCTGCTGGGGCTCACGAACAGCCTGGGTAGGCCGGCGAGCCGGGCGTTTGTCGTCGAGCTGGTCGGGCGCGAGGACCTGCCCAACGCCGTTGCTCTGAACTCCTCACTCTCTTCTCTGATGCGCATCGTGGGTCCTGGATTGGCGGGCATCATCATTGCCGCCAGTGGAGTAACCACGCTCTTTCTGCTCAACGCGCTCAGCTTTCTCGCGGTGCTGGTGGGCCTGGCGCTGATCAAGAGTCACGAGCTGCACGCCCAGGCGCTTGGATACAGAAGCGTGGGCGAGCGGCAGAATGCCTGGCAGAGCCTGCGCGAGGGCGTGGCCTATGTCTGGAAAACACCCGCGGTATTGTTGTTGGTCCTCGTGGTTGGCCTGGTATTGCTCTTCGGCTCAAATTTCAACGTCGTGCTGCCACTCTTCGCTACCAACGTGCTGCATGTGGGAGCAACGGGCTTTGGTTTTCTCTCTGCCGCGACCGGTGTTGGCGCGTTGCTCTCGGGGCTGTGGCTGGCCTGGAGCAACCAGCAGCCAACGATCCGCCGCGTGCTGACCGGCATGCTGGTCTTCGGCGTGTTGGAGGCGGTTTTTGCGGTCTCGCACCTCTATCTCCTGTCATTGGTGCTCATCGCGAGCGTTGGCTTTACGGAGGAGACCTTTGCCATGCAGGCCATGACAACGATCCAAATGGTCGCCCCGGACCACCTGAGCGGGCGCGTCATGAGCGTGCAGGTGCTCTTCTTCGACGGAAGCCTCCCGCTGGGATATCTGCTGATGGGCTGGCTGTCAGGTCTCTTCGGTGCTCCCATCGCCCTGCTCACCGGTGCTCTTCTCAGCCTGCTGGTCGCGGGAGCCGGGTGGATATGGCGGAAACCAGCGGAGAAGAATGTTGCAGCATCACACTGACGACTCCCCCGGCCTCAGCCCGAGGGGTTCTGGGCGGTGCTTCCACGCTTCCACCTTTCCTCTCTTGGAGAGGAAAAGCAGCTCTTGTGTGGCTTCGCTCGGACTTTTGGGCAGACGCGCTCCGGCACGGGAGATGCCCATGCTTCGGGGCATGACCTGCCCCTCATTCGCGCGTTGGATGGCTCGCTCGTGTGCTGCCAACAGGCGCGCCTCCGCACCTTCCCAGGGAATGACATACCGGGCACACGAGGGGATAGATTCTATTGGATCAAGAAAGGCGGCGAGAAACGCAGAGTACAGGTCGCGTTGCACCGGCCCGATGCCGCACGGGCACCGGTGCCAGCGCTGCCAGAGCGGCTTTTTGACGAACGTCCCGCAGCCGTGGCAAAATTGGGACAGTTTGGTACTTCGCGTGGGGACCTCGTGCAGGGTGCCGCCCGTGCTTGCAACGGTGCGTCTGAGATGGTCGATGAGCATCCCTGGGGCACAACGTCCCACGCTGCTGCCATAGCGTTTCTGCCAGCCTTTGTAGGAAATCTTTTCGGTGAGGATGGTGTGGCCCACACGCACAATCTCATGGACCATACGCCCATGCAAGCTCTTGCGATGGGCAGCCAGCCTGCGCTCTTTGGTTGCTTTGCGGCGCCTGCTGGCCTGGTAGCCCCGGCTCTGCTTCCAGCGGGGAGCGCCTTTGGCGCGTTTCCTGGGCCGCCCCTTCTCGTCGTAGTGCTCAGGATTGGCGGCGCGCCGCTGTCGCTCCATCTGGCGCTGCAGGTGGCGGATGGCCCGTGCATTGGGAGCAAGTTCGGCACACAGCGGCTCGAGCCGGACCTCGGCCTGCCGTGGCACGATGGCGATGCTGGCAGGACCCAGGTCCAGACCGATGGTGTCTGTGCCTACGGCGTGCTTCGGCTTGTGATGGGGCAGGCCTTTGAGTACCAGTTGCACCACGTAGCGCTCCCCCTGCCGGTCGGCGCCCCGGGCACGTGGGCTGGAGGCACGGCGCCGCACCAGGCGGGGGTACCTGACCTCGTGCGCCAGGCCGTGGGCGACCACCGGGTCGTCCCAGTCGATGATTGCGGGAATGTGGTCGTCGTGCCACAGCAGGTAGCCCTGCGGGCGCCCCTGGGTCCCAGGCTGCAGCACAAAGCGCATACCCGTGTCGTTGCGCTTGTTCTCGATGCTATCCAGTCCCCGGCTCTTGCTCTTAAAGCGCGCCCGGCGGGCCTTGCCCAGGCAGACGCGATTGAGGGCCCGGTAGGCACGGCTGGCGAGCGTCTGGGCCAGTACCGCATCCAGGTGCTCGGCCAGCCACGAGACCCGCAGCCCTTTCGCCAGCTCGTGAAAGGCGTACTCGGAAAAACCGTAGCGCTCCCGCAGGGCCGCGAAGGCGGCTTTCCGCTCCTGCGGCTGCGTGCGGGGAATGGCGCGGGCTGCCTGCCAGGCCGGATCGGCTCGCATGCGGCGCAGGCGCTGCTGCCCTGCGGAGAGCACGGCGTTGTAGAACTGCCGCCCCACTTCCAGGTGGGCACCCACGCGTGTGGCCTGCCCGGCCTCGACCGCCAAGGGCAGTTCGAGCTGAAACGTCGGCGTCTTCGGTTTGGGGGGCGTGTGCTCCTCGCTTGACCTGGTGCCCATCACAATCTCATGCTTTTCTCTGAATAGAACGTCCATTCTAATTTTAGCAGATCGGCCCCCCACTGTCAAGCAGCAAGGACTGACATCCAGGGCAATCGCATCTAATTTACGGCAGCCAGAACTTTCAAGAGATACTCATTACTCCACCCTGCCTTGAGACGTTTAGCTTTAATCCCGATGTTGGCGGTCTTCTCTTGCCGAAGAAGATTGAGAGCCAGGTGACGGAGCACCGCCAAATTGTGGTCAGCATGGCCGGTGCGAATGCGTGACTCATCTTCGCGAAAAGCGACGTCAAGGACCCAATGCACACTGTTTTCAATGCCCCAATGACTGCGAACCGAAGAGGCAAAGCGAGTGACATCTCGCTCAAAGCTGAGCAAGTAATAACGTGTCTCGGTTGAGACCTCAAGACCAATCCGGCGTTCAGCCACCACCATCCCGATAGCTCTCAGCCCCTTCCATTTACTTTCTTGATCCAGGTAGCTCAGTTGCTCAAGATCATCAATGATCCAGTGTTTACGGATTTCTAGCCGCCCATGGTCTTTTTCAATCGTTTCATGGAATTGGTGCTCAACACTGCGGAAATGGTCTTTTCGTGCGAGCGTAAAGGTATCCTTGACGTCCTCATACAAATTGCCTTGATTCTCTTTGAGCGCTAGCGCATCGTCTGCTTTTTGGTCGATGATTTGGGCCGCAATGGCCCTTTGTGTCCCCATGGCATCAAGAGTCACCAGGCATCCTTCCAGCTCCAAGAGTTTTAATAACTCGGGGATCGCGGTAATTTCATTGGATTTTTCATCGACAGCCACTTGGGCCAGGACCATCCGATTCTCGGCAGCCCAAGCGCTCACGAGATGCAAGGCCTTCTTCCCGTTGGCTCCATCATGGGAGCGTCTCAACGTTTTCCCATCAATAGCAATGACCCCAGTGATCTTTTCTGTCACCCCACGCACCCAGTTCAGGAAACACTCCTCAAACTGCTTGGGATCGATGCGCGCAAACACACGCGGCATCCGTATCGTGTGAGGGGATGCCGTTGGGCAGATCCAAAAAGGTTTTCAGCCACGCCTCTTTCGTGTTGCCGAACGCTTCTATTTCCACCCATCCCTCCGCTCCACAGAGGACCCCTAAAATCGCGATGAGAATGATATCCAGTAATTGGTGCCGCTTGGTTCTCTCCACCCGCGGATCTGCAATGCCCTCAAAAATGCTTTGCAGCGTGTTCGTGCTTTCTTCTTCCATCTTTCCACCTCGACATCATGCGGTTTTGCTCTCTATTCTATCACCTTCCCCTAAATTTAGATGCGATTGCCCTGGACTGACATCCAGTCATAAATCAGGCAAGTGACTTTGCTAGCTCATTGACAAGAACAGGCATCTGGCATTTCGTTGGAATGATGGCACCATAAAAAAACCTGCCAGGGAATACTGGCAGGTCGCTCGTCTATGCGCTACAGAACAATGCCGCTGAGGAGGCCGGCGATGACCGGGATCGCCAGCAGAACGATGCAGGCGATGACGCCCAAGCCAATCCAGGCATAGCAGGTGCTGGCACTTATGGAATCGGCCATGTACTATGTACCGGAACGCTCTAAGGGAATCTGTGCTTCTGATGGAGAGGCTTGTGCCTGTCGAGCCATGAGCGGATGGACTTCCAGCACTTCTTGCCTGTAGAAGTACAGGCTAATGCGTGTCCCGATGGCGATCACAGCCGGTGCTCCACCAAGAAGAGCAAGCAAACTGAGAATCGTACTCGTTGTCTTTTCCCCTTTCGGCCTTGTACCGGCCTCGCGTTGTGTGAACTATTACAGTGTCTCTTTCATGCCGTTCTCCTGGTCGCCTTGGCTTGCTTTCATGCCTGCTGGGCTAGCCTGAGCAGTGGCCTTCCAGAGCTATGAGCGATTTGGCACGAAACTTGGTCCTCCCTCTGCCATGCATAAATCCCTTCTCTCTCTTTTATTTGTAGCGCTTTCCCTTGCTAGCTCGCCTGCCACACCCGTACATCATCGGCCACCGAAGCAATACGCTCCCCATTTGGCGACCAGGCGAGCGCACCGACGATACTGCTATGACCGCGATAGATGAAGACCTGGCGCCCGCTAGTTGCCTCCCACACTTGCACGGTCGTATCCCAGGAAGCCGAGGCGAGGCGCGTGCCATCGGGCGACCACGCCACCGCTTGCACCCCGTTCGTATGACCACGATAGGTCACAAGGTGCTTTCTCGTGGTTGGGCTCCAGACCTGTACGGTTCCATCTGTACTCCCAGAGGCGATACGCGCGCCATCCGGTGACCATGCCAGGGTCCACACGTAGCTGGTATGACCGCGATACGTGAAGGCATGCTCACCTGTCGAGGCATCCCACACCTGCACGGTGTGATCGAAGCTAGCTGAGGCGATGCGTGTGCCGTCGGGCGACCAGGCCAGCGCCGCTACCGTCCCGCGCTGGCCGCGATAGGTCAGCAGAGGCTCACCGTTCGTCGCCTTCCAGACCTGCACCGTGTCATCGCTGCCAGCAGAAGCGAGGCGTGTGCCGTCGGGCGACCAGGCCACCACAAGCACTTCACCGGTATGGCCGCGATAGGTCAGGAGCAAGTGACCACCGGTGGCCGTGTCCCAGACCCGTACAGTCCCATCCCAGGAGGCCGAGGCAAGGCGCTTCCCATCGGGCGACCAGGCCAATGCCCACACCGCACCGGTATGGCCGTACAGGCTGAAGGTGAGCGTTCCCGTCACCGCGTCGCGGACCTGCACCGTCCCATCCGCCTCGCCCAGCGCCAGGGATTTTCCATCGGGCGACCAGGCGGCGGTAAACACACTGGAAGCGCCTTGATAGGTCCACCACGTGGTTCCCAGTCGGAGCGCACTGGCGGGAGGAGCAGAGCAGGCCGCCAATAACAAGATGAGCCAGCCGAAAGCAAAGCGCCCAGCGACGATACGAGTACGCATACCCGTGCTCCTTCCTCAAGCGATACGCCGCTGAAATCCTTTTCGTAGCCTCATGCAGAGGGCGCGCAAGGACAGAATCAGCCGCGCAGGCAGCAGCAGTACGTTGTGATTGGGCTGGGGCAGTTGCGCCGACAGCCGCTCTTGTTCTGCCTCGCGCAGCAACTCCTGGAAGTGGGCTTGAGCTAACCGCTCGCGGTCGTAATGGTTCAGCATCATGATTATTCTCCTTTCGTGTCTTGTCCAGGTATCTGTGTCGCGCTCCATTGGTGCGCTGCTTGAAGTATTGCTGATGCGGCCCCTGTTTTGAACGTCAACCCTCGTCAAGTCACTCGTCAAGTTCTCGTCAAGTGTCGAATCGCTCTGAGAATCCCTTGTATATGGAGGGAGACTCTGCTACAGTGTGAACAGGTGCAGTGATTCCTCGGAAGGCAAGAGGAGGTGTGCATGGTATGGCGCGTTCTCTACCACAGCCTTTTCATCAGATTTTGAAACGCGAGCGCAGGAAGCATGGATGGACCCAATCCGCCCTTGCAGAGCTGCTTGGCATCGACGCCAATACCGTCAGCCGCTGGGAACGAGGTAGCCATGCTCCTTATCCCATCTTCCGCGCGAAACTGAGCGAACTCTTCGGGATACCCCTCGAAGAACTGGGCTTGCTTGATGAGGAGCCAGAGGGCATCGCCCCGCTCTTGCTCTCCTACGCCCAGGCCGACGAACCCCTTGTGACTCGCCTGAAGCAGGACCTCGAGTCCCGAGAACTTCGTCTTATGATGAGCGATGAAGCACGGAAGTTTCCCACGCCAGAGCGGCAGGAGGCCGTGCGCAAGGCATTGCAGGAGGCGCACGCGCTGCTCCTCATCGCCTCCCCACAGACCTCCACGTCGCCGACCGTTCAGGAAGACCTCAGCCTGGCCGAACAGGCTGGATGTCCTGTCTGTGTCCTGTGGATAGCAGGGCACCGGCGGCAGGATGTGCTGCCGCCTCTGCAAACGGCAGTGCGGGCGCTCGATCTGCTCGATGCGCGCCCGCCTCGCTACGAGCAGGCTCTCGATGCCCTCCTTACGCTCCTGCGGACCCTGCCACACCCCTCCTTCCGGGATGCGGACACGCTGGTACTTCCGCCCACGTTTGAGCCACGCAACCCGTACAAGGGACTGCGCGCCTTTCAGTCTGAGGATGCGTACGACTTCTTTGGACGGGAGCGCCTGGTTGACGCACTGGTCGATGTGCTGGAACAGCATCTTGCGCGCGCGGAGCAGCGAGAAGCGGCGCGTTTCCTTGCAGTTGTCGGCCCAAGTGGGTCAGGCAAATCGAGTGTGGTGCTGGCGGGGCTGCTGCCGCGACTGCGCCTGGATGAACTGCCTGAGAGCAGCCGCTGGGTCTATTTGCCGCCGATGCTCCCGGGCACACATCCGCTTGAAGCGCTCACGGCCACGCTTGGGCATGCCTTGCGCGAGCGGAGTCTGCTCTCTATTCGGGAAGACCTCGAAGAGGAAAGCGGTCGCGGCCTGCATGTGTTGGCAACACAACTGGCTCCATCGACCAGCGCAAAAGTGGTCCTCATCATCGATCAATGCGAAGAACTCTTCACGCAAACGACCGACGAACTGGAACGGCAGCACTTCATCAAGCTCCTCGTCACCGCGAGTACCGAGCCTGGTGGATCTCTGCTGCTCATTCTGACGCTGCGTGGCGACTTCTACGACCGGCCGATGTACTACCCGGAACTCGGCAGCCTCATCGAGCAGCAGAGCAAGTCGATCTTCCCCATGAATCGGCAAGAACTGCGGGCAGCGATTGAGAAGCCCGCCGCGCTTGCCGATGTGCAAGTGACCTTCGAGGAACACGTGATCGGCAACCTGCTGGCTGAAGTGCAGGAGCAGCCCGGAGCGCTCCCCCTGCTGCAGTTTGTGCTGGAGCAATTGTTTGAGCAACGGCAGGGACACCGTTTCACGCTCTCCGCCTATCATGAGATGGGAGGGGTGAGGGGAGCCCTGGCCAAACACGCGGAGGACACCTACGCGGCGCTCCCCTCGGAGGAGCACCGTCGCCTGGCGCGGGTGCTCTTTCTCCGCTTACTCGATCCTGGAAAAACAGAACAGGAGCTGACCCGCCGCCGGGCTGAGTGGGGGGAGTTTTCCCTGGCCGATGCAACAGAGACCCGTCTGCTCCACGAGTGTATGGACGCCTTCATCGCAGCGCGCCTCCTGACGACCAGCCAGAGCGAGGCGACGACCATGATCGAGGTCAGCCACGAAGCGCTGCTGCGCGAGTGGCCCCGACTCACCGAGTGGCTGCGCGAGGCGCGTGAGGACGTGTACCTGCAACAGGCGATCAACCGCGATGTCGCCGCCTGGGAGCGCTCCGGCAAGCCGAAGGACCGGCTTTACCGGGGCTCGCAACTGCGCGAGGCCACCGCCTGGGGGAAGCGCACGACACCAAGTAAGCGCGAGGCCGCTTTCCTGCGGGCCAGTACGACCCATCGCATTCGTTCGCTCGTCTTGCGCATGGCAGTGGTGCTCCTGATACTGGCGACAACGGGACTGGCATCCTGGCTCTTTCTGCTCTTGCCCGTCAATCCCACCCTGGTGACGACCCTTGCAGATGCGGGGCCTGGCTCGCTGCGCCAGGCCATCGAGCAGGCCAGGGGCGGCAGTACTATCACGTTCGCCCCTCAGGTGCGAGGCACGCTCTGGTTGACGAGTGGGGGTCTGACGGTGAACAGGAATCTCACGCTGCGTGGTCCAGGCGCGGGCGTGCTGACCCTCAGCAGCGGTACCAAGGGATACGGCATCCAGGTGCTGGCAGAGGTCTCTATCTCGATGAGCGGCTTCACGCTTGGCGAGAGCACGCTGCCCACCGCTGATTTCATCCAGAACGCCGGGACCCTGGATCTGACCAGGACGATTGTCTCGCATGTGACGACGTTGGGGCCGGGAAGCGCACCTATCCACAATCTGACGAGCGGGACGTTGACGCTAACGAACTGCACCGTGTCCGGCAACACGAGCACGAGTAGCGCGGGCAGCATTCACAATGAAGGACAGCTTTCCCTGATGAGCAGCAGCATCTCCCAGAACACGGGAGGTGGCATCGTCAACAATGGCGGCGAGGGGGCCACAGCGAGCGTGACGAAGAGTACGATCGCGGAGAATACCACGGATGGCCCCGGCGGCGGAGCTATCTACAATGAGGGCAGCTTCCATCTCACCAGCAGCCTCCTCTCCGGCAATCGCAGCACGGTCGGTCCTGGAGGGGGCATCTACAATCTCGGTGGGACCATGACCATCACCGCGAGCACGATCTCTGACAATACTGCTACGCACAGCTATGGTGGGGGGATCGAGAACCAGGCCGATCTCACCATCGCCAGCAGTACCATCACTGGGAACACCTCCGCTGGCAATGTCGAACCCCATCGCGGCGGGGGAGGTATCTACAACTCTGGCGGCACCCTCTCGATCACCTCGAGCCTGATCTCTCACAACACGCTGAAGGCCAGCAGGCAGAGCGGCAACAGCGGAGGCGGCATCTATAATTCGGGAACGCTGACGTTGACCGACAGTACCATTGCCAACAATACCGCCTCTGGCGGCCCCGGTGGGGGCATCTCCAACGATTTCGGAGGTACGCTCACCCTGGTCAATAGCACCATCTTTGGCAATACCAGCACCGATGATGCGGGCGGGGGCATCTCCACTACCGGAGGGCGCACCTCCCTGGTCTTTTGTACGGTGTATGGCAACACGGCACACGACGCCGGCGGGGGGATCTTTACCGCAGCAGGCAATATCCAGCAGGCACAGGGGCAGTTCGAGATGACCAACAGCCTGGTCGCACAGAACCATGCCGAAAGCCTGCCAGATCTGGCCGGGGTCCTGATCTCAGGGGGATACAACCTCATCGGGGAGTCCGCCGGCTTCAGCGTTGTCCCGGCAAACGGCAAGCCAGGTACTGATCTCATCGGGCAGGGTGCAGTCGGCCTGCGCATTGACCCGCGGTTGCAAGAGCAGGGCGGGCCGGCAGGACAGGTGTGGGTCCTGGCGCTGCTGCCAGGGAGTTCGGCCATCGACCGCATCCCGAGGGCCTCCTGCCATCCCGGAGGGATCATGACCGACCAGCGAGGCGTCAAGCGTCCCCAGGGCGCTGCATGCGATATCGGGGCCTATGAGTATAGTACCGAGTTGTTCACAAGCGAGCGTTTTCTAGCGATGCCAGGAGAGCGTGAAGGAGGCATCCCATGGCAAAGAACAGAGTTCTTCTTGTGTTAGAGGTCGTCCTTTTGTTAGTGTGCATCTCATCTCTCGTAAGCTGTGGCAGCAGTCGTGCTTCTTTCCCAGCGACTCCTGCTGCTACGGCTCCCCAGCGCCTGGACACCGGTCCTTTGGGTCTTCCCCTGTATTGCCCCCAATATATCACCCATGATCAGCAGGGCAACATCTATGTTGGAGACAACTATCTGGGTAAGACTACCCCACATGCACGCATTGTCAAGCTCTCTCCCACCGGTCAGCTTCTTGGAGAATGGCATGTCTTCACCGCTTTTCATGGAATTCCTAGTGGCCCCTTTGGTCTTGCCGTTGATGCTCAGGGGACCATTTACGTCGCGGACGCGGGAGACAATACCATTAAAAAGTTGTCTCCGACCGGCCAGCTGCTGGCTACCTGGGGGAAGACAGGTAGCGCGCCGGGCGAGTTGGACTGGCCCCAAGGGGTAGCCCTCGATGCCCAAGGCAACGTCTACGTGGCCGATTTCAACAATTCCCGCATCGAGAAGTTTTCCTCCACCGGCACGCTGCTGGCCGTCTTTGGCAACACGGGCAGCTCCACTGAACGTCTCAGGAACCCGGTGGGCATCGCGATTGATGCCCAGGGCACTATCTACGTCTCCGATATTCGCCACCATCGCATTGTGAAGTTCTCTCCAGAGGGAAAGTTTCTGCTGGCATGGTACGGGGCCGGTTCCAAATCGTTCAGTTCCGCAAAAGATGTGGCCGTTGATAGCGAGGGGAATGTCTATACTGCAGATTCATTGACCCATCGTATTCTGAAGTTTTCTCCAACAGGCCAGGTGCTCGCCATCTGGGAGAGGCCATTGGATTTTAATAACGGTATCACCGTTGATCTCCAGGGGAACATCTACTTCGTCGCGAACCTTCAAAGGGGTGGGGGAGCGATCAGGAAGCTTTCTCCGAGTGGAGCCTTGCTTTCCTCCTGGCCTGCAACATGTTCTGCTTTTAGTTAAGCGGAGATCGTCCACGAGCCGGGGAGAGGCTCAAGAAGCACGCACACCCTTTCCAGGAGGCGAACGAGTCCGATCGGATATCGCAGAGACCGATCAAAAGGAGATGTCAAATGAGTAAGAAGAACCTTCTCTTTGCGCTAGAAATCGTCCTGCTGTTGGTGCTTAACTCCTCTCTCCCGAGCTGTGGCAGCATTCGCAGTTCTTTCCAGGCGACTCCTCGCGCCACCGTTTCCTATCGCCTCGCCACCGGTCCTTTGGGTCTTCCCCTGTATTGTCCCAAGTATGTCAAGCACGATCAGCAGGGCAACCTCTATGTGACCGACAACGACTTCGGGGGGCCTAAAGTGAGCCATCGGGCCCGCATTGTCAAGCTCTCTCCTACGGGTCACCTGCTGGCCGAGTGGCATGTGTTCAACACCTTTCGGAGCCAACCGTCGTTTCTTGGCAACGTGACAGGGCCTTTCGGGATCGCTGTTGGTGCCTCGGGTATCACCTATGTCGCCGACGCAGGTGACAATACTATCAAGAAGCTCTCTCCCACCGGCCAGTTGCTGGCCACCTGGGGCAAGACGGGCAGCGCTCCCGGCGAGTTGAGCTGGCCCCAAGGGGTAGCCGTCGATGCCCATGGCAACGTCTACGTGGCCGATTCCAACAATTCCCGCATCGAGAAGTTTTCCTCCACCGGCACGCTGCTGGCCGTCTTCGGCAACATGAGCAACTCCGTCCAGCGCCTCAATCTCCCGGTTGGCATTGCTCTTGATGCCCAGGATGATCTCTACGTCACCGATCTGCGCAACCATCGCCTGGTGAAGTTCTCTGCGCAGGGCACGTTTCTCACAGCATGGTCGAGGGCCGGCGGTATACAGTTCAGCTCTGCGAGAGATGTGGCCGTTGATCGCGCTGGCAATATCTATATTGAAGATACGAGGAACTTCCGCATTGTGAAGTTCTCTCCCACAGGCAAGGTGCTCGCCATCTGGCAGCAGCCAATGGATTTTTTTCTCTTCGGCATCACCGTTGATCCCCAAGGGAACATCTACGTGGCCATGATTCCTGTCACTAATAATGTTGTGCCAAATGGGGGGATCAGGAAGCTTGCTCCCAGTGGGGCCGTGCTGGCCACCTGGCCTGCTACGTGTCCTGCTTAAGTGGTGATGCACTTGAGCCAGCAACGCCCATGCACCTGGTTGCTCACTTTTAGGAGGATGGCACATAGCTTCACGCTCTCCTAGCTGAGAGTGGCTGCTTCTTTGGGGACAAACTTGATGGCTCTCCTCAGCTTGCATTGCATGACCTGCGTGTACGTCACGCAAACCAGCTACGAACTCAGGCTCATCAGCAGAAAAAAGTCCTCCCACATTGCCTCAGCTAGCTCTGCATCGCGATTGTAGCAGAAATCAATCAGCTCTGCAATAGATTCTGTGGGGGCAATGAAGAGTGCCAGTCGATTTCTTGACGGGGGAACAGAAACAACGTTACGGGAGCTACGTGGGAGAACCGCCTCTGAGCAACTGGCTCGCTATTTTTCTGTCAGCGTTGTTTAAGGAACGGCGCTTCATCCCCCGGATGAATCACGGGGGCTTTCGTGCTCGGTTTGCAGTAAGGCTACGATTGGGGGGAGGACAACGCCGGCTTTTTCGTGGAGAACAATGTCGGCGTAATCGTCCAGCGGTGTCGGCTGCAGGTTGATGATGATAAGAGGGATGTCGTTGTTCAAGGCAATACGCGGCAGCGTTGCGGCGGGCGTGACTTTGAGCGAGGAGCCGACGACCAGGAAGAGATCACAGGTGGCGGCGAGTTCCCTGGCTCGCGTGAGTTCCGCCTCCGGCACACGTTGACCGAACAGGATGGTGGCGGCTTTAAGAAAGCCTCCGCAGTCGGGGCAACGTGGGTCGATCTCGCCAGCGTCGATGCGCTGCTGGAGCTCTTTGATTGATGATCGCGCTCCGCAGAGGGTGCAGGCTGCGGTTCGTGATGTGCCGTGCAGTTCGATGATACGGTCCGCCTGGTTGCCCGCATCGTGGTGCAGGCCGTCGAAGTTCTGGGTGATGATGCACTGCAGGAGTTGTTTGCGCTCGAGTTCTGCCAGGGCCAGATGGGCAGTATTAGGCCGGGCGGTTGCTACCAGAGCTGAGAGATTGCGCCGTGTCTGCCAGTATTTCTGGCGGGCTTCCGGCTTGTTGATGAAGTCGTGGTAACTGACAGGCGGCTCGCGGAGCCAGACGGAACCCGGGCTACGAAAATCGGGAATGCCCGATTCGGTGCTGATGCCTGCTCCCGTGAGCGCGACAATGCGTTTGGATTGCTGTATCAGTTCGGCGGCGTCTTGTATGTGTTGTTCGAAGGTGAGCATTGTTCTATCCCAGGGAGGTGAATGCAACGTACGCGAATAGCAGTGCGCCTATGAGAGAGGCGACGGCAAATAGTATTGTTCTACTGTAGACGGGGCCTGCTGTTAAGCGGGCGATGGACGGATGATCGGGGAGACAGGAGACAGTCACGCTCTCCTCAGGGCGGTCGCGGTATGACTGGGCGGTCTCCTCGTTGACCAATTGCTCTCGTGTGTAGGTCGTTCCGCCGTATTCATAGCTGTAAATTACGTGGCATTGTCCACCTCTGCCGGCAGCGTTAATGTCGGTAATGAGGCCTTCTACGAGAACCTCTTTTTTACGCAACCTGGCTCTAAGAGACGATTCATAGATTGCCTGTCCGGCAAAAAATATACTCAGCCCCAACAATACGAGAAAACCAATCCATGGCATGTTTAATCCTTCTTTCTGAGAGACATCTGCTATTGTCAATTACGAACAAAACGCTCCCAGGTTAAGGTTCACGATTCCACCAAGAACCGGGCACTGAGAGTGGGGTGCTACCGGGGCGATGCTGGCACCAATCCGTCTCACCAACGCTGCTGCGCAGCTACCCTACGGGTCAGGTGAGACGCAAGGAGACGCATCCCCACTCCACACAACCCCACTCCCGCCCCTACGGGGGCACTCCCACTCATCCCCGATTTTTGGCAGGACGAAGTTTACCCGTTTCGGTTCAGGGGACGGCAAGTTTCACCGATGTTACCAGGAAATTCGTATTGGGGCCGGTTACCATCAGTGCCAGTTGACCATCTGTGTAAGGGTTCGATGTTGTTGTATCTGAAGTACTCTGATTTGCCTGACCAGAGCCATTAACAGGAACGACTGTATCATTGACATAGAACTGAAACCTGTTTCCCGTGACGATGGCCTGCAGGGTATTGCTCTGTGATGGGGACTTTGATAGGTTTCCATGCAGGAGTATCGTTGGTATGATCGGGGCGGTAGGGTCGAATTTCAGCACCCTATATTCCCCCATACCATCTATAGCGAAGGCGTAGCTGTATACTTTATTGCCATCTTGTTTTAGATGGAATGCCAGTCCGTAGAACGTGCCGGGACTGCCCACTGTTTGCCCTATCTGAACAGTGAGGGTGAAGTTAGTGGGTAATGTCCCGACTGCGGCGGGATAAGGAAATAAGTAGTCGTTGCTCGGAATGTTGCCAACGGTGAGTATAAGCTGATGATTGCCGACGGTTGCTGTCAGGCCATTTGCTGTTTCGGTGGGCTGCCAGGAAAGGCTATCGTTCTTGAAGGTATCGGTAAATGGCGTGGCGAACGTTGACGGGGTATTTGGATTGGAATTGAACCAGGGAATAATGCCTTGTTTGACTAAGATCAGGCCTATCGCTAGAAGCAAGACCAGCGCGGTCGCGGTGTAAGCTACAGGGGCTCTATTTACTCTCGACGGCAATGCAGGCCTGGCGAGGCCTGCTCCACTCGGGTTGGTGATGCGGGAGGGAGAGCCGTATGGCGGTGTTGCGCCGTAGGCCGAGGGTGGTTGAGGATCGGCTGTTGCGCCTGGGTGAACAGCGGGCGACTGCGGCCCATAGTAGGAGGGTGGTGCGCCTGAAGGACGATTTTGCGATGGAGGGGTCAAAGAGCTGCCGGAGTACTGGCCGAGGCTGCCGGGCAAGGAGGATGAGAGCCTGTTCGTGATATGTATATTGGCAGTTTCTAAGGCCTGCGCCATGGCTTCGGCTGATTGGAAACGGTCTTCGGGGGCTTTGGCCAGGGCCTTAGAGGTGATCTGCTCCAGGATCTCCGGCACGTACGGGTTGATTTCGCGCAGTGGAGTTGGAGGTGTGTAGACATGCTGGTACAGTAATCCCTGGACGGTAGTT